>Ga0075988_136_pt1 | contig 1196 bp, 2 predicted proteins | sample RifGroA2_FD_68036 | JGI IMG/M metagenome (GOLD analysis project Ga0075988, IMG submission 68036) | Parcubacteria bacterium GW2011_GWA2_49_16 | reverse complement strand
TACGGCACTCACTATACAAAATCAAAAGCTTCTATTGGAAATGTGGCAGTAAGTAATTTCAGTAATGTAATCAGTTTTAAAGTCGGCACAAAAAATATTGCAGCCGAACTTCCAAAGGCGGCCGCGAAAGGCGATATAAATTCTGATAAAAGAGTAAATCTTGTTGATTTTTCCATTGCGGCGTATTGGTATAAGAGGCCATCGCCGCCGGCAAATATTGACTTAAACGGCGACGGTAAAGTGGACTTGGTCGATTTTTCAATAATGGCATTTTATTGGACAGGATAAATCAAATATGAAAAAGATTTTATTTATTTTGTTAAGCATAGCATTTCTTTTTCCGTATCACCTTTTTGCGGCGGAAGTTTCTTTTGATACAAAAAGCCAGGACATAAAAGTGAATCAATTGTTTGAAGTCGGCGTTTTTATTAATACTGACGACGAAAGCATAAATGCGATTGAGGGGAAAATTATATTCCCTCAAGACCTTTTGGAAATAAAAAAGATAAATGACGGCAACTCAATAATTAATTTCTGGATAGAAAAACCAAAAAGCGCGCCCCAAGGCCCGATTGCGTTTTCCGGAATTGTCCCCGGCGGATATAACGACAGCCGGGGACTGATTTTCTCAATCGCCTTTTTAGCCAAAAAAGGAGGCGGCGGCGCAATCGAATTCAGCGGCGTGAAAGCGCTGCGCAACGACGGACAAGGCACGGAGGCGCCGCTTACTATTTCTAATTTTAAATTTTTGATTTCCAATCCGCCGGCTGGTGAACCGGTCCCTCAAGTCACAGCCCCAAAAACCGAAGACCGCAATCCGCCGGAGGAATTCACGCCGCAAATTGCGGCCGACCCCGCTATTTTTGACGGCAAATGGTTTTTAGTTTTTGCTACTCAAGACAAAGGTTCCGGCATTGACCATTACGAAGTGTGCGATGGGAAAAGAAAGTGCGTTGCTGCCGAAAGCCCTTATCTTTTGCAAAACCAAGATTTGGATGAAGGAATCGTTGTAAAGGCAGTGGACAAAAGCGGCAATGAAAGAGCTGTTACAATTCCGGCGCAAAAATCGCGCGCGTGGTATAAAGATTATGTGATTATCGCTATACTGATAATAGCGGCGATTGCCTATCTTATATGGAAAAAAAAATATCCAAAATAAAAATACTTGCCTCCGCCATTTTTGCTTTTGCGTTTTT
>Ga0075988_123_pt1 | contig 4041 bp, 7 predicted proteins | sample RifGroA2_FD_68036 | JGI IMG/M metagenome (GOLD analysis project Ga0075988, IMG submission 68036) | Parcubacteria bacterium GW2011_GWA2_49_16 | reverse complement strand
GTAAACTTCTAAGCTTTCGCCCTGCTTGACTAACCAGGCCCAACCGGAACCAAAACGGTTAATAGCGGCTTCGGTCATTTTAGCTTTGAGATCTTCAAGACTATTGAATGTTTTTGTAACCGCATCCGGCACATTTTGTGAACCACCAGGCTTCATGCTTTCCCAAAACAGTGTGTGGTTATGGTGTCCGCCACCGTTATTGATAACGGCCTGTCGGATATCTTCCGGAATGTTCTTGATACCGCTTAGCAGTTCCTCAATCTTCTTAGTTTGTAAATCCGGATATTTCTCTAGGGCAGTATTTAATTTATCGACATAAGCCGCGTGGTGCTTACCGTGGTGGATTTCCATGGTCAGCGCGTCAATATGTGGCTCCAGGGCATTAAACTCATAACCCAACTCAGGTAGTGCGAACATCGCTCCCTCCTCGCTTACTACTTATTTTTAGCAGCAGCTGACTTTAGATACAGTACGAAAGCTAACAAGGCACTGGCTTCAACAACTGTCCACCAGCCCGGGCTTTGCTGCAAATATTTGCCAAAGAACCCGCTGTTGGGCAACTGTCCGGCTGCACCTTCGGAAACCAGCTTTAAAGTCTCATAAAACCAAAAGCTGCTCACAAGCAGTGCGAACCAGTCACTCAGGATCCGGCCGAGGTTGTTCAGGCGAATCTTGAAGAAACTAAGTGAGCCCCAGACTTCGGCAATTATTATTAACACCGCCCACAAGGCTGGGCTGGAAGACAGGCCGATGCCGTCAAGCGTGTTCTTAAAGTCGTTAAAGCCTACTACCTGCAGCAAGGCCATGACCAAAAACACCACACCAACCAAAGTTGATAAGTTCCATTGCCCGTTACTAAGTTTCGGCAAAGACGAACCACCAGACCAGCTATTTAAGTGTGCTTGCAAACTTTTCATAAAACCTCCTTAATATATTAATTTTAATAATATCACTTTTTGCGCTGCTTCATAGCCCGCCACTTGGCAATTTCGCCATGGTGGCCACTCAGTAGGGTCTGCGGCACCTTAAGCCCTCGGAACTCCTCGGGCCGGGTGTACTGGGGGTATTCTATTACCCCAACTTCACTATGGCTTTCTATCTGGGCACTGGTTTCGCCACCTAGCACGCCTGGGATAAGGCGCGTGACAGCATCAACAATGACCATGGCTGGCAGCTCACCACCGGTTAGGACATAATCGCCAATCGAGATTTGTTTATCGACAATGGTTGTTATGCGCTCATCATAACCTTCATAGCGGCCACAGATAATAATTAAGCCGGCTTCAGTAGCTGCAAACTCCCTGGCCATTGCCTGGGTGAATAAATCACCACGGGGGGTCATTAGCAGAACCTGAGCATCAGGATCTTTTTCTTTAGCAGCTTCAACTGCTGCAAAAAGTGGTTCGGGCCGCAGGACCATGCCATCACCGCCGCCATAAGGCGTGTCATCGACTTGCTTTCTAGGCCCAATGCCAAAATCCCGTAAGTTGATGAGGTTGTACTCGACTAATTTTTTATCCTGAGCTTTCCAGAGCATGCTGGTGTCAAGCACACCTTTGAACATCTCTGGGAATAAAGTAATGATTTGGATTTTCATGAGTTTAGTTAAAATCTCTTTTATCTAGCTTACTCTGCCGCAAGATAGAGCGAAAAGTGCCTTCCGGAATTTCTTTCTTAGCTGCCGGAACTATAGCCGTCAACGTCGGCTGGCCGACTTTGCGATATTTAGCATGGCTGCCCTTTTGACTTACAAATACAAACCCGCGTTTCTCCAGCACCCTAATTATGTGCCGTGAAGAATAAAGTTTAGGCATTTTGCAGATGCAGAGTGTGGAGTTTGGGGTTTTGGCTAAGTTTTATATTCCCGGTATCCTGGTCTTCAAAGTAAAGTTCTAAAGCTTCCTGTAAATTGGCCAGTGCCTCAGCTTCAGATTCGCCAAAACTAGACACGTCAACATCTAGGCACTGAGCAACAAAGTACTTGCCTTCCTTATATACAACAGAGTGTAGGTCTAGCTTTTTCATACATAAATTATAGCATCTCGGCTATAAAAAAGATTTAAACGTCTAAATCGTCGAGGTCTTCTAGTTCTTTTCTGGTCCGGCTAACCACATCTGAATGATCTTCACTCGCAGTTTCCGGTAGTTCATCGTCGGTCATATCAATATCGTCAGCTACTGAGCTAGCTGCTGGCTCCTCAGCAGCTGCAGTGTCAGTGTCATCAGCTGGCTGGGCAGTATCATCAGCAGCGGCTGGCTCATCAACAACAGCTGGCTCGTCGCTAGCTGCTGGTTCATCAGCGACTGGAGCAGCCGATGGCCTTCCATCTCCCGTATCAATAATTTTCAGGTTGTAGCGGGCATCATTCTTGGTGCCTAAGGCACGCAGAAGTGTCCGCAGGCTCTGGGCAGTCGCCCCACGCTTACCAATCACCCGACCTAAATCTTCGGGGTTAACGAACAGTTCTAACAGCACGCCTTTTTCATCTATTCGGCGTTCAATCTTGACCTCTTCCGGATGTCCGACTACTGACTTAACGATATATTCTATGAATTGCTGGTCTATACTTACGGCCACGGTAAATCTCCTTATTGTTAAAACTCACTTGTGAATTAATTATAGCAAGTTGATTATTTAAGTCTTTGGTTTTTGGACAGCTTCAGGTGCGACTGCTTCTTCAGCTGGCGCTTCAGGCTCAGCTGCCGGTTCTTCAGCGACTGTTGCTTCGTCAGCTACCGGTTCTTCGACAGCTGGAGTTTCATCTGCAGCTTCCACCGCTTCAGCTGCTGGTTCAGCTTTAGGTACCTCTGCCTCAGCCGGTTGTTCCGGCCTGGTGCTGCGCCGTTTATCTGGGTGGCGGGTTTCTTTCTTCTTTGGCGCCGAAGCAACAAACCATTTTGGTAGTTTAATACCCTCTTTGCTCAAGAGTTTGGCTACCCTGTCTGATGGTTGGGCGCCCTTTGCCAGATAGTTGCTAATTTTTTCACCGTCAAGTGTTATAGCTTTGGTGTGCGGGTCATAGCTGCCAACGTAAGCCACTATACGGCCACTAGTCGGGTGAAAGCGGCTGTCTTGAACAATCACCCTAAATTGGGCGTGTCCAGTCCTGCCTCTACGTTGCAGCCTGATGGTTAGCATATCCAGGCTATTTTACAGATAACCACCTCCGGAAGTCAACTTTCCTTAAGATAGTCTGCTAAAGCCGCCGAAGCAGCCATAACTTGGGCCGACTGTTTGCTGGGGCCTTCACCCTGGCCTTTTAGCTCATCATTAACATAGACGCCGACTATGAATATTTTGTCATGGTCAGGCCCTTCTTCGGCCGTAACTTTATAGACCGGTGTAAAACCTTCACGGCTTTGGACCAATTCCTGGAGGTTGGATTTAGGGTCCAACCAGGAACCATGTTCCAGAATGTCTTTAAGGGTCGGCAGCAGCGTACGGTTGATAAACTCCTTAGTGGCGCCATAGCCCTTGTCTAGATAAAGGGCACCGACCACGGCCTCATAGCAGTTAGCCAAGATCTGCTGGCGGGCCCGTTCACTACCCCGTTTTTCACCGCGGGATAATCTAAGCAGCGGTTCAAAGCCCTCTCTGTCGGCCGCCGCACTGATACTTTCGGTACGCACTAGGGCACTACGCCAGTTGGTTAAAATGCCTTCAGGTTCTTTAAAGTTGTTATACAGATGCTCAGTTACAGCCAGCTCCAGTACGGCATCGCCCAAAAACTCCAACCGCTCATTATGGCCTTTGGCGCTGTCTTTATGCTCATTTAGATAGGAGCGGTGAGTGAAAGCCATAATTAACAGCTCTAGATCGGTAAAGCCACCAAATTGTTTATCGGCAAAAACTTTGTATTTCGATGTGTCCATTTAGAGGTCCTGTTTCCTTATCTTCTTAAGGCCCAGCAGTATTAGTTTGCCTATATCCTCATATTCAATCTTATCCAGGGCTGCCGGGGCTGGCAGCCAGGCCAGGCTGGCCATCCATTTTTCTTTCTTAACAGAACCGCTCTGACCTTCGGCTTTGACCAGAAATAT
>Ga0075988_136_pt2 | contig 4829 bp, 5 predicted proteins | sample RifGroA2_FD_68036 | JGI IMG/M metagenome (GOLD analysis project Ga0075988, IMG submission 68036) | Parcubacteria bacterium GW2011_GWA2_49_16 | reverse complement strand
GCTATTTTCTGGAGGTCAGGAAGCTTCCTTTGGAGGAGGTCCGAAGGCGGCTCGCTTCTTCCGAGTCCGTCCGCCGGGAACTTCAGCTCCGCTATCTGGCCCCCTGGCGCGGGCGATTTAACGAGGTTTATCTTCCGAATTTCTGGAGGCGAAGCGAAAAATTGGTGCGGAGAGCGCGCCTGGTCGTCATGAAGTTTGAAAAGCGCCTTTCCGACCTTTCCGACAAGCTCCGCGGCAAGCACGTCAATCTGGGCATCCCGGAGCGCTCCGAATACTGGGAAACCTTGAACGGAGCGAAACAGAATAATGGCGATAAAAACAAAAACGAGGGCAAACAGCCGGAGTAGCTCAACGGCAGAGCAACGCTTTTGTAAAGCGTAGGTTGTCGGTTCAAGTCCGACCTCCGGCTCCATAATTTGACTTTGCGGTTTTTGCCTGTCTGTGGGAGGAGAGAGGGGGAATTTCTTCAATAATTTTTTGGAAAGCGATATAATATAAGTGATGATTGGCCAATTCGTCAAAGGCAGAGTTTATGTTTTTATAGACGCCGAAAATGTGTTTTACAGCCAGCGGACTTTGGGTTGGAGAATTTCGTATGAAAAGCTGATGGGTTATCTCAAGAAGGAGTGCGGCGATGAGATGAAGTGTTTTATCTACAAAGGAGTGGACGAGTTCAATACAGGGCAGAGGAAATTTTTGGATATGCTTGAGATAAACGGCTACATCTTGAGAACAAAAGTAGTGAAAAGGATTAAAGACCGAAAAAGCGGGAAAGAGGAATGGAAAGGCAATCTGGATATGGAACTTGCTTTTGAAATGGATGATACGAAAGAAAAATATGATACGGCGGTGCTTTTGTCAGGCGACAGTGATTTTGCCGTGCCGATTGACCGAATAAAGAAAGCAGGCAGACGGATTATCGTGATGTCTACGAGGGGGCATATCTCAAAAGAATTATTGGAACGAGCCAAATTCGTTGATTTACGCAAGCTCAAAGCTGAAATAAGCCAGAAATAAAAAATCTGGAGCTATCCTTGCGGATACTCCAGAGTGTCATCACATTATCTAGTATAGCAAACCCATAAATTATGTCAATACCCAGTCTGTGGATAACCAAAATGCGAAAAACAAGCAAGTTTCTGTTAATTTTTATTTTAATCACCGGCTGGATTTTTTCCGGCTGGCCCCAGATTTTCAATTTCCCGCCGAAAATTCAGCAGGCTCGCGCCGCAACCGCTGGCCCGAGTTTTCCAACCAGCGGCGTAAACGACAGTTCAATCGGCGCAACTGCCTGGACCACCCCCGGTAATGTGACCGCTACGGACAATACGCGCGCAAATGTTAGTTTGGCCAAGAATTCCGGCGTGAGCCAAGCGATTAAGGCCACCGGTTTTGGATTTGCCATTCCTGCCGACGCCGAGATAAACGGCATAACAGTGGAATGGGAGACGAGCGAGGGCGGGCTAGCCGCCGCCGGAGGCATTAAAGATAATGCGGTGCGGATTGTAAAGGCCGGGACTATCGGAGCCACGGATAATTCCAATACGACATTTTGGGTAGCGCCTGCCAGTGAAGCATTTGTGAGTTACGGCGGAGTAGCCGACCTTTGGGGCGAAGTTTGGACTGCGACGGATATTAACAGCGCAAACTTTGGCGCGGCAATTTCGGCTAAAAACGTTAAAGTATCGGGCGGGGGCGCAAATGAAGATGCGGATGTTGATTCGGTGCGGATTACGATTACCTATACGTTGCCCACATATAACCAGTCCGCTTACAGAGCTTTTAACAATCTTGACTCCACCGATGTAGGGACGACTTTGGCCGCGCAAGATACCGCGGCCACATTGGGCTCAACCGGCGCCGCCTTTCGTTTGAGGATGCTTTTGCATATTGGCGCGGCTCAACTCGGCGTAAGCGCTCAAAATTTTAAACTTCAGTTCGCCCAGCAGTCCGGCACCTGCGACACGGCATTTGTCGGCGAGACCTATGCCGATGTTACCGCGGCAACGGTGATTGCTTATAACGATAATCTCACTCCGGCTGACGGCGCGACTTTAACTGCCAATGCCTCGGACCCGACGCACGGCGCGGACACGATTGTGAACCAAACCTACGAGGAGTTAAACAATTTTACGAACTCTGTCGCGGCAATTCCTTCCGCCCAAGACGGCAAATGGGATTTTTCTTTGAAAGACAACGGCGCGACCGCGAGCACCGCTTATTGCTTGCGCGCGGTTAAATCCGACGCTACGGTGTTGAATACATACACCGTGATTCCGCAGATTACGACCGCCGCGGCCTCCTCGCTTACCTTTGTTGTGAGCACTGATAATTTTTCCACGCTTACCCCCGGCAGTCCGGTTTTTGCCACTAGCACCTTGAGCGTTGATACCAATAATTCCACGGGTTGGAATGTTACTGCATCTCGCGATGACGCGGATACCACGATGGATTTGGACACCGACGCTACGGTAAATATCACGGACCAAACCGCCTGGGTGCCGGGCGCGGCAACAACTACTGCGGGCAATGCCGCTCGCATATCTTCCCTTATCAATAGCGGCGATGTGCTGGCAATGCGCGTGATGACCGCAAGCGGAACGGTATCGGCCAAGCTCAATACGGTTTTGTATTATCTTGATGTGCCTTCAACCCAAAGGACCGGCGCGTATTCCGGCGGGATTACCTATACCGCAACGATGAATCCGTAATTTGGGCTTGTTGATAACTTTTATTGCCAGTTATTGTATAATCAAAATATGACAAATCGAGCGCAAGTTCCGTCTCTCTCTCTCTCTCTCTCTCTCTCTCTCTCTCGTGATGATGTCCGCACATTTCTTTCGGCTTTGTTGATTGCGGTAGTTGTATTTGCGAGCACCGGGGCGTATTACGCGCAGGGAGCGGCGGTTAGTTTAACGGTTACTGTCGCGCAGACGCTTACTTTCACCACGAGCACTGACCAATTTGGAACCTTAACTCCCGGAACGTATAAATACGCGACAACTACGCTTTCCGTCACCACCAATGACACGGCCGGATGGAATGTGGCGCTTTCCGGAGATGATGTGACTACTCCCGGGGGAAATACCGCTTGCGATTTGGACACAGACGTTTCTATCGGGATTACTGACCAAGCCCAATGGGTCAATGGAGCGGCAACCACTACCGCAGGCAATGCCGCGGTGCGCGGAAGTTTGGACAATTCCGGCAATGTTTTGGCGTTTCGCGTTATGTCCGCCTCCAGCACCAACGGTACCGCGTTTCTTTCAACTTCGTGGTGGGGGGCAACTGACGTAGACGGCACCGCAAAATTTGCGGGAATTGCGAGCTCCACGATTTCCCGGCAAATCGGAAACGCGGGCGTCGGGTCTTATTCCGCAAGCGAGCACCTAAATACCGTAAACTATTATCTCAATGTGGCGGCTTCCCAGTCACAGGGCGCTTATACCTGTCCGCTGACATATACCGCGACGGGAAATTAAAAATAATACTATGATGCGACCTCGCCGCAAGAAAGCCGGTATGGTGTGGGGCGGGGTTTTGTTTTTGCTCGCTTCTTTGTTTGTATTTGCAAGCGGCACGCGGGCGGGAAATGTCGGCCTTTCCATTCAGCCGCTCAAAGCGACTCATAAGCTTCAACCCGGAGAATCCGTTTCCGGCGTAATTCAAATCACGAATGCGAGCGACGGCGCGGTGAATTTGGAAACAAAAGTGGAGGATTTTGTCCCGCTCGCCGGCACCTACAATATCCACCATCAAAGCTCCTGCCAATGCCGAGCCGGGCGGGCATTTTGGCGTGGCTCTTTTTAAGGCGACGGAAATAAAAGAGGGTCAGCAGCTTAAAGTCGGAACGCAGGTGGGAATGTTGATTTTGGTAACGGTTCCGGGGAGCCGTCTGGAGAAAGGCAATGTCCTTGATTTTTCCGGGCCGCTTTTTGTGCAAAAAAGTCCGATAAACTTCACTATCAAGTTTGAAAACACGGGCACCGTGCATTTTGAGCCGAAGGGCGCGATTACCATTGCCAACATGTTCGGAAAAGAGATCGGCAGCGTGGTGGTCGGCGGACAGGCGGTTCTTCCCACCGGAGTTCGCGACCTCGCGGCGAGCGTAAATTTTGACGGCGTTCTCTTGGGGCGTTATACAGCCGTGCTCAAGATGTTTGACGGCGAGGGAAACGAACTTGCCACGCGCAGCATCGCCTTTTACGCTTTCCCGCTATGGTATGTGCTCACTTTCTTTGCAACCATTATTGTTCTCTTTTTCGGCATCAGATTCTTGAAAAAGAACGTGCGCATATCAATTTTAAAAAAATAAGTAGTGAATGACTCTGATATCTCCACGCCGCAATATTTTTTCAATAATGGCCATCGTTGGTTTGTCGTTTCCCTTTATTGTTATTGCGGCAACCGCCAATCTGACGGTCACCGTCCAAAGTGATTGCGGCAACGGCGTAGTTGAGTCGGGAGAACAATGTGATGCCGGCGGAGCTAATGGTTCATGCCCGGCTGCTTGTTCTGCTTCTTGCACCACTAATTCTTGCGGAGGCGGCGGTGGTGGTGGAGGAGGCGGCGGTGGAGGCGGTGGAGGCGGAATTATTTCCTCGCCGACCGGCGTTGCCTTTTTCGGCAGAGCGTATCCTAAAAGCACGGTAACGCTTTTGAAGGACGCGCAAATTGCGGCAACTACGATTGCCGGCGCGGATGCGATGTTTTCCGTAAGCATCTCCGGCATCTCGGGCGGAAATTATATTTTCTCCGTTTACAGCGAAGATAACAAAGGCATTCGCTCTTCTCTTTTGACTTTTCCGATAAGCGTAACATCGGGCGCC
>Ga0075988_132_pt1 | contig 5071 bp, 1 predicted proteins | sample RifGroA2_FD_68036 | JGI IMG/M metagenome (GOLD analysis project Ga0075988, IMG submission 68036) | Parcubacteria bacterium GW2011_GWA2_49_16 | reverse complement strand
CGCTGATGACGGAGCCTATCTTGGCCAATCAGGTACAGGATTCTCAGACCTGTTCTTAGCCTCAGGCGCAGTGATTAACTTTAACGCAGGAGACGTAACTCTAACCCATGCTGCCAATGTTTTGGGAATTGAAGGCGGCAATGTGGGTATCGGGAATACTATTCCCTTAGCCACTTTGGATGTTACGGGAAGCGCTTCTTTGTCGGCCAACTTATCTTTGCGGGGAGCGGGAACCGCCCACACTTTTGACATTCTTGACAACGGAAGTCTTAATTTTAGAAAATCTCCCGGCGGTTCTTCTCAGACAACCTCTTTATTCATTCAGGGAGATGGGAATGTCGGTATCGGGACGACGGCGCCAGGTTCAACACTTGAAGTAGCCGCTTCCAAAACCATTAATTTCAATTCAAGCCCTGTTAGCGATTTGAAGCTTGGCAATACAATGGATGCAAATGCTCAAGACATCAATAATCCAAAAATTGTGAATACCACCGCAGGAGCCAGACTGATCCGTCAAAGTGCCAATAATTTGACCTATTATATTAGCGGTTCTACCGATGTCGATCCAGGACCTGCCATTGAAATACGGGGAGCAACCCAGGCGGTTATCCCAGGAGTGATTGTGTTCAGCACTCCTAATACTGCCGTAACAGAAAGCGCCGCAAGACTCAAACTCGGCATGGGAGATACGGCTGTGGCTACTTGGACGAATATTACACATACGGGAATAGTTCTAAGCGGTACTCTTGACACCGGTAATCAATGGATTTCTGGTGATGGTGGAGCGGAAGGACTTATGATTGATGATTCAGGCAATGTGGGAATCGGCAATACCGCTCCCTTAACCGCCCTTGACATTACAGGAAGCGCTTCTCTTTCCGCCAACCTTTCCTTAAGGGGAAATGCCACTGCCCACACTTTTGACATTCTGGACAATGGCAGTCTGAACTTTAGAAAATCTCCGGGCGGATCAGGCCAGACAACCTCTTTGTTTATTCAGGGGGATGGGAATGTGGGAATCGGCACGACAGCGCCAACCAGTCTTTTTAACGTCAACGGAACCTTAACGGCAGCCACGATTAACGCCTTCACTTTGGGAGGCACTATTGCCGGAGGAGGAAATCAACTCAACAACATCATTATCGGCACCACTACTCCTCTGGCAGGTACTTTCACTACTCTTGCCTCCGACACTTTGGATACCGGCCAGGGAGCTAATGAACTGTACGATATGGATCAAAATGTCCTGATCGCTTCTTCTCCTACCTTTGCCAACATTACGGATTCAGGCCTGACTTCAGGCAGAGTAACCTTTGCTTCAACCAACGGACTTCTGGTTGACGATGCGGATTTAACCTTCGCCACGGACACTTTAACTGTTACCAAGTTAGGAGCAACTACCTTAACCGGCACCATTGCCGGAGGAGGACAGCAGTTAAACAACATCATTATTGGGATAACAACTCCATTAGCAGGTACCTTTACCACTCTTCAGGCAAATACAGGTATTACTCCCGACGCTGATGACGGAGCGTATCTCGGTCAATCAGGCACAGGATTTTCGGATCTGTTCCTAGCTTCAGGCGCTGTGATTAACTTTGCAGCCGGAGATGTCACCCTGACCCATGCCGCAAATGTTCTGGGAATTGAAGGCGGCAACGTGGGGATTGGGAATACAATTCCCTTAGCGGCTCTGGATGTCACAGGAAGCGCCTCTCTTTCCGCAAATTTATCTCTACGGGGAAATGCCACCGCCCACATCTTTGACATTCTGGACAATGGCAGTCTGAACTTTAGAAAATCTCCGGGCGGATCAGGACAGACAACATCCTTGTTTATCCAGGGAGACGGAAACATTGGTATCGGAACGACGAGCCCGGAAACTATGTTAAACATTTGGAAAGCTACCGCCGGTTCTGTTTCTCCAATCGCCAACACATTGTTGACCATTGAAAATGATACCCAAGCTTATATAAGTCTTTTGGCTCCGGATACACAAGACACAGGGATAGTATTTGGAGGGCCAACCGGCAATGCCCGTGGAATGATTAGATACTACAATAATATAAGTGCTCTACCTGATACTATGGTATTTGTGGCCGGTAATAGCACTGCATTGCAATTAAGTTACCCGTCAGGCATCTTGGCAGCTTTTCAAGCAGCAACAACGATAAGTACTCCCGTCAATACCAACCTCACACTTAGTAACAGTGGGACGGGAAATATAATTTTAAGTCCAGGCGGCAACGTCGGCATCGGCAACACAACCCCCTTGGCCGCTCTTGACGTAACGGGCTCGGCCTCTTTATCCGGCAGTCTTTCTTTGAGGGGGGCGGGGACTCCGCATACCTTTAACATTTTGGATAACGGAACTTTGAATTTCCAAAGATCTCCCGGTGGAGATGCGGGCTGGACGACGGCAATGTTTATTCAAAGCAATGGCAACGTCGGTATCGGCACCACCGCGCCGGGGTCCTTGCTTGATGTTCGTGGCGCAGCAATTTTCAATGAGGATAGCGCAGATGCTGACTTCAGGGTTGAGTCAGATGGCAATGTGAACATGCTTTATGTTGACGGAGGAAATAACAATGTTAATGTTGGAACTTCCGGGGATGCGGGCATAAGGCTTGGTGTTGGTATGACTTTTCCAACAACGATTGCCACCAATCAAGGTACGGGCCTCCAGATTTACGGAAATACGGTAACTGATGCCGGAGGAGCAAGAACTATTGCAACTCAAGGTGTGGTTAATATTGCGGATGTAACCTATGCCAATGCTTCCAATGCTGTAACTGTTTCAGATATTGCCTCTCTTTGGATACAAAATGCTCCGGTTGCAGGAACAAATTTTACATTTACCCGTCCCTATGCTCTGTGGGTAGATGCGGGCAATTCCAGATTTGACGGCAATGTGGGAATCGGCAATACCACGCCCCTAGTGGCTTTGGATGTTACAGGTTCCGCCTCTCTTTCCGCAAACCTTTCTCTAAGGGGAAATGCAACAGCACATACTTTTGATATTCTGGACAATGGAACTCTGAATTTTAGAAAATCTCCGGGCGGATCAGGACAGACCACCTCTCTATTTATTCAGGGAGACGGCAATGTTGGCATTAACACGACAACGCCAACACAAAAATTGGAGGTTGTTGGAAACGCGCTGCTCAAACCGGATGCAACTTGGAGCGCTGGAGATATAGAATATTTATATTTTGGAGCCACAGATAACTATATTAAAACGGCTTATGCTGTAGGCATGACTCTTGCTACAGGCGGTGGGGGTGACAATATCATTCTTTCTCCAGGAAGCGGTTACGTCGGCATCGGCAACACCACGCCCTTAGCGGCTCTGGATGTGACCGGCAGCGCCTCTTTGTCTGCAAACTTATCTTTCAGGGGGAATGCCACAGCCCACACTTTTGATATTCTGGACAATGGCAGTCTTAACTTTAGAAAATCTCCCGGCGGATCAGGACAGACAACATCCTTGTTTATCCAGGGAGACGGCAATGTCGGCATCGGGACGGCGGGGCCAGGATATAAATTAGAAGTCAATGGAACGACTCTTTTGGGTGGCGCAACGACCCTTGGTGCTGATCTTTCTACTGGTGCTAATGCTGTCGTCTTTAATGGCAATGGCACTGATGCAGGTGCAGGCGTAACTTGGCTTTCTGCTGACGCCTCTGGTGGCAACCTTTATATGAATATTCCCACTGGCAAGGCATTTCGGATTGGCTATAATGATGTCACAACTTTAATAATGGGTTTTGGTCAAGTGGCGCTGATACCCTCAATTTTTCAACAAATGGAAGCGAAAGGGTTAGGATAGATTCATCCGGCAACGTCGGCATCGGCAATACCACGCCCTTAGCGGCATTAGATGTTACCGGCAGCGCCTCTCTGTCTGCAAATTTATCTCTGCGGGGAAATGCCACAGCCCACACTTTTGACATCCTTGACAACGGCAGTCTTAATTTCCGCAAATCTCCGGGAGGATCAGGGCAGACCACCTCTTTGTTTATCCAGGGAGACGGCAATGTCGGCATCGGGACAACGGCGCCGGGGGCGAAGCTGGAAATTGGAGGGGGAGTTACAGGTGCTGATCCTGCACCGGTGTTAAAATTTAGTAATTACTATGATAACTCTGGCACACCGCCAGCTATTTCACACATAGCGTTGTATGACGAGGGGCTAACCAGTTCTGAAAGGTATGGATTTGGAATTTCTGGAGGGGTATTAAATATGTTTTCTTCTCAGGATTTCGTTTTCAACGAAGTTATAGCCGGAGGAGCAATGAGCGAATGGATGAGAATAAAATCGGGCGGCAACGTCGGCATCGGCAATACTTCGCCCTTAGCTGCTCTTGATGTGACTGGCTCAGCTTCTCTTTCCGCCAACTTATCTCTGCGGGGAAATGCCACTGCCCACACCTTTGACATTCTGGACAATGGAAGTCTTAACTTTAGGAAATCACCCGGCGGTTCAGGACAAACCACTTCCTTGTTTATCCAAGGCGACGGCAACGTCGGCATCGGGACGACGGGGCCAAATGCAAAATTACACATTACAGGAACCAGTGGTGGCGGCTATACCACCACTAATAAATTGATAATGCAGAGAACTGAAGCCACTAATCCTACAGCTATGATTGAATTTCAAGGTAGTGGTGGCGGCAGTGGCACCAGATGGCAAATTACCAGCGATGCCGATGTTACCAACGATTTTGGTATCTCTTACGGTGGGACCAAGTACTTACAAGTATTGAGCGGCGGCAACGTCGGCATCGGGACAACCGCGCCTTCATCCTTTATTCTGCAAACTGCAGGAAGTATTGGTCCTAATGCAACTGCTTCATATGACTTAGGATCTCCAACCTTGGCATGGAGAAATATTTATTCAGGAACATCCGGAATTTCAGGCTATATCCAGAGAAATGCCCAAGCCTTATCTCCAACAAATATCACCGACGACTTCTTAATCGGAGGAACAGCCACCTCATCAGCAATCATCAGGCTGGCAGGAACCAATGTCGGAGGAGCCAATCTTTTGGATGTTTTTAACTCCGGCACAT
>Ga0075988_127_pt1 | contig 5267 bp, 2 predicted proteins | sample RifGroA2_FD_68036 | JGI IMG/M metagenome (GOLD analysis project Ga0075988, IMG submission 68036) | Parcubacteria bacterium GW2011_GWA2_49_16 | reverse complement strand
AAAGACTGGTCCGCGGGTAATATAGATATGGTTAGGCTGGTAAAGGGCCAGAGCCGGTAGATCGCTCGTCCAGGCAGTTAGAAACGCTTTGTATTTAACCGCCCTAATAGCATTATCCGTTCTTGTTCTGCCCGCCTCCAACGCTTCATCGGCGACTGAGGACTTGTACTCACTGAGGTTGGAATGGCCTTGGGAAGTAATACTGGCTTGTGAACTATGCCAGTAGGCAAAGACGTCCGGGTCAGCCCCAATGCTGATGCCATAGACTAAGATGTCGTAATCGTGGGACGCTATTACCTGGCCCTGCAGATCGTCACCACTGTAGTAAGTAACAACTACTTTAATACCCAGTTTTTCCCATTGTTGCTGCAGGTACTGAGTAGTTAGTGAATATAGCTGGGTGTCTTGGGAACGTAGGGAAAATTCCAGGACCTGGCCGTTTTTGTAGCGCAGGTTTTTATCGCCCCGCTGCCAGCCAGCCTGGTCAAGCAGCTGGTTAGCTTGTTCAAAATTGTAGCCACGCTGGATAATGCCCGGATCATAACCGACTTGTCCGCGCAGTAGCGGGCTGTCTACCAGTTCGGTTGGCCGGCCGGTAATATTGACTAGCGGCGGCCGCTGCACACCGGCCACTAGAGCCCGGCGGACATTAATATCTCCTAGGGCACCATGGGAGGTATTGAAGAAGGCCATGACGGCGCTGGTTAGAGGCGTAGTATATAGCTGGACGCCTTTATCGTCTTTAAACTCACTGAGCATTGACTCCAGGCCGCTCATGGCATTAACCTGTTTTCTCTTAAAGGCGGTTATCATCTGCTGGTCGTCAGTGAAGGTAATAAGATTAAAACCATCTAGTTTAGGCCGCCCGCCGGCATATTTATCAAAGGCGGCCAGGCTAAGGCGTTGCTGGCGGTCGGTGGTCGGAGTGCCCAAGATCTCTACAAACTTCCATTCAAAGGGACCGGACCCAACTGGTGAAGAGTTAAACTGGGAGCTGCGCAGACTGGGGGGCGGAATGTCTTTCAATAAATGATACGGGATAATGCCACTCGTCAGTGAGTGCGGAAAGGCCGCTAGCGGGTTTGGCAGGTCAAAATTAACGGTCAGCTCACCTTCTTGGGTAATGGTAATGTCTTTCCAGGCGTTATACAGTGATGACTGGACTTCGATATTTTTGATGGTATTAAAGGTAAAGGCAACATCAGTAGCACTTAGCGGTTGACCGTCATGCCAGGTCAGGTTTTTCTTTAGATTAACGCTGTAGTGGGTTGGGGCCGGACCCAAAACCCAGTCTTGGGCCAGATCACCGACTAGGTTGTTATCGTTATCATATTTTAAAAGCCCGGCAAATACTAAACGGCTGATGGCCCTATCCGGTGCGCTAGCAGCATAAAGCGGGTTAGCATTAGTGAAGGTGCCAACAATGCCCTCGCTATAGATGCCACCCGGCACCGGCTGCAGCGACTGGTAATAAGCTGACAGACTGCGTTGCTGGAAGAAAGTGGCCAGGATTAAAATGATAAACAGCCCCGTCCAAAGCAGTACAAAGCGGCGGACTGACAGCAGGCGGTCAAAACGCCGCAGCAACAGTCTCTCTATTTGTTGGTCAGCTTGCTGGCCTAGTTCAACGCCGCGGCGGCGGCTTTTTCTAAGGCCCCTTCTAAAACGTCTCTTGGTTGTTGCACTATCCACCATTGGCACACGCTTCATAATGACTTAATACTACTGGGCGACAATGGTTATTAAGATGCTGGCGGCAAATATGAAAACTAAAATAATTGTCAGCTGATGAATTGTTTTGTCCGAGCCGCGCCTGATGGTGTTAACTTCACCGCTGCCACCCAGGCCAGCGCCTAGTGATGCTCCTCGGGTTTGGATTAAAATCAGAAAAATCAGCAGCAGTACCGAGCCGACAGTAATATAGTTCCAGATATTCACGCGTCCTCCAAAATCTTGCTTACCAAGAAGTTAACTAGCCCTACAATTATACCAGCCACAATGGCCACACCCAGGTTTTTGACATACAACGGGTGGTAAAGCCAGCTGGCAATCAGGATCAAGAAGCCGTTAAGAACCAGCATGAACAGCCCTAAGCTAAAAATAATGGCCGGGAAAGACAAAACAACTAAGATCGGCTTAAGGGCCATGTTGACCAGGGCTAAAAACAGTCCGGCACCAACTATTGTTCCGAAACCTTCGCCAACGCTTAGGCGGCCGGAGCCCAGCAAACTGGCAGCGACCCAAAGGCCCAAAGCCGAAACCAACCAGCGGACGCTAAATCTAACTAGAAAATGCTGCATTAATAGGTTAATTATATCAATTTTTCAGGGCTTGCAGGTATTTTGACAGCGCTTGGCCGGTTTTAGTGCCCAATAGTTTTTGTAGCTCAGCAGTATCAGCGGCCGCTACGCCGCGCATGGAACCGAATTGCCTGATTAATTTCTTGCGCGTCAGGGGCCCGATACCGGGAACATCGTCAAGCAAACTGGCAGTCTGGCGCCTGGCCCGCAGGGTACTGTGGTAACTGATGGCAAAGCGGTGCGACTCGTCACGGATACGTTGCAGTAACTTAACTAAGTGGGAACTGGGGGACAATCTAAAAACCTCAAAAGTCCCATCTTTGGGAACAACGATATCTTCAAAGCGTTTAGCCAGGCCAATCGCCGGAACCTTGGTAAAGCCAGCCAGCCCAAGAGCCGACATAGCCGTACTCAGCTGGCCTTTGCCACCATCAATTAAAAGCAGGTCCGGCAAACCCCATTTTTTAACATTCTCGGCTCGGAAACGTCGCGTGATGGCTTCACGCATATGGGCGAAGTCATCATTACCGGCGGTGCGCATTTTAAATTTGCGATAATTGGTTTTAGCTGGCACACCGTTTATAAAGACCACCACGGCAGCCACGCTATCACTACCTTGGATATGGCTAATATCAAAGCCCTCAATCCGCCGCGGTGGCGAAGCCAGATTCAGCAGTTCGGCCAGCTCAACCAACGCCTGGTCCTTGCTGGCATCTAGCAATTCACGGTCGGAAAATAGAACCTGGCGGTTTAGCTCTTTGAGTGAAAATAGCTGGTTGCGTAGCGTAGCGGCTTTCTCAAAATCCTTAGCCCTTGCTGCTTTATTCATTTCACTTTCAATTGAGCGCACCAAAGCCACTCGCTCACCCCGAAGGTACTGCATCAGTTTTCGCAGGTTAGCCCGGTAAGCAGCCAGGCTTGTCCGGCCTTCTTCCAGTCCCGGGTCAAGACCCAGGTGGTAATGCAGGCTGACCCGTTTGCGGCCACTGCTTCGGCCAATGGCGTAAGGAAAGGCCCGGCGTAAATAGCGCAGGGCTTTTTTAAGAGCCAGGCCATTCATGTAAGGCCCGAAGTATTTGGCACCGTCATCTAAAGGCCGGCGGATAAGAGTTACAGTCGGGTAGTCGCTTTTGTAATCAATGCGTACGTAAAGCAGTGATTTATCATCACGCAGCAGAATGTTATAAGCCGGCATGTAGCGCCGGACCATTTCAGCTTCTAGAAACAAAGCGTCAGCTTCGGTCTCCACTTCAATCCAGTCAACATCAGCAATTTCATTGACCAACAAATCTGTTTTAGGGTCGCGGTAACGGCTGGCCTGGAAATACTGCCGTACCCGATTTTTTAAATTAGCGGCTTTGCCAATATAAATAATTTCCCCGGCTTCATTTTTATGGAAATAAATGCCAGGTGTTAGCGGCAGTTTCTGTAGTTTCTTCTCCAGCTGGCTCATCACAATCTATTTTACCTTCTAAGACTAAGTTGATGTAAAAGTTGCTACTGCGTGTTTAAAGTGTTAACATTTAGGAAATATTAATTAACAGGGAGAAAGGAGCGGCCAAAATGAAAAGTTCAAGTTTCAAGACAGTAGATCAGGTTGCTCCAGTCGCCTGTTAATCTGCGATTTAACAAAAACTCTTTTTAAGAAAACTTATTTAACGCGCCGCCAAGGAGGCTGCGCCTATGTCCACGACTCGCCAGACAATCCGACTTTATTGGCAGCATACCAAAGCCCATAAGCTGCTGTTTTTGGCCGGCACCATTGGTGCGGTTCTGGCTGTAATTATCCAAGACATCGTACCACCTTTTATAGTCGCTAAGGTTTTTAACGTCCTGCAAAATACTTATAGCAGTGGTGGCCATTTGGTATTTTCAGATCTTTCGGGCTATATAGTGGCTTTTGTAGCCTTTATGTTAGCCGGGGTAGCTTTGTGGCGGGTTCAAGTTATCTGCGTCTGGCTTTTTGAGATCAAGGTTTTGCGGGATATTGCTAACCGCGTCTTTGATTTTCTGCAGCACCAAGGTTACCGGTTCCACAGCAACCGTTTTGGTGGAGCCTTAGTAACTCAGACCAACCGTTTCATCAATTCCTATGAGAATTTAATGGACGATTTTATCTGGAATATTGTGACTGGTATTACAGCCGTAGTTTCTTCAGTCATTTTTCTGTTATTCGTATCCAAAGCCTATGCTTTTATTCTGCTGTTCATTACGGCTACATATCTACTGATTATCTACCGGCGGGCCCGCGGCCAGCTGCCATATAACCGTAAAGACGCTTCCCGTCAAAGTGAGCAGACGGCCACCCTGGCTGACGCTATAACCAACATCAACGCCATTTCAACCTTCGCTGCCGAAAAACACGAGTTTAAGCGCTTTACTGAGGTTTCGCAGCGAAAGTATGAAGCCAGTCGCAACCTGATGCGCTACGCCATGAAGACCGAAATTATGAGCCACAGCATGACAGCCACAATCAATATCGTGGCTGTAGTCTCTGGCGTTTTGGCTATTACAACTTTCAATGCACCGGTTGGTGTTTTGGTGCTGGCCATAGCTTATACCCAGGCTATTACCGGCCGGCTATGGCAGTTCGGTAGGGTCATTAGAAATATTAATAAGGCTTTGGGCGACGCTGCCGACATGACCGAAATTCTGCAGCTGGAAGTTGAGATTAAAGATCCGAAACAGCCTAAAGAATTAAAGATAACAGATGGGTCGATTAAGTTCGACCGGGTTAAATTCGGCTATGATGACGCTAAGAATGGTGCCATTTTATCTAATTTTTCATTAGATATCCCAGGCGGCCAACGAGTCGGTCTGGTCGGCCACAGTGGTGGCGGCAAAACAACCATCACTAAACTTATTCTCCGTTTACTAGATATCCAGGGCGGGTCACTGGGTATCGATGGTATCGATATCCGGGATGTCGCCCAGACAGACCTGCGTTCGCACGTGGCCTATGTCCCG
>Ga0075988_135_pt1 | contig 5731 bp, 4 predicted proteins | sample RifGroA2_FD_68036 | JGI IMG/M metagenome (GOLD analysis project Ga0075988, IMG submission 68036) | Parcubacteria bacterium GW2011_GWA2_49_16 | reverse complement strand
GGGTCGGTTAGGGAGATCCCTTCACCCTCCCCGCCAGAAGTCTTAGCCTGGTCCAGGGTGCTGGAAATTATGGAGCTATAGATATCGCTGTCAGCTAAGATCTTTTTAATGTTCCCAGAACTGCCAGCGGTACGGATGATACCCGTGTCAATGGCAAGGGCAAACAGAAAGAATGGTAGCAATGCTCCAAGAAAAACCAGCAACATCTTCCGCAGGATATTCATAACCACAATGATATAGGTTTTGGGGATAAGGGTCTAGGCTTTACCGAGCCTGATTTCGGCTAGGCCGCGGCTAATCTTTTCAGTTATTTTATTATTGATTTACTGTTTAATTCTAGCATAAAACAGATAAAAAGTCAATCTTTAGTGATATAATCGAAAGATTGGTACCAAAATCTCTAATTTGTTGAAGAAAAGGACAGCCAAAATAAGCCGGATCCGCAGGTTAGTTTGGCTAGCAGTAGCAGCTGCCACCTGCTTAGCCCTCAGCCAGCTGGCGGTTGATCATTATTACGAATCCGGTTTTCGGCGGCATCAGGCTTTGGACGCACCGGCACTCGATAGAGCTCACCGGATTGGAGCGATTAAAAAAGCTGCCGTTTCAGTCATTAGAAAAGACACTGCCCTTATCTGGCGCGGCCCAGTCCAGCCGGTAATCTTAGTCGCCGGTACAACGCCAGTTATTTTTAAATTGTCTATTGCCGAGCCGGTAGTTTTTTTAAGTATTGACGACGGTTGGACTAAAAATCCGCAGGTTCAGCAATGGCTAGTTGAACGTCGGCTGCCTCTTACGCTATTTGTAACCAATGATGCTATTAAAAACAATTATGACTATTTTCGGTCTTTGCAGTCGGCGAATATGACCATACAAGACCACACTCTCAGACATGTAAATCTCACCAGGCTGCCTTTAAACAGGCAAAAGACCGAAATTTGCGCTACTGCCGATATCTACCAGCGCCAGTTTGGCCGCCGGCCCACACTGCTGCGCCCACCGTACGGCGATTATAATGATAAGACCATTCAAGCCGCCAATCAGTGCGCTATGCGGGCGATTGTGTTGTGGACAGCCAGTGTCGACAAAGGAGTCATGAATTTTCAGGATGACCGTACCGGGTTAGAGCCTGGAGATATTGTGCTGATGCACTTTCGTTCGGAATTTCTGCAGGACATGCAGGCTTTTCTTGGCCAAGTCCAACACGATCACCTGCAAATCGGCCGCCTGGAAGACTGGCTACAGTAGAGACCAGGAGTTAGAATAAAGAAGTTGGGTTTTAGAGTAAAGGAGAGGTGACCGAGTGGTTGAAGGAGCCGCTTTCGAAAAGCGGTGTGCCGGCAACGGTACCGAGAGTTCGAATCTCTCCCTCTCCGCCACGTTTGCTATCATTAGATCATGGGTAAGGGTGTAATTAGTTTGATGCTGGCAGTGGGTGCTGGTACCTGGTTATATTCCCATTTTCAGCAAACTAGCGGCAATAACACGGCCAGGTCGGTGAAGGCAGCCGCTATAGCCGGGGCAGTTATATTTGTTTTTTCGTTTATAATTATAGGCTTGTTCTTATGAGCGACTCAGTTTTTACCAAAATCATTAAGGGGGAAATCCCCTCCTATAAAATTTATGAAGATGATAAAACCCTTGCCTTTTTAGACATCCATCCCAAAGTCGACGGCCATGTTTTAGTAGTCCCTAAAAAACAAATTAATCAATTCCAGGCTCTGCCCGACGATGATTACATCTCACTAATGAGGACAGTAAAAAAGGTAGCCTTACGGCTCCAGGAAGTTCTTAGGCCCAAGAGAATTGGCCTACAAGTTGTTGGTATTGACGTGCCGCATACTCACATCCACGTTTTTCCTTTCAATAATATGGAAGAGTACCACCGGCCTCAAGACATGACCAAAGAACCGGACCACGACAAACTAGCCGAAATGGCTAAAAAACTAGCCTTTTAGTACAAATTTTCTTGGCTCATTAACCCAAAACCAGTATTATAAGGCCATATGAGGTGGAGTTTTGGGAGGTGCTATGGATGAGCAGGCACTTGGGAAAAGATTGCAACTAGCCAGAAAAAGGGCCGGCTTAACACAGCAGGAGCTGTGCCAAAAAGCAGGATTGTCATACTCTACCCTGGCCAAGATTGAACGTGGCGCTATCCGCTCACCTAGTGTTTTCACGGTCGCCCACATTGCCACAGCTACCGGCACACCGCTGGAGGAACTATTAGAAACTGTCGATAAGAGCTTAAGCTCTCCTGCCCCAACTTCTAGCAAAAAACGTTCTAAAACAGGGGTAAGGTTCGTCTACTTTGACGTCAATGGCACACTTGTACGCTTTTACCAGCGGGCCTTTACGGACGCTGCCCAAGACCTTGGAGTAGCGGCTGATGTTATTGAAACGCTATTTTGGCGCCATAACGAGGGCCTGTGCAGCGGTCGGAACAGCCTGGAAGACTTTAACCGGGAAATCTCTAAGGAACTAGGAGCTACCGCCTTCGATTGGCACAAGTATTACATGGAGAATGTCCAGGCTATGCCTGGCATGGATGAGCTGCTGCGCTGGTGCGCGCAGCATTATGAGGTTGGGATTTTGAGCAACAATGCCGCCGGCTTTATTGATGAGCTTAGACGCAAGAAGCTAATTCCAGATGTTGAGTTTAAAACCATCGTTGATTCCTGCCAGGTGGGGGCTGTTAAGCCTGAGCCTAAGATTTATGAGCTAGCCCAAGAACTGGCGGCTGCAGAAGCAGCTGAGATCCTGCTGGTCGATGACACCAGGTCGTTTTTAACAGCTCGGATTGTATGGTTTGTAACTTAGCTTTTTCTTCCGCCAGCTGGGCTTTAGAATCTGCCACTAATTTCTTAGGCGCACGGGCTGCATAGGCTTTATTGGCCAAGCGACTTTCCAATGTCTTTATTAGGCTCTCCTGGCTGTTTATCTGACTTTTAAGCTTGTTTAAGTAGGATTTAGCCTTATGATGGTTGATGTCCAACCAAACGTCTGTCTTAGTTCCTGTCAGACGGATCCCCTGCCCGGCTTCGGTTTTCTCAACTCCCCCTAGCCTGCCCAGACCCTTAAGCAGTTCTTTGTTTTCCTCGATGATGGCGCTGTCCTTGTAAAGCAGCCTTGGCTTACTAACGCCGACGTTGGCTGAAATTTGCCGGGCTTCAGTAATTATCTTCTTCAGTTCTTCGAACTGCCGGGCTTTGGCTTTATCGGCTGGGGCAATCTCAGGCCAAAGCTCCGAAGCTAGCAGGCTCTTTTTGCCCAGCTTTTGCCAAATAGTTTCGGTAATGAACGGTGCAAACGGGTGAGCCAGTTTTAGGGTACTTCCAAGCACTTCGTTCAGCACTCCAATATTGAGATCGACCTTGCTGGATTCTATATACCAGTCAGCAAAATCGTCCCAGACAAAATGGTACAAAAGCTCATAAGCTTCGCTGAAACGGAAACTGTCCAAGGCTTTGTTAATAGCCGCAGCAGAAATACTTAACTTGTTAAGTATCCAATGGTCAGCTGGGCTTTTGGGGACAGTCTCACCCCTGTTACTACCGCTATCTTCGATATAGCGGGCAATATTCCAAAGTTTATTGGCAAAGTTCCGGTTAGCTACAATCTTGCTCTTGCCAAGGCGCTGGTCGTTGCCGGCTGTAGTGCCGGCCACCAGTGCCAACCGAAGCGCATCGGTGCCATATTCCGGGATAACTTCCATCGGGTCGACGATGGTGTCAGGGTCGCTTTTGCTCATCTTTTTGCCATGTTCAGTCCGCACCAGACCATGCAGGTAAACTGTTTTAAATGGCACTTGACCGGTGATGTAAGTGGTGGCTAGAATCATACGCGCCACCCAGAAGAAAAGGATGTCCCAGCCGGTCTCCATAATGTCTGTGGGATGGTAGGTTTTATAGTCCAAGCTTTTGGCAAGCAAGTCTTCCAACGACAGCGAATAGTCCTTGGCCAGGTCTTGGTCAACCAGTGTGCTCCAGGTCCAAAGAGCTGAGGAAAACCAAGTGTCCAGCGTATCTGGATCCTGCTCCCAACCTTGCCCTTTTGGTGGGGTAACCCCTACATAAATTCCCGGCACGACTTCTTTCGGTTTAAAACTATATTCATAAACCCAGATCGGATAATTCTCATCCATCTTGCGGTCTGGATAGTATTTTTTAAGTGCAGCAATTAGCTCACCTTGGTTTTTGTAAGTTGTAAAATGTGCTTTGTCGGCCAAATTTACTTTGCCAATAGTTGTTTTTTCGATGCTTTTTATAGTTATCTCTCCAAAGATAATCCCCGTTTGGGTGTTTTCCGCTAAAATTTTGTCACCTGGCTTTAATCCCCTGTCGCGCTGTCTGTAGGTTTTAGTTTTACCCTGGAAAAGTTGGTTCATAACTGTTTGATCAAAGCCCATAGTTTCCTGGTTCGGCTTTTTGTACCACACCGACACCTGGTGTCCCCACCAGATCTGGCGCGATATGCACCAGTCGCGCAAGTTATCTATCCAGTGGTAGTAAACCTTCTCAAAACGCTTGGGCAGGATTTTAATATCACCGTCTTCGATAACCGCCCGCATAACTTCTTTGAGGGAGCGTAGTTGGCCCTTCCATTCAACAGTCGGGCGGTTGACATCAACAAACCACTGCAGTTTAATCTGCGGCTCAATAACTCCTTTGCCGCGGTCGTTGAGCGACACGTTATGGGTATACTCTTCTGCTTTGACCAACAGGCCCTTGGCCTTAAGCTTTTCAACGATTTTCGGTCTGGCCTCTTCGATAGTCTGGCCGGTAAACTCACCGGCAATTGGTAACAGCTGGCCATCAAAACCGATAATCTGGTCCTTTTCTAAACCGTGGCGCTCAGCAATTTCAAAATCCGTTCTGTCGTGCCAAGGGGTAATGGTCATCACCCCTGTTCCGAAGGCCGGGTCAACGGCCTCATCTTTGATGACTGTAGCCTTGACTTTGCCGTTTATCCACTCGGCTTCAAAGCTGTCACCGTGTTTGTACTGTGCATAGCGCTTATCTTCAGGGTGCATGACGACGTATTTGTCGCCGAATTTAGTCTCCGGGCGGGCCGTACCGATTTTAAAGGGACCGTACTGTAAGGTGTAAAAAGGGGCTTTTTCTTCTTTATAAACCATCTCGTCATCCGAAACAGTCGTTTCCGATTTAGGGTCCCAGTTTACAATCCGGTGACCCCTGTAAATCAGGCCGTCATGGTACATTTTGACGAAGACTTCATTAACGCAGCGGTTTAAGGTCTCATCTAAAGTGTAGCGTCCCCTGCTCCAGTCACAGGAAGCGCCTATAGCTCTTATCTGGGTATTGATAGTGTCGCGGCTGTTACCAACGAACTCCTTAACTAACTTTATAAACTCCTCGCGCCCAACGGCGTGTTTATCTGTTCCCTGCTCTGCCAGTTTTTTCTCGATGATGGCATTGGTAGCCAGTGCAGCGTGGTCCGTACCAGGTAGCCAAAGAACATCTTTGCCTTTTTGCCGCTGATGACGGGCGATAATATCCTGCAGCGTCAAAAATAAGGCATGCCCGACATGTAACGTGCCAGTTTCATTGGGCGGTGGCATGGCCATTGAGAAGTGGGGTTTAGAACCGTTGGGATCAGCTATAAAGACCTGGCTCTTCTCCCAGAGGTTATAGATATCCCTTTCGTATTACTGGCTTGGTAGGTTTTCGGTAAACTGATCTGTTCCACAGTATAACAAACCGGCCGTATACGG
>Ga0075988_131_pt1 | contig 6218 bp, 8 predicted proteins | sample RifGroA2_FD_68036 | JGI IMG/M metagenome (GOLD analysis project Ga0075988, IMG submission 68036) | Parcubacteria bacterium GW2011_GWA2_49_16 | reverse complement strand
CTTTCTCCAAATCTTCGTTCGCTTTGTCTACTTTCTTCTGCATTTCTTCCTTGTGACTGAATTTATCGTCCTCAGTAATCTCGCCCGCACGCTCTTTTTCTTGGATATCCTTCCACGCCTCGTCACGCGCTAACCGCACGGTTGTGCGCGCCTCTTCCAATTTCCCCTTCGCAACTTTTATAAGTTGCTCACGTCGCTCGGCGGTCAATTCGGGAAATGTAACGCGGATTACGGTACCGTCGGAAGATGAGCCGAGGCCAAGATCGGCAGATGAAATTGCGCGCTCTATATCCTTGAGAATTCCGATGTCGTATGGCTGGATGCGCAGTGTTCGTGCATCCTCAACTCCAATAGCGGCAACCTGTTTTAGAGGCGTCATTGAACCGTATGCTGAAACGGAAATGCTGTCTAATACTGCAGGAGATGCGCGACCAGTTCGCAAACCACGATATTCTTTCGCAAGCCACTCCTTAGCGGCCACCACCTTTGCTTCGAATGTCTTGAAATCGTAGAGCATTATTTCCACATACTATCATATCCGCGGAGAGAGGATGGCAACTTGCTCCAAAAGTGGCTTTACTAAAGCTCCTTTGTCCATCACATATTTGCGTGCGCGGTAGACCGATTCTATTCCCTCTCGGGGATACACTTGGAGGCTCTTATGTGCCATCTCACGCTCTAGTGAAGAAAGAAAAGCGAGGATAAGAGCGGCATCGCGCTTGTCGTCTTCGTTTTTCTCTAGAAGTGGTTTCAGCATATCAAGGCGCACCTCCTGTGTCGCTGAAAGAAATTGCTTCGCATTCAAACCTCCATCCGCTTCAGTAAGGTGTGGGAGCTCGAGCACTTGGCAACGAGAACGAAATGTCGAAAGAAGCGTACCAGGCGATGGGACGACAAATATAAAGACGGCATCAGCCGGCGGCTCCTCCAGAGTTTTGAGAAGCACATTCTGCGATTCCACCGTCATACCAGGAGTTGTGATGACGAATATTCGCGACCCTTCCCCGACAGCACGCAAAAAGGCGCGCCGCTTTAGTTCGCGCGCCTCGTCTGCTCCAAATTGCATATACGAGCGCACATATACATCCGGATTCCCACTCGTATGTATCCCTTCGTTCTTCAAAAATGCGATTACCACCGGAAGAGACGTCGAGTTTCCTGCCACCACATGTGCATTACCCACAAGCATACCTACATAGCTTATAACTTATAGCTTATAGCTGCTAGGATTTGTTTCTCAGAAGCTAGAATCTATCTCTTGGTAATAATCGCTTTCTTGTAGGCATCCAAATGTTTTAGCGCTTCCCCTGTCCCTTTTGCGACACAAAACGGTGCATCCTTTGCAACGCGCGCGCGAACACCAGTACGTCGGAAAACAAGCTCGTGGAAATTACGCAGTAGCGAAGAACCGCCCGTCATGATGATACCGTTATCTATGATGTCTGCGGCCAATTCCGGCGGCGTTTCCTGTAAAACATCTTTTATAGCATTCACGATGGTGCGCAGTTCACGACCTATAGAGCGCACAACTTCATTGGTTCCAAGTTCAATGGAACGCGGCAAACCTGTCAGATAGTCACGACCTTTCACCGTCATCGTTAGTTCTTCATCGATGGGCGTTGCCGAACCGATTTGTATCTTTATTTCTTCGGCCATTTTTTCTCCGATGCCGAGATTGCTATTTTTCTTTAGATAATCGGTGATGGCGTGGTCCAGAGCATTTCCCGCGCATTTGACAGAAGTGGACGCGACGATTCCTCCGAGGGAAATGACCGCTACGTCTGTGGTGCCGCCACCAATGTCAACTATCATGTGCCCACGCGCCTCGTGAATAGGGATACCTGCACCGATTGCGGCAAGAATGGGTTCTTTGACGACATATGCCTCTCTGGCTCCGGCTTTCGTAGCCGCCTCCACCACAGCGCGCCTCTCCGTAGAGGAAACTCCGGCCGGGACAGAGATCATGACTTCGGGCCGAAAAAGANNNNATTCCCCACCGCAAGGATTTTGTTGTCGCTTTGCGAGACGGCGACAACCGAAGGTTCATTCAAGACAATACCCTTATTCGGAACGAATACGAGAACGGTCGTTGTACCGAGGTCTATGCCTAGCTTGGGTGAAAATGAGAAGGACATATAGTAGGACGAGTATTGTATACCCCGTGAGATACATACTCAATGTGCACAGAATACATTCAATCTCACAACATCTCGCAGAGCACACAAAAAACGGCGCGTGACTATTCTTATGGGATATACCCCGTGAGATAGGTCGCTCGAAATATTCCTAAAAAATCTCCGACTCCAGACGCTCCGACTCTGTTATGTCTGTCCGTGATTGGTTATCTAATGGGGTAAATCGTATGGAGCATTTCGTATAGGTGCTGTATGGATCTACGTCTACATTTGACATCATACGGAAGAGAATGATATGAATGTGGATAGAGTGCACGCCCACTCCCCGCTCGGGTGTGCATTGGCGCGGGTTGTGCCCCAACCTGCGCAAGTGAGGGTCGGTCGCTACCCCTCGGTCGACCCTCATCATTTTTTTCAATCACGCTTGTACTTTTCAGAGTTTAACAGATATCCAGCCCTAGTTTTGCAGTGAGGGTTTTGTTATGGCACGGAAAACAAATGCATGCGTTCGTGTAATCAGAGTCACCGAGTACCGAGTGCAAAACTAGAGCTGGGAGGGACTCATTGCAATTGAGATTTCCTGTTTTTGCTTTCGTTTTTGCCTTTATCATACTTCTCCGGGTTTAACAGGTACCCAGCATCAATTTTGCCTTGGTTGAGAGAAACTTTTAAACTGCTGGTATTGCAAATAGAATTGCTTTCATATCTTCGACATCGCTGGCGCGTCTCAACAAGAGGAAGCCAAAATTGTTGCACGGGCGGGACTCATTGCAATTGAGATTTCCTGTTTTTGCTTTCGTTTTTGCCTTTATCATACTTCTCCGGGTTTAACAGGTACCAAAACTTTTTCGAGAAGTTTTTTGCGTCATCGCACACGCGCTTCATATAGTAGAGGTCCTTTGTGGGGATCTTTTGCAACAACTTTCCCATACGCCCCATCGAAATCGGCGGCAATCCGTCTTGTGTACGCGCACGATTCAGGTGTTTACAGAAATGTTGCATCAATTCTCCACGCTCAGTCTTGCGTGTCTTATCGACAGTTCTCTTGAGATGCATCTTGATATGCTTCATCGTTCATTAGTGTACCTTATTCTTTTGCTCCTCAACTCCACCTTAATGAATGTCAGGGCGACGCCTTGACGTGGACTTTTCTTTTCACGTTCTGGGCTCTATAGTTCCCCTATGCGAACGATTTTACCCGAGCAAAAGAACCCCGTCCTGCGGAAGGAAGCGGAACGCATTCTCCTCTCAGAGATAAAAAGTAGGCGTATCCAAAATCTCATCAAGGAAATGAAGGCACTTCTTGCAAAAGAGGAGTTTGGTGTTGCCTTAGCCGCGCCGCAAGTAGGAGAAGCAATACGGCTTTTTATCGTCTCCGGCCGCGCGCTTGCACGAGGAGGTCGCAACACACCAGACGAACTGGGAAAACACGAAGAAGTAGAAGTCTCTCTACCAGACCAGGTGTATATTAATCCTGAGCTGATAAAACTTTCGCGCTCCAGAAAAGAAAAGCATGAAGGGTGTCTTTCTGTACGAGGATTATGGGGCATCGTTCGGCGTGCGGAAAAAGCGACTATTCGTGCTTATGATGAGAGTGGGGTGCGCTTCACGCGTGGCACCTCGGGATTTCTTGCGCACATCTTCCAACACGAGATGGATCATCTTGGAGGGATTCTATACACTGATAAGGCGACAGAACTATACAAGGAAAATGAAGATAGGAAGCAGTAACGTATGCACCCCCGATATTCGCTTCGCCCCAACACAAGCACGCGTGTGAGGGACTCCGCTTCTTAGCTTGGGATGGCGGTCTCCATTTTTGACATGACGGTCGCATAGTACACTGCCACTGTATGCACCGAGATATCCGCTTCGCATTTTTTGGGACGTCGCATATTGCTGTTTATGCGCTCGAAGCACTCAAGAATGCAGGGTTTTTGCCGAAACTTATCGTAACTGCGCCAGACGCGCGCCGAGGTCGAGGACTCACCCTTTCGCCTTCTCCAGCCGCGCTGTGGGCGGAAAAATATGCCATTCCCACAAAAAAGCCCGAAAGTATTTCTGACACGTTCATAAAAGAGTTCCAGGAAAATCATTGGGATGTCGCGATCGTCGTCGATTACGGAAAGATTCTTCCCAAAACACTCCTCGATGTTCCCCGAAAGGGTTTCTTAAACGTCCACCCTTCTCTCCTGCCGCGTTTGCGCGGCCCCTCTCCGATACGTTCGGCGATACTGAACGATGACAGGCAAACGGGCGTATCCATCATGCTCGTCGATGAGGAGGTGGACCATGGCCCCATCGTCGCTCAAAAGAAAGTCGAAATACCAAGCTGGCCTCTCGGTAATGCAGAGCTTGAGAAGCTCCTTTTGAATGAGGGCGGAAGACTTCTTTCTACGATAATCCCCGAATGGATCGCAGGAAATATCGATGCTGTGCCGCAGAATGACGATCTCGCAACCTATTCGAGAAAGATACAGAAACAAGACGGGCTTCTGGATCTGTCTGCGGATGGATATGCAAATCTTCTCAAGATCCGCGCCTACGAAGGCTGGCCGGGAACGTATGCATATTTTGAAAGGGGCGGCAAACCTGATAAACGAAAAATCCGCGTCAACATCTTGGACGCCCATCTTGAAAATGAAAGACTCGTGATTGATCGCGTAAAACCGGAGGGAAAAAGGGAGATGATGTACGATGAATTTTTGCGCTCGGGGGCGCGGCCAGTGTAATCAATCCGACCTATTGCTATTTACCAACCTGACAGTATTATTTGGGTAGGTCAGAGTCAGTCGGAGCGAGGACGCCGCCAACTCGGTTCGGCTGATAGGCAGCGCATACGCTGTCTCCTCACCATGACTGAGGGTGAGTGAGATGCGAGCGCTGTCGATTAGGCGGCGGAGTTGGATTCGGCCTCTGGCTCCGCCGCCGCTTTTTTTATATTGAGTATTAGCGGAAAAGATACTACTCCCTCCCAAAACGCATCAATCGCTTCAACATCGCACCGCTTTTTCGAACATAACTCATGTTTGTGCGCTTTCGCTTGCGTAGCTGACGCTCCACTTCTTCTTTCACGTCATCTATGGCACCATTGACACTCTCGGAATTATTGCGCGCGTACACATCATTCTCTCCTGGAGAAATTACGCGCATCTCCGCAAAGTAAATATTCTTGCCGTGTCGAGGTCGGCCTGCGTCGCGTCCAAACTCCACCTCACACCGCGCAATATCCGCATTGCCACCGATGAATTTCTCCAGAGCACTTAGTCTATCCGCAAGATATACCTCTACTTCCGACGTGAGCTCATAATCTGTTGCTTTTATACGAATATCCATATGTTTCAAATTATATCACTCGCAACGTCTTTTTTGGATGATGGTGACCGGAAACCATGTGCAAAGATTTCTCGGGTACGCGCAGGTGGCGAGCGATTAAAGCTACGACGCGCCCGTTGGCGGCATTTTGTGCAGCCTTCTCCTTCACTTGTATTTCGAATCTCCCGGGTCCAATCTCCACTACACGCTCTTTGCGTGCCCCCGCTTTCACCTTCATCCGAATGAGCATATATTTTTACTGTGTGCTGTTAATTGTAAACCGTTTATTGTCTCTTATACTTCCCCATTAATTCTGCCTCTCCCAACACATGCCCTTCCATCGCGGCAAGAACATCACCTTTAGAAGTACCTTCGGGAAGCCCGAGCATACTGTCGAGCGCGTAAAGACGGAAGAAGTAACGGTGCTCGGAAGGTTCATATTGCGTTGGCGGACACGGGCCCGTGTATTGATTTTTCCCCGCCCCATTCGCTCCGGGAACTCCAACTGTGCCGCCTGTTGCTATCCCAGTTGTTTCGGGCGAAATGTCAAAGAGCGTCCAATGATCAAATACACCGTCCGGTTTCAACTGCACAGGAGCGTCTGGATCATCCATGATCAATACCAACGATTGTGTACCTTCAGGAACACCACTCCATGATATAGATGGGGAGGTGTTGTCGCCATCGCACGTGAAGTCGGGCGGAATAGAAGCGCCGTTTTCAAAGTCAGTGCTGGTAAGTTTTAAAGTATCAGACATAGGTGTGGAG
>Ga0075988_123_pt2 | contig 6231 bp, 8 predicted proteins | sample RifGroA2_FD_68036 | JGI IMG/M metagenome (GOLD analysis project Ga0075988, IMG submission 68036) | Parcubacteria bacterium GW2011_GWA2_49_16 | reverse complement strand
GAGCCGCTTTAATTATCAAGGAGGCTGAAGCCCGGCTAATGAGCGAACGGACCAAACTCCATCAGGAACTAAAAGCCGAGCTAGCCGATCTAGTTGCTAATGCCACGGAAACTATTTTGCGCCAAAAACTCGATGAAAAAACTGATCGCAAATTAATAGAACAATCGCTGCGGGAGATAGCATGAGCCAAAGACTATCACGTCGTTCCCTAGCCCGCTACGCAGCTGATCAACTGCTGGGGGGCAGCTCAGCTAAGAGTGTTGCTAGGCACCTGGCGGCGGCTTTAATTACCAGCCACAGCCAAAAGGCTGCGTCGCTGCTACTAGATGATATTAACTACGAGCTGCAAAGCCGTGGTCATTTGGCTTCAGCTACAGTAACCAGCGCCTATCCTTTGAGCACTAGTCTAAAAAAAGAAGTTACCAGCCTGGTGAAAAAACTAGCCCAGGTCCGCCAAGTTGTTTTAGCTGAACAAATAGATAAAACTGTTATCGGCGGTGTCCGGATCCAAACGGCTGAGGGCACTTGGGATAAAACTGTCAGCGCCGAGCTCAGTAGACTGAAGGAAAATATTTAATGGCTAACCTTGATACCCAGGTAAAATCACTAGCCGAAGAAGTCCAAAGCGCCATTGCCAAGCTCAAAAAAACCGGCCAGCAAAAGTCTTCAGGCATTGTTACCCGTGTCGGTGACGGTGTGGCCTGGATCTGGGGCCTGCGTGACGTGGGCTACGCCGAAATGATTGAGATCGAAGGCGTTAAAGGCCCAGTCACGGCCTTTGCCCTTAATTTGCTGGAAGATGAAATCGGAGCCGTGCTGCTAGGCGAAGACGAACAAATCCGAGCTGGGGCCTCGGCCCGCAGCAGCAGCCAGGTATTGTCCGTACCGGTCGGTCCAGAGTTAGTTGGCCGGGTGGTTGACCCACTAGGACGCCCCTTAGACGGTAAGGGTGCTATTAAAACTAAAACCATGGGTGCCGTGGAAAATCCCGCTCCTGGTGTCATTGATCGTAAAAGCGTCCATGAACCGCTACTCACCGGTATTACGGCCATTGACGCCATGATACCGATTGGCCGCGGCCAGAGGGAACTGATTATCGGCGACCGCCAGACCGGTAAGACGGCCATTGCCGTTGACACCATGATTAATCAAGCCAAGCAAAAGACTGATGTTATTAATATATATGTCGCTATTGGCCAGAAAAATGCCCGTATTGCCCGGTTAACCGAGCGGCTTAAGCGCGAAGGTGTGATGGATCAAAGCATTATTGTGGCCACCAGCGCCGCCGACCCGGCCTCGCTGCAATACCTGGCGCCTTATGCCGGCGCGGCCATAGGCGAGTGGTTCCGCGATAACAAACAACACGCCTTAATTATTTATGATGATCTGTCCAAACACGCCGTAGCTTATCGGCAGATGTCGCTGCTGCTGCGCCGTCCACCGGGACGTGAAGCCTACCCGGGTGACGTTTTTTACCTGCATTCGCGCTTACTGGAGCGAGCGGCTAAGCTATCCGATAAACTCGGCGGCGGCTCTTTGACAGCCCTGCCGATTATCGAAACCCAAGCCGGGGATGTTAGTGCTTACATTCCAACTAACGTTATTTCCATCACCGACGGCCAGATCTATCTGGAAACTGACCTCTTTTACCAAGGTATCCGTCCGGCTATTTCAGTTGGTCTGAGCGTCTCACGGGTCGGTGGTGCCGCCCAACCCAAGGCTACCCGTTCAGTGGCTGGCGGCCTGCGTCTGGATCTGGCTCAGTATCGTGAACTAGCAGCTTTCTCGCAGTTTTCCTCCGACCTAGACAGCGAAACCCAGGGCCGCCTGGCCCGCGGCCAGCTGCTGACCGAGATTTTGAAACAGCCCCAGTATTCACCGCTGGCCATCTGGCAGCAAGTAGCTGGTGTTTTAGCAGCCACCGGTGGAGCTTTTGACAGCCTGCCCATAGCCAATGTTAAAGCGGCTCAAAACGCCCTGCTGCAAACACTGGCCCAGAAGCACGTCAAGCTAATCCAAGAACTAAACAAAGGCGATGCTCCAAGCGACGCCATCAAGAAAACCATCATGGACACAGCCGCCCAGGTCGCTAAAGCCTATCACCAGCCGAGGGAGAAACAGTAGTGGCTAATACCAAGATCATTCAGCGACGCATTCGCTCAGTTAAAAATGCTAAGCAAATTACTAAGGCTCTGGAGGTCGTGGCCGCTGCCCGTATGCGCCGGGTTGTGCAAGCGGTTGAGAGTAGCCGGACTTACGATAATGTGGCTACTACCATCATGGAGCGCATCGCCCATAGCCATGAGGCCAGGCTACATCCGTTCTTTGGTTCGGCAGCTGACAAACCAACTCTCTATGTCGTCATAACTTCCGACCGCGGCCAAGCTGGAGCTTTTAATTCCAACATTTTTAATTTAACTATCCAATTCCTGAAGGCTGAGAAGCACCGCCCGCAGGTGGTGGTCTTTGGTCGTAAAGGCGCCCGTTTTTTTGCCAATCTGGGCGGTATTGACCTTAAGGGAGCCTATGAAGATATAGCCGACATACCCAGTGTCAATGTCTTTGTGCCACTGGTTGAAATGATTAATGACACCATGGCCGAAGGACAGATTGGCTCAGTCAAAGTCGTTTACACCGAATTTATTTCTTCACTAAGCCAAAAGGCTAGCAGTTTCCAGCTGTTACCCATTAGCCCGGACATGGCTGGTGACACGACTGTTACCGATAAGCCAGTCCAGGAACCAGATAAAACAGTGTATGAGTTTGAGCCAGACACCAAAGACGTTCTGGATGAAGCAATCAAGTTGTATTTCGAAGCTAAATTAATGCAGGCTAGGATCGAATCAGCCGCTTCAGAGCACGCCATGCGTATGGTCGCCATGGGTAACGCCAACCGTAATGCTTCAGATTTAATTGATGATCTGACTTTGGAACTAAATGCCACCCGCCAAGCGGCCATCACTCAAGAGATTGCTGAAATAACCGGTGGCGCTGAAGCTATCGCCGCTTAAGATAAGGAGATTATATATGCCAACAGTTACTAAATCACCACCAATAAGCAAAAAAGGTACTATTATCCAGATCGTCGGTGTGGTTGTCGATGTTGAATTTGCCGGCCGTCTGCCAGCTATTTTCAACGCCTTGGTAGTTGAGCGCAAAGAGGGTGATTTAATTTTGGAGGTTGCCCAGCACCTTAGCCAAACTACTGTGCGGGCAATTGCCCTGGGACCGACCGACGGCCTGGCCCGTGGGGCCAGCGTCATTAACACCGCTGCACCTATTAACGTGCCGGTTGGTGACGCTACACTGGGTCGAATGTTCAACGTCATCGGCCAGCCGATTGACGGACAGCCCGCGCCCGCCAAGGCCAAACTCGGCCCAATTCACCGTGACGCACCAACCCTCACCGAACAAAGCGTTAAGGTGGAGATCTTTGAAACCGGCATTAAGGTCATTGACCTTATCTGCCCGATTGCCAAGGGCGGCAAAGTTGGTATGTTCGGTGGTGCCGGTGTCGGTAAAACCGTCTTTATTACCGAATTAATTAATAACATCGCTAAGTTTCACAAAGGCCGAAGTGTCTTCGCCGGCGTCGGTGAACGTACCCGTGAAGGTAACGATCTTTATTATGAGATGAAAGAATCCGGTGTGCTGGATAAAACCGCTTTAGTATTTGGCCAGATGAACGAACCGCCCGGTGCCCGTCTGAGAGTTGGGCTGAGCGGCCTGGCCATTGCCGAAAGTTTCAGAGACGCTGGCAATGACGTTTTACTGTTCATTGACAATATTTTCCGCTTCACCCAGGCCGGTAGTGAGGTTTCAGCTTTGCTGGGCCGGCTGCCCAGTGCTGTTGGTTATCAGCCGAATTTATCAACCGAGATGGGCGCCCTTCAAGAGCGCATTACTTCGACCAAAACCGGCTCCATTACATCTGTCCAGGCCGTTTTCGTACCGGCCGATGACCTGACCGACCCGGCACCAGCTACGACCTTTGCCCACCTGGACTCGACGGTTGTCCTTAGCCGGTCTTTGACCGAGCTGGGGCTTTACCCGGCCGTTGATCCGCTGGATTCCAGCTCAACGCTACTTGATCCGGAAATTGTCGGTGAGGAGCATTACCAAGTTGCTCGTGAGGTCCAACGCGTACTGCAACGTTATAAGGACCTGCAGGATATTATCGCTATTTTAGGCATGGAAGAACTGTCTGAAGAAGACAAGAAGCTAGTCGCCCGGGCCCGTCGTATTCAGCGTTTCTTGACCCAGCCCTTCCACGTCGCTGAAGTCTTTACCAACATCCCGGGAGCCTACGTGCCAATTGCCGAGACTATTAAAGGTTTCAAAGAAATCCTAGATGGTAAGCACGATGGCAAGAGCGAGCAAGCCTTCTACATGAAGGGCGCCATCGACCAGCTTAAAGAAACTAAAACTAAAGCGCCAAAGAAGTCTAAAAAATGATGCGCTTTCAGTTGGTATCGGTCAGCGGCACTAAGTTTGATGATGAAGCCTATGAGGTGCTGGTACCGACCCGGGCCGGTACGGTTGGCATCTTTGAGCAACACATGCCGATGATTTCGGCTGCCCAACCAGGTGTTTTAAGCGTCAGGAAAAAAAGCAGCGACCCAGATAGCGCCCTGGAAAACTTTGCCATTGGCGGCGGTATAGTTGAGGTTGACGGTAAAACTGTCCGCTTTATAGCCGATGAGGTCACTTCAACTGAGGAAGTCAGCGAAGCTGAAGCTGCTGCTGCCCTAAAACGAGCTCAGGAACTAATTAAGAGTGCGCCTAACCAGACGGCCTTAAATGAGGCTCACCGCCTGCTGCACCATAGCTCGGCTAAACTAGAACTAGCCAAGCTTAAAAAACGCCATCATCACCGCCCGACGCCACCATCAAGCTATTCTGTATAAAAAACAGTGTCAATGTGCTTAAACGACTTTAGTTAAATATTTCACTTTGTTTTGTCAGAAATCTAACTGATTAATAAACAGGGACGGGATTTAATACTAGGTAAAATACGCTAAAAGAGCGGGGGTTTTGTGCAATCACTAGACCAAGAAACCAATGAGGAAGAAAACCAACAGAAACTAGCCGGTGATTTTGACCGGCCTTTTTCGCCACCGGTTAATGGCAAACTAGATCGGTTGCTGGCTGAGCATGAGACATTGCAAAAGAACCACCCAGCCTTTGATACCGGGCTTGATGAGCAAGAGGCCTACGACGAAGGCATTGAGGGTGCCGCCGAGGCTACCGGTCCTAGGAGAACAATGGTTAGGAAGTACCGGCCTAAATTCACTAGTAAGTAACAGCTTATCAGTAGTGGTGGTTACTTAAGAAAAGTCCGTTTTTGGCTGGGGAAGAGGGATTCGAACCCCCGATCCTGGGACCAGAACCCAGTGCCTTACCGCTTGGCCATTCCCCAATACTTACCCCTGTTATTATACCCAAGCTATCGCCCAACTCCAAAGACTACTATACTTAAGCTATGGCTGCCATCCAAAAGGAGTATTTACGTAGCGTCTTGTTCGGCATTGAGGATAGCCTGGTATCGACTACCGGTTTAATTGCCGGACTTAGTATTGGGGCCGAAAATAAAAGAATTGTTGTTTTGGGCGGTTTGGTTGCCATTGTAATTGAAGCTGTGTCAATGGCTGCTGGTGAATATTTAAGCGATGGTGCGGTTCAGGAGCTTGATAAACTAAAAAGGCACCGAGATAGCCCGGCTGCCAGTGGTCTGCTGATGCTGGTCTCGTATCTCTTAGCCGGGATGATTCCACTCTTGCCTGTCCTGGTTTTTGTCTATCCCATATCCCTAATCTTGAGTGTTATCTTTGCCCTGTGCGGCCTTTTCTTGCTAGGTTATATTAAAGGTCGCCTGCTCCACAGCCGGCCATTTAAGGGCGGCTTAAAGATCCTTGTTGTGGGCGGTTTAGCAACGATTCTCGGCCTGGGGGTTGGCTTTATTTTTAGGGTTTAATCATGAAAAGAACAGCTAAATTTTTGCGAAGAGTAGCCATTGGTACACTTGGCTTTTCGGTACTGATAATCGGTTTAATCCTAATCCCCTTACCCGGCCCCGGACTTTTGGTAACAATTGCCGGCCTATTTATCCTATCACTGGAGTTCGCCTGGGCTGAGAGACACCTTGATAGAGCCAAAAGCGCAGCTAATAAAGCTGTTGAAAAGGCCAAAGCCAAAAACAAGCCACCTACCCAAAATACTTAACCTGTTAAG
>Ga0075988_133_pt1 | contig 6260 bp, 1 predicted proteins | sample RifGroA2_FD_68036 | JGI IMG/M metagenome (GOLD analysis project Ga0075988, IMG submission 68036) | Parcubacteria bacterium GW2011_GWA2_49_16 | reverse complement strand
CCCTTCCGCGCTCGCGATTGTTTTATCCGCGCCGTCAAACCAGAAATAAATATCCGTTTTTTGGTCGCTTGAGGTTTGGTTGCCGACGCTGAAAAAAACTTCGGTTTGCTCGCTGGCATCGTAATACTGCCGGTCGCTTTTAATGATTAAATCTTCGCCGTCATTATTATCCGCCCAAAGCAAAGGAATAGCCTCATTTTTATAAACAAGCTGGTCCCGCTGATCTACGTTAAAATTCTCGGCGCTCATAGCCAAATCGGTTTTTTGCTCAACCGGCTTTGCGTTGAAAACGCCTCTGCTGAAAACGAAAACCCCGCCGGCGACGAGCATTGCCGTTATTATGCTCGCGATGATTATGATTTTGCCTTTTTTAGTAATCACAATAGTTTACGGAGGACTGTCCTCCGATGAGCTAAATTTGTATTTTGTAATTTGGCGATTAGTTTATCATATTGTCGTTGCCTCTGGCGCCGGTTCGGCCGGCGCCGGTTCGCTTGGCTGTTCTAACGGCGCTTGCTCAACCGGAGATTGTTCTTCCACTATGATAGTTCTGGTGGAAGTGGCTGTGTTTCCCGCCTGGTCCATTGCCGCATAATCTATGGAATGCTCCCCCGCGATTGAAGTATCAACGCTAACCCCGCTCAAATTTCTGCCGAGCAATTCGCCGTCTCTCCAAACCTCATATCCTAAATTCTGGTCAACATTATCGGCAACAACCACTCCCAAATCGCCGTAGACGGAACCGACAATAACAATGGCGGGATTATTGCCTTGAAGGGTTATGGTTGGCGGGATAATATCCGGGTCGGGTAAGTCGGATGCTGGCGGAAGACTTGCTGACGGAGGACTGTCCTCCGTTATCGGAGGACTGTCCTCCGTTGAGGATGAAATGCCGTTTTTATCCAAAAGTTCTTTCAATTGGCCGCCGGTTACGCAAACGTCTCCCACGCACAATTTATCGGTTTGCAGGGCTTTCACGGAAATCATCTCCGCGGCAAGATTATTCAATTTCACCACGCCCTGCGTTATTTTAACGCCCAAGTTTTCCAAAAAAGCGAGAATTCCGGCAAACAATCCTCCGCTGTCCGCTTGCCGCTCCAAGCCGATTCCGCCTCCCGCTCCCGCGTCCAATCGCAATTTTATTTCCTCAACGTCAGCCGCCAATTTATCCTTGGCGTCCGCCGACAAAATCTCCGGTGGAGCTTCTTCGGCAATCAGGCCAAGGCGTCTTTGGCAGCCGGAAGCGGCTACGGAGGACAGTCCTCCGTTGTCGGAGGACTGTCCTCCGTTTTCCGTGTTCTCCCCGCATACCTCGCTATTATACAGGTATGTGGCCACGCTGGTGGAAGCGATTTTTCTCAAAATCTCATCCTCGTTTTCTCCGGTTAAAAACGAAATGTCTTTTTTCTCTTCTCTGGTTGAAGTGTTAATGAAGCCGGCGGCATAAACTTCGCCGGACAAAACGATGGATGAAGCCGTGGTTGTGCCGTTCCACCACTGCGGGTTGACATAAGCCTTGATGACGGCCTCGGCGCTTGATGAATTTTCCAACGCATAGCCAACCACTTCTCCGCCCCAAAGCGCCTTAACCGCCACGCCCGGCGTTGAAGAAGACATAGTCAGCCTGTCGCCTACAAAAATTTCCCCATTGGCGTTGGAAGCCTTAAGAGAAAATGTTCCCAAAATCGTCGGCTTGATTTGCTCCTGTCCCCAGAGATTAACGCTCTTGGCAACGCCGATGATTGGATAAGCGGAAGAGGCCGCGGCTTTGATAAAACCGCTTGTTGAGTCAATTGTCAAAAGTTCTCCTGTTTCAAAAACATCGGCCTGATTTGAAGGAAAGAAATTCATTTCAACCATTTCATAAACGTTCCAGGCGTCGGCCAAAGCGTCGCCCTGCACCGCGAAAGTTGAACCCGGAGTCGTCGTCCCGATGCCGACTTTTAACGTGTTAACATTGTTGCTTATAGTAGTACTGGCGTTTGCTAAAGCGTAAACCGTCAAAATATCATTACCGTCAATTTTAGCCGAATAACTTTCAACCGTGCTTGACGCGGTAGAACCGGAAACCGGCATATCTATCCAGGAAATAACTCCGCTGTCCGCCGAAAATTCCATCGGGCCCAAATAAGCGCTTTCAACAACCTCCAGTTCGCCTGAAACCATCAAGCTGTTGGTTAGATTGGTCAATTGAGTGGTAGAGGCGGTGCCGAGGTGCAGTAAAGTCTGCGGCGTCGTCGTCCCCACGCCGACTCTGCCGTGTTTGTCAACCACCAAGCTTGTGGCGGAAGAAGAGGCCACGACAAACTGCGGAATGGAGGCGTTGTCGGCGGCGTAAACAGATAATTTACCCCAGGGACTCGTCGTCCCCACGCCGACGAGGCCCAGCTTGGATATTCTCATTCTTTCATAGAGCCAATTTCCGGAACTGGTATAAAAAACCAAAGCTCCATCACTATCACCTCCTTCCCGCTGGGAGCCGATTGCCGCGGCATAGGTCTCCTCATCAGAACTGTTATCATAATTTTTGAACATAATATCAGAGCCAAAACCATCTTCAATGGTACCCGATGATCGGTGCAGAAGAGTCAGCAAAGATGGATGTTCGTTGTTATTTGAGTTGAAACTGGTTATTTTCACGGCTTCGCCATCTAGTGTTGTGTCGTAAACGGAAAGCGTGTTTGACGGCGAGGTGGTCCCAATCCCGACTCTGCCGGTTGCCAGCACCGTGAACAAGGTGCTTGTGGCCAAAGCCGTTGACGAGGCGATGGAAAACAAATTGGCGTTGTATGTGTCCCCTGCGTTGGCGTGAACCGAAAGTTTGGCGTAGGGAGAGGTCGTCCCGATGCCGACATTGCCGGTTCCATCAACTATTAATCTAGACCCTCCCGACTGAACAACCTCTAGTACAATATTTCCAGCGCCACCGTTGTTATACACCCTCAAACCTTTTCCATCTGCACCGTAGCTCACGATCGACTGTGCCCAGGTGTTTACATCAGTCGACACTTTCATGGTAAAAATACCGAACTCGTCACCAGAGGTAGGGAGTGCAATATCACTAATGCCCGCGAGCATGGCATTTGCCGCCGCAGTACCTGATACATGCAACTTAGTCCCCGGCGCCGCCGTCCCGATGCCCACGTTGCCTTGACTATCTATTCTCATATACTCGCTCCAAGTCGCACTCCCCTGCCTGCCAGCAAAGGATAAAACCGCACCTGCTGACGACAAAGCTTGAATCTTTGTGCTGTAGCCATCACCAGCGACAGGAAGCTCAATACCACCAACTCCTGCCAAACTCGTTTGCGTCGCCCCAGTTACCTTTAGACTACCTGTATAAGTAGCTGGAACGGTTTCAGCAAGCGACCCAACTTGCAACAACGCTCCCGGCTCCGCCGTCCCTATGCCCACATTCCCTGTTGAATAATCATAAACAAACCCGCTCGTTTCTATTGCCAATCCTCCTGCAAAGGTGGAGGTGGCGGTGGTGGAAGTCGCCTGCAAAATCTGTCCGGCGATTGTTCCCTGGACATTCAGTTTTTCATTGGGTGATGTGTTGCCGATGCCGACGTTGCCGGTGCTTCCGTCAAACATTGCGACAGCAGCACCTTCACCGTTACCAATATAAAGATCGCGATATTGAGCATCTCCACCATTATATCCATGAAGATTTATCCAACCTGCTGCGTCACTATTCAGATCATATCTAAAATTAAGTTGATTATCGTTAATATAAGTCATTCTGGCGCCAAAAAGCGATAATGCTCCGTTTACTTCTAATGCACCGCCCGGCCCCGCCGTCCCGATGCCGACGTTGCCGGTTGAAGATATGAATATGGAGGAAGTGGCTTGGGAAAGATTCGCATCATCGCCTACTACGAAATATCCTTTTGTCAAAGCAGAACCGATAAGAGAGCCGCCGGTCGCTGTTGTCCAGTAAAGATTGCCGGTCGCGTTAGTCGCCAAGACTTGCCCTGATGTTCCCTCAGCCCCTGGCCAAGTATATGTCAAATTGCTAGCCATTGAAGAAGTGGCGGTGAAAGCGATGTATTGATTGCTGTTTATTCTCGTTTCGTAAAATATTAAAGCGCCTTGGTTTTCTATCCCAACATTGCCGTTGATATCCAACAAATCCGCCGGACTTGTCGTCCCGATGCCGACGTTGCCGGTGTCTAAAATTCTCATTTTCTCAGTAAGAGTAGAGTCGCCAATAGATGTTGCAAAAGCCAGATAGCCCTTGCTATCGTTTGCGCCGTCAGCATTTACCCTTGCCCCTTTGATTTTTGCGTACGGCTGATTTGGGTTGCCTCCTGTAGTAGGCCCGGCAGATGAGAAAACCAAAGCTCCACCGACGTCAGCAGCCACGGCATCCGTAGCGCTCAAAGTAAGGTTGGCTTCAACAGTATTAATAACTTGACTGGCCGCATAAATATTTACGCCTATACTGCTGACATTCGTTCTGCTTGCAGGAGGAGTGGCGGTGGTGGAAGTGGCCTGCAAAATCTGTCCGGCGATTGTTCCCTGAACATTGAGTTTTTCATTGGGAGAAGTGTTGCCGATGCCGACGTTGCCGATAGATGCAATTCTCATATATTCTGTATATCCTCCACCTGCATTGGTGGTAGAAAATGTTAATGGGGAACCTTTAATATCCAACTCCCTCGCACTACCGCCAGCACCATAAGCATTTAATTGCGCAACAGAACCATCGTCATAAAGATAAGCGCCTGTATGGCCCCAACCACTACTAACATTGCCGGCAGCCACAATTGCATTAGATGATACTAATTTTTCCCCTGGCCCCGCCGTCCCGATGCCGACGTTGCCGGTTGAATAATCATAAACAAACCCGGAGGTTTCAATCGCCAGACCGCCCGCGAAAGTTGAAGTGGCGGTGGTGGAAGTGGCCTGCAATATCTGTCCAGCGATTGTTCCCTGAACATTGAGTTTTTCATTGGGAGAAGTGTTGCCGATGCCGACGTTGCCGTTCTCTTTGATGACAACCTGTTCCGTCAAAGTCCCACCTGCTGGCGCTACCGCAAACCTTAATTCAGCGCCTGGTTGAGTAGCATTAGTTGTGGAATGAACCGCTGCAATTCTCGCCGCAATGGTTTCCGTGTCACCAGTATTCTTGAAATAATAGTCTGTGTAATCATACTGTCCCACGGCTGCCGCATTGAGGTGTCTGAAAGCCATAATAGGATTATTGGAACGAGCTACTTGAAGATAAGCACTTGATGCAACAGATGTAGTTTGGTCACCAAATAGTGGCGGTGGTGGAAGTGGCCTGCAAAATCTGTCCGGCGATTGTTCCCTGAACATTGAGTTTTTCATTGGGAGAAGTGTTGCCGATGCCGACGTTGCCGGCTATTGTATGATTCCCTGTTCCTGTGAATTTCCAGTCATAGTTAGCATTTACATTATTAGAAGCATCCAGAAACAGGCTTACGTATCCATTATCCGCCGGGTTGTAAAGTATAATGCTATTTCCTGACCTTACTGCAATGCTGCCCCCGGCCACATCTAACCCATTTTCAGGACTCAACTTCCCTATTCCGACTCTGCCGTGTTTGTCAACCACCAAGCTTGTGGCGGAAGAAGAAGCCACGACAAACTGCGGAATGGAAGCGTTGTCTGCAGAGTAAACCGAGAGTTTACCCCAAGGGCTGGTCGTCCCGATGCCGACGTTGCCTTCTATTATCATTCCATTTGACGGAGCCGCCACTCCATAGTTCTGACCTACCGAAACTCCGCCTGACACGCTTAATTTAGACCCGGGCGTCGTCGTCCCGATGCCGACGTTGCCGGGCACTCCTGTTCCCTCTGGATTTAACACGATATTTCCGCCTTCTGACCTTAGAGTAATATCACCACCCCTATAAATACCTGGAGCGGCATAGCCTGAACCAATACGTAGCGGATTGCCGCCGGTACCTTCCGCGTTATACACTTGAATACCCGAAGAATTTATTTCTATATAACCCTGTGTCAAACTACTGCCGTAGACATAACCCCCGCTAAAAACAGCATTACCCGCGACATCTAATTTTTGTCCCGGTCCCGTCGTCCCGATACCGACGTTGCCGCTTCCGTCAATGACGAACCTGTCGTTTGCGCCTAATGCCGAAGAGGAAGCTATTCTGAAAGAACCGTCGGTGTAATCTAATCCCATTGTCCATTTGTAGTCCGGACCTGCGGCTGAAGAAAACTCCAAGGCGGAATCCGCCGCGCTATTGAAAATAGTTAATTTTTGGTTG
>Ga0075988_128_pt1 | contig 6646 bp, 8 predicted proteins | sample RifGroA2_FD_68036 | JGI IMG/M metagenome (GOLD analysis project Ga0075988, IMG submission 68036) | Parcubacteria bacterium GW2011_GWA2_49_16 | reverse complement strand
GCGTGCAATGTATCAAGATTCCTAATCTTAGCTCCGCTAGTTTGCCTGTACGCTAAACCACAAACCTTGTAATCTATTAATCATGGATGTGCAAGAGCGGAAACTGCGCCAAGAATATGCCGATCTCAAGAAAAAACTTGAAGATCCGGCTATATATTCATCCAAAGAATATCCCGCTCTGGCCCGCCGCCAAGGCCAGCTGGAAAGCTTAATTAGCCTATTTGACCGCAAAAAGAGCCTGAGTGCCCAGCTGCAAGAGGCTAAGTCCATGTCGGCCGAGCCTGAGCTGGCCGAGCTGGCGGCTGAGGAGATAAAGAACTTGCAGATCAAGCTGGCAGAGGTTGAAGAACAGTTAAGCGCAGCCATGCTAGCCAAAGACCCTAATGATGAGCGTAATGCTATTGTTGAAATCCGGGCGGCAGCTGGTGGCGATGAAGCCAGCCTGTTTGCCGGTGATCTCTACCGTATGTACTGCTCAAGTACGAAGCTGGTGTACACCGTGTACAGCGCGTTCCAACTACCGAAAGCCAGGGCCGCATCCATACCAGCACCGTAACTGTAGCTGTACTACCTGAAGCTGAGGAAACCGACGTTGAGATCAAGCCGGAAGATATTAAAGTCGACGTCTTCCGCAGTAGTGGACCTGGAGGACAATCTGTTAACACCACCGATTCAGCCGTGCGTATTACCCACCTGCCGAGCGGTATTGTGGTCACCCAGCAGGACGAAAAAAGCCAGATCAAGAATAAAGCCAAGGCCATGAACGTTCTTCGCAGCCGATTGCTGCAAACTAAGATTGAAGAGGAACAAAAACAACTGGGTGATGCCCGCCGGATCCTAATTGGCTCCGGTGACCGCTCCGAGAAGATCCGGACCTATAACTTCCCCCAGGACCGCATTACCGATCACCGTATTGGCTACTCCAGGAGTAACTTACCTGGTGCACTGAATGGCGAGATTGATGATTTAATCGAGCAACTGCAAAGCTACGAACGTCAACTGATTAAAAATGAAGAGTGGCCAATATTAGCCCAGTCTCTTAAAAAACTGAACAAAAAGTTAGCTCGCCGGGCTAACCATGAACCATTGGCTTATATCCGTGGTTTTTCGGAGTTCTATGGCCGCCGCTTTAAGGTCAACAAGCGGGTCTTAGAGCCCCGTCCCGAATCAGAAGCCATGATTGACCTTCTAAAAGAACTGAAACTGCCTAAAAACACTTGGCTGGCCGATATTGGCACCGGTAGTGGTGCCCTGGGCATCACCGCAGCCCTGGAACTGCATAACCACCACATTGACCTTTACGATATCGATGCCAGTGCTTTGGCGGTAGCCAGGCATAACTGTGCGCTGCATGAACTACACCTTCACTGTTATAAACGCGATCTGCTTAACCGTCCTACCCGACCCTATGATGTACTGTTAGCTAACCTACCCTATGTACCGGACAGGTGGAAGATTAACCAAGCGGCGGCCATGGAGCCACGAATTGCCATATTCGGTGGTAAAGACGGTTTGAGCTTATACCGGCGGCTGTTTGAGCAGATTGGCAAGTTGCCTTGGCGGCCAAACTATGTGTTAACGGAATCTTTGCCGCCCCAGCATAAAAAACTAGCCCAAATAGCTAAAAAAGCTGGTTTTAAACTACGAAAAACCCAGGATTTTATCCAGCTTTTTGAACGTGTTTATTGATTCGGTGCCACTTCGAGGATGGCGTTTAGCGTCATGGTTTTACCAGCTCGGATAACCGTCAACTTTACGCTGTCGCCAACCCTAAAGCGGCTCAGGGCACTGCTGAGGTTTGTTTTATCGTCAATGGCAATATTATTAACCTTGGTAATGATATCTTTTTCCTTCAGGCCGGCTTTGTCGGCCGGGCTATCTGGCAACACGGAAGTCTGGTTGCTGGGTGCGATATAGGCCCCTCGGTTAACCGACAGGTTGTATTGGTAGGCTATATCGTCAGTCAATGATAGGTAACGCACGCCTAGATATGGCTGTTTTAGCTCACCGTCAGCTAACACGCCTTCAATTAAGCCCTTGATGTCATTAACGGGAATGGCAAAGCCGATGTTTTGGGCACCGCCGGCCACCGCCGTATTGATACCAATAACCTCACCGCTAATATTAACCAGCGGCCCGCCGGAGTTACCTGGGTTAATAGCGGCATCGGTCTGAAAAAGGTCACTTAAGGTTTCGGTACCCAAACCGGTCTGGTCAGTAGCCGTAACGTCTCGGCCGTAACCAGAAATAATGCCGGAGGTAACGGTGTTTTGAAACTGTCCAAGAGCATTGCCAATAGCTATCACCCTATCACCTACTTGCATCTTAGATGAGTCACCGAGTGTTACCGGGGTTAATTTCTTACCTTTTAGGTCGTTAATTTTAAGAAAAGCGACGTCCAAGGAACTACTTTGGCTGGTCCGGCCAATTACTTTAACGTCGGTGAACTTGGTGCCATCAGACAAGGTTACGCTCATATCGGTAGTACCGGCCGGCACCACGTGACGGTTGGTAACAACGATACCGCTGTCTGAGACAATGAAGCCAGTACCGGCACCGGTTTGTTGTTGCGGAAAACTAAAGCCGAAAATATCTTGGACACTGGTTTGGCTCTGGGCCTCAATTGACACTACGCTTTGTCCAACATCTTTGGCTATTTGGGCGATCAGCTGGCCTTCGCTGGAGACATACTGCTGCTTTTGGGCAGTAGTTGTTTGAGCTAAATTACCTCCCTTATTAACCTGTGCCCCCAGCAGACCGCCGCCAAAACCAACCAGGCCGCAGACCAGGATTAGTACAATTCTTTTAGCAAACCGCCGGTTCTTTAGGTTCGCTACATTTAGTTTAGGAATGTTTGGCCGGTTAATTTGAATTATCGCCATCTTCCCCTCTTTTTTAAACCCCCAAGCTGAAGAAAAGCTTAAAAACTATACGGTCGAACCGGTCCAATCTGAAAGCACAACAGCTATGACTAAAATAGCCGACATAATGCCCAGCATCTGCCGTTGAAGCGATGGCGTTAGACGTTCGGTAGCATCCAGGTAATAAAGGGCGGCCAGGCAGTAGCCAATGGTCGTTAAAAAGACGATTATCTGGGCAATGGTGCCATAAAACAGCAGCCAATGGCTCAGTACAAAGGCCAGGCTGGCACTAAAAAAGGCCCAGACATGCGCTAGTAGCGCCGTATGCGGCTCTTCAAAGCTGGTTAAGAAGTGTCTGGCAGCCAGGTAGGTTACGAGCCAGGTACCAGCCACCAGGCCGGCTAGGGAGGCATCACCGAACTTAAGGTATAAGACGGCCAGTCCTAGGAGCTGGCCGACCATCGCCTGTGCTGAAACACTCAAAACATCGCTCCTTGGTTTAAGCCAAGTCAGCCAGGCGATATAGAGTGCCATCCAAAACAGCTGCCACCAGGTGACTGAAGTGTTGCTCATAAACAACACCAAAGACAGGCCGACCACTATATCGACGCCGTTGGCCACAATATTAGCTACCCAATAGCGTGGCCGTACGGCCACAATCCGCCATTTACTAATTAACACCAGCCCGATGGCAACAGCTACGAAGTTAATCCGCACCAGTATGTAAGCCAGGACAGGCAAGCTGGCCAGTAAGCCCACATGGACTAGGTGGGAAAAGCCGCGAGCCGGCTTAATTCTACTGGGAAGAGTTATGAGCATCTTTGCCGGTAATTATAACAAATTTTGTACCCGCTGGCGGTGAGATACCCAGGTCAGGACTGAGGCTACCAGTAGCTACAACCCCCAGCCGCTGTTGCAAGTAGTGGCGGGTATATTTGGCTGAGCCGCTGCTGAGATCCACTAGTACCGACTTGGCAGGATCGGTAGGCTTAGCGACGTTATCGACGGTGGTGACGTTATAGCCATAGGATTTAAGCAGGTCGGCTTGCTTGGTAGCCAGGCCGGCAATAGAAGTGGCGTTATAGACAGCTATAGCGGCATTTTCTTTGAGCAAGAAACCATCACGCATGGCGTTTCTGATGTAGTTTTGCAGCGGGCCATAATCATAGAGGCCAGCCTTGGGCCGGACGATTGACAGGCCGCCCTGGTTGGCGGTAGTTAAAAGATCATGCGGCGGTGTAACCAGGTCAAGCGATCCAATATCTGAACTGGGGATCTTGGTAACGACTTCATATAAGCGCTTAATGTCGTTGAGTGAAAAATCAGTATAGATATTGTCGCCAAAACTGCTCATCAGTTGCGATATCTTTACGGGGTTAGCGAAGGTACCGGCCGACAGTATTTTATCTTTCAAGGCCACCATCAGCTGGCGCTGGCGCTCACCTCTGGCAAAGTCGGTGGAAGTCTCACGTGATTTGGCATAAAGTAGCGCCCTGGCCCCATTAAAGGTCTGGCTACCTTTTTGGGCAATTACCGGATTATATTTGTTCTCCCAAGCAATGGATGGGTCATAAAGAGTTTCAGGTACATAAAAAGTAATTCCACCAACGGCATCGACAGCCTGTTTAAAGGCAATGAAATCAATAATGGCGTGGTAGTGGATAGGTATGCCAATAACCGGCTGCAGGGCTTTATCCAACAGCGCCAGGCCGTCTCTCTCTTGGTCGATTAGGTTCTGGCTGTCGGAACCTTGTTTGCCGTAGGCATAGGCGGCATTAAGCTTTTGGCTGCCATTGCCCGGTATCTTGACCCACAAATCTCGCGGTAAGCTGAGCAATGATACCTGGTTGTTGATCGGGTCAATAGAGGCAATCATAACAGTGTCGGTCAGATCGGCCCCCTCGTGGCCCGGGCCACCGATACCCAATATTAAAATGTTGACACGGCCGTCACCTTCACCGCGCAGTTGATTGATATCAACATTAGAAGCCAAAGCCGGTGCCCCGCCGCCGCCGCGGAATAAGTGGCGCTCAATGATATAAAACTTGATACCCATATAAAGCCCGCCAGCCAGCAGCAAGGCTACTAGAATTAAAATGGCCCGCTTAACGCTTAAGCGGCCCTTAAACAGGTGTGGTCCACGCCGTGATTTCTTATCACCACTACCCAGCACCGCATCATCTAAGACAATCGGCTCATCAATCACTAAAGAAACTTCGGCCGGCGTGGCCACCACCCCGATACTGCCCGAGCCAGTGCGCATCGGATGGAAGCCCTCGGCGCGGCGCAGGGTGTTACCCAGTGAGCCAGCCGGTTGGCCTATTTGGGGGTGGAACGGCGTAGCTGAAACGCCCAGGCGTCGGTTGTCCGATACAATTCCATCTATGGAGCGTCCGCTCCGTGCGGACCCCTTATTTTTTTTACTGCCGTGCGTCATGCGTCTGAACCAGTATAACATTTCAGGATGATACTTTTTATGTCTATAATGAGGGTCTATGGACTCTGATAAGCCGTCTAAGCAACCTTTTTGGTCAAAGCGGCCACAAGTACTCAAAAATGACTGGGTAGCGGTAGCTTTGTTTGTGGCCGGCGTGGTTGCCCTTTATTTTTTCATGTCTTTTTTTATCATCCGCTCTTATGTCGTCGAGGGCCAAAGCATGGCTACTACCCTGCAAAATGGCGACCGTCTGCTTATTAACAAAGTTCCCCGCACCCTGGCCCGGATAACCGGCAATAGCTATATTCCCCGTCGCGGGGATATTGTGATTTTCAACCAATCCGGCTTGTTTGCCGGCTCTACGAGCCAAAAACAGCTTATAAAGAGGGTTATTGGCCTGCCCGGTGAGCGGGTGGTTGTCAAAAACGGCACGTTGAGCATATACAGTAAGGATTACCCCAGTGGTTTTGAACCAGATAAAACCGGTTTATACAGCATTACGGACACTACGCCTGGTGACGTCGATATTACCCTGAACGCCGGGGAAATTTTTGTCTGTGGTGACAATCGTAATAACTCAGAAGACTCGCGCTATTTCGGGCCCTTGTCAGCTGAGCAGATTGTCGGTAACTAAAACCCTAAATATCGCTCTAGATGAGAAGCTAATTAAACAAATCGATAAAGCCGTCAAGAAAGATATGGGCAGCCGTAGTGAGTATTTTCGCCGGTTGGCACTTGACGATCTGGAGCGTCGTCAGCGATGGGAAGAGCTATTCGACGCCGGTAATAAGTTAGGCCGGGAAATGGGTATTACTAGCGAAGAACAAGTCTATCAAATTCTAGACGACTACAAGCGTGAAAAACGGCAAAAGCAAGCCCAAAGTCGTTCTTGATACCAATGTATTAGTATCAGCTCTGGTTTTTGGCGGACTGCCACGTCAAGTTACTGACTTAGTGGCCGAAAAAGCTATTGTTCTGGTAACTTCCGAGGAGGCCATGACGGAGTTGCGACGAATAATTAGGGATAAGTTTCCTGAATATGTGCAGCTTACAGTTCAACTTGAGCAATTATTACGTCGCTACGCTAAGTGGATGCAACTTGGGAATATTGATATAAGCGTAAGTACCGACCCAGACGATAACAAATTTATCGAAACAGCCCTGCTCAGTAATTGTGATTTTATTATCAGCGGCGACAGGCACTTACTGGAACTAAAGCAATACGAAGGTATAAAGATCGTTAGACCGGCAACCTTTTTGAAACTGTACGAGTTCTAGTTGAACAATAACTTTATTCACCAGTGTTTCTAGTGAATTGTATTATCTAGTCCTGCGGTTTAAGTTGCTC
>Ga0075988_126_pt1 | contig 6751 bp, 6 predicted proteins | sample RifGroA2_FD_68036 | JGI IMG/M metagenome (GOLD analysis project Ga0075988, IMG submission 68036) | Parcubacteria bacterium GW2011_GWA2_49_16 | reverse complement strand
GAGTGTTATCTCAAACCGGCCCAGCGCGAGCGGGATGTCGGGGTTGCGCGGCGCGCGCGCCGCCGCCGCGCCGTACGCGGCACGCGCGCTGTCCGCGGCACCGTTGACGCCGAGCCCGGCGAGGAATCCGTAGACCTGTGCCATCGCGTAATGCGGACGGTAATCCTGTGGGTCGCGCGCGGACCACAGTTGCGCGCTAAGCGCCATCGGCGCCAAAACGGTATCAAACTCTTTAGCCAGAGCTTCGCCCGAGAGCTTCTGGTCTTTAGAAAGCACCAGCAGGTAGGCCGCGCCGGACTCTATCACTGCAGCAAGCGTCGAGACATTGTGCTCCACGTTGGCGGCATGCGCCGCGGTCGCAAAGGCCTGCCCCACTCTCCCCTCCTGCAGCTGCTGGTGCACGTGCGCCACGCCCACCTCGGAGGAAAAGCGACGGACCATAAAAAAGGAATTTATAAGCAGCGTTGCAATAAAAACAAACAGGAGCGCGAGCACAAGCCAGCGCCCCACGTGCGGGCGCTCCTGCGGCGCGGAGGAGACTTCCGCGCGGGAGGAAAATCCGTATAGGGCGCCCGCAATCATCAGGAGCAGGAGCAACAACCCCGAGTAGGCCGCCGGATTGGCCGAAAACACAAACGGCACTTGGCCGATACCGAAAGCGCTCAACAGCCAAAGCAGTATCCCCGCGCCGAGCCCCGCATACAGCCCAAACCGCAGCAGATGCAGCGCGCGCGGCGTGCGGAAGAGCGCCGACCCCAGCGTAACGGCGACGGCCGCAATCATCCAAAAGACCACCGAGTCCACTCCGGCGCTTTCGCTGACAAACATCAGACCAAAGCGGCCTTGGGCAAACACTACCGCCGCGTACAGCGCCGGCAGGAGCCACGCCAGGAGCGCGCGCCGGCTGCCCTGCAGCTCAAAAAATTTTCCTACGCCGCCGCCGAGCGCAAACAAAAGTCCGGAGAGCATCAGCGCAAACGCCGCGAGCGATACTTTGGTCAGCGGCAGCGGCGTGCCAAAGAGCGGCGGCGCGGCAAGCAGGAACGCGGCCGCAAGCACATACAGCCGGCGCGACGCTCGTATAAAAGAAAGGCGCATGCCCTATTGTCGCACCAGTACGTCCCCCTCGGCAATACCGTGCGCCTGGGCAAACCCCGCCGGTATCTCGAGCGCGTAGCGCGCGGGCTCGCCGGGAGTAAAGCTCTGCGGGTAGGTATCGGGCGACACCGAGTCCCCACCGGGAAGGTCTGACCTTCCCGAAAGCCCCCGGTTGCGCAGCGCTTCCGTGTCGGCAACATCAACCGCGATAGTGGTGGAACCGATAGTAACGATCTGCATAGGGGAGTTCAGTCGAGAGCGTATCACAAAAACCACCCCCACGACGCAAACAATCAATACTAAAATAAAAATCTTTTTTACCATGATCTTGATAAAAGTATACAGAAATTACTGGCTATCTACAAAGTTCACCCGGAGTGTTTTAAGTACCAAAATAAATATCCTATAGGCCTGTTTTTTTAAAACCTATGCTTGAAAGCACGCCTAAACCCAGCGTCTTCAGCCTCCTTAACGGTAAATGCATAAAACTCGCCATCTTTATTACCAACTATTGTCCTGTCGTATTGTTGGTCCATAGGCAAGTGATAAATCTTCGTCTTACGACCAGTTTCGCCAATATTGATGTTGCATTTTATTCGCGGAAACTCACCAGGCGGCTCTTTTTCTACCACCTCAACACTCAACGCCTGTGCCATTTCCTTTGCCTTTTCAGATAAACTCGTGGATGTAAAAAATATTGGCCTCAAACGATGCTCATTGAGTAAATGAGAAAATGCCTCAAAACTTTTTTGCTTTTGTGCGCCGCCAAAATACCTCACCCAATACTCCATTGTTGTGCCGAAGAGTTGGAAAACGTGTTTTTCGTGTATCTCTTTATATTGTGCCCAATGCTTGCACTGAATAATGCATATCTCATTTCCTTTTGTCGCAATAAGGTCTCGGCCCAAGTCTTCAAAACCGTCAATGATGCCTTTGTAATGGATGCTGTATCCCTTTTGCGAGAATAAATATCCAACATACATTTCATAATCTCTCCCGATTGCCCACTTTGATTTATTTCTGTTTTTCAGATATCTATCGAGTGCTTTTTGGTTCCGTTCAACGGAGGGTAAACTTCTATATTCTTCGGGGGTAAGATAATCCCTTACTCTATCTTCATTTTCTCCTTCCTCCACATCGCCGTCTACACGAACAGGAATATCTTCATCCTCGCTTTCTGCAATGAGTTCGGAGATCCACGGAAAAAGTTTTTCAAGGTAGTGGAGCTTGTAGACAATGACCTTATTTTGCTTCACTAACTCCCGTTTCTCTTTCTTAATTTCTCGGACAGCCTCTGCTGCCGTGTAGGCAGGGTGCCTTTTATGTACTAGATAATCTACCAATTTACCGTCTCGCAAAGCAAAGTAGTCCGCGTATGCTTCCGCAAGCCACGGGAACCCCATTGAACGTTGGCTCGTTATTTTTTCAATATGTTCATACGTGTCTTTCTGTTCTTTTGCAAACTTTTCTTTCTCGCTATTGAGCGCATCGAGTTGGGGCTTCAGTGTGCGATACAATTTAGCATCGGCAAAGGCATCCCGTATCCACGAGATGATCCCGAAAAGGAAGAACAAACCTACAACCACAAGAATCCATTCCATAATTTTTAGACCTGCATATCAAACTTCTCAGAAAATGTTCGGTCGGATATATCAGCAAGGAGCATTCTTTTCTCTTGTTCTATTAATTTTAACATGGCATCTGGGGTCATTTTTAGTGAAACCGGTCCATAGAGATTTTGGGGAGCAACCTGAGAGTATTTTTTCGCGGCAAGTCGCGCAAAGTCTTTATATAGTTCGCTCCTTTCTTGATTTGAGGTTTTGTCAAACAAGAAACTAAGCGCAATGGCTCGCTTCCACGCATGGCGATACAAAGCCGCTCCGGGATGTTTTGACGCTTTTGGTGTCAACGGCTTTGTATCAAGTAAAAACGTCTCAAAAAGTTCTTCGAGGCGCTTTCGCGCCTCTGCGCGCTCCAGCCGCCCCTTTTTCCAATTTTCGATGAAAGATTTGATTCCCATATTATAATGTTTCAAAGTTACCATCTGCGGTGTGTCAGCGATTCAACCTTTGGTGTCCAACCCCATAAGGGTATTCTAACGCCTCTTATCCGACCCCGCCGCGGGCTTGACATAGAGGCAATTATTTTAGCCTTTCCAAACATACTCCCTAACGGTCAAAATACCTCCCACAATCAAGACCCACACTAACGATACGCCTATCCACCCTATGGCCCATTCTTTTCTTGAGGGGGTGGCATAAAAACTCAAATCTTCATATCGCAACCTCTCGTCTACCTTAAACTCTCCTAAATCTAAAAGACAATTTCCATCACTAAATAGTATCGACGAAAAAGAAATCTGCTGGTCGGCTGGGTAAGCAAATTCTATTGAACTAGGTGCATTTAAACAGAAATAATATTGTCCCTCATAATGTTGTGGCATATAACCGAAGTCTGAATAACATGATTTTTCGTCAAATACCTTAGAAGCATACCGGGCAAAAGGCTGATCCTCTTTTACATCCAACCTTACATATGCTTTATACCCTTCCAGCTGTAAACAGCCATTTTGTTGCTCATATGCAAAGTGGAGGGTGTATGTGGGAATTCGCGTAGGGACACCTAGTATCTCTGCAATTAAAGTCTTCGTGGCGAGTGGTTCATACAAATGTTTACCATTTTCGTAAAAATTTAGGTTGAGTTTTTCGACTGGAGAACCGTATAAGCCTACGGTTGTGAGCGTAGAAAGAAAAAGAATTAATATAATAATTCCAACCGCCCGTCTCTGCGGTCCGGAAGTATTTTCAAAAATAAAAAGCTTGATTCTGTGCAACCACTCTTTTAGTAGGTAACTAAGTCTTAGCATATGCCCGATAAAAAATACTACAGGCGGGCCAGGTGAGTTAAGTGCCAACTCAGCAAGACCCAGCAAGCCATTTTAGCGCAATTTTGGCTGCCGCGCGAAGGCACCTGAGTCGCGGGTCGGTTTTTGTAAATGTTACAAATGTTACGCCAAAACGGGGTCTTGAGCGGATGTAACATTTACTGATCTATTTACGCTCTTTTAAGCTTGTACACACTCCCATGTTTTTGCCCATTGCGGTGGCGGATAGCTCCTGTAAACTGTATATAGGCACACTGAGAACATGGAACATATTCAAGTTGTAGGCCCTTTTGTGGTACATGCCCAGCAAGAGTAAGGTTCATAAAACTATAGAAATAAAATAGGTGCACCCGAGAAGGCCGCTGTGCTGGGAAAGGGTTCGCCGAATGGCTATAGATCGAGGCAACAAAAACTTATGTGGTTTTGGTTGTCTGGATTTGTAGCCTTTTCTGTTTTAGGCGACAAATTACTCCTCGTTTGTTCTCGTTGTGCCGATTACAAAATAATCGCATAACGCATATGGCTAGACCTAAGTTAGCGTGGCAGACGCAGAAATGCTTCGTGCGGGATCTCATACCCGCCGACAAAAATCCGAACATCAACAGCGATGCGGATTTTGAGAAGCTTAAGGCAAGCATCAAGCGCGATGGGTACGTCGAGATTATCGTCGTCGACGTCGACGGCCGCATCGCTGCGGGCAACCACCGCCACCGGGCACTCCTCGAACTCGGTATGGGCGACACCGAGGTCGATGTCCGAGTACCAAATCGCAAGCTCACCAAAACCGAATTTGACCGCTACCTCATCGCGAGTAATGCTCTGCGCGGCAGTTGGGACTTCGACGTCCTGCGCGAGTATGATTCGGAGTTATGGATGGAATTGCTCAAAGAGGAGGACATCGCGCACGCATTCGACGACTTGGCTGAGACAGAGGACGATAATGCGGACTTGGAAGAGGAACTCAAAAAAGCAAAGGAGACCGACATAAGACATGGCGACTGCTTCCAGCTCGGACCACACCTCCTCGGGTGCATCGACAGTACAGATCCAGTTGCAGTGAAAAAACTTGTTGGCAAACACAAAATCGATATCATCAATATCGATTTCCCATATAACGTGGGGGTGGACTACAGTCGCGGACTTGGAGGTAAGCAAGCGTACGGTGGCACGACAAACGACAAGAAAACGGACTCCGAGTACTACGCGTTCTTGGAAGCCATCACGCGCAACGCGCTCGCGGAAGCGAAAGACGACTGCCATGTTTTTCTGTGGCTGGATGAAAAATATATCGGCATGTTCCAGGAACTCTTTAAAGCATTCGACATCAAACAGAAACGCCTGTGTATGTGGGTAAAAGACTCGCAAAATCCTGTCCCAAAAGTGGCCTTTAATCGCGCGGTCGAGCTGTGCTTATACGGCATTAAGGGCTCCCCGTATCTCTCGAATAAGCTTCTCAATCTGAACGAATTTCTCAACAAGAACATCAGTTCAGGTTCTCGTGTTGCGGATGACGTCTTCGACATTTTCCAGTTGTGGTTCGCAAAGCGCGTACCAGGAATTCTCTATGAACATCCGACGATGAAGCCGATTTCGCTTTACGAAAAATCTTTGCGTAGATGCAGCAAGCCCGGCGACAAGGTACTGGACCTGTGCGGAGGTGCGGGGAGCTTGCTCTTGGCCTGTGACGCGATGCATCGCACCGCCATTGTCGGAGAAATGGAACCTATCTTCTGTCAGGTCATTATTAACCGCTTCAAGAAAATCAGCCATGGAAAAGTCACTAAACTCAATTAAGCCCGGCACTATCTGGAAGTTGGGCGAGCATCGACTCGCGTTCGGCGATTGCCGCAATAAAGAACTACTCAAGCGCCTTATCGGCAAGGAAAAAATAAATCTCCTGTGCTGCGACATACCATACGCTTGCGCCGCCGTGGAAAGCAAACGCGGTTTCTCTAAGCTCTCAAAAGACAAGATAATCGCAAATGACCAACTGCAGACTGACGAAGAATACCGCGCCTTCAATCGTGAGTGGCTCGAAGCTATCAAACCCTTCCTCGCGAAGAAGAATTCAGCGTACATCTTTAACGCAGACAAAATGGTGTGGTCATTGAGGGAGGCCATGGTCGATGCGGGATTCAAGGTTGCTCAACTGCTGATATGGGTGAAGTCGCAGGCCGTTGTTGGTCGTCTCGACTACGCCCCAGCTCACGAGTTAATTTTGTACGGCTGGTTCGGTACGCACGCATTCCGCCGCTCAAAAGATCGCTCGGTACTCTTCCACCCGCGCCCTAGCAAAAGCGAGTTTCATCCGACGATGAAGCCCCTCCCACTCATACGTCGGTTAATACTGAACTCGAGCGAAATGGGCGCCGTCGTGTATGACGGATTTTTGGGATCAGGAACCTGCCTTCTGGTATGCGAGCAGTTGAAACGCCGCTGCTTAGCGGTCGAAATGGATTTGGAGTACTGTCTCACATCGATTCGCCGCTGGGAAAAGATGACCGGCTTAACCACTGAAATATATGGCTAGGGACGAGACCATAAAACTGCGCCAGTCGAAGCTCAAAAAGCTGTTTCTTGAGCAGCTCAAGCGCACGCCGACTATCGAGCAGTCGTGTCACAAAGTAGGCGTCACGCGTATGACTGTGAGGCGCTGGCGCAAGGCGAGCGAGCGTTTCGACCAAGAAGTCGAGAACTCGATCCGGGAAGGACACACGCTCGTTTCGGATATTGCTGAGTCTCATGTGTTCTCGTACATCGGCCAGGGCA
>Ga0075988_122_pt1 | contig 7114 bp, 8 predicted proteins | sample RifGroA2_FD_68036 | JGI IMG/M metagenome (GOLD analysis project Ga0075988, IMG submission 68036) | Parcubacteria bacterium GW2011_GWA2_49_16 | reverse complement strand
CACCGCCCCCGGCTTGGCAAAGTAGGGGATTTTTATCCCCGGTGAACTACCGGCGATCTCTTGCGATAGTTCGTTATTGGCAAAATAGATAGCGATATCGTCCTTTTTTTGACGGGCGAATAGATTAGTTTTAGCGGCTAGATATTCATCCATATCCTTATGCCAGTCCTGATGCTCCTGGGTGATCATAAGAGCCACCGCGATATGGGGGCTATAAGGGAAGTTATAAAGCTGGTAGTTGGTCATCTCTAAAACCACCCAATTGTCCTTTTGGACGTCTCCTAAGATGTCCAGGACACTAATACCGATATTACCGGCTAAATAAACGGTTTTACCGCTAGCCTTCAACATCTCATATATCAGGGTAGAGGTAGTGCCCTTACCCTTTGTGCCGGTAACACCAATAAGATTTTTAGTTTTTACCTCTTCAAAGAAGATATGCCAGACAGTGTTAGCCTTTTGCCAAAAATTCTTATCCTGGCCAAATCTTTGCTCTAGATTCTTAACAGATGTTACGGAATAGATAATTTCGTCACAGTTTTCGATACCATCCAGATAACTTAGATCCGTGACGTTGCTGGTGATGCCAGATGGCTTTTTAGCAGATAAAAACTGTAGTTTTATCTTGTCAGACTCGGCCGGGAAATCATCTCGGGGTTCTTCGTTAACGATTAAATAATCGTGGTCTGGGCCAAAGTGGCGATAAGCACTTTGGGTCTCTATGCCCCAACCAACTAGCCCTATTTTCATGCCTTAATAATAACACCTTCACTTATACCGTTTTTGCTAAACTTATCAAAATAGGTTAATATAAGATTTAGAACTCCGTTATTTCTCTACTTTCTCTCAACTGGGAAGGCAGCTACGGGGCTCGCTCATTTAGCCTAAACAGATGTAAGTTCGGATCACGCCGCTCACCAGCTGGGCGCGAAACCAAGCTGGTGTTTTGGTCGATCCGATGAGGGCCAACAGGCATAGGGACGGTAACCCCGCCGCGAAATTTCAGAGGGGTTATCTTGTTCCACGAAAAGGTTCGTATAGCGACCCCGCTTCCATAGGATCGCATCGGCCGCCAGCTTGTTGGTCTGAGGGCTGCCGGATCGAGGAGGAATGGTAAGGGAAAACCTTTCTCTTCTCCGGCAGCTCAATTTGTGCGACCCTCTGGTCGCCTAAGTGTCACCTCCTACCGCGGCTTGCGGTTCGCGGCCTCCGTCTAGCGCGGTTGCATTGGAGGCGACAGCGCGCGGCGCGGTTTTGATCACCCACGCTACCTAGCGAGGAAGGAGCGAACCAGGAGGGGAGAGCCAAACTCTCTCTTTGCTCCCAAGATCAAACCGCGCCCGCAGCGCATACTTCGTCTGCACAGGCTTTCAAAAACCCGCTCTCCTTCTCCTGGGAGAGCGGGTAACTCAAACTTAAGCTGTTGTATCTCTGCTAGGCAGCCGATAAGATTAACAGATGAGTAACAGGGGTGAAAACGCTTGTGTTTATAAAAAAGTATGCTTTAGCATCTTGACAATATTGATTGCTTGTGGTACAATTTGGCCATCCTCGCTTCCAGGCGAAGGGTGGAGAATCCGGGAGGATTCAAATCCAAACTCAAGGTTTGGGTAAACATCCAAAGCGTGGGCGGGTGGGGTGCATTATTTAACAAGTCGGATCATGAGAGCTCATTAAATGAGCTTTATTTTGCTTTTGGATTTTTAGTTGAGCTGCTTTTTGGCGGCTCCTATTTCTATTGGCAAGATATCGCTGGATTTATGAACTCTTCGCTCAATTTTTAGGTTTACTCAGGTCGAGCGGGATATTGATTCAGTATTTTTATAATACCGAGTCAGTACCCCGCTCGATGTTCCAATGAGCGGACTTCCAATCGCGCCGGGGAGTCCCGGAAGGCCAACGGGCTGGCGCGAGAACTATACAACCATCCTGTGAAAGGGGTGATCGATCGATGGCCATCAAGAAACACAAGAAGGGCCTGCGCGCCCCCCTCATAGGGGTGGTCGCGGGTCTCCTTGGGGTGACTGGCGTCGGAGTGGCGTTCAGTCTTCCCAGCGCAGCATCGGCTGCCAAGCCGGCGCCGGCGGCGATCCCGAAAGTCGTCAACGACTTCACCTGCCCGCCGGGGTTTGCTTGCACAGTGATTCCGGCAGCGGCAACGACGGTGACGAGTAGCAACACCAGCTCGTCGTCATCGACCCACATCAAAGTCGTCGAGCGGGTGACCGAGCGGATCCGCCAGTTCCAGAGGGCGACCAGAGTTCTGGTGTCCGTCTATCAGAACGCGCCCGACTTGAAGCCGAACGCGAGCTGCGTGGATCCCCTCAAGATGAAGTCCTGGCACAAGAAGTCGGGCTTCAGCTTCAGGAACACCCGCGGCAACGGCGGCCCGTACTGGACTGGCTGGAAGACCGGCTGGCAGATCTGCGGTTTCCAGCGCATCAAGATCGCGAACCACTGGTATATCAAGGGCTGGAAGAAGAACTGCCGGAATAAGGACATCCTTATCCCGCTGTTCGTACCCTCCGTGAAGCCGAGGTTCGCGCTCGAGTTCCAGTCGATCAGGTCGTTCAATCGGTACTACGAGAAATGGGTCAAGAAAACGAACACGTCGACAAGCACGTCGACGAGTACGACCCAGTACTCGTGCCCGCAGACCTGGACACCGATCAACGGCGGCAAGGACTGCTTGCTACTGGTTCCACTGCCGCCTACGCCAACGACGACGGTCACCACGACCACGTCAACAACGACGGTCACCACGACCACGCCGACGCCAGTTAACAACACCTGCTCGTTCTCGGCTGAGTCGTCCAAAAGCGACCCAACAGTAGCGAACGGTGTGGCGATCGTATCCAGTGGCGGAAACGTCAGTTGGAGCTGGGGCGACGGATCGTCGTCGTCCGGGACCTCCGTCTCGCACAAGTACGCGACACCGTCACCAGGACCAGCTAGTTCGGGAGTAACCTACACGATCTCCGTGTCGGCATCCTTCCCGAGCGGTTCTTCGCCAATTAACTGCGGTAGCCGGACGTTCTTCGTTCCGGCACCGCCGCCATCTGCGACGGCCTCGTCAACGTCGACGACAACTTCGTCGACAACGTCGACAACCACCACAGGTGGGTCGCCACCACTGCCGTAGTTCCGAGACATCCGTCTCGGGTGGGAAGGCCGCTCCGGCGGCCTTCCCACTCCTTCCGAGCGAAGGGTTCTGATGCTAAGCATCATTCAGCATCAGAGAGGAGTTGAGTGCCCAGCGCACTCCTCCTCTCAAAACAATGATTTCTCATGATCCGACTTTATGCATCAAACCGTTTCCAAATTTTTGGGAGCGAAGCGGACATTAAAAACCAGGCTCCGGTGAACCATTTAACTGAAATGGCAAAGCATTTCGTGGAAGATTAGTTCGACTATATTTAAATCTAGCTTTAGAAGCTAAAGAAAGGAAAAGCTCATGCGTACATTTAGTAGCAAGCGTCTGGCCGGCCTATTTGGCCTGGCCTTAGTCGCTGGAATTGCCCTGACTGCAGTAGCCTATGCTGCTGTAACTTGGGGCCCTTCACGTTCAACATTTACCTGGGCTCATCCGGCCACTTACATTACCTTCAACTCCTTTACAGATAATCCTGTTTGGGGAGACGAACGGTTTTTCATAAAGGCCCGTGATGTGAACGCAGGTACTTCTACCTACACAAACAACATTAAAGTTTCAGACAACCAGGAATTACTGGTTACAACCTTCTTCCACAACAATGCCGACAGCGGCCTGAACTTAACTGCTACAGGTGTAAGAGCTAAAGTTACTCTACCTAGTGGCTCTAACGCCTCAGCCGAGGCTAGAGCTGAAATTTCAGCCGATAATGCCAACCCTACTACGGTCTTTTCGACCATGGACTTCACCAGTACGAGTGGTCAGCCATTTACGCTGGAATATGTCCCCGGTAGTGCCCGCCTAATCACCAACTATGTCAACACTTCTTTGAGTGACGCTGTAGTTGGTAGCGGTACCGCGATTGGTACCAGTGGTGCGGATGGTAAGGTTCAAGGGTGCGCACAGTTTAGTGGTTATGTAACTATTCGCGCTAAAGTTAAAGTAACACCTATACCTCCTCCTACACCTCCAACACCTACACCCACACCGATACCTACCACTCCGGTTGTTGGCAAGTCTTTGCCTGACACTGGTCCTGGTAGCATAGCCGCAATCTTCGCTGGAGTAAGCGCGCTGGCTGGTGCTGGCCACTATATTGTGGCTCGCCGACGCGGCTAAATAAGACAAACATAACTTTGCAGAGGAGCCTTATGGCTCCTCTTGCAAGGACTGGTCTTGCTCTTGGCAAGGTCAGTCCTTGCAAGAACATGTGTATAAACACTAGTCAAAAGACTAAAAATATGCTAGCGTTTAAATAGAGCAATCGTGACTGACCGCTCTCCTCGGTAAACAAAAACTAGATAAATACGGAAACCTCAGGAATTTACAGCAGGTACCTGAGGTTTTTTGATACCAAAATGCTAAAATATCTCTGTTATCCGTTGAGCCTATCTGGCGGCCCCATCGTCTAGTGGCCTAGGACACCAGGTTTTCATCCTGGCAACAGGGGTTCGATTCCCCTTGGGGTCACCAAATATGCTTAAACATAAGTCCAGGATTAACAGTGTCAGTGAGCTAGCTAACTTGCTGCCAAAACATAGCTATGCCCGGAGCGGCAAACCGATGGAGCCAATCAACCTTGTAGTTATTGGCAATAAGAGGTTCCTATTCAGCCATTTTAAAAAACATGGCTGGTATCGGGCTGACAAGATCGGAGCAGTTAGTTTATCAAAAGCTTTAGTTGCAGCTGTTTTTGACCGTAGCTACAAGAGAGGCCCGATTGCCGGCAGCTATATCGCCGGGCATCATTTTACATTAGCTTTTGAGAAGCCGACTAGAGCTGATACCTTCCGCCGCCGCCATCACCTGCGCTTGTGGCGTACGCCATACAAGATCAGGGGCTGTAGGGTTTGGGCTGGAACCGTTAGTTATGACAGAGCAGCCGGGGCTCATCAGGGGTTACTGCCAACTCACCATATAGCCCCAACCCTAAGTTGGGAAGAAAACTTCTTAGCTGAGTCTTTGGGTATAAACCGCCCCCGTCACCTAACCCTAGACCAACCATATAAGGGACAGTTAAATAATGGCGACACCTATGAATACGACGGTAAAGCTTTAGTGTTGGATCTTAGCGGCCTCGAGCTTTAGCTTGGCTTTAGCCGTCTTTTAATATGGCGATGGAAGGTCCGTAAATAAAACACTAAGAAGATAATTCCTAAAAGACTGGAAATTACCAGACTGTATTTTTCGTATTGGGGAGCGTCCCAGGTATGAGCAAATTCGGTAAAGATGTTTCGAATGTCGTGTAGCTGTAGATAATCACGCAAACTATGCTGGAAGAAGAAAATAGTTAGACCCAGAAGAGTCCAGCGTAGTAGTTTAATGTGGTGTTTTTTGATTTTGGAAATAATATGTTTATGGTAACAACTTTACTACGGACACGCTATACTTTAACTTAAGATGACAGACAGGGTGGGATTTAAGACCGTCAAAGATATAAAGCTGGCTGGTAAACGGGTGCTGTTGAGGACCGATTACAATGTCCCTATTGTTGACGGTAAAGTTACTGATGACTATCGTATCCAAAGATCACTGCCAACCATTAAGTATATTCTGGAACAAAAACCAGCAGCTTTAATTATCATCTCCCATTTAGGGAGGCCAGAAGGTAAATCTAACCCAGATTTTAGTCTGCTGCCAGTCGTTAAGAAATTAAGCCAATTACTGGATCGTCCAGTAGGCTTTGGTCTGGACTGCATTGGCAAGCAAGCCCAGAGTGTGGCGGCTAAAGCCAGGCCTGGCAGCATAACGTTGCTGGAAAACCTGCGCTTTCACGATGGCGAGGAAGCCAACGATCCGGCCTTTGCTAAAGAAATAGTGGAAGCTACTGCCGCTGATATTTTCGTCCAGGATGGTTTTGGCGTAGTCCACCGGGCCCATGCCAGCACTTCCGCTATCACAAAGCTTTTGCCATCAGTCGCCGGGTTACTGCTGGCCAATGAGGTTCAGGTTATCCAAAAGGCCATGAAGGAGCCTGAGCGGCCGTTTGTGGCAGTAATTGGCGGTGCTAAGATCAGCGATAAGATTGAGGTACTTAATAAGTTTATCGATGTGGCTGATGCCGTGGCTATCGGTGGCGCGCTAGCTAATAATTTCCTGGCAGCTGAAGGCCTGAAAGTCGGTAAGAGTTTGGTTGAAAAAGACCTGCTGCCTGAAGCTGAAGCAATTTTACGTAGAGCCCGGGCTGAAGAGAAACGCCGTGACTTGAACTTCTTTGTGCCGGTTGACGCTGTGGTAGCTAAATCTATTGATGGCCGGCTGTCTACTCGCTTAGTTGATCTGACTAGCCATTCACTAGCCGATATTGAGGCTTATCCTAAGAAACCATCTCATGACTCCCATACAGTCGCCGCAGATGAGTTAATTTTGGATATCGGTCCCATCAGCGCGGCGGCTATTGCTGGCGCCGTGAAGCTGGCCAAAACCGTTATCTGGGGCGGTACTTTAGGTGTCACCGAAACCAAAGGTATTGCCGGTGCTCAGGCACCCTTTGCCCACGGTACAAACATGGTAGTTGAAGCTATGATAGGCGTCTCTAACAGCCATCAGAATAAGCCTTATACGATTGTCGGTGGCGGTGACACTGTAGCCTATATTGAGGCTGAAGGTCTGGTCGAAGACTTTAATCATGTTTCTACTGGCGGCAGCGCCAGCTTGGAACTAATGGCCGGCAAACAGCTACCCGGTATCGAGGCGCTTGAAGATAAGCGCTAGCCGCAACTTAGGCCTTTCATGTACAATAAGCGTAAGGTTTATAACAAGGGTGGAATGCGCAAACTTTTGATTGTCGGAAACTGGAAGATGCACCTCAACGCCGCTCAGGCGAGCTTACTGGTGCATCGCTTATCTGAGCGGATTAAAATTCACCGTGATCTTGAGGTGGTTTTAGCCCCCAGCCTGCTTGTGCTGCAGCCCCTAAGTACCCAGATTGACCGGCGTAAATTCCGTCTGGCCAGCCAAAAC
>Ga0075988_124_pt1 | contig 7829 bp, 7 predicted proteins | sample RifGroA2_FD_68036 | JGI IMG/M metagenome (GOLD analysis project Ga0075988, IMG submission 68036) | Parcubacteria bacterium GW2011_GWA2_49_16 | reverse complement strand
TAATAACGACCCCCGGACTTACATGGCTACTGGCAATATGATGCTTAAACTAAAATTACCCGGTCAAGGTCATATTGACCTGCCAATCTACCACGCCGGAGTTGTTAATGACCATTACTTTAACAAGGTCATGGTAGAGCAACATATGCGTATGATTTACTCCGATTTCTACCCAGGCAAGATCAAGATGCCGGCTCATGCATTATCAATTGTAGCGACAGCTAAAGATGCGGAGCCGTATATGCCTAAAGAGTTTATTCGTGTATTAAAGAAGATAAGCTAATATTAGAGTAATGAAAATTGCACTGGTTTGCCCCTATAACATGTTCGAACGAACAGGCGGAGTCCAGCAGCTGGTAACCCACCTTCATGATGGCCTGGTTAAGAAAGGACATATTGTCAAGGTCATAACTCAGCGCCCGGCTGGTTTTAGGGGCTCTATCCCCGATGATTATATTTTGTTTGGCGTTAGTCGGAACTTTAGTGGTGGCCTTGGGATGGCTGGTAATTGGGGAATGCCCTCAGATAGTAATGAAATTGGTGAGATATTAAAGGGGGAGCAATTTGACGTTATAAACTTCCATGAGCCCTGGCTGCCAATGCTAGCCTGGCAAATGCTCAAGCATTCCAAGGCAGCCCATGTAGGCACTTTCCATGCCAACCTGACAGACAATGCAGCAGCCAAATCGTGGGTCAATGTCTTTATGCCTTACGGCCGCGGAATTGGTCAAAAAATGCATGTAATAACTGCCGTCTCTCCTGCCCCGGCCGCCCTACTGGTGGCTAAAGCCCAAAAAGATTTTGAAAAGAAACTAGCCCAGAATATAAAGTACATCCCTAACGGCATAGATCTAAGTCTTTATAAGCCGCCAAAAAAAAGATTACCGCTGAATGGTCCAAATACTAAAACAGTTGTTTATGTTGGCCGGCTTGATAGGCGAAAAGGCATCGACTATCTACTTAGAGCTTTCGCGGTATTGTCAGAGAAAATGCCGGGCGCGTACCTTATCATTGCCGGTGAAGGCGGCCAGCGTAACCATCTGGAGCAATTGGCAAAGTCGCTTGATATCAAAAACATTCATTTTAGCGGCTACGTTAGCGATGAAGAGAAAAGACGGCTAATGGGTAATGCCGATGTATTTTGTAGCCCGGCACTATTTGGTGAAAGTTTTGGGATTGTACTGGTTGAGGCCATGGCTACAGGCGCACCGGTAATCGGCGGTCGTAACTCGGGCTATATAAATGTCTTGGGCGGACACGGCCGGCTGGGTCTAGTAGATCCCAAATCGACCGCTGACTTTGCTGAGCGCCTTAGCATCTTCATGAACGATGAAAAAGTCGGTGGACTACTGCGCAGATGGGGTCTTCATGAGGTCAAAAAATACGATTACCCTAAAGTTGTTGATCAGTATGAAGTAGCTTACAAGGAAGCGCTGAGCCTAAGGAATGGAGCTAAAGATGCCAAAACAGCCGCCGACCAAAAAGACAAGCCCAAAAAGTTTATCCGTCGGCTTTTTGTACGACGACAGCCTAGATAGGCCAGACGGCGTTTCCCAGTACGTGAAAACACTCGGTGCTTGGTTGGGCGGCCAAGGCCATCAGGTAGTCTATTTGGTTGGTGAGACCAAACTTAAGCAGTGGGCTGGTGCACCAGTTTTTAGCCTGTCTAGGAACTTAAGCGTAAATTTTAATGGTAACCAGGTGAACACTCCTTTGCTCGCTAGCACCAAAGCTATAAACCAGGTTCTGGCCAAACATCAGCTCGATGTTCTACACGTCCAAATGCCCTACTCACCACTGTTGGCCGGCAGGGTGATTAATCGAGCCAGTCCACAAACAGCAGTAGTTGGCACCTTCCATATTTATCCAGCCGGCTTTTTGGCACATGCAGGCAGTCGTTTTTTAAAGCTTCTGTGCTTGGGCAGCTTGCACCGTTTCGAGACGGTCTTGAACGTCAGTAGCGCGAGCTCTAGCTTTGGGGCGGCGGCCTTTGGTCTTAGGACAATAGACTCATCAAATGTCGTAGAGCTGAAAAGGTTCGTCCGGGCCAAAAATAAGCCACAGCCCTACCATATATTTTTTCTGGGCCGACTGGTTAAGCGCAAAGGTTGTTTACAGCTGCTGCGGGCTTTTAAACTTCTAAGCCAGGCTATACCTGAAGCTAGACTAAGCATTGCCGGAGACGGACCCGCCAGACGGCAATTACAGGACTATGTTGAGCATAATAACTTACAGTCGTCAGTAAAATTCCTCGGTTTCATAAACGAGAAGGACAAACCAGAACTTTTGGCCAGCGCTTCCGTTGCCTGCTTCCCCTCACTCGGCGGAGAGAGCTTTGGCATAGTCTTGATAGAAGCCATGGCCGCCGGCGTCTTGGTGGTGCTTGGCGGGAATAATCCTGGCTATACCAGTGTACTGGGAGAAAGGCCGGAAACTCTATTTGACCCAAAAGATATTAGCCAGTTAGCCTTGAAGCTAGAAAGATTTATGAGCGACGAACGGCTCGCCAGCAGCGTTCATGAGTGGCAACAAACGCACGTTAGAAACTACGATATCGAGACTGTCGGACCTAAAATATTAAAGCTATATAATGAGGTGATTGATAAACGGGCACTAAGCGGGCATAATTAGCTACAATGGAACAAAGGAACGTCACTGTTAGTATTGCTAACCGCACAATCGTACGGACAATTTTGTGGGTGGTTGCCGCCATATTGGCTTACCGATTCATTGGTCAAGTAGCCCATATATTGACCTTAATTGCCGCGGCGGTCTTCCTGGCTTTGGCGCTTAATCCGGTGGTCGGCTGGATCCGTCGCCGTCTGCATATTCACAGCCGTGTCAGGGCTACGGCTGTAGCCTATTTAATGGTCGTAGCTTTTTTGACCGCTTTCTTCGTCTTAATCATTCCACCTCTGGTAAGTCAAACTCGTGATTTCATTAAGGACGTACCTCGGACCATAGAAGATTTCCAACGGCAGGACTCGTCGCTGGCGCGGGCAGCCAAGCGTTATAACCTTGATGAAAAATTAACCCAGGCGGCCAAAGATTTTACCTCCAACTATGGTAACTTCGGCACTAAGATTCTCGATACCGGCCGGCGAGTGGTTGAAGCCGTGGCATCATTCTTTGTAGTTTTGGTCCTGACTTTCATGATGCTGGTAGAGGGTCCGAAATGGGTCAGACTATATCTTGGCACCCTGCGTGAAAAACAACGGCTTCGCCAAAAGAGTATTCTGGACCGGATATATAAGGCGGTTAGCGGCTTTGTCAACGGCCAAGTTATCTTAGCGGTCGTGGCTGGTTTCATTGCCTTTGTAGCACTGGAGGTCGCCAGCCGGGTGATGGATGTGAACATTAACGCTGTGGCGCTGGCTGGCATTGTGGCCGTCTTTGGCATAATCCCCCTATTTGGCAATCCCATCGCAGCTGTTTTGGTGGTCCTGGCTAGCTTGCTTAGCTCCGTTTCACTTGGTTTAGTTATGGCCATCTATTTTGTAATATATTTCTTTATCGAGAACCATACCTTCCAGCCATATATCCAAGCCCGCCTGACGGAATTATCACCGCTGATGGTCTTTATCGCAGCCCTTGTAGGTGTTGGTTTTGCCGGTATACTGGGAGCCATAATCGCCATTCCGGCCGCCACAACAGTAAAAATCATCTTAGAAGATCAGTTTGCCCACAGAGGAATTAGTACTAAAGGCGCTTAACTTCTTGTCCAAACCGGGCCGTGGGGTGTGTCGTTTAGCTCTATTCCCTCTGTTGATAACTTCTTACGCAGCTCATCGGCCCTAGCCCAATCGCTCTTTTTACGGGCTGTTTCCCGGGCGCTGATTAAGTCTTTTACTGAGTTACTAATATCGCTTCTTTGGGCCAGATCCAAGCCAAGCAGCTCATCTAATTGCTCAAGCAGTAGCTGCAGCTTGTTGGTGTCAACGCCTTCCTGTTCAGCCCTGTTTACCAGACCGGATAAGATAGCCAGACCCTGGCCACTGTTTAGATCATCACTGAGGGACTGCTTAATCGAGGTTAAGATTTTTGTGTAGTTCATGCCAACATCCTTCTTGTGTCCCAGCTTGGGTTGGAACTTCAGGTCAGCCCAGGTTTGCAAGCGCTGTAAAAAGGCTTGGGCAGATTCAAGAGACCGCCAAGTGAAGTTTAGTTGGTGCCGATAATGGACTTGCAGTACCAGTAATCTAAAGGCCAGCGGATCAAAGCCCTTAGAGAGGATATCGTCGATGGTATAGAAGTTTTTTAGGCTTTTGCTCATCTTATGGTCATCAACCAGCAAGTGTTCACCGTGTAAAAAATATTTAGCCAGTGGCTGGCCGCCAGCACTACTACTTTGAGCTATTTCATTCTCATGATGCGGAAAGATTAAATCTACACCGCCGGTGTGGATATCGAATGGCTGGCTGAGATATTTAACTGACATAGCCGAACACTCAATATGCCAGCCGGGACGCCCCTCGAGGTTTTTGCCTTCAATCTCAAAGTCCCAAGCTGGCTCATCGCCACTTTTGGTTTTCCAAAGAGCAAAATCGGCAACGTGGTCTTTATCATACTCATCGTTATTTATGCGGTGGTGGCTATGGCTGCGGTCAAGCTTAACCAGTCGTCCATAATCGTTGTATTTTTCAATGTTAAAGTATATTCCGTCTTTGGTAATGTACTTACCGGGGATTTGGCGGATAAGCGCCTGCATATCTTCAATATGCTCGGTAGCTTTAACAATCCTTGAATTGCCTAAGTCTATGCCGACCTTCTTGGCGTCGGCATAAAAAATTTTCTCATATTTGGCCGTTAGTTTACGCAGAGCCTCACGGGGTTCATCAGCCGGATAATTTTCATGGCTACGGGCAATTGTCTTATCATCGACGTCGGTGATATTCATAACATGTTTTAACTTCAAACCATTCGATTTCATAACCCTTCGCAGTGTATCTTCAAAAATATAGGTTCGCAGATTACCAATATGCACATGGTCATAAACCGTCGGCCCACAGGTGTATAAACTAACTTCACCGGCTTTTATTGGTCTAAACTCTTCTAGTTTGCGTGACAGGCTGTTATATAGCTTCATTGGCCTTTTTCTTTTTCTGCTTTTGCAATAAGCTCACTAGCGACTTTAATAGTTTCGGCTTTGATCTCTTCAAATGATCGGCCGTCGGTAACCTTAAAGCCACTAGCTAGAGGGTGTCCGCCGCCGCCAAAGTGCTCAGCCAACTTATTGGCTATATCAAAGCCGTAGTTGCAGCGAATTTTAGCCGTAATCTTACCGTCCTTGTAAAGTTTGAAAGCAATAGCCACGTCGGTGCCCTTAGCCAGGCGCATATCATCAATCACCAGCATTGAAGGATTATAGCTGGGACTATATTTCTCAATTTCCTCCCAAGGGATAGTCACCGTGGCTATGCGGTTATCGGCATGGAACTGCACCCGCTGCAGCAACTGACCTTTGTAGTGAATTAGTTCATGATCACGCCTGAGGCTTTCACGTCGCAGGCTTTCAAGCTCGGCTAGGTTCACGCCGCCTTCAACTAGCTCAGCGATAACATGAATTGAGCGAGCACTAGTTGCCTGGCTCATCAGCCCAAGACTGTCGCTTAAGATACCCATAGCCAGCAGCTGCTTAGTTTCTTTGTCCAGCTTCCAGTCTAAGTCCTGGGCTAGTTCATAAACTATCTCAGCTGTGGCAACTGCCGGATAGTTGGCTATCACGTTAGCAAAACTAATGCTGGCATCCGTTGTGTGATGATCAAGAACTATTGACGGCGGTTAATCCTGCCCCAGTCTGGCAGATAATGCAGATATGATGGCAGGTCAACGCCACAGTAAAGTGTCACCTTCTTGCCTTGGTCTTCTAAGATAGCTTCCAGGGCTAGTGAACTGGCCAGGCTATCAACATCGGGGTTATCGGCTTGGACAATAACAATATGCTTGGAGGCATCAATAATCGATTTAATTTGGTCGGCGGTTTTTGGCTGTAGCATTGGCTCTTCAATTGTAGCAGTTTAGAGCTTTTGGCGGCCCTCTAAGGCCCGCGTAAGAGTTATTTGGTCGGCGTACTCCAAATCAACGCCAACAGGTAGTCCCCGGGCCAAGCGGGTAATTTTAAGTTTTTTACCCTCCAGTGCCTGGGTCAGTAGCAGCGCCGTACTCTCGCCCTCGACACTGGCATTGGTAGCCAGTATTAGCTCCTTAACCTTGTCTTCATCAATACGTTTCAGCAGCTGGGCAATATTCAGATCTTCCGGGCCGATACCTTCCAGTGGTGAAACCAGACCGCCCAGCACGTGGTAGGTACCCATAAAGCTATTGGTCTTTTCAATGGCGACAATATCGAAGGGATCAGCCACTACTGCCACGACTTGCTTGTCGCGCCGGGGATCACTGTAGAGCGGGCTAAACTTTTGGCCGCTTTCAATTAAAGCGAAGGTTTTAGGACAATAAGTGATGTGGCTATGTAGCTGCCGTACAGCTTCAGCCAGTTCTTTGGCACGGTTAGGCTCAGCCCGCAGCAGGAAATAAGCGTAACGCTCAGCGCTGCGCGGTCCAACGCCGGGTAGTTGAGACAAGGCTTCAATCAGTCTGGACAGAGATTTAGGAATAGCACCTTGGCCCATTAAAGCCCCAAGTTAGAAAGAGCCCCCATCATTGGCTGCATTTTTTCAGCCGCCAGTTTTTGACTAGCCGAAATGGCTTCCTTGAGCGCTTCTTCTACCCAATTTTCCAGCTGGCCGATGTCTTCAAGATCAACTGCCTCAGGATCGATGCTTATCTTCTTAATCTTCTGCTCACCAGAAATCTCTACCCTAACGGCTCCTTCACCAGCTTCGACGGTTATAATCTCTTTTTGCAGTTCCTTCTGAAGTTTGCGGGCCTTCATTAAAAGCTTCGCTTGGTCGAATTTACTCATTTAAAATAAAACTCCTTCCCTGTTATTTTAACACGTATGTATTTCTGGTAGCAGAGGTGTTGGGCCAGGCCAATAGGCTGTAGCGTAGGCCGTAAGCTATATGCATACTAACTAGTCCGCCAATTAAGACAATTGCTAAATATTTAGGAATCGGGTTTTTGGGAAAGATGCTCTTCCACTCCATGTATAAATAGCGCAAGCCGGCAGCCACCGCCACAGCCACCGCCGGTAAGACGAAGGTTAAAAATAACAGGTTTCGGTTAAAGGCGGCCGCCGTTATACCAAAGGTCGATAGTCCGAGTAGTAGATAGAGCTTGTTTCTAGCTAGCTTATATAGCGCAAAGCTACCAAAGACAGCCAAAGCTACCTGGGCGCCATTAAAGATCGGCAGCCGTCCGATTATCTGATCGATATGCACTGGTGTGCGCCAAAATAGGGCCAGAATATCCCAGACGGCAGTTTTAAGACCGACCAGCGGCGAGGGCCAAGTAGCTGGTATGAGTAGCAGTGGTTTAAGGGTCGAAGGATTCTTAACAGTGCCGTAAATAAGCGGGGACAGAAGTATTAAGACTAGTAAGGCTCCCAGGATTTTTCGCATGGGGGTAAAACCGCCTATAGCCTGGGTTAGGTTACGGTGGCTGAAGATCAGTCCGAGTAAAATCAGCAACAGCCCGCCTGGTACATAAAGAACTAGCGAACCAACCACTAATAGACATAACCAGGCAGACCGGCTCTTTGACCTAATCAACCAGTAGTAGGCGGCTAGTATGGCTATGGGGCTAAGTAGTAAGACTTCAGGCGAACCATGACGGGCCAGCTGTATAAACCAAGGTGTAGCGGCTATGAATAGTACTGCGAAAAAGCCAATCATTCTGCCAAACCAGCCTTTTATTAGTAGGTAAAAACA
>Ga0075988_130_pt1 | contig 7887 bp, 6 predicted proteins | sample RifGroA2_FD_68036 | JGI IMG/M metagenome (GOLD analysis project Ga0075988, IMG submission 68036) | Parcubacteria bacterium GW2011_GWA2_49_16 | reverse complement strand
GTTCAAAAAAGTCGGTTCGAACTTTCAAATTAAGGATCGAACCGTACTTTTTGAGCCACGCGGAGCGTGGAAAATCCTTTCTGATTCAGAGTTTTTTGGTGGGAATGCAGAACAGACGGCGCTTCGCGCCGACCATATTTTTGGCGGAAATTTGAATTCCGAATTTTGGCGGAGACGGAGGGATTCGAACCCTCGAGGGGTTTTATCCCCTGCCTCGTTAGCAGTGAGGTGCTTTCGGCCACTCAGCCACGTCTCCTTAAAACAAATTTTTTCAAAATTTGTTCGGGCAACCGTTTTGTGAACAAAACGGTTTAACCAACATCTTTTACCCCAAGAACAAAGCTACCTTATCATACTTAGCTTGATTTTTCCACCTGATGTATACTATATAATGTAATAATTAAACACCATACCCACATGCTCACCTTCACACAACTTTTACCCATTCTTGCCGCAGCTATCGCGGGATACGCTGTCGCCGCACTCTGGTACTCGCCCGCTCTTTTCATGAAGCCGTGGATGCGTGGGGTACACAAAACGGAAGCTAACCTGCTCGCCAACAAAAAGGAGATGTCGCGCATCATGGTCTACAGTTTCTTCGTCTCTTTTGCGACCGCATTCGGGCTTTCAACGTTTCTCGCCCTGCTCGATATTCACACAGTCATTGAGTCTCTCCAAATCGCCATCCTCATCGCCTTCGCTTTCGTCATCACGGCAAAATTCTCCGACATGCTTTACATATCCCGTGAACCGCACTGGTCACGCGTCCCGCAACAGCTTTTCCTTATTGAAGCGGGGTACGCGGTCGCTTCTCTCTCCGCCATGGCAGTCGTACTCGCACTGCTCAATTAACCCATGCCACACAAACTCACCCTCACCGACAAAATCCTCGAAAAGACTCTCCTGAAACTCATCCCGCAGTGGATGACGCCCAATATCATATCGTGGATGCGTTTCGCAAGTATTCCCTTCATCGGCTATGTTTTCTGGGTGGAACAATACGCCGTTGCGCTTATCCTCTTCTTTATTTCCACATTTTCCGATGCCGTCGACGGATCGCTTGCGCGCACGCGCAATATGGTCACCGACTTCGGCAAGCTCCTTGACCCGTTTGCGGACAAACTCTTAATTGCCGTAACCGCGCTCATCATCGTCCCTCGCTATCTCGACTGGAGTATCGTGCTCACCATCATTGCCATCGATCTCATCCTCATCACCAGCGCATATGTACGCAAGCGATACTACGGCGCAATAATCCAAGCAGAAAATACCGGCAAAATCAAAATGATTCTTCAGTCCCTCGGCGTCGGCACGCTCCTCCTTCATACACTCATCGGCATCCCCGCACTCCTTACCCTCGCACAATATCTTTTTTACGGCGCAATCTTCTTTGCACTCGTATCACTAGTTGTCTATCGCGCAGTATAGGGTTGAGGGTGGAATGTGGAATATAGAATATGGATTTTATTTTAGTTAATTCACAATTCACCTATGTATGTATAATATACTATAGTACGTTTTTGAAGTCCGCCGTTCAACACGAAAAACGTGTACTACTTTTTCTTCCTTAATTATCTCGTAACGGACACGATACGAGCCAACTCTTTTTCTCCATATATTCTCTTCGCCTTTCATTTTTTGTATGTCCCCTACAAACGGATTTGTAGCCAATTCATTAATTACCGCCAAAAGTCGCCTGACGCTATCGCGAGGTATTTTTTAAGAGATTTGTAGACGACTGGATCAATTTGTAAGACCCAATTTGTGTTTAAGTTCATCGATTGTTAAAAAATTACCTTTAGCTCTTTCTTTTCTAGCTCTTGCAAGGTCTTTCTTTTCTGCTGGAGTCGGTTGAAATTCTGGTATCGTTCGTGTAGCCAAAAGCTTTTCATACTCCTTGCGAGGAAGCACAACAAAGTCCGTACTTTTCATTAAATTTTTAGAAATTGTTATCGTAACCATATTTGTATCTTATCACAATACAAAGCAAAAGACCAAGTCTATCTCCCCACTATCCGCCGTCGGGATTTTTATAGAGACTCCTCGCTTCAGAAACACAAACGGCTCATTTCCTGAGATCAGTAATCAACTCATGTTATTCGTCTACGGACAAACTGTTGCCATACCTGGATCTACAGATGCGCGCGAGGCGCCGGTACTGTCTACACACCATCCGGTATTGGGAGCGGTTGGATTCTTGAGGGGCAAGTAAACAGCATAAGCATCAGTGGTTACATTCCCTGTAGGATTAGCTCGTGCGGTCGCTATGGCTTTCTTTAAAGCTTCCTTGATTATTGGGTCTGCTAACATTGTCCCGTAACTTTTATTATTCGCATAATAAACAACCTCGGCTTGTGCCTGAATGCTGATAAGATTTGATTTTATGATAGCGTCAGTAGCGTACTCTCGCGCGCTACTAAGCGACGCGAGGGTAATCGCGGCGAGAATACCGATGATAGCGATTATAGGCAAAACCGCCGAGAGAATAATACTCACTACAAACGCCCACGTCTTGCGCTCGGCAGGATTGGAAAGCACTACACTTCCCACCATCTTGTCGTGAAGTCCTTGCTTTTTTGAGGTGAACGCCACCATCAAATATCCGATAAAAAGGATGACTGCGGAAATAAGTTTACCGATTGTTTCTCGGAAGGCAATCTTCCCGAGAGACAGAGGTGTTCCTTCTTCCGACACTACGCGCAAACCAAGAAGCTTCTTGCCAATCGTTGCTTGATTTTTATTGGTTAAGAAAATGAAATACGTATACATGAGCACTATGTGTAACAACGTAATCCCTACCGCAAATAAGATACTACGTGAGTCAACGATAGAAGCAATGATGTTAATCGGAATACCAATAATAACAAAAATGATGAGCGAGTCGAGGGTATATGCAAGAAATCGCAACCAAAAACCCGCATATCCAATTTGTGGGACTTGTGCTTGAGGCATAGGACTGAATGGCATGAGGACGAAGATCGTCCCCCCCCCCGCAAGCCCCGACACCTACTTTTGCAATTAACCTGTGGATAACTATTCACTTGGAAGTTGCTCCTTCGAGTGGATATCCGAGCGTGCTACAATTGCCTTATGCAAAAAAGCGATGCCATCCTTCCCTCGACTCCCCTTGCGGAAATCTTCCGCCTTACCCCTCTGCAAAAAGCGGGGTTGGCGAAACTCAAAATAGCGAGCATCTATGATCTTCTCTATTATTTCCCCTCGCGATACAGTACTATTGCAGAAATAAAACTCATCCGCGACGTAACTCCCGGCGAGCATGTCATCATTTATGGTCGTGTCGTCTCCGCAAAGAGCGCGAAAGGGTTCTACTCAAAAATTCCCATGACAGAGGCAGTGATCGAGGACGGAACGGGGCGACTCAAGGTAGTCTGGTTCCACCAAGCGTACATCGCAAAGATGCTCATACCCGATGCAATGGTAAAACTTTCGGGGCGCGTCGAGGAGCGCAGAGGGTCGCTTTATCTCGCAAACCCGGAACTCGAACGGGCAAAAGAACTTCCGATTGATGGAGGGGACTCGCTCTTTGGGAGAGGAGGTGAGGCAGGAAATGAAGCGTTCTTCTTTCCTGTGTATCCAGAGACAAAAGGAGTGACCTCGCGCTTTCTCTATCATCATGTGCAAAATGTATTTTCTCGTGGCGTTCTCGATAGCTTGAGCGACCCGGTTCCCGAAACAATCCTCAAAAGATACAATCTCCCTTCGCTCAAAACAGCACTCGTTTGGATCCACGCACCACAAAAAGAAAGTGATGCCGAGGCCGCGCGCAAGCGTTTCGCATTCGAAGAAATTTTTATCATCCAGCTTTCACGTCAGCGCGAACGCGCGCTCATGGAAGCACATGATGCATGGAAAATAATACCTAACCCTCTCGCCCTGGAGCGCTTCATTGCACGATTCCCGTTTGTCCCGACCGACGGGCAGAAACGCGCGCTCGCCGAGATCCTTGCCGACTTCAAAAAAGGAGTACCAATGGCGCGCCTCCTCGAAGGCGACGTGGGGTCGGGGAAAACGTTTGTTGCCGCGGCGGCCGCCTATGCCGCGGCGGCCGCCGCGCCCAAAGACAATAAATACGGATCGCTCCAAGTCGCCTATATGGCACCGACGGAAATCCTTGCGATGCAACATTTCAAAAGTTTTATCGAATACTTCAAGGGTCTTCCGATTGAAATCGGGCTCCTCACGGGAACCACGTGCAAGAAGTTCCCATCCAAGGTCGACCCGACTGGAAGTACGACCGTCTCGCGCGCGCAACTCCTCAAATGGGTTGCCGAGGGAACACTCCCGATCCTCATTGGCACGCACGCACTCATCCAAAAAAGCGTACACCTCAAAAACCTCGCGCTCGTCATTGTCGACGAACAACACCGCTTCGGCACCACACAAAGGGGCAAACTCGCTCATAAAGAAGAACTCCTCCCACATTTTTTATCGATGACCGCCACCCCAATTCCGCGCACGCTCGCCCTTACTATTTACGGCAACCTTGATCTGACCCTCCTTGACCAAATGCCTTCGGGAAGACTCCCCATAAAAACAGAATTAGTACTGCCAACAAAACGCAAACACATGGAGGATAATGTCCGCGCGCTCATACAAGAAGACCACCAAGCGTATATCATCTGCCCGCGCATCGACGAGCCGGACCCCGACAAAGCACTTGCGCTCAATACTAAATCCGTCAAAGCAGAGGCCAAGCGTCTTGCCGCGAATGTGTTCCCCGAATATACAATCGACATCCTGCACGGCAAAATGACACCAGTGGAGAAAGAACGCGTCATGTCGCGGTTTGGAAAAGGGGAGATCGACATACTCGTCGCGACCTCGGTCGTCGAAGTCGGCGTCAATGTACCGAATGCGACCGCAATCGTCATCGAAGGCGCCGAGCGTTTCGGACTCGCAAGCCTCCACCAGCTCCGTGGGCGCGTGATGCGAAGTTCACACCAAGCGTATTGCTATCTCCTCACCGACAGCGCGAACGAAACATCACTCAAACGCTTGAAAGCGCTCGCGACGGCAAAAAACGGTTTCGAACTTGCCGAGCTTGACCTCATGCTTCGCGGTTCCGGGGAGCTCCGCGGCGGGAAACAATGGGGCATCTCTGATCTCGGTATGGAAGCGATTAAAAATATAAAAATGGTTGAGGCGGCACGAAATGAAGCACAAAAACTCATTGCGGAAGACCCCAATCTCACCGCATACCCACTGCTTCACGCGCGGGTCGACGCCGAACGCAAAGATATGCATTGGGAGTGATCAAAGAAGACCGATCTTCCTCAAAGGAAGGTCAGTCTTTTTTGTAAACGGGAAACTCTTATTGATTAAGCGGCGGGGTGCTTCTTTTGTCTGGAGGAGATTTTGCGCCCGCATCAACAGACAAGAACGGCTTGCCGATGCCTCGCAAGTTCGAGAGGATTGTCTTCACTTCTTTGTTGTCGGGATTGAGTGCTTGGATCTGCTCGAATTGGTAAATCGCATCTTTCACCCTGTTCAAACTACTGTAGCTCAAGCCCAAGAAATAACGCGCATTCGAATAACTCGAGTTGAGCTCGACCGCGCGTTCGAGCGCCGACACCGCACCTGCGTAATCCTTGTTCTTGTACCGCAGGAACCCGAGCTGGAAGAACACGCCAATGTCATCGGGAGAGATGATTGAGGCAACCTCCGTCGATTCAATCGCCTTGTCTATGTCCCCTTCATCGCTCTGTATCTGCGCGAGTAGGAATATAGCCGCCACATAGTCACGCTTGAGCGTGAGCGCTATATTGATATATTCCTTTGCCCCGGCAATATTTTTGCCCGCAAGTTCGAGGCGTGCCAGCATCAAGGGGATTGCCGGATTTGTCGGATTAAGTACCCCTGCTTGTGTATAATTCTTCTTTGTGTTTTCATAAAACTCCTGCGAGGGGCCGAAAGGAATCAGCGCCTCATACGCGCGGCCGAGTGTAATGAAGTTCAAGTAATTGGTCGGGTCAAATGTCGTCGCCTTGATCGCATTGCTAATCGCGTCTTGCGAGGTAACCAAAAATTCTTGCTTTATCGTCTCCGCGGAGACACCAGTCTTGTTGATGATATTCGTCAAGATCCCCATGTCGATATCGGAGATTGTGCGATAGTATAAGTCGTTATCCCGAAGCTCCCGCGCCTGTTCAAGCGCAACGCGCCCTGCTGTATAGTTGCCGTCTCTTGCGAGCAACACTCCCTTTTGGAACGACGAAAGTGAGAGGAATTTCTCAACGACAAAATACCCTGAAGCGATAGTTGAAATGGTGAGCAAGATGAGCACGAGTACCGCAACAAATCCCGTGCGCGGATTCAAGAGAAAGGAGAAGTTGTAATTCTGCAACACTTCGCTTTCTACTAGCGCCGCGATGAACATACCCGTCATCACAAACGCAAGCGCGACGATAACCAAGTTGGGAACATAAAAGAACACAATCGTCCACAAATACGCCGCGGCAAGGAACGATGATGTAACCAAGTAATGCGAAACTTTATTCGCACTTACCTTGAAAACCGTTCGTACGCCGGAATACACGAATAATCCCAAAAATATTATCCACGCAACGATACCGAGGAGCCCCAAAGTCGTTGCAAATGACGGGATGATGCCGATGCCGCTCGCAAAATCAATGCCCCAAGCGCCGGTCGTGTTGACACCGGCGGGTTTGTAGAGTGTCCATTGATTGAGAAACCGGTTCGGACCACTACCCACAACAGGGCTGTGCAAGATTGTGTTCTTGGCAATATCTATTGTCGCGGCCCAATTGGGACGAATCTCCTCTTGGGGAATAGTGAGTTGAAACGTATTGCGGATCATGTTGCCAACAGGATTGCTTGCCAATACAAAGAACACCGAGAGGAGGAGTACCCCAAAAGAAAAAATCGGGAACTTGCGTACCATGGGGTCAGTCTCGCTTTGTTCTTTGTGTCCAAAAGAAACCACGTATACAAACACGAGAAGCGCGAACGCGCCGATCGTAAGCCACAGCAATGTAAAGTTAACAAGCGCGACCATGACGAGCGAGATACCGAGCGCGGCAAGGAGCGTTGTTCTGAACTTCTTTTTGAGCGGCAAAAGCTCCAAGGTCATGACCGACAGCAAGCTTGCGAGTCCAAAAAATGCCGCGAGGTCATCCCACTTCCCTACAATATTTGCTGGCAAGTATGCATTAAGTGAGATCGGCAGAACCCCGCGCGCGACCAAAAGTCCGACAACAAAGAACCCAAAAACGACGAGTGACCCGAGGATAACCCCCTGATAGAATTTGAAGATGCGATCCCCCGACTGGAAGAAGATGGACGAGAGGAAGGCAAGAAGCGTAAACATCAGTACTGAGAAGAACGTCCCCGTCTCGTATTCTATCCCCAGAAGCGAGACCACGGGGACTTTGGAGAAAAGTGCTGAAACGAGAAATACGAGGGGGAGAATGGCGAGTGCACCGAGAAGACGGCTCCGCGGGAACACGAACCTGCCACTTTTCATGCGCGCGATGAGCCAGAGAAGCGTCGCCACCACGAGTGCCCCAAAGAGAACTGTCCCCTTTGCGATGTCAAACGAAAGCACCGACTTCGGGATAAAAAACAGGGGGAGGATTGCAAGTCCTGCAAACAAGACCACAAACGACCAATGCTCCGCATTAAAATTTGACAATGACTTCTTTACAGGGGAAACGTTTTGTTCTGCTTCTTCCATAAGTGATAAAAATAATGATACTGACTAATAATACAAGATAAGTATACAAATTACGCCCGAAATAAGCAACTCCGCGAATGGCCTCACCAAAAACCTAACTATGGTAGGTATCGTTACCTCACGAAAAACCTAATCATGAGATACCCTTGGTGCATATGAATATGCATACAAAA
>Ga0075988_134_pt1 | contig 8387 bp, 7 predicted proteins | sample RifGroA2_FD_68036 | JGI IMG/M metagenome (GOLD analysis project Ga0075988, IMG submission 68036) | Parcubacteria bacterium GW2011_GWA2_49_16 | reverse complement strand
AATGATAATGAGTTTAGAAGCTCTTACATCCAGCCCCAATTTTCGCGCTGATTTATAAGAATGTAAGATAGACGAGTGTATCATACGTTTGTTGATTTCGAAAATAAATAACTGCTGAAATTGGGGCTGGATAGTGAAAAATATAGTCGCTTCGCTCCTTATTTTTCTACTATCTGCTGTAGAACTCAAATACAGTCTTGTAATCAATCGTTGTCTCGGATGCTCCATATACGGGTTCCCTAAGTATCTCTACTTTCATGAGTGCAGGATCAACCGACATCCATTGCGGAATGGCACGTAGCTTCTCCTCTCCTTCGGCTAGGTGGCCAAAAAGAGGGCTCTGCTTGCTACCCTCTCGGACAGTGAGTATGTCGCCCTTTTTGACCCGATGTGATGGAATAGTAGTGCGTGTCCCGTTTATTACGATGTGACCGTGAGAGACCATCTGGCGGGCGGCTCGACGCGTAGAGGCAAGCCCCGCGCGATAGACGACGCTATCAGCGCGCATCTCTAGCATGGCATGGAGCGTACCGGCCGGATCTTCTGTCATATATGCCTTCTTTGCATAGTTACTCAATTCGCGTTCTTTAAGCCCATAAGTAAATCGCAGACGTTGTTTCTCGAGAAGCTGGCGACTGTAATCCGATGCTCCGCGCCTACCACGCGAAGGGCGCTTGGCACGCACTTCAGAGAGTGCAAATTTCTGCGTCTGCGTCTGTTCGAAAATGCCGCCACCAAGGCGTTTTGCAATTTTATATTTTGATTTAATCAGCAACATGTTAGTTTTTCTTAACGAGCGTAAGTGAGTTTAGAAACAACTTACACCCCGTGAGATAAGAACTCTTGGGTATTGAGAGGTACCGGGATTGTAAGTTAGTATATCGAGCCATAGTGATTGTTCGTACGCTGTTATCTCATGGGGTTAAGAATTTGTAATTCGCTTCGCTCATAACAATTTCTAAACACGACGTGGCTTAGGAGGTCGCGGTCCATTATGAGGAACGGGGGTATCGTCGACAATACGAGAAACCTCAATTCCTTTCCCGGCAAACGCTCGCAAAGCCGATTCGCGTCCCGCGCCAACTCCACGAATGACAACATCAACTTCTTTCACGCCAATGATGTTTGCTTTATCGCCTATAAGCTCACCAACTTTCGCGGCGGCAAAAGGTGTGCCCTTCTTGGCGCCCGAAAATCCCAGAGAGCCAGATGTGGACCACGCCACGGTATTACCTACTTTGTCGGCAAGCAACACTTTAGTGTTGTTGTAAGTCGCGTGAATATGTAGCGTCCCTGTTATCATATTTCTCTTTGCGACACGTTGTAGCGCACGAGATTTGAGCCCCTGATCTACAGTACCGCCGCTTTTTCTTATTATTCGTTTTTTTCCCATGGCTGATTTTTACAGAGCGTAGCGACAATAAAAATCGCCATCCCGCCCCAATTTTGGTGCTAATTTATGGTGATTCGTGATATGCGAGATTATCATACGTTTATTGATTTCTTAAATAAATAACTGCTGAAATTGAGGCGGGATTCCGAAAACTTGATAAGCTTCGCATATCAAGTTTTCTCAAGCTTACGTCTACCGGAGGTCATGGTTTTGCGAACGTTACCACGGACTGTGCGAGAATTCGTCTTTGTTCTCTGACCTCGCGCAGGGAGACGCTTTGCATGCCGCGTTCCTCGGTACACTTTGATATCCTTCAAACGTCGAATGTTCGAGCTTATCCGACGACGTAGCTCGCCTTCCAATGGGAACTTCTCCACTGCTTCGCGCAAGGCACCCTCTTCTTTTGCAGAAAGATCGTTCGTACGCTTCTCATGTTTGATACCAAGAGAGGAAAGTACAGCACGCGCACGAGGTCGTCCCATACCGTATACGACGGTGAGAGCTATCTCCAAGTTCTTATTTTCCGGTATTGTTACTTTGATTTGGGAAATAAATAACTGCTGAAACTGGGGCTGGATAGTGAAAATTATAGTCGCTGCGCTCCTTAATTTTCTACTATCCTTGTCTCTGTTTATGTCGTGGATTCGTACAAACGACCCAAAGACGACCGCGACGTTTTACCGAACGGCAACGAACACAAATTTTCTTAACTGACGCTTTAACCTTCATAGGGACAGTCCACAGTTAACTGTTTATAGTCTTTTCGTAATACGCGCCCTCCCGCCATACGGATCTAGCTGTACCACCACACGATCGCCTACAAGAACTTTTATTCGATGCAGACGCATCTTGCCTGCTAGATACGCAAGAGTGCTCTCTTTATCTCCCCCCACCTTTACCCGAAAAAGTGTATTCGGGAGAGCCTCATCGACAACTCCTTCAACAACTTTCGGTTCTGTCATATCCTGCATCACAAACTTTATGACAGACGGCTCATCTTCGAGCCGAAGTTATGCGAAACACCAAAAACAACGTACAAATTAAACTTCACAGGATAGTGTCGAGTGATGAGTCTGCTCGATTAAAATAGCATCTTCGCATACAGAGGTCAAGCCCGCACACTAACCTTGGCTTCATTGCGATTGTGTTTCCCGATATTCGCTGACATTCGTTGTTGTGTACTGTAAACCGGCTCATTCCGACACCTCAGGGCGTTAAACCCTGCGGGTCGGAATACACTCCCTGCGCCAGAGAGCGCAGGACGTTTGCGCCGGTTTCTGGCTCCTCAGCTCGAAAGTGCAAAAGCGCGCTTTTGCATTTTGCTCGCTCTACGTCGCCAGTAAAAATAGTTCTTTTGTTATCTAACGCTGTTACGGGCAATAAAACACCAAGCCAATCTTAGTGTGCGGGTCAAGCGCCTGGCAAGACAGGCTCTTCAATGCGCGTATGAATCTCCGTTGGATCTACAGGAAATGCCTTTTTCCAGAATGGCTGTATGCGGGCGCTTGCCTCTTCGATGCCGGGAAATGTTGCAACTATGGTCTGAAATGCCGATTCATTACGCCCAGCAAGCGCGCTTGTGAGAGCTTCGGAATCCACCTTCCATACAAGTTGAGCCATACCCGAGAGCGTAAATCCGAAAGGATCCGTACCAAGTACGAAATCTGTATCCGTTGCCACCAAGCGAGCTGTCAAGGCACCAGCCCCGTTGAGCATAACGGCTCCATCCTCTGCATCTGCCGAAACACTGCGAGAAACTGTTTGCGCGAATGAACTAGCAGGAAATACCGGTATCTCTACGCGTGCGATTTCACGGATGCGCACATTACCTCCCGCTTCCTCTGTATTCGGCTGTGTAGTGTAGGTTATGCGCATGAGGTCTGCGAGTGCCACGGTTTGTTCATTTGTTCGAAGATCTACCGCCGCGCGCGCTTGGGTCTCAAGACGCGCGCGTATCTCTGCGCGTGCAGATTCAAGAGTCCCAGGGGTAACTGCAGGACGATCTCCTAAGGCGCCACCAGTCATAGTGTCTGTGGAGCGCGCGTAAACATCGGCATGCATTGCAGGCGTTGTAATAAGTCCGGGAAGTGTAAAACGGCTGATTGGTCCGATGTTGTATGCCTCACCCGCTTTATCAGCTACCACTTTAATTTGCACTTCACCCGGCTTCCCACCTTTCTTTCCAGGGACAAAGACTTGAGAAGATGTACGGAAGATGAGACCGTCGGGAGTTTCGAATCTCGTGTTGGGTATGAGTCGTACAGATTCCGAAGAGTAGTTATTTGAGACGATGATGGTGCCGCTTGCCTTTGTCTCTACATATTCCGTTCCATTGCTTGGGACAACTGCAGAGTCTTCAAGAGTGACCGTCTCGACAGAGTACGGGAGAGATCCAACCGATGCTTCTGTCGCGGGATACGCATTGAATTGTAGGAATGAGTCAAAAACAACAGCGTGCGAACGGGGTACGACGTTGACGGTGGTCGGTCGTAATGCGACAAGAAGTATTGTTCCGAGAACAAGAATTGCGAGTACTGCAATAATCCACATCCATATCCTGGGTGAGAAAAAACGTCGTGTCGGACGTGGCGGTACTCCCGGAATTTCCCGCTCACTCCCGAGTAAACGCCGAGGCGGACGTGGGGAAACTGATATATTGCGTATCGAGCGACCGCTCGGAGCTGGAGCATCCTCAAAACCACCAGGTTCATTCTGCGAAGCCACAGTAGTGTCGTTGGTATGCTCCTCAGAAAATCCTTCTGTCTTCCGCGTCGAAGGCGAAGTTGAAGGCGTCTGAGGTGGCAGAATGTCTTGAAAATAATCTTTTGCCATTGCTTATAGATTATACCTTGCGGTCAATGTCAATAAAAGGACAACCCTGTGGAAGACGGATGCATATCGTGTTCGTATGTTATGCACAAAAAGACCTACTTATTACCGTCCACCCGCGAGATTACTTTCGATAAAAGAGGAAGACACGAGAAGTCCGAGATCCGAGTTTTTCTTTGGATCATTGAACACCACAAAGTGTTGGAGTTCTTCCGGGGTCAGGATTTCCACGGAAAAAGGTTGTGTCGTAAGTGTAAATTGCGTAAAGTCGATACGAGAGAAGAAAAGAGAGAGCCATTCCGTCATGCTGGAATCTGCCACCAATACAAGTGTATTCGGAAGCTTTTGAGGCGCCGCGAGATTACTGAACGATTCTCCGAACACTCGAACTAATTCCTGTTCAGTGCGCGCCATATTTGCTTTGAGTTCCTCACACGACGAATCTTCGCAGTGATTGCGCGCAAGCATGTGCATGAGGGTCGATGCTTCCTCCGGCATTCCTTTTCCCGCGACTCGCTTTAGTATGGTACGTGTTCCTTCTGGTACGAGAACATGGGCTATAGGAGTACCTTTATGTACGGAGATTAAGCTGGTCGCTTCGTCCGCCATATCGATGATTAAATAATTCGTGTGCGAAGTGGAACGCTCGCGCAGAAGAGTCAGAAGTGCATTTGTACCGGAATGGAGTTTCGGCTGCAAAGAAAATACTTTTACGAGTGTTTCCTGCACCGCGTTTCTTATGCGCGACTGGCATTCGGAAACGAGTGCCGACGCAAATATTACATGCGCATACTTACCATTCGGATTCGCAGTTGGGTATCCATTGAGCTCTACGCGAACAACGTTGGCCTCAATGAGGTCTTGGTGATTAAATTCTTTTTCTCCTGCAAGCGCTTCTTTCGCGAGCACAGCAATCTCTTCGGCGTTTACTTTTTGGTCACTGGGAAATTCCTTTACGGCACTGAAGCTGTGGCTTCCTGTGTCCGTTCCTCAAAAGGCAGAGTGACGCGATGCGCCGCTATTATTTTCACAGGTTCTCCCCGTGCAAAAGAAAGAATCGCAACCCCAGCACTCCCGCTCCCGATGTCGGCCACAGCAACACGATTTCCTCCTTTGTGTGAAAATGGAATACTGAACATTGGACCTTAGTATACCAAGAGAAGGAGCGCCGTCTTCTCATTATCAAAGAAACCTGTTCACTATTGATTATCTAAGAGTGGCCTTTATTCTGCGAATTCCTGCGGCAACAGATTCTTCTTTCAAAATTGAGAATTTTGCTCTGAGCGGTTTACCCTGAGTCTTATCGAAGGGAGTCGAAGGGTTGAACCCGTCTGCAATCTCGCTCGTATTCGATATATGTGGCCCACCGCAGAACTCAATAGAGAATGCCTTTTCAAATTGAGGCATATCTACTGTTGCACCTGATGGACCGACAGAATAAACAGACACCATGTCCGGATACTTCGCGCCAAATTCCTGTTCAGCGCCCAATTTTTCAGCCTCTGCTTTTGGTATCGTGGAATGAACGACTGGAAGCGCTTCTTCGATCCTTTCATTTACGATACGCTCGACCTCTGTCAATTGCTCTTTCGTCATTTTCTCCCCGTGTGAAAAGTCTATACGAAGTCTCTCCTGTGTGATATTTGAGCCGCGTTGCTTTACGTGTTCGCCAAGTACTATTTGAAGTGCTTTAAGGAGAAGATGGTGCGCTCATCCACATCGAGCCCCCTTTCGTGTGCGAGCTCCTGCGTCATTTCGAACGGAAAACCGTACGTCGTAAAAAGTGTGAACGCGGCTTCACCCGACACATGCCCTTTTGTCGCAAGTTTCTCAAACTCTCGCATACCCTTTTCAAGCGTCTTTCCAAACTGCACTTCTTCTTTCCAAATCTCGCGACGAATGTTTTCATACGCTTCTTCTCCGGACAGTTCAGGATACGCATTTTTGTATTTCTCTATGGTGATGATTGCGGCACGCACGAGCATACTGTCTGCCGCGTCTTTGTCTCCTGTTCCGATATTTCCGGCATGGAGTGCGGCGCGTCGAATGAGGCGTCGCAATACGTACCCACGCTCGGTATTGGAAGGTAGAACACCTGCGACAAGCATGAAAACAGCCGCGCGGACATGGTCGGCAATAACGCGGAATGACCGCGTGTATCGACTGTCGTCATAGGCCTTGCCGGAAAAATGCGAGAGGAGTTCGAGAATGTCACGGAACGCATCCGTCGCGAACACGTCCGGATTCTCTGCGGTCGCCGCGGCAAGACGCTCCAGCCCTCCGCCAAAATCAACATTTTGTCGGGGCAGTTTGCTAAAACTGCTCCGCCCCGAGCTTGTCGAGGGGTTCTTTATGTATTGCATAAAAACCGAGTTCCCTATTTCGAGGAATCGACCGCAGTCGCAATTCGGATGACACTCCCTGCCGAACTTTAGATCGTGTAGGGTTCCAAAATCATAAAATACCTCCGAATCCGGCCCGCCCGGCTCTCCCGCAGGCATGTTGTCGGGAGTTCCCGCACGACTCCACCAATTTTTCTTGGCATCGTAATAAAAAATCCTTCCACCTTGCATGCCGAGGCGGTAACCGTCTTCCCCAGAGCCTATGACCACTTCCCTCGCATCGATACCTTTTTTTGAAAATAAATCTTTCCAGATTGCGGCCGATTCGGTGTCTCGCGGAATTCCGCTCTTCTCGTCGCCGATGAAAGTTGTCACATAGAGTCGGCTTGGATCAAGACCGAGTTCGTCCGTAAGAAATTCAAAAAACCACGAGAGCTGTTCTTTTTTGAAGTAATCGCCAAGGGACCAATTGCCGAGCATTTCGAAAAAGGTCGTGTGCCTGTTGTCGCCAACTTCTTCGATGTCTTCCGCTCGAAATGATTTCTGCGAATCAACGAGTCGTTTCCCTTCCGGATGATCCTTGCCAAGAAGATATGGGAGGAGCGGCTGCATACCGCTTCCGGTAAAAAGCGTCGTCGGATCGTTCTGCGGTACGAGCGAAGCAGAGGGTATGACAGCATGCCCCCTCTCTTTGAAAAATTCGAGGTACTTCGTGCGTATCTCGTTTATCGTCATTTGAATAAAAGTAACGTGTTTTTTAAGAAATTGGAAGAGGCGTCGCCGTAGCGGCGCCTCCTGCGCTTGAAGGGAATCGAAGCTATGCGATGCCCATAGCTTTGACTATGGCGGCGACTACCAGTGCGGCCGCAAAGACGAACAGGACGATAGCGCATCTACGTCTGCCACTGGATTCCTTTTCATCCTGCATGGTCATGACGTATCACCTCCTTTCCTATCGCAAATATACGCTTCGATTGCGGGGTGTAAAGGCTGGTCACTATTGCCGTTGGAAATATTAGAGGATACGATACGCGATACTGCATGGAATATCACACACATACTCTTTCCAACGGCCTTCGCATCGTGCTTGCCCCGATGCCTGAAAATAGAACGGCGACCGTTATCGTCATGAGTGGCACTGGCTCGCGGTATGAGAACGAGCACGAAAATGGTCTTGCGCATTTTCTCGAGCACATGTTTTTCAAAGGGACTTCGAAGCGCCCGAGCGCGCGGGCAATCAGCGAGGAACTCGACACGATCGGCAGTGTTTACAATGCATTCACGTCGAAAGAACGCACCGCCTACTACGCCAAGGTTTCGAGTCGTTACCTCGACACCGCACTCGACGTCATCAGTGACATTTTTCTCAACTCAACGCTTCCGAATAAAGAGATAATGAAAGAGCGCGGCGCTATAATCCAGGAAATAGACATGTATGAAGACATGCCGATGCGCACAGTAGACAACGTCTTCGACGCGTTAATTTTCGGCACAGAACATCCGCTTGGCCGCACAATTCTGGGACCCAAAGAAAACATCAAAAGCGTCTCGCACAAAGACTTTGCTACATACCTAAAGCGTAACTATACGCCTCTCAACACAGTCGTCTGTGTCGCGGGTGCCTTTTCTAAGAAAAAAGTGCTCGCTAAGATCAAAAAAGATTTTGGAGGGCTTAAGCACGGCAATCCTCCGAATTTCATAACCTTCTCAACAGAGCAAAATGCGGCACGTGTTGCAATCAAGGAAAAGAAAACGGATCAGACGAATCTTATGATTGGCGTGCCTGCGTACCAGTATCTCCACAAAGATGAATATGCGCTCGC
>Ga0075988_119_pt1 | contig 9874 bp, 11 predicted proteins | sample RifGroA2_FD_68036 | JGI IMG/M metagenome (GOLD analysis project Ga0075988, IMG submission 68036) | Parcubacteria bacterium GW2011_GWA2_49_16 | reverse complement strand
GGTGGTTCCGGATGTTACCGAGACGGGGGCGGAGAGGGTGACGGTGGGAAGCGAGAGCGGAGTGATCCTCTGGATATCGAGATAGTCGATGTTGAAGCTACCGCTGTCCATCTGCAGGCGTAGCACCTGTTGGCCGGCATTGAGGTTGACGGTCTTGCCGATCGTCGTCCATGCCTGCCAGCCGCCGGTGTTGGGCACCACCATTGCGCCGGTGATATCGACCCCGTTCGCGAGGACGCGCACCTGCCGGCCGGTCGATGCGGTGGCGACACGCAGATTGAGCGTGTATTGGCCCGCCGTGGCGACGTTGACGGTGTATTCCAGCCATTCACCGGTATCCGTCGCGCCCACCATATAAGTGCCGCCGGTATCGGCGCTGATCCAGAGGTCGACGTTATCGCTGCGATAAAAGCCCCCGGCGTTGCCGGCGGTGTTGTCGGAATAGGCAATGCCGGCACCGCCCACGTCATAGTTTTCCGCTTCGATCTTGCCTGGAATGACCCAGACGGTGTTATTATACGGTGATTGAGTGCCAGACAAAGGTGGCGAGGTAACGCCAACAGTGAGCGACTGCGGCACACTTGTCCCCACTGTGCCGGTACACGTGGTGGTTCCGGATGTTACCGAGACGGGGGCGGAGAGGGTGACGGTGGGAAGCGAGAGCGGAGTGATCCTCTGGATATCGAGATAGTCGATGTTGAAGCTGCCGCTGTCCATCTGCAGGCGCAGCACCTGCTGCCCGGCATTGAGGTTGACGGTCTTGCTGATCGTTGTCCAGCTCTCCCAGTTGCCGGTGTTGGGTATCGCTATCGCTCCGGTGACGTCGACACCGCCCACAAGGATGCGCATCTGCTGTCCGTTTAAGGCAGTCACTGCTCGCAGGTCAATCTTGTATTCACCCGCCGTTGCCACATTGACGGTGTATTCCAGCCATTCCCCAGCGGCCGTCGTACCCACATAAGGTATTTCCCCAGTCCCGCCAATGCTCCAGATATCCACATCGTCGCTACGATAGGTGGACCCGGCATTGCCGAGGGTAGTATCGGCATAGGCAATGCCGGCGCCGCCCATGTCATAGTTTTCGGCCTCGATCTTGCCCGGGATGGTCCATGGGGCGCCGCCGTAGGGGGACTGACCGCCCTGACCGCCACCGGAACCGCCGCCCGATCCCCTGGCATAGACATCGATCTTATCAAGCATCGGCCCGGCCGTGAAGTCGATCGCCTTGAGGCGGACGGTGTTGTTGCCGGGATTGAGGTTTACTGCCCAATCCAGGCTGGCCCAGCTCGAGGTCCTGCCCGTGGCCACGGGCGTTTGCTGGCCCTGGCTGATGCCGTTGACGAATAACTCCACGGGCTTGACCATGCCCTCGTAGCTATATCGCGCGGAGATGATGCGCGCCCCACCGCTGGTGCCGCCGCTGACAGTGGTCCATTCCACGTAGCCGCCGTCGTTGGGCTTGAGGTAGCCCGAGCCTGTGTAGTCGGGTTCCGCCGTCTCGATGAGGCCGTTTGAAACGGTGCCGCTCTCCGACTGGTAGGAGGCCAGCAAGCTGCCGCGATTGGGAAATGCGCGCAGATCCAGGGAGGTATCGTCCCAGTAGCTGTTGCCGCCCGTCACATCCCACCAGCTCCGGAAGCCGGCGTCGATCTTCTGTGCGGTGGAGGGCGCCTGGAGATAAATGGTCATCGGCATCCAGCTGTAGGTGCCGTAAGGGGCCCACATGTACATCTCTTTGGCCAGTGCGGTGCCGGCGCCGTTCCTCCAGCGCAGGACGGACAAGGGCTTGCCGCCGGCGCCGTTACCCACGATGTTGTCGCCCCTGACATAGACCGTGTAGACATATTCGGCGCCTGGCGTCACGCCCGGAATGCCGGCTTGGGTGATGTTGTGCAAGGGATTGGATGAACTGCCGGTGCCGTCGTGGGTCAGTTTTATGGAACGAGTCCCGGTGCGGGCCACTGTATTGACGACGGTGGAGCCGTAGTCGCTGGGTCTCCACACTTGCGTGCCCAGCTCCATCGAGGGGTCGGGAATGATGTTTGAAGTTGTTAAAATACCTCCATTACTACTCTCATCGTTACTGGATGTAGGCCGTTTTAACACCAAAAGCGCATCCCCCCACGCTGATGGTTTGACAAAATTATATGTACCAACATTAGGAACAGACAAACTATCATCTTGCCACATGCTTGTCACTGGGTTAAACCATAGAGCACTCATTGTCCCAGCAAAAGCAGTCATGTCAAGAATAATATTCGTATTATTTTGAAGATAAGCTACACCTAAATTACCATCCACTGTTTTCGAGACAACCATTTTTGTCAAGGGATTCGTGGACTGATTTTTCACCAAATTGTGACTTGGTACCAGATCCCACCAGTTCATACCTGAAAAGAAGTCGAACAAATACTTCATCTGGGTAGCACTGGTTTGATTGAGTGCTTCATAAAAAGTCCATGCTGGGCGAATCCAGCTTACATCAGTGCCCCAATTCCAAATGCCATTAGCACCATAAGTGAAACCCTTCGCACCAGAGAGCATTGACAAATAAGCAACACTGCGCGGTGCACGTACTGGATAATTGCTTAAATAACGAGGATCGTTGCCTTCCTGCAACCCTTTCGCATCGTAGGGACCTTCCATATTGATGACTGGTTTGGTTGGCGCTTGATTATAGAGCCCGAGCGAAAACTCGATTGCCTGCTGGATTGCTAATTCCGCAGAAAAAGGTTTGGTCGGCTCTTCCAAGTGTGGGTTGTGTTGCCATCCTGCACCGCTTTGCACACCAGCAAAGTCAGTCCATTCCTTACCGTGAAAGGTCACCGCTGGTTGCCATGTAAATTCCGGGTGAACGGAGACCAAATGCACAGAGGTACTTGTCTGGAGTTTGTTACCAGCAACATCATCATTGAACGTCCACCAGTAATCATTGAACGTTGAATATACCACGAAGCTACCCATGAGTCGAGCCGCTAAATTCTGTGCAAAAAGATCAACTTGGGCGGAATCAGCTCCTGTCGCAGGGAAACCAAGTCCGAGCTCGCGCACTGCCGTAATGAAGACAATCAATCCTTGGTCGTTAGCGTATCTCACTTTCTTCTCGAATTCTTGCCAATACGCAGGATTCCATTTCATTGCGGAGCCAGTGCCAGTGAATGGGGCATTGCCGTTACGATCTTTGGTACGGCTTAAGAAACCAGTCCCTGCACCAACTTGAATGACAGTAAACTTCTGATCTTTGCGCTTCTGGACATACGATTCCCATTCTGCCTGAGTCCCAGCAATCGGCGCCGACCATGCCGTATCCCCTAGCCATAGGAACGGCGTTCCGTCGCCGTAGGTCAAGTAGCGCTTGTTCGCGCTTATCTTCAAATAACCGTGCTGATATAATGAATTGGTACCACAATAAGACACCGCCTGTACCACACCGCTTCGGTTATGTAGCCCGGCATTAGAAGTGTCAGAAGATGTAGTGATCCATGACCAAGTACCGACTGTTGAGAACATAGCTCTTAGACGAAACGTATTGTCGCCATCCCAGAAAGCGTAGCCGTTAATAGTTTGTCCATTTGGTCCTGTGTAAGTCACTTGCACCTTCACATCAGCATAAGGATTCGAATAGATCTTGCTACTCGTAAGAGTTGTTTCCCAATGTGTCCATGTCGGCACTCCGCCCACACCACACACGCCGCCACTCACCTGTGTAGTTTGCGCGGAAACGGAAAGAGCGAACGTAAAAAGCGAAATGAAAACAGAAACAAAGAAGGTTGAAGTTAGTAAAAAAAATGAACGTCTTTTCATGGTGTGGCGCGGTGTTATGAGAACTTATGCATAATAATACTATTGTTTTTATTATACTATGGAATGCGAGAAAAGGCGCAAGCGCTTTTCCACAGTAGCCGCAATGGCATTCACGCTTGATTTCATAAACTTGTACGGCGCAATTTCGTCAGAGTTTTCGGTGAGATATCTCTTGAGCGCATCACGGTACGCAACACGGATCTCGGTATTGATATGCACGATGCCAATCCCCGCTTTTATAGCGGCGGTGAAATCCTCGTCGCTCGTCCCCGACCCGCCGTGGAGCACGAGGGGTACGCCCGCCGCCTTGCGGATTTCTTTGATGCGCTCGATGTTGAGCCGCGGCTCGGGGATGTTGCGCAACATACCGTGAATGTTGCCGACTGAGGGCGCGAAAAAATCGATACCTGTCTCGCGTACGAAACGCTCTGCTTCCTCCGGCGTGGTGAGGTTCTCGAGCGACACGCCTTCGGGAATTGCATCGAGGATCTTTGACGACGTACCGATATAACCGAGCTCCGCCTCAACGAGGATTTCTGGATTGATGCTCCGCGCGTAGTCGACACATTGTTTTGCGATACGCGCATTTTCCTCGAACGAAAGCTTCGCCCCGTCAAAGATTACCGCATCAAATCCCGCGTCAATCGCCTCCTTCACGCGTTCAAACGAATATGAGTGGTCGGCGTTTAGGTAAATGGGGTAGTTCAATTCTTCGCGCGTCGTCTTCACGAGTGCCGCCACTTGACGCACGCCGATGAAATCCCGCTCGCCTTCGGAGACACCAATGATAACAGGCACACCGACAGCGCGCGCACCTTTCACCACACCCCAAAAACCCTGCATGTCTGAAATATTAAAATGCCCGACCGCAATGTGTTTCTTTCCTGCGTCAGCAATGACCTCACGTAATGTTGGCATGGTGTTTATATTTATATAATTATATTTTCTAGTATACCACCATTATCTCATTATGCTATACTAAAGATACTTAATTAATAAAAAATAATTTCATGGACCCCGTTAGAGGCCGCGATCGCTTGTAACGTAACCAATTACCAAAATGAACGACCAAAGCAATCTTATTAAAACAGGAGCTGATTTAACAGGACAACCGCGACCTGCCTCTAACGGGGTGGAACAATTAGATTTCGTCGCCATTGGCGACATCGTCGTAGACGCTTTTATACGTCTCAAAGAAGATCAGGCGCACACCACCTGCCGCGTCGACGCGGATACCTGTGAGATTTGTATGCCGTTTGGCGCAAAAGTTCCATACGATTTTGTAAAGGTTATATACGCCGTAGGCAACAGTGCCAACGCGAGCGTAGCGGCATCACGCCTCGGACTCAAGAGTGCCCTCATTACGAATCTCGGCGACGATGATGATGGTGCAAAATGTCTTGCGTCGCTCACCAAAGATGGCGTGAGTACACAGTATGTAAAACAACACAATGGCATCAAAACCAACTACCACTACGTGCTCTGGTACGACAGCGAACGCACAATTCTCATCAAGCACGAGGATTTTCCCTATATCCTCCCCCTCAAAGAAGCAGGTCCGCGATGGCTCTATTTGAGTTCTCTCAACGACAAATCACTTCCCTTCCACCACGAAATCGCACGCTACCTCGCGGCGCACCCCGAGACCAAGCTTGCGTTTCAGCCGGGAACATTCCAAATAAGACTCGGCACGGAAGCGCTCAAAGATTTGTATACGCATACTGAAGCTTTCTTTTGCAATGTTGAGGAGGCGCGTATTATTCTCAAAACCGAAGAACCAGAGCCAAAAAATCTCGCACGAATGATGGCAACCCTCGGACCAAAGATTGCCGTTATCACCGACGGACCAAAAGGCGCGTATGTATTTGATGGTGCCGATGTATGGTTCATGCCCCCGTATCCGGACATTGCGCCTCCCTATGACCGCACCGGCGCAGGAGACTCATTTTCTTCAACTTTTGTTTCCGCGCTCGCGCTCGGCAAGACGCCGAGCGAAGCAATCACATGGGCGCCGATAAACTCCATGTCCGTCGTACAGAAAATCGGCGCACAAGAAGGTCTGCTCCCCCGCGCCAACCTCGAAAAGTATCTTGCGGAAGCGCCTGCGGATTATAAAGCGATGAAGATCGGGTAAAAAATATTTAAAAAATTACCCCCGAAGCGCCTGCGGCGCTTCGGGGGTTTTTCGGTTTTCTTTTCGTATTCATTACTCACTCAATACTTCTCGAGTAAAATATTCTCCAATATTTTATCCCATCCATGCATACGCGTGACATTCCAAGGCAATGACAACTCGCTTTGATTATACGCCGTATTGAAGAGTAATACTGTTACCCCAACACGACTTAAAGAAATCGCTTCATGAAGCCAGCATGCAACAGAAATAGAAATTTTTTCCCTGATACATACCTCCATGAGGGACACCTCTTCCTCGTTCTCATAATAAATACGATATGGTATTTGCGGGAGCCTGTGTTTACAACGTGCTTCCACAGGACTCCGCACTGCAAAGGGAACGACGATTACGATGTCACGGATCTTCCCTAGTTTCGTGATTTCTTTCCTTGCGCCAGGGGCCAACACAACATCAATACCCACTCCAACAGTTCCCTTCGGTGAAATACCTGATAAAACACTATCTACTTTCATCGCACAACCCTCCCAGAACAAACCTATCCTCTATTAAAGCATGTCTAAATTCGGGGGTCAAAAATCAGTCGATGTATTCCTGCTTCCCACTATCCACCTATACTGTACTATCGTATCGCATAGGTGGATAGTGGGAAAATGAGCAATCAATTAAACCAACAACCACAGGGAGTCAAGTTTAACCGAAAAAAATTAAGTTTTACTCAAGCAAATCACCCCACGAGCATCCTCACCGCGTACTTGATTCCCTCTTTGTCCATACCGTAATGCTTCACGAGTTCATTCGGTGTCCCCGATTGGCCGAATTTATCATGCACACCAACGAATGCAATTTTGGTCGGATGTTCCGCCGAGAGAACCTCCGCAACCGCAGAGCCCATGCCACCCGCAACCTGATGTTCCTCCACAGTGACAATCATTCCGCATTCTTTCGCAAGTGCCACCACTGCTTCGCGGTCAATCGGTTTTACGGTACCGATATTCATCACGACCGCACCAATCCCCTCGCCTTCGAGTTCTCGCGCCGCAAGGAGCGCATTGTGGACGAGCGATCCGCAGGCAATAATACCTACTTTCACGGGGACACTTTCTGGATGATAAAAAATTTGCGCTTTGCCGATTTCGAATGGCGTGTCTTCGGTCGTAACAATAGGCGTCTTCTCGCGCGCGAGGCGAATGTACGTCGGTATCGAAGTTTTCGCCGCCGCAATCGTCGCTTTCTTTGCTTCGATACTGTCGCACGGGGTGATAACCACCATGTTAGAGATGACGCGCGTAAGCGCAATGTCCTCGATTGCTTGGTGCGTCCCACCATCAGGCCCGACTGACACTCCCGCGTGTGAGCCGGCAATCACCACCTTGCGATCGTTGTAACAGATTGTCGTGCGGATCTGCTCCCAGTTCCGCCCCGGACTAAACATTGCGTACGAGGAAAGAAACGGTATCTTTCCCATCGCCGCCATACCCGACGCCACCGATGCAGACGACTGCTCCATAATCCCCATCTCGAAAAAGCGCTTGGGAAATTCTTTAGCGAACGCATCCATTTTAGTCGACTCGGTCAAATCACAACAAAGTGCCACCACACGCTCGTCCTCCCGCGCCGCAAGCACCAGCCCCTCGCCAAAGCCTGCACGAATCGGCGCTTGCTCTACATCTGTATCAAAAAGTTTTGGGTTGAGGGGGATGGTCATATCTTACTTTAATTAATTATAGTATACATTAAATTTCGTACACTTCCGACCTGTGACCGATGCACGCGACCATTAGTAAGCGCTCCTCCCAGAATATTTTATATATTATACGATAGTCGCCAACCCTTAACTTAAAGAACCCTCTCCACTCCCTTTCAAGAGGCAGAGGCACTACCTGATCAAAATTACTTTCAAGCCATTCTAATTTTCTACGCACGCGCACATAAATTTTCCTATCTAATTCCAGAAGATTCTTCTCCGCATCCTTTGTTAAAACAATTTTCCATGCAGGCGCCATAATAACTACAACTTAGCGCTTCTTATCAAACGCCATCAGTGAGGTAAGTTTTTTAGGATTTACCTTTTGCGCTTTTTTGAGCTGTTTTATTGTTTGAGATGAAAGGCGCAAGCCAAGATCAGGGTCAGCAAAAATCTCCTGAACAGATTCAATGATTGTTCGGCGGACGAGAGATTGCAGTTGCTTTTGCTGAACCAATGTATTCATAACTATTATAATATCACGAGCAACAACGTTTACAAAGAAAAATCATCCGCGCCCGCCCTGCAAGCACCAGCCCCTCGCCAAAACCCACACGAATCGGCGCTTGCTCTACATCGGTATCAAAAAGTTTTGGGTTGAGGAGTATCATATTATTTTTCTAGACCATTACCCATAACACAATTTTTATAAAATTCCTGTTTATCAGAAAAATCTTGAGATGTATTAAAACAATCTTTCCTTATTTGCGTTGGCCTCCACTCATACCAATAAAAAGCACCTCCTAAAACCACAAGTATCAAAATAATTATTCCTTTATATTCTTTTATTTTTTCCATAGCATTATTTTACCGTTAAACGCAACCCAAGACCAGTGGTAACCTTTTGAAGAAATGAAAGTGTGGGGTTCCCGCGCCCCGACTCAAAACGCGCAAGCGCAGACTGTGTAACACCAATCTCCTCAGCGAGTGCTTTTTGAGTAATTTTTTTCTGCGCGCGCTTCTTTATAATAGCCTCAATAAGCTGAAATTCAATATCAGTATCCTCCATAGCTTTCCGTACCCCAGGGCGCTTCATGGAAGCTTTCTTAAATTGTGCAAATGTTTTCATTTTCATAATATTATGTATACCATATATGCTATATTATTACAATCTATTTTTCAAACTAATCACATAGTCAATATCTTTTCGGCTTAGTTTTTGTGTTTTCTTTATGATTGCGTGCAAAATAATTGCTTCCTTGTCTTTAAAAAGGAAAAATATCCTTATGTTGTTGGAGCCAATTACCCTTAGTTCAAAAATGCCTTCAGAAATATATTTAGTATGCGGGTACCGAATTGTATTTCCATATGCTTCTAAAAGTCCGACTGCTTTTACTATTTTCCCCACCGACACATCATCAAGATTAAAGAGAAAATCATATGTCTCTGAAAAAAGGAAATTGATTTTCATTTTTCTTTTATGCGACAAAGCCCTTCGCCCAAGACACTAATCTGCTGATTCGGAATCGGCGCTTGCTCTACATCAGTATCAAAAAGTTTTGGGTTAAGTGGAATGATCATAGCTTTATTATTACGCAATAAATTATTTTATATATTAACTTTGAATTACGAAACTCCCCTTTTCCTCATTTTCATACTACAATAGTAAAGGGCACCGTGAGGTGCCCTTTACTATGAATACTTCGATTCACCTCTACAACAACATAGTAGCAAAAGTAACATTCATAATCAAACAACTGAAACTTAAACTAGACGAAAAGCACCGATCGGACATTAGCAGTTACCCCCGAACATACAGTCTCACTCGCCCTCTTTAAACAAACACAGGGTATCGAAACAAAGAAGTCGGTGCGGAAAATCTTTGAGCCGAAATGCAGCTACTGATTGAATTCTTGCTCGACCCCTACTGACAGGTCGTGGTTTTAATCTTTGCGCGCGTGAGAGGTCCGACGTATCCCGTCGGCGTCAGCCCGATCGAAGCATGGTAGTCCTTCGCCGCCTTGAATGTCGCGAGACCGAAAAAACCGGTGGGTTCTGATTTGAGGGGGTTGGACCATATAGCTAAAATTTGTGGGTAGCATTTTTGAATACCTTAACAATATCCTATATTGACTGAAAGTCCTATAGGCCGAATGGCCTCACCAAAAACCTAACTATGGTAGGTATCGTTACCTCACCAAAAACCTAATCATGAGATACCCTTGGTGCATATGAATATGCATACAAAA
>Ga0075988_120_pt1 | contig 12124 bp, 10 predicted proteins | sample RifGroA2_FD_68036 | JGI IMG/M metagenome (GOLD analysis project Ga0075988, IMG submission 68036) | Parcubacteria bacterium GW2011_GWA2_49_16 | reverse complement strand
TATGCGTGACCCGTGGGAGATCTCATGTACTAGTGGAAAGTTATCGCCTAGCAAAGCGAGAGAAGAGAAAGCTTGCTTTCTCTTCCGAGCGCGCGACGGCGATATCACAGCAACGCTGTGATATGCACATGAGAAGTCAGCTACGTCGTAGTAGTCCCGGCGAAATGTCGGGATGAAGGACAAAATCGATGCAAAAACATCGAACTCGCGTAGTGCGGGAAATCCGCTCGCTACGTCCCTAAACCGCTTTGACAGCGGTCGGGCTCGATCATTTGCAGAGCAAATGATTTAGAGGGGAACGCGAAATGTTCCAAGAATCGCATTCGCCCGTCAAGTCAGGGAAGTTGGGAGTGCCCGAAGCACATCCTCGCGATGTTCCAAGGCAAACTCAATGACAAAGACTAAGTCGTAACAAGGCACGGCTAGCGGAAGCTGGTCGTGGATTCATTCAAAAACGAAGGCAAGGCGCCATTGGCGTCTAGCCGCGTCGATTTCTGTGTCTCGATCGAGCACAGAACAGGTAATGACATTCAACCTCAAATGGTGTCTGACAAATTGGAAAGACAATTGTTTGGACAGAACAAAAGAGTGTGTATAACAAAAACCGCCCTTCGATAAACTCAGGGCGGTTTTTTGTTTGTTTATTGTCTTTCCAGAAGCTGTCTCTAGAAGTTCGAAGCTATTTTCGGCACGTGTAGTGCAAGTCGTAGTCTTTGCCCCCGAAGAATTTCTTGGCAAATTCTGCGACGACATGCGGATTGTAGTACTTGCACGAGAAAACGTCCAAGTACACCGCATTCGTAGAGTTAGCGAAGTGCGCCGAGATAAGAGATGTCTCGATGAGTTGCGTCATCGAAAAACCTGCCACTCGCTCGTCTTCGCCAAAATTAACGACGACGCATTCACCGAAACGCTTCATTTCGATGAGGTCGCACAATTCGACCACGAACTTCTTAATCTTATCCGCGTCGCGGATAATTGCCGGATTGCATCCGTGGATGTCAATTCCGGAATGTAAACCCCAAGCGTCGACCAGACCGAAGTGCTGTCGTGCACAATCCAGCCCGCTAGACGCAACAAAGAACAGCGACATCGCTATAATACGCATTTGAGCTGGGATGTAAAGGGTTTTTTGAAAAGGTGTGTATAACCTCTTGAAGTTGATGGCAAACTAAAAATATTTTGCCGGGCCGCGCGTGTGCGCGAGCCCGGCATTTTCTGAGCACGCTACTGCTTGTCGAGTCGATGCTCGGGGGCCTGGACCTGTTGCCAGGTATTTTCCGAAGGCCAGTGCCCCCGAATCCACCGGATCGATGCTTTGATCTTGTGCCAACTCGAATGAGACCGTTTGCCGGTCCTTTTCGCTGGCTCGTGAGAGCGTCCTATCGGGCGAGCCGATTGTTCCATGAGCACCTCCCAAGCTTCAAAGGTGATGGCAGAAAGACCAAATCTTCTGCCTATATCGGAACCTAGCATATAAGCCCCATTTTTGCTACGGGGGATGTGGACAAATGAGTACTCATATTGCAGACAATGTTATAATGTCCAATGATGAGATCTCGTCTACGTGAACAAGCCATTCTTTTGCGAAAAGAAAAACGATTAAGCTATTCCGCTATCGTGAAGAAACTTAAGGTACCCAAAAGCACTCTCGGCTATTGGTTGTCGGAACTACCCTTGTCCGAAGCAGAAATAAAGCGATTACGCCAGGCTGGTTGGCAAAAGGGAGAAGCAGCACGAGAGCGCTTTCGGAATACCATGCGATTGAAAAAAGCGAGGGCGGTAGGAGACGTGTATAAACAAATGGAGCAAAAAATTCTACCTGTTAGCTTCAGAGATTTATTTGTTGCGGGGCTAATGTTGTATGTGGGTGAGGGGGATAAGCGGAATAAATACCGAATTTCATTAGCGAATAGCGACCCATTCGTATTAGTCTTTTTCACGAAGTGGCTCATGAAGTTTCTTCGCATACCAAAGGAAGACTTCAGATTTGGTCTCCATCTGTACTCCAATATGAACATTGCTAGAGAGCGGAAATTTTGGCAAGATACGTTGGGGCAATAAAGGTGTTGTCTGATAATGCGCGTTTAGCTCAGTGGTAGAGCACGTCACTGATAATGACGAGGCCGTAGGTTCGATCCCTACAACGCGCACCGCGTATAATTGAGAACATGAATCCTGTTAGAAATCGCGAACGACATAACGAGCATTATCACAAGGTCAAGGTTATACTTCATAGCGTCTTGGGGTACGAAAACGATACCGTTTCCGCGTCCTATTTCTAACGGGATGAATTACAGAATAATCGGCGGCAAGAAACTTTCAGGCAAAGTGGAGACCAACACGTCAAAGAATGCCGCAGTGGTGCTTCTTGCCGCTTCGCTTTTGAATCGCGGCACTACGACCCTAAAGCGTATGCCGAAGATAGAGGAAGTGAAGCGCCTCATTGAGGTATTGCGATCAATCGGCGTTCAGGTTGAGTGGACGAATGGTGATGTGAAAATTACACCGCCGAGTAAAATCGATCTTGCGAAGATTGACCGAGTAGCCGCCGAGAAAACCCGTTCGATCGCACTTTTTATTGCACCCTTGGCGCACCTTCTAGGCACTTTTGATCTACCGGCACCTGGCGGGTGTAATCTTGGAAAAAGAAGTTTAGGGTCGCACATTGATGCGCTCGCGCGCCTCGGTATTATTGTTTCCGGAAACGAGGAAGCACACACTTACAGCGTAGAATCGGTGAAAAAGAGAACCGCGGAAATTATCATGCACGAGGCAAGCGACACGGGGACCGAAAATGTTTTAATGTCGGCCGCGCTCATTCCGGGCATGACGACGATTAAATTTGCATCGGCGAATTATCAAGTGCAGGATTTATGCGTTTTCCTCAAACAGTGTGGAGTTGTTGTAGAGGGGATCGGCACTACAACGCTCGTCGTTCACGGAGTGGAGAAGATAGAAGCAGAGATTACGGGCTACCCAAGCGAGGATCCGATAGAGTCAATGTTTTTTATATCGCTCGCCGCGACGACACATTCGAAACTATCCGTCAGCCGTTGCCCAATTGATTTTCTCGAGCTTGAGCTCTCGACACTCGAGAGTATGGGTTTTCATTACACGCGCTCGAAACAATACCTTTCGGAGAATGGCCATACTAAGCTCGTTGATCTTGTCTTAGAAGACGGTGAACTTCATGCACCCCCCGAAAAAATTGCAGCCCGCCCATACCCAGGCATCAACATCGATAACTTGCCGTTTTTCGTTCCTGTCGCAACACAGGCGAAAGGAGAGACTCTCGTTAATGACTGGGCATACGAGGGACGAGCGAAATATTATCTTGAAATGAATAAACTCGGCGCGAACGTAGAACTTCTTGATCCCCATCGAGCACTGATCAAGGGTCCGACTTTGCTACGGGCGGCTTCTATTGAAGCACCTCCAGCGCTCCGCCCCGCGACCCTTCTTCTCATTGGAATGCTTGCCGCCGAGGGTGAATCAATGTTGAGCAACGTCTATCCGATAAGTCGTGGATACGAAAATCTGCACGAGCGGCTCAAACAGCTCGGTGCTTCCATTGAAGCGGTGGAATAAATCTCTTTCGCGTGGTATGCACAGTGACGCTACCACGCACAGACGTGGCGCGGATCGATTATACGAATGAGGCGGCATTCGATCACAACATCGCGTTTTAAGCCGGTGAATGGATCAACTAGTATCTGTGATGTGAGCTGTCGTATGTAAGTTAAGACTTCAATCTGTTCGGCCTTGTTGAATGCATACGCAGATTCAAGAAACGGCGTATCGAGGGTGTTTATGGGTACTGAATTATCGTGTTCCGTCGGGAATGCAAAAAGCAGACCACGAATAAGCTCTTGGATGCGTACTGGTGCATCTAAAAACCGATCTCGGATTACATCGGCAAATAGCGACGAAATTTCAGAGTCGGGAAGTGGATGAAAGATCAGCGGATGATTCGCGCAAACAAATCCGAGGTAGGCGGTATTAAGATATAGGTATACGCACTGATCGAAGCTTTCTTCGAGTGTACGGGTCATGATGTCGAAACCCCTTCTGCTCAACTGCATATCGATCCATCCGACGAACACGCCATGCTCGGAAAGGCGTGAGGAAGCGAGGTCAAACACATCCTTCGTCCACAATTTGTTTGCCGAAAAGTACAGCGGACTCGTAACTGAGTTAATAATCGCATCATATGTGGTAGTGCTTTCAAGTAATGTAATAAGGCCATCCTGAATGTCAATCGAGACATTCTTTTTTTCAAGCACATTTTCGTTTTCGACATGCAGTGCCTGCGCGATTCCAAGCATAGCAGGGTTGATTTCTGCGACACGCACGCTCTTGAACATATCCGCGGCAGCAGATACAGTCACTCCTGATCCCAAGCAGAACACGAGCACCTGATCTCGCTCGTCGATGAAAAATGCAGGAATAATCCCGATGAGTGATTCGCGGACGATAGCCCCGCGCGAGTCATTGAATATGAGCGCACGATAGCCGTTCAGTATAAGTTCCTTCGAATCTCCGCGGTTCACAATAATCGCGTCATTCCCGTATTTTTTGAATATCTGCGGCTGTGAAGGTATGTATATCCGGTCGAGAAGTGTATTAACGTTGTATAAATCGACGTACGAAAGCCGTGTTACATACGATGGCCAGGCGAGTACGAAGATACCGCATACCATCGCGAAAAGTATGCCGACGGCTCGAAAAAGTCTTGCATCATCTCTCTGTTTCCATGCAAGCCATATCCACAGGAAAAAAGCCGCGATTGCGGTGCCTAGGATCACCGAAGCATATCCAAACTGTCTGAAGATTAGGAAGATGTAGAGGAGGTATCCAATAGCGTTACCCATAGCCGAAACAGCGAGCGCGATACCGGAGTATCGGATTCCGTACTCACGCACCACCGCGGGAATCGTCAATCCGTATGCCGCAAAAGCCGGCACGACAACGAGAAGAACCAGAGCGCACCGCATAGCGATAACGAGAGCGAATGACTGACCATACTGTGTTGCTAGGTATGAAAATCCGATGATGTACGGATGGAGCAGAATAAATGATGCAAGTGTTGAAAAAGGCAGGATGGTTACAACAAAAAAGAATGAGACTTTTCGCTTTTCGGCATACCAAGAAGCTAGTGCGATGCTCAAGAGAATAGCGCCTATCAGAAGTGCAATGTTTTCATTGAGCGGCCCGATGAGGCGCTGGAACAGGTTGAATGTGTTTATTTGCAGTATGCCACTTAAGACGCTGACTAAACCGAGTACAACGAATACACGTCTATGAGGATAGGGAATGTTTTTCCAGAGAAGTGTAGTTTCGGCCTGCGGTGGGCGTATCAAGAAGAGGGAGATTCCGATAAAGAGATTTATGCTTGCGATTACCGCAAGACCCGCACTGATTCCGACAGAATGTACAAGACCATATTCAACGGCGATAACGGCAATTGCCGCACCGATATTGTATGCCGCATATGTGATGCTGAATGCACCGCCACGTTCTCGATATTTTTTAACGTAGAGTGCAAAGAGTGGAACGCCGAACCCAATCGCACTCGCCGGGACGATTACCATTAAAAATACGAAAAACGGAATGGCAACGGAGCTTTGCATCGGCAACCCGATAACTTGTGCCGTAATTGAAAGACCGGCAATTTTAAAAAGAATAGCAAGCGCAAGGCCGTACAGGCCTATAAAGATTTCTATGTATTTGAGGAATGGCGCGTATTGCCTCGAAACGTACGAACCAATGGCGATTCCAATAAAAAATGCGGCGATCAAAATAGCGCTGACATAAAAAATATCCCCGAAATAAGCTGCAAAAAGCCGTATATAGAGCACTTCGTATGCGATTCCCGCTACACCCGAAAGCATGGAGAGGAACAACACTAAGGAACCAAGAGAATAGGAACTACGTTCGTTCGGCATGGGTAATTAGTATACCGCGCACGAGAGTGTGTGGAGGCGGTAGAGTAATCAACCTGCGACAACGCGGATATTTTTCGCGGCATCGGCTGCTTTCCTGCGCGCCTCGGCGATTGTTTTTCCGGTAGCTAGAACTACACCCATGCGCCGGTGGCCGGGAGAGGAGGGTTTGCCGAAAAGGCGCACCCATGTACCAGCTTTTTTCAATGCTTTTTCAATACCGACGTATTTAGGATTATTTGTTTTTACGTTCGCAAGAAGCGCGACAGACGCACCCGGGCGACAGGGTATCTCTGGAATGGGAAGGTCGAGGATGGCGCGCACGTGGAGCTCCATCTCGCTCATGGTCTGCGAGACCATCGTGACCATGCCGGTGTCGTGCGGTCGTGGAGAAATCTCAGAGAACCAAACCTTGCCACCTTTCACGAAAAGCTCGACGCCGAAGATGCCGCGACCAGTCTTGCCGCAGAGCTCGTTGACGACTTTTCCTGCTATGTCTTGCGCTCGTTTCAAAGCCTTTTTGCTCATCGGGTGCGGCTGCCAGCTTTCGACGTAGTCGCCATCTATCTGTATGTGTCCAACTGGCGCGCAATACGAAATACCCGATGCGTGCCGCACTGTGAGAAGCGTAATCTCATAATCGAAATTGATTTTTCCTTCAACTATCACTTTTCCCGTCTTGCCGCGAGCGGCCTTCATCGCATAGCTCCATGCTTTCGCAAGCCCCGTATCATTTTTCACCATGCTCTGTCCGTGGCCTGATGAAGACATCGTCGGCTTAATGAAACAGGGGAATCCAACGGATTGCGCACCTTTTTTTAATTCTTCCAAATTTGCTGCAAATCGGTAGGGTGATGTAGGAAGTTTCAATTTTTCGGAAACGAGCTTACGAATACCCTGCCTGTCCATCGTGAGCCGCGTCGCGCGTGCAGTTGGTATCACACGCCAACCTTCTTTCTCAAGCTTCACGAGCTCGTCCGTCGCGATTGCTTCTATCTCGGGGACAATGAAGTCCGGCTTTTCTTTTTGTACCGCTCTCCTTATCGCTTTACCTTCGCGCATGTTGAAGACATATGCGCGTTGGGCTATCTGCATCGCGGGTGCATTCTCGTACCTATCACACGCAATAACCTCGATACCGAGTCGAATCGCTTCGATGGCGACTTCTCGGCCGAGCTCTCCCGATCCCAGAAGCATAAGTTTTACGGTTGAGGGAGTGAATGGAGTACCGAACTTTCTCATAAAAGGCATCATACCAATGTATACTGAATCGTCTATGCGTCCGAAAATCATTGTTTTTGCATCAGGAACGAGGTCGGGCGGCGGCTCCGGATTCGAGAATCTGGTGCAATCGAAAGACCTCGATGCCGATATCGTCGCTGTTGTTTCAAACCATGAACATGGTGGCGTGCGTGAGCGTGCCAATCGACTCGGCGTGCCGTTCGTTTATTTTTCGGGTCCCTACGACGCTGAGCACTATCAGAAAATCGTTCACGACGCTGGAGCAGAGTGGATCGTGTTATCGGGATGGCTCAAATTGGTGCACGGCCTGGACCCGGCCAGAACGTTTAACATTCATCCAGCTCCTCTTTCGTTTGATGGCGAATTTAGTGGCAACAAAATGTATGGTCACAATCTACATGAAGCAATAGCGGATGCGCTCGCGAGAGGTGAAATCTCGGCATCTGCCGTAGCAATGCATTTCGTAACGGAAGAGTATGATCGCGGTCCGGCCTTTTTTGAGTATCCAGTGCCACTTACGAAAGGCATGACAGCCGAGCAAATTCAAAAAGAAGTTAATATTGCCGAACACGAATGGCAGCCAAGAATAACCAACATGGTCGTGCACGGTGAGATACGGTGGGACGGGAAAGATCCGAAGTCTCTGGTGGTTCCCGCAGAGTTCAAATAGAATAACGAAACTGGGTGCGTGGCGGAACTGGTATACGCGTACGGTTCAGAACCGTATTCCGCAAGGATTGGGAGTTCGAGTCTCCCCGCACCCACCAGAGAAGAGACAAGGTCGGTTTTGGATTTGCTTTCGGTGGCTCGCGCCACCGAAAGCCAATGATTTGCGGGCACGCAGCGCGCTTCGCGCGCGTGGAGGATGAGGTTCAATCCGCGTTGTAGATACCCACAGGGTATATACTCGCTGTCGCGTTAGAATAGATGACATGGTGACAGAGGAGCTTCGAGAATATGTTCGAGAATGTCTTGCATCTGGCAAAGCTAGAGACCTTGTGCTTAGGGATCTTCTTTCGTTAGGGTGGCAAGAAGCTGAAATACATGAAGTGTTGCAGGGAGAAATGCCAGACGTTACTTCATCAACTAGATTAGCCGGTCTGATAAACATAACGTCATCTCTCGCTTTGCCAGCGCTCGTTGGTATTATTCTTGTACTCGTAGGAACGACGCTCTACCTATGGAACGAACGGCTCGACCTTTCGAATACCAATACTCAGAAGGTCAGAGAGTTTTACACACAACTTGCTCAATCACAGATCGCGTTCACGGACGCAGGAGAAATGGTGTTCCCCGATGAACAGGAATTTCTATCTCAAAAGGCCGCATACGTCCAAGATAAAAACAGTTTCATTGAAGCGGATCTTCGCACCATGCAGATCACGTTGTATGAAAAGGGTGTTGCTGGCAAGACGCTGGAAATCTTGACGAAAGGCAAGGAGGGGAGCTGGTGGGAAACACCCACTGGCGACTACAAAGTTCTTGGAAAGTCAGTGAATGGGTATTCATCGATAGGTAATGTTTGGATGCCCTACAGCATTCAATTTTACGGGAACTATCTCCTTCACGGGTGGCCGAACTATGATGATGGGACGCCGGTACCACAGGGGTACTCTGGCGGTTGCATACGTATGTCTACGAAGGACGCAAAAGTGGTTTTTGATTTCGCAAAAGTAGGAATGCCGATCCTGGTGTTGGAAGAGAAAGAAGAGCATAAGTTTGGAGCCCTAACTCCCAATGCTACAGATGCTGTTTTGCCTCCGATTGGGGCAAAAGCGTTTCTCGTGACTGATCTTTCTTCGGGCGAGACTATTTTAGAGAAGCGAGCGGAGGAAAAGTTTCCCATAGCGTCTCTCACCAAGCTTATGACAGCCGTTGTAGCTCATGAGGTCATCTATCTGGGCCGATCAATAAAAGTAACTCCGAACATGCTTGCAAGCGTTTCGCAGATCTTCTATCCAGATGTAGGAGAGCGCTATATAGGAATGGATCTTCTTTATCCGCTTCTGATGCAATCATCCAATGATACCGCGAAGGTGCTCTCGGGTTTCATAGGAGAGGATACCTTCGTGCACAATATGAACGCGAAAGCGGCATCACTCCAGATGACAGATAGTCAATTTGCCGATTCCTCTGGAATCAGTGCCAGTAATATCTCGACGACGTACGATATTGCAAAACTGTTGCAGTATATTTACTACAAACGTCCTTTTCTGTTTGATATCAGCAAGGGTGTTGCGTTCGAAAATGTCGGGCTAATACAAATTGGCGACACAATACCAATCTCCGATCTCAAAAACGTCAATGAATTTATTGGAAGCCCAGATTTAATCGGAGTTAAAAATGGGGAGACCACAGCCGCGCGGCAGACGATGACAACCGTATGGAACATTCATACGGCTCAGGGCGACTTGCCGATCGCCATTATTGTTCTGGGTTCCGAAGACAGAAAAGGGGATACAGAGGTTCTGCTGCAATGGCTCAAAAGCAACTTCTCAGTTCTTTAGTCCGATAGTCAGAGTCTTCACGAACTCACCATTGCAGGGCCCTTGAAATCCCGTACAATACTGCCTTCATGCCGCAATTGAGCGAAGTCGCCCAAAAGAAAATTCTCATTGCGCTTGCGATCTATCTCGCGTCGCTCTTTGCGGCCAATACCCTCGGTCTCAAAATAATGCCGTTCATCTTGGGCCTCCATGTATCGGTCGCGATCTTTTCGTTCCCGTTCGTGTTTCTTACGACCGACGTTATCGGGGAAGTGTACGGCAAACGTATGGCAAAGTTGTTCGTCTTGTGCGGTTTTATCGCAACAGCGATGTTCGTTCTTTATTCTCTTATCTCAATAGCTCTACCGTGGGACCCGGCGGGAGAGTGGGTCCATGAAAGCTATAACCAAGTGTTCGGTATTTCCGCACGCATTGCTTTCGCGTCGCTTATTGCGTTCGCTATCGCGGAATATCAAGATGTCATCCCCTTCTTCTTTTTTAAGGCGACGATAGGTAGCCGGTTTTTCTGGCTTCGCTCAAATCTGTCGAATCTTTGGTCACAATTCTTAGACACCGTGTTTTTTATGCTCATAGCCTTTTATGGCGTCTATGACAATGATACGCTCTTTGGCATCATCATATCGTGGTGGCTTTTCAAAGTGACGATGGGGTTTGTTTACACGCCGCTCTCGTATCTCAGCTTGCGGCTTTTGCGTGATAAAACTGTTCCTAGTGGAGAAGAGCAGAGAGCCTGTAATCAGGCGAACGTTGAGAACCGAGTGGTTCTCAAAATAAAATACCGCGACAGCTTGGCTACGCGGTAGTTTATTGCTTTTTAACTTTTAACTTCCTCAGTAGGGGGGCGTAGATATCTTTTTCTGGTCGAATAGTTATCTTGTGCCATGTGGATTTGTTGGTGAATTGTATTCTTTGTGCACCGCGCAGTATTACGACAGGCGTGCGTTCCCCGGCTTCTCCCATGAGGAGAACGGCGGTTGCCGCTAGCGCATCCGGGACGTTTACTTTCGTATACTCGAGCTTCCGTCCGAATACATCGGATGCGCCGCGTCTGTCCCAAAGCGGTTCCATACCATAAAAGCCCGTGGAAATGCCGGAGACGCCCCAACGTAGCGGTACAGCGTGACTGTCGGTTGCAACAAGAGCGAGCTTTTTAATCTTGAATTTCTTTTTTAGATAGTCGCGAATCTCTTTTAAGAGCTTGTTTGTATTCTTGGGCCAGAGGATGTAATAGCCGTTCCCATTGCTCTCGTCTATGCCTGCAGAGGGAATAAGCGTCGAATCTTTTATAGTCAGAATAAAATCCCAGTATGGCGTACGGTTCTCGACGAACGCGTCAGCTTCTTGCAAAACAAGCTTCCTTTTGTTTATACCCTTCTCTATTTTTATGCATCGTCCCTGGTGAATGGCGAGTACTTTTGAAGTTATAAATACAATGTCGCCTTCGCGAAGACGAGGAAGTGAACTATCAAGCACTGGATATAGGTCATCCTTGGGTGGAAGGATGCGTCGCGTCTTTACGGGAATGAAGTGCATTATTGAGCTGGTTTCTCCCGGAGGAATGTTGCAACGTGTTTCTCTTGAACCGGAAATCTAAAACCGAACTTCAGCTTTTCATTCAAGAACGCGAATGCATTATTAACGACAAGGTACGTACTTGCGATACCAGCTGCGAAGAGAAGACGCTCCATTATAACAACGGGAATGAGGCCGACCCACACAGCGGCCGGGATCGGTACGAACCAGACCCAGAGAGCACCTCCTACAGAGTGCGCCATAAATGTTGCACCAAGCGCTCGCGCGAGAAGCCAGCGTTCCTGGAAAAAGTAGCAGATGATAGGGATTGTCCAGAAGAGTGAGAAGTACCACACCTCGCGTCCTACCGGATGTGCGACGAAGGCAATAATGGCAAGCGCGGGCACGATGACGTTAAGCGGCATTTTTCTCGAGAAGTAGAGTGCGGCCATAGCGAGAGGCAAGAGCCGGATAAGTGTCGCCGGGTCGGAGAAATTCATTCCTTGCGTCACAAAATGGAATCCCTGCATGAGAAGAACGGCGATGATGCCCGGAATGGAGCCGAGAAAAGCTCCCGCGATAGGAGCGAAGGCGTCGAAGAGAGTAAAGCTGACGGACGAACCGACAAGCTTCATGAGCGGCACTTGAAGCGCAAGTATGCCGAGGAAAGTAAATCCCGTAAAAAAGACAATTTTGTTCCTTGTGGTTTTTTCCATAATTGTTTTGGATGTAATAATGGCACCACTGTATCACATGGTGAGTCTAGCGAAAGAGGCGGCGGATGAGACGGGAAAGTATCGGGTAGCCGAAAGCGCCGAGGAGCGCGGCAAGAGCGAGAATCAGCGCCATAATAAAGAAAAGAGGAACTTCGTTTGCCGTGCCTGCCCCGGCAAGCTGCCCCGCGGTTTCCGGAAGGGC
>Ga0075988_137_pt1 | contig 12873 bp, 7 predicted proteins | sample RifGroA2_FD_68036 | JGI IMG/M metagenome (GOLD analysis project Ga0075988, IMG submission 68036) | Parcubacteria bacterium GW2011_GWA2_49_16 | reverse complement strand
ATCAACCGCCACAACCACCGTTTCAATGGTTAATGGTCTTAATTTTGATTCCGGAACCTTTGTCATTGACCCGAATTCAGGCCTCGTCGGCATCGGGACGACTTCTCCCTACGCCAAACTCTCGGTTGTGGGAGAAATCGTGGGAGCGTATTTCACCGCCACCACCACCGCCACCTCCACTTTGCCGAGATTAACAACAACGGGTTTGCAAGTTTCTTCTTTTTCCGAACTTGGAACCGTGGTTTCCGGAACCTGGAACGGCACAATTATCTCCAACCAATACGGGGGCACGGGCCAAAACTCCTCGGCCTGGAACGGACCCGTGTCCGCGGCCAACGGAGTGTGGATGGCCACCACCACCATCGGAACTGTTTACGGGGGCACGGGTCAGAACTCTTCCTCCTGGTCAGGCCTCGGCGTGATTGACTCCGGCGTCTGGTCCGCCTCTTCCACCCTGGCTGTTTACCGCGGAGGCACGGGCTCCACCACTCTTTCGGGAATGCTCAAGGGCTCGGGCTCTTCAATCTCCTCTGTTTCCGGAACAACCAACTACGCGGCTTACTGGTCTGACGCCAACACCATCGGAGCGGAACAATATCTGGCCACAACCAGGGGAGGCACGGGCATCAACTCTTCTTCTTTGAGCGGTCCGGCCGACATCCGAGCGGGAATCTGGTCAGCCACCACTTCCATCGGAGTTCTCTACGGAGGCACCGGCCTAACCTCCGCTCCTTCCTACGGCCAGCTTCTTCTGGGCAACGCATCAAACGGCTACACTCTTTCCGCCACTTCCTCCCTCGGCTTAATGGGTTCTTCCACGGTCAACGCCCTGACTTCAAACTATCTAGCCAAATGGGACGGAGGCAGGTTTGTCAATTCTTTGGCGCAGGACAACGGGACAAGACTGACCTTTCCCTACGCCTCCACCACGGCTCTCACCGTTTCCACCCAGGCCTCCACCACCGACCTATATGTCTCCGGCAATCTTTACGGCGGAACATTCTCTCTGGGAACCTGGAACGGAACAGCCATCGCCAACCAATACGGAGGAACAGGCCAGAACTCCTTGGCCTGGAACGGACCCGTGTCCGCGGCCAACGGAGTGTGGATGGCCACAACCACCATCGGGACTGTTTACGGGGGAACGGGACAGAACTTCGGAGCTTCCACCGGCTTCATCTATCTCACCGGCGGAACAGCCTCGGCCTCTTCCACCATTGCCAACACAGTGGGAGGAACGGGCCAGAACTCCTCTGGCTGGTCAGGAATCGGAGTGATTGACTCCGGCGTCTGGTCCGCCTCTTCCACTCTGGCTGTTTATCGCGGAGGCACAGGCTCCACCACTCTCTCCGGAATGCTCAAAGGCTCGGGCGCTTCAATTTCTTCTGTTTCCGGAACAACCAACTACGCGGCTTACTGGTCTGACGCCAACACCATCGGAGCGGAACAATATCTGGCCACAACCAGGGGAGGCACGGCTATCAACTCTTCTTCTTTGAGCGGTCCGGCAGACATCCGCTCCGGAGTCTGGTCAGCCACCACTTCCATCGGAGTTCTCTACGGAGGCACCGGCCTAACCTCCGCTCCTTCTTACGGCCAGCTTCTCCTGGGCAACGCTTCAAACGGCTACACTCTCACCGCCACTTCCTCCCTCGGCTTGATGGGTTCTTCCACCGTCAACGCTCTGACCTCAAACTATCTGCCCAAATGGGACGGAGGCAGGTTTGTCAATTCTTTGGCGAGCGACAACGGGACAAGACTGACCTTTTCCTACGCCTCCACCACGGCTCTGACTGTTTCCACCCAAGCCTCCACCACCGACCTATATGTCTCCGGCAATCTTTACGGAGGGATATTCTCTTTGGGAACCTGGAACGGACCCGTGTCCGCGGCCAACGGAGTGTGGATGGCCACAACCACCATCGGAACTGTTTACGGGGGAACGGGCCAGAACTCCTCGGCTTGGTCAGGCCTCGGCGTGATAGACTCCGGCGTCTGGTCCGCCTCTTCCACCCTGGCCACCTACAGAGGGGGAACCGGCTCCACCACTCTGACAGGAATGCTCAAAGGTTCGGGCTCTTCTCTTTCCTCTGTTTCCGGAACAACCAACTACGCGGCTTACTGGTCCGACGCCAACACCATCGGAGCGGAACAATATTTATCAACGACCAGAGGAGGCACGGCTATCAACTCTTCTTCTTTGAGCGGTCCGGCCGACATCCGCTCCGGAACATGGTCAGCCACCACTTCCATCGGAGTTCTCTACGGAGGCACCGGCCTAACCTCCGCTCCTTCCTACGGCCAGCTTCTCCTGGGCAACGCCGCGAACGGCTACACTCTCACCGCCACTTCCTCCCTCGGCTTGATGGGTTCTTCCACCGTCAACGCCCTGACTTCAAACTATCTAGCCAAATGGGACGGAGGCAGGTTTGTCAATTCCATCGCGAGCGACAACGGAACCAAACTTACTTTCTCCTACGCCTCCACCACCGGAACGGACCCGTGTCCGCGGCCAACGGAGTGTGGATGGCCACAACCACCATCGGAACTGTTTACGGGGGAACGGGCCAGAACTCCTCGGCTTGGTCAGGTCTCGGCGTGATAAATTCCGGCGTCTGGTCAGCCTCTTCCACTCTGGCCACCTACAGAGGGGGAACAGGTCTAACCTCATACACCATCGGCGATCTTTCTTATGCTTCCCAAACCCAAACCTTGGCTAAACTGGGAATTGGAACAAGCGGATATATTCTCGCTTCATCAGGAGGCCTTCCGACCTGGGTGGCCACCACTTCTATACCTATAGCCGGAGATGTTACAGGCACATTGAGTAATATTCAATTAGGCACAGGAGTAGTTGACGCCAATGAATTAGCTTCCACGGCTGTTACTCCTGGAAGCTACGGTTCAGCTACTCAGGTTGGGACTTTCACGGTTGACGCTGATGGCCGATTAACCCTTGCTGGGAACACCACCATTGCTGGCGTCTCTCCCATTGGTTCGGCTTTAACCAAAGGATATTTTATTGTTGGCGATGACGCTGGATTAGCCCAAGCCACTTCAACGATATTTCTTTCAACTTCCGGCAACGTCGGCATCGGGACGACAAGTCCGGCTAAATTGTTACATATATATAATAGTGCCGGAGCGACTCTTCAAATAGACGGAGGAGCAAGTACGCAAAAATATATTCGTTTTGCCACTGAAAATGTTTTTGCTGGAGGAATCGCGGTTGATACTGCCGGTAATTTGGCGAACGAAAGCGTTGACAATGATTTAGTTATAAGAAGTAAAACAGGTAATTCGTTAATTTTAACGTCTGATGGGACGGCAGATATAGTTATAAATAGTTCCGGCAACGTCGGCATCGGGACGACGACGCCGAGTGGCAAATTGACCATTGATAAAGCAAGCGCAGTTGTTAATTCAGTGGAAACCGCCGGTGCTTTAGTTTTGCGTTCGACCGATGCTTTTGGTATTGACCTTGGCCCGCAAATGAGATTTTCCGGTGAAAACGGTTCAGAGCAAACGCCGTATGCCTTTGCTACGATTGCGGGTAGAAAAGAAAATACGACCATTTCAAATTATGCAGGTTATTTGCAATTTGCCACTACTGATAACGCTTCAAGCATTTTAGAGAGAATGCGGATAACAAGCGACGGCAACGTCGGCATCGGGACGACGAGTCCGCAGGCAAAATTATCTATAGTCGGAAGTGAATATATTAGTGGCGGGAATCAGCTTCAAATTACCAATTCGCCCGGGTCAACAGGATTGCAGCTTATAGGAGGGGACGGTTCGCTTAATACTATCGGCACCATGGGGGCGAACGAGCCTTTAGCTTTCCGCACAGGGGCAACGGAGCAAATGAGAATCACAAGCGACGGCAACGTCGGCATCGGGACGACGAGCCCACGCTCAAAATTAGATGTTATCAACGGGGACTCTAATAGTAATGATAATTCAGGCGACGCGGCTTCGTTTGTGGCAGCTACGGCAGCTGTTAATGATGCCACGGTATTTATTGAATCTAATGATGCTATGGCGGCAGATAAAGGTGGAAGTCTCGCCCTTGGCGGTAGGTATATAACAGGAAGTACTATAAGTACGCCTTGGGCTAAGATATTTGGAGGTAAAAATAATGCGACCAATGATGAATATGGCGGATATTTGACATTTGGAACTAGAACTCATGGGAGCGCTATTGCAGAGCGTATGAGAATTGACACCTCCGGCAATGTCGGCATCGGGACGACGAGCCCGGGAGAAAAATTAGTATCATCTAATGCAATTGTTGCTGCTGGTAATGTTAGTGGTAGTTATAGCCATAGTGGTGCTTATCTTTATGACAGTGGCTCTGCTTCGCAATTAGACGCTTATGGCGCTGGTGGTGCAGGGAGAGAGTTGAATATTAGAGGTTCTCCATTAATATTTTATACCACCAATGCGGGCGGAGGATATACAGAATATATGAGAATTGCAAATCAAGGCAACGTCGGCATCGGGAACACTTCTCCCAATGAAAAACTTAATGTTCAGGGAACAATCGCCGGACAGATTTTGCAGGCCACTTCCACCACCGCCACTTCCACCTTTGCAGGAGGATTGGCGATTGAAACCTCCGGGTTTGTTTATGATTATTCAAGCGGCAACGTGGGCATCGGGACGACGAATCCACTCCGAAAATTAGGAATTGGTAGCGCAAGCGATGCGTCAAGTGAAATAAGTTTTCTTACTACGACCACAGGTTTCAGTTCTTTGCTTTTCGGAGATGGAATAACGGGAACTGATATTTATCGTGGATATGTTCAATATAATCACGTATCCGATGCTATGTTGTTTGGTACATCTGCTACGGAACAGGTCAGAATAACAAACACCGGCAACGTCGGCATCGGGACGACAACGCGATTATACCGATGGTTCTTTCAGAATCGCTTCCTCCTCGGCATTAGGCGCAAGTGATAGGTTTGTGATAACGGGAAGCGGCAACGTCGGCATCGGGACGACGGGGCCGGGGTATAGATTAGATGTTCAAAATACCGCCACTGACTTGGAGGGTGTTAGGGTACTTAACACTAACAGTGATGGGGCGGTTATCACATCTTCAGGAATAATGTTAGGCGTTACTAATACAGTGGGTGTTGCTCAATCTAAAATCGCGGCGATAGAGGACACGGTTGATGCGGCTAATAGCGATTTGGCTTTTTATACCAATACAGGCACAGGGGTTGCTCCTACGGAAAAGATGAGGATTTTATATAGCGGCAACGTCGGCATCGGGACAACGACGCCGGGGTATAATTTAGATGTCAATGGAACAAATGTTGGTGTAAGGGCGGGTGGAAATGTTGATGGCTATGCTGTTTATAGATTGCGTTCATCGCAAGGTGAAGCAATATTTGGAATTGAAAATTCTGCTGGAAATAATATAGCTGCGGGTACATTACCATATGCGACTATTCTTGGAGCGCAGGGCAATAAAGATTTACAGGTATACACAAATAATCTTGCAAGGATAACGGTATTAGGAAGTAACGGCAACGTCGGCATCGGGACGACGAGTCCGACAGATAAGTTACAAGTCATAGGAAATATCAGAGCAAATAACGGAAATCAATACATACAGCTGGTGGCAAATGAAGATGGTGATTATGCGGAAATCCAAAGTGGAGATGAAGCGGATTATAAGAATTTTGTTCTAGCAAGACAAGGCGGCAACGATTATACCGATGGTTCTTTCAGAATCGCTTCCTCCTCGGCATTAGGCGCAAGTGATAGGTTTGTGATAACGGGAAGCGGCAACGTCGGCATCGGGACGGCGGATCCGACTTCCCAAGCCAACTACCGTTTCCTTCAAGTCAATGGCATAAATTCTGCTATTATCGAAACTATGGTAGGCGGCACTCGAATAGGCGGGTTAGATTCAGATAGCAGTAATTTTTACGTGGGAACAATAGGAAGCTATCCGATAGTATTCAGAACCGCTGTTGATGAGAAAATGCGCATCACAACAGACGGCAACGTGGGCATCGGGAACACGAGCCCGGGGGCGTTGTTGCAAGTAGGTTCGAGTACGATCAATAGTGTTCCTGCCGCAACGTATCTCTTGATGAGTGCAATAGGAGCTGTGTCATCGACCGCCTTCACAAGCCGTATGAGTATGAACGTCAACGGCGACAATAACTATGGCTCTTTTATCGGCAACCTATGGACTAGTGGCGGTGGTGCCACCTCGCTTGTTCTTGGTAGTCGTGCTGGAGGTGCGGATATCAACACGATGGTTCTGACAAGCGCCGGCAACGTCGGCATTGGGACGACCACACCCGGGTCTAAATTAAGCGTGTCAGGCGGAGTTTCGGTAGGTCAGAACTATGGAGTGGCGGCTCCGTCCAATGGAATGATAATAGAAGGCAACGTCGGCATCGGGACGACGGGGCCAGGCTACAAATTAGATGTAAACGGGACCTTAGGTTTCACTACTACTCTATATGGAAATGGTAAGGAAGCCATAGAAACAGGAGATTCATATTTACGTATCAATGATGGTGCCCCATTTTTAAGTGGTGTTTGGTTTGGTATAAGCAGTCTGAAAACTCAGTATGGCGGGGGCAATGTTTATATTGGCGGCGAAGGAAGTGCTGTGGGAAATATTGAATTGCTTGCCAGCGCCGCTGACCCTACTAATAGGGTGCGAATTGATGGTGGGGCAAATGGTAATGTGTTTTTCAATACCGGCGGCAACGTCGGCATCGGGACGACTTCGCCTTACGCCAAACTTTCAATTCACGCCAACGCGGCGGATACCTACAACGCCAATCTGTTTTCCATCGCTTCGTCAACGGCTTTAGCCACAAGCACCTTGTTCACGGTATTGGCAACCGGCAGAGTGGGCATCGGGACCACCTCGCCGTCACACAAGTTTTCCATTTACGACACAACACTAGACGGCGACGCCATGAAAATAACCAGCTTCAACGCAAATAACAACGAACATCCATCTTTGCTGACTCTTCTGCACCGATCATCGGCTACCATTGAAGATGGTTTTGGCTCTGATATTGTGTTCAAAAATTATGATAACAGTTCTGATGAGGAGACCTATGCCGCGGCAATCGGCTCCCAGCGGGAAGGAGGTGATGGTGATGGAGCTTTGGTTTTTTATACCAGTTCCGGAAATTGGCTCTCTGAAAGAATGAGAATATCCAAGCTGGGCCTCGTCGGCATCGGGACGACAACGCCGCAGACTTTACTGCACCTCGGTAGCGCCTCCACCACTCAACTGACTAATTTGACCAACAGCTTGATGGTTTCCGGAGAATTGGAAGTTGTTGAAAGCGCTTATTTGGGCCCGATGGAATTTACGGCGGACAGCGGAGTTATTTCCTGGATTGATATGCCGGTTTCCGGTTCTACCGCGTCAAGCACGGTTGAAAGTTATTCAGCTAAAATTGACAATAATGATATTTTAACAATTTACGCTTTGACGAACGCCAGCACTACCATAAGCAACAATGTTAATACGTTAAAAGTCGGCATTGCCACAACGACTCCAGGTTCAACTTTCGCGGTGCAGGGCGACGCTTTGGCCGACGCCTGGAACGTTTATGAAATAGTTGAAATGAATTTCTTTCCTTCAAATCAGGCCGATGTTTTTGAAACCGGTGAACTTTTGACAATTGATTCAAGCGGCGGATTTATCAAAGCCGCGGCTTCTTCCGCTTATCCAATCATCGGCATTGCCAAGAGCGTCAATCTTTGGGGACAGGAGCAAATCAAGCCGACAATTTTGGGCACTTTTTCTTTGAAAGTTTCTTCAGCCAACGGAGAAATTTTTGTAGGCGACAGGCTGACTATGTCTTCTTCAACGCCCGGCGTGGCGGTTAAAGCGCTCTGGGGCGGGGACGTGGTTGGTTACGCGTTGGAAAATTCATCAAGCGCCGAGGCCGCCATCAAGGTTTATGCCAATCCGCAGTGGTGGAACGGCACAACCACGGCTTCAACAATCGTTTTGTCGGGCGAAGTTTATGCCGGCGGTTTTATCAATACCTCAACGCGGGAAGAGAAAAAAGATATTTCGTTTTTAACCGGAGAAAACGAGGATGAGATTTTGAGAAAAATCGCTTCCACCAGCGTGGCCACATACCTGTATGTCGGCGGACGCCAAGGGAGTTGATTTATACAAGATGACGAGTTTCTTGTTTGCCGGAATAAAATCCCAACAGCGCCAGATTGATAAATTGGCGGCTGATGTTGAGGAAATAAAATTGCGATTGGACGCGGGAGGCGGAATCGGCTTGGAGCGGCAAGCGGACAGCGGAGGATTGTTTGCCGGACTCCTCGCTTTTTTGGAAAACTTGGGCGTTAAAATAACGCAGGGCGTAGTGAAATTGAATAATCTTGCCGCGGAGATGATTTCCGCGAAAGCCCTGCAAACCGATAAATTGTGCGTGGGAGACGTTTGCGTAACCGGCGGTCAATTGAAAGAACTTTTGGATAAAAACGGCATTTCATCATCACCGACGGAGGACAGTCCTCCGATAACGGAGGACAGTCCTCCGTCAGCAACATCGGATGTCGGAAATCCGGATGTTCCTTTGCCCGCGATTGATACGGAACCGCCAATCCTTACGCTTCAGGGCAATAACCCCGCCATTGTTATTGTCGGTTCAGTCTACGGCGATTTGGGAGTGGTTGTTACAGATAATGTTGACCGGAATTTAGGATATGAAGTTTGGAGAAACGGCGAATTGCTCGGCAGAAATTTGAGCGGGGTTAGTGTTGATACTTCAATCGCGGGGGAATATTCCATAGATTATGTGGCAATGGATCAGGCGGGAAACACAGCCACTTCCACCAGAACGATTATAGTGGAAGAACAATCTCCGGTTGAGCAAGCGCCGTTAGAACAGCCAAGCGAACCGGCGCCGGCCGAACCGGCGCCCGCGCTTGAATCGCCGATTGTGGGTGAACCGGCGCCGGAGTCTATTCCAATGCCGGCGGGAGAACAGCCACTCATTTAGTTAAAAATTAAAAGCGCAAAATTAAAAGTTAGAGTTCAAAATTCAAAGTTATGAACAATGAAGAATTCAAAAAAATGCTGAATATGGAATATAAAAACAGAAAACTAAAAATCCCATCCGAAGACAGGACTTTTAGCGTGGACCCGACGAGATTTGCACTCGTTTCGCTACTTGTCAAAGGTAGAATTTTACTCCATAAACTACAGGCCCGGGCCCACAAGCCGATTTTATCAGATTTTAAGAACAAAACAAAAACCCCCAAAATGGAGGCCTTTGTTTGACAAGTAGCGAGTCCGCAATTTATGCGAATTCTACCCTTTAGACCTATAATATCAAACTCGTAAATCTTGTCAATAGCGTAATTTGTGGATAAATTTTAATGGAAAATAAAATCTCTAAAGCAGGCAAAATCATAATCGCAAGTATAATAACGGCAATGCTCATCGCCGGCGGAATTTTTGTTTCCATTTATGTAAAACCGAATCTTACGAAGTTGAACTTCGTAAGATTAGTCGCTGATTCGCAGGATATAACCGTACCGGACCAGATTGACTTTCAAGGCGAAACCATTCCTTTGCTTTGGGCGGATAATAATGACGGCGAAGATTTAATCATTAAAAGCGACCGGCAGTATTATGACGCCAACGAGCAAACCGATGTTTTTTTCAGCGTCGGCAACCAAACCTCAAGCGACCAAAAAACGGATATAAAAATTTAAGCCGTAAAGACGTGAAAGGTTACACCCAAGGCAGTAAATTCCAGGACACAATTTCAGCTAACCAGACCAGCTATTACCGCGCGGCCGTAGAATTTCCCAAAGGCGCCAGCGGCGAATTTTTTATTGAAGCGTTCGGCGTTTCTCCGGAATGTCGGAATATTTACGGATATTCTCCGAAAACCAAAAAATCCGCTAAAAATGCGGACTTTTGGGGATATGGAGATAAAGCAAGCCAAGATAGTTTATCAAGCAACCAAAAAGCCACCAATAATGGTGGTTTTGGTGACCTTGAGTTGGTCCCTGAGTCTGGCTTATCAACCTATAATCAGTATAGTAATTTAGAGAATCTTGTCAAGCCCTTTCTTGTGGATAGTCAAAAGGCCGTGGAGGCGCCGGGAATTGAACCCGGAAGGTCATGGTTGATAAGCCCGACCCGGTTCCAACCCGCCCCCACGGCGTTTTCATCATATGATTGCGATGTAATCGCCTACGGCCACCTTGACCCCTACTATGCGTCTGGTCTGGTTGGAATGTGGTCTTTCAATGGACAAGACACCAACTGGACATCAGCCACTGCCGGCACCACCAATGATTTAAGCGGAAATGGGAACACCGGCACAATGACCAATATGTCGCGCAGCTCTTCTCCCGTCCCCGGTATCTCGGGCCAGGCGCTGAATTTTGACGGGGTGGATGATTATGTGAATATCGCTGCCAATTCAAGTATTAACGACATGGCCACCGCGACCATAAGCATGTGGTTTAAAGTGAAGGATCTGACTACTTCAGGAAGTTTTTTAATAAAAGATCCGGGTGATACAAGCGCTCTTAATATATATCCGTATTCTGACCAACGTTTACAGCTTACAAGAAAGTATTCGGGTGACGACTTGTATATTATCTGCACAGCCTCATCCTTCGCGCTTAATGAGTGGACGCATGTTGCCGCTACCTTCGCAGGAATGAATGGAAGTAACGGGCATATGTATTTCAATGGGGTTGAATGCGGCTATGACGCAAGAAGTAGCGCGACCGGAGCTCTCTCTTCAGATGCCGCTGGTCCGTTGCGTATAAGTTCTTCACAACAGGCCGGTTCTTTTGACGAAGTCCGCGTTTACAATCGCGCGCTGTCAGCCAGCGAGGTCGCGGAGCTTTACCGCCTCGGCGCGGCGCGGATGAAAGTTAATACGCCCATTACCAAAGCCGGGTCGCAATCCGGTCTGGTGGGCAACTGGACTTTCAACGGGCAGGACATCGACTGGCAAACCAACACGGCCTATGACCGCTCCGGTTCCGGCAACAATGGCACGATTACTAATATGTCCACCACCACTTCTCCCGTTCCGGGCGTCTCGGGCCAGGCGCTGAATTTTGACGGGGTGGATGATTATGTAAGTATGGGAGATGTTTTTTATAGCGATTTATTCACCGTTTGCGTTTGGGCGAAAGCGGATATTTTAAAAGATGACCAAAATGATCTTGTTATAAAGAGGAATAGTAGCGGCATAACGGCTGGTGATATGGAATGGCAGCTTCAAGTAGAAGCTAACGGAGTGGGCGGTCCATACATAATCTGGTTTGATTCTTGGAACTCCTATCAAGACAGTTCTTTGAAAGTCTCGGGCAATACTTCGCTTTTAGTGAATAAATGGTACCATTTTTGCGGAGTGCAAAACGGGGACGGAAACACGGGCTATGTTTATTTAAATGGCGTTCAAGATGGAAGCGCTATGCAGACAGGCGCTATGATCAATTCTATCAGCCTAATTCAAATTGGCGTTAGAACGCTTGACAATGATAACCGCTATTGGGACGGCCTCATAGACGAAGTCCGCGTTTACAATCGCGCGCTGTCAGCCAGCGAGGTCGCGGAGCTTTACCGCCTCGGCGCAAGACGGATGGAAATCAGACAATAATATCGAAGTCTTACGAAGTTGAACTTCGTAAGACTTCGTAAGACGTAAGAAAAGCGCTATTCTAATATAACTTTTTCTATTGCTTCTGAATTGCTGTCTTTAAGCCATTTTAAAGTATCCTCGCGATATTGCTTCGCGTCTCCTAAAAAATCTGAAAGAAATCCTCTTTGTGTAATTGAGGGAAAATTTTTCTTGTCGATGTAATCCGGAAAACTGCTCCATCTGTAAGTTTCCAAAAATTTCATAGCGCTTTGATAATTTTTAATTCCTTTTTCTTGCCAATCATGGAATAATAAATCTAGAGGATTAGTATGAATATAGAAGGGGAGATAAAATAAATGAGATTCTTTTCCAGTCAAAACCGCTTTGAAGCGCCCCTGGAATAAACTACCCACCCTTTCATATTTTTTATTGAAATAATTTGTATAACCAGTGCCGAGCTTCTGCATAAATCGAACTATGCCGCCCTCTTTTTTCTGTCTTAAAAGTAAATGGAAATGATTTGGCATTAAAGTAAAAATCATGATTTCTACTAACAGTTTTCTTGTTTTTTTTTCAACCCCAACCCCAATCTTACGAAGTTGAACTTCGTAAGATTGGGCCTTGGATTCATAGGCTTGCAGTTGAGGCAATTTATAATAGATGTTTTCTGCCGGCGCTTCATCATTAAATTCAAAAAGATTGTGAATAAAACGAAAATAATCTTGCGCGTCCAAGAATATATTTCGTTTTTCCACGCCACGATTATAGATATGATAGACCTGGTCGCTAGTAAAAACTGGTTTAATCATATAAATTCATTTTTCATTTTACCCTAAATGTTTACGAAGTTCAACTTCGTAAGATTCTTCGGCTTCGTGAGACTTCGTGAGATTTAGTTGTCCACAGATAATTTGCTTCTGACGGGGTTGACTTGCGATAATTAAACCACTAGAATAGAAACTTTGGAAAACATTTTATGTTGGAATCACCGAAGTTTCAAAACGAAGAATTAAGGGAAGAGCCCGAATATTTAACCCGGGAAGGATTTGAGCGTTTGCAAAAAGAATTAGAAGAGCTGAAAAACCGCCGTTTGGAAATCGCCAAACTGCTGGAAGAAGCCATAGACGACGGCGATTTAACCGAAAACGCCGCTTTTCACGGCGCCAAGGAGAGGCAGGAGGAAAATGAAATGCAGATTGCCGAATTGGAGGATAAATTAAGAAGGGCGGCAATCATT
>Ga0075988_114_pt1 | contig 22184 bp, 21 predicted proteins | sample RifGroA2_FD_68036 | JGI IMG/M metagenome (GOLD analysis project Ga0075988, IMG submission 68036) | Parcubacteria bacterium GW2011_GWA2_49_16 | reverse complement strand
ATTCAGTTTCAAGCTACCACGCGCGTGGCGCGTGCGAAGTCAGTCCGTTTCGGGATTTTGTTCAAAATGCGTTCGGATTTCATCGTACAGAGGGAGCTTTCGCTCCGCTCAAGCTCCGGCGGTAGGATTCGAACCTACGACCAATGCGTTACACCTTTTCCTTTTATTTCTAAGAGGGGTGGACTATATCATCATCCCATGAGATAGTGAGCTTTTCGCAAGCTCTATCTCACGGGATGCGAGGCGCTTCGAGCGAGAACCGTTTAAGTTGCTCGCCCTACTCCCGTAAGGGATAGTCTCTGAACCTTCAAGATGATTACTCATCAAGCTTGGCTGCTGATTGCCCGTTCGCTGAAGCGAGTGAGGGGTTCCAGCAATTCACCTCGTTTTTCAACATGGATTGCTCCATGAAGCTGCGTTTGACCACAGCGCACTGCTCTACCACTGAGCTACACCGGAATCTTTATTTTTACTTACTATACCTTGTTCTACCTCTTTACTCCGGCGCTGTTCAGCGCACTGACTAACTGTCTTTTTGCCACTTTGCTACACCGGAATATTTATCTTTTTATCAACTTACCTTACTCCCTTGAGCTTACGCCAGAAAGTACAAAGCAATACTACCAAAATACATAAAAAATGCAACATTATTTTTATGCTATGATAAGCATCATCTATGGTAGAAAAGAGAATCTATAAAGACCGCGCAGAATATCTTAGAGCCTGTTCAATATCTCACCGCAAGGAGAAGAAAAACACGCTTGTCGGCTGAAATCTAAAAATTTCGGCTACAAATCATTCAGAACTCCTCAAAATATCACCACAGGGAGTACTTCCTTTTTCTAAAGAGGAGTACCTCTAAGAAAAATTGGTCGCCCGATATTTCTCGTCGTTCTTCATGATTTTCGCTCGAAATTTTTGGATTTCAAGCTCGACATGAGATATTGAACAGGCTCTTAAAAAAGCAGTTTCAAAACGGCGCAAGGAGCTTCGTAAAAAAGCGTGTCTACATAAGGGTGGAAAATGTGAGATCTGTGGGTACGATAAATGTTTCGAAGCCCTTGATTTTCATCACAAGGATCCAAGTAAAAAAGATTTCGGAGTTTCTGAAAAAGGGATGACGCGTTCATGGGAAAAAATTAGGACAGAAATAGATAAGTGCATCCTACTGACCTTTTCCACATAGGTCAGTGCAAAAACGGTCTTTTTCATCGCCCGCTTGCCATTCACACAAAACCCCTTTTCACCGTAACAACATTACGCCTCAAGAGTTTTTGCGCTCTATGGCGGCGCGGGTCGATGAAAAATCCTCATTTTCGCTTTACTAACCTATGTGGAAAAGGTCAGTAATTTGTGCGAATTGTCATCGAGAGACACATTGCAAAAGGGCTTTGAGTTGCGTTCGCTCGTTGTTTTGCGAGGATTGCTAATCTTTGGTATGATATGTTTCATTCTCCTTATAATATCAATACCGCATAACCGTCATGAAAAAGACAAAAATTGTAGCAACGATAGGACCCGCATCGGAAAGTGAAGTAATGCTCACGAGTCTTGCAAAAGAGGGAATGAACGTGTGCAGATTAAATTTTTCGCATGCAACACACGAAGGCGCTCTGGTACAGCTCCAAACGATTCGCGCGGTTTCTCAAAAGATAGGGAAGCCGATTGCGATACTCCAAGACCTATCCGGTCCAAAGATTCGCATCGGCGACTTTTACCAGGAATGTGTGATGCTCAAAAAGGGAAGCACTTTCACCCTTACGACCAAAGCATGTGTGGGCGACGAGACCAAAGTGTTTGTGAATTACGCGGTGCTTCCCAAGGAGATCAAGAAAGGGTGCCCGATTCTTCTCGACGATGGTAAAAAACGCCTTGAGGTTATTTCAGTTCATGGCAGTGAGATTAAATGTCGGGTGATTGTGGGCGGTGAGACAAAAGGCCGTCGCGGGGTGAACTTGCCCGGCGTGTCGCTCAAGATTAGCTGTCTCACGGCAAAAGACAGGAAGGATCTTGTGTTTGGACTCGAGAACAAAGTCGAGTACATTGCGCTTTCGTTTGTGCGACGCCCGTCGGATATTCAGGAGCTTCGCGCGCTCCTCGTCAAGGCGAAGTCGAACGCAAAGATTATCGCCAAGATCGAGACAGAGGAAGCAATTGAAAATATCGACGATATTCTCGCTCTCGCGGACGGTATCATGGTCGCGCGCGGGGACCTCGCGGTAGAGGTGCCGGCGGAAGAAGTGCCCATACTTCAGAAGATGATTATTCGGAAATGTAATCAAGCCGGCAAAGCGGTGATCGTCGCGACGCAGATGCTCGAGTCGATGATCAAGTCGCCGGTCCCGACGCGCGCCGAGGTGTCTGACGTCGCAAACTCAATCCTTGATGGCGCAGACGCGGTGATGCTTTCCGAGGAAAGCGCACTCGGCGAATATCCCGTAGAAGCCGTGACAATGATGGCGAAGGTTGCGGAAATGGTAGAACAAAACTATCCTCACGCAGAGGTTCTTTCTCGTGGAGTGTTTGTTCTAAAGCGTCGAGAAACAGATGAGCATCGAGGTATTGTCGATGCGGTCACGTGGAACGCGGTGAATATCGCCGCGGCGGTGGGTGCAAAAGCAATCATTGCCCTCTCGGAGTCTGGACTTACGGCGCGTATGGTGTCACGCTACCGCCCCGAACAGCCAGTGATCGCAATGAGCCCAAAGGATTATGTCGTAGGGCAACTCGGGCTTGTTTTCGGATGTTTCCCCACACGCATCGAACATTTTAGAACCATTACCGATGTGATGAGTGTTGTGCGTAAGTATATGCTCAAGAATAAGCTGGCACAGAAAGGAGACAAAGTAATCGTCGTTGCGGGAATTCCGTTTGGGCACATAGGGGGAACGAATACGGTGAAGGTGGAGGTGATATAAAGGGTGGAATATTGAATATGGAATATAGAGAATAGAAAAATATAGAATTCTTTCCTCCGATTCCACATTCAACATTCCATATTCTATTCATATGTATATCAGAGTTCGTGTAGCCGCGGGGGCAAAAAAGGAATCGTTCGAGCAAACTGCGGAGGATTCTTTTGCGGTTGCGGTAAAAGAGCCCGCAGAACAAAACCACGCGAATGGTCGAGTGCTCGAGCTCGTCGCCGCGTATTTTGGGATTTCACTCAAGCAGATACGGATCATTTCAGGGCATCATGCGCCGGGGAAGATACTGTCCATACCGGACAATGGGTAGAATTTAGAATTTGGAATATAGAATCTTGACGGGCGGGCAATGCGAAGCATTGCCCGCCCGCAAACTCAATGTTATACTAAACATATGAATCCCGTTAGAGATAACTCAGTTATGTCTTTGGCACTAATGGGATATAATAAGTCTATCATTATTAGAGGTTTAATATAATTACGATACGGAAACGCGTAGCGTTCCCTATCTCTAACGGGATGAAAATCAATATCAAAACAACCAACATGGAGCTCTCGAGCGCCTTGTTGGCGTATGTTGAGGAGAAGTTGAGAAGCGTAGAAAAGTTTATGATACCGCATGAAGACGAAGAGCCTCTTGTGCAGGTTGAGGTCGGGCAGACGACGAAACATCACCAGTCGGGAGACATCTTTCGCGCCGAGGTGAATCTTTCGGTACGCGGAAAATATTTTCGCGCCGTATCCGAGAAAAGCGATCTGTACGCCGCGATTGACGATATGCGTAATGAACTCGTGCGTGAGCTGAATTCAAAAAAAGAAAAAGACCGCACCCTCATGCGCCGCGGTGCGGGGGTTATCAAAAACATACTTCGTTTTGGGCGGGCTAAGTAATAAGAACCTGTTCACAATCTCACCGCAAAATAATCAATAAACACCATGCTTGCCGTCCAAAACTTCACAATTTCTGCTGCAAATCACTTATTCCTCCTCGGCGTATCACCACAGAGAGTACTTCGATTTACTAACGCGGAGTACCGCGAAGTAAATCTGGTCGCTCGATATGCCTCGTTGGAATGCGTGATTTTCGCAGGAAATTGTGAAGTTTTGGATAGGCATGAGATTGTGAACAGGTTCTAAGAAATCAGAAATATGAAAACAGCAAATATTATTTTTCTTGTTGTCGCTATTGCTATTCTCGGGTTTGTCGTATGGGCTGGTGGCTCGCAGAAGCCGGAGGCAACATCCGAGCCTGTAACGGCAACGACCACGCCGGCAGAGACGAATTTATCAGAAACAAAAAACACCAATAAAGAATCCATGACCAAAGCAACTATTACTACGAATCAGGGCATCATCACGCTCGAGCTTTTTGCAGACCAGTCGCCCAAGACTGTCGAGAATTTTGTTACGCTCGCACGAAAAGGTTTTTATGACAGCACGCGTTTTCACCGTGTGATCAAAGGTTTTATGATTCAAGGCGGCGACCCGCTTTCAAAAGATCTTTCAATGAAATCGCGCTGGGGGACGGGCGGTCCAGGGTATACAATTCCCGATGAATTTAATTCGGGTGATGAGCTCTATAAAACTGGCTATAAGCGTGGAATCCTTGCGATGGCAAGAACACAGGAGCCAAACAGTGGAGGTAGTCAATTTTTCATAATGCACCAGGATTACCCACTGCTTCCGCCTGAGTATACGATTTTTGGCAAGGTGACCAGCGGACTCGATGTTGTTGATATTATTGCAACGATAAAGACAGAAGGCTCGCCCACTGACCGCCCTCTTGAGGATATGATTATTCAAAAAATTACAATCGAATAGAGGGAGGAAAGTCTGATTGACTAGCATCTCTTTCTTGTGTATAAATAGAGAAGGAGTAATGTGGTCTTGCCACGGTATTCAAGAGAGAGGGGGGGGTGCCATGTTTAAAGATATAGAAATTGGACAAGATGAGGCTCAAGCCCTCGACGCTTATGGGGAATGTATTATTGCCAGTACTGCGTCTGAGAAATATAATTGGCGAAGGGGTAAAAGGTTGGTACTTTTCTACCATGAGACAGGGAGGGAATATTTTGTCAAAATTCGTTCCGTTCAGTCAGTTGAATCGATTGGAGGTATCCTTGCGGTCGTCGAGCCTGATGAGGAGGTAAGACACTAAGAGTCCTCCTAAAATAACCCCGCGCTCCATACTAGAGAGCGCGGGGTTTTGTATCCATAAAAAATCCCCATATGTGTTGCATACGGGGTCGGGCAAGATATCTTCATGGGTTGAGAGGGATGTGCATATGAAGATTATGCCCCCGCAAGATATTAAAAAATTCTTGGCGGTAGTCCCCAAGGAAATTGGGGTACGCTTGTTCCAAAACAAGAATGACATCGATAACTTTATATTTTTTATAGAACACGTTGGCAAGTGCCCTTTGGAGTTGATACCATCCGCCCCATTTATTTTTCAGATGCTTACTGAAAGCTTTTCGCGCATCAAGTGATATGATGAAACCTGCAACAGGGACCTCCCCCAACACCATCTTAGGAAGTTTTACCGACTTTTTACAAGGAGATATTGGGATATTCACATAGATATTGTGAATAAGGCCTGCAATGAGCGGACACCTTTTTGTTTCAATGTCAGTGCTTGCAAAAGAGATTTCGAGAATACCATATTTTTCGTGCCACATCGCATGTGGGAAAAATGTCGCGGGGGTTTGCACTTTCCAATCTATTTCATTAAACACGATTGATTCACCACTTGGATTAAACATACAAACTTCCTCCATATTGCGTGAAAGGACTACAAAAAATACGCTAAAGAAAAATATAGCATGCCGAGTTTTAAATTAAAAAACCCTCCACGTGTGCAACAGCATGGAGGGCTCGGGCAAGGTGGCGCTTTCATGGGCACAGAGGGGAGTGCGCACGAAGAGGCTATATTCCCGCAAGGTTTTAAGTATTTTCTTAGGTTCATTTTAACCTCGCTTTCCTTGAAATATTAAACATCTTCCCAAAAATAGTATAGCGTATTTTGCATGGGTAGGCTAGTATAGAGAGTGTAACATCAAAGCGAAAATCCTTTTTAAATACGTGTATTACGTTTTGCTTGACTTTTTGTTCTAGATATGATACAATACTAATAATTCTGTAATGATGCGGAAGTGTGCGACACTCACCTTCAAAAGGAGAGAAGAATGATCAATAGTACCGATATAGATGAAATCGTAAAATTCCTTTCGGAAAGAAAAAAGGAAAAGGAACGCGAGCTTCTTGAATTGAAAAACAAACTTTCTCCTCGGTGGTTCCAGCTCATTTATTTTTTCAAGACGGAAGACGTTAAAAGAGAAGTTACCTTTTTCCAAGATGTCATATTGGTGGAGTACGATAAGGCCATCGATGAGTTGAAAAAAGGAAATCGAAGTCTGGCTCGGCAATTGATGCAGAAGATCTCTGAAAGTATTGTGGTCCAAAATTTTGGAAACTACGGTTTCTACGAGCCTCTTGCCGTAAGGAGAAGTTATGAAAAAGTTTCAATGATGAGGAAAGCATTGGCAGAATAGCTATTGTCCGATATTCTGCAAAATCCTCGCAATTCGACAGCGTGATAACCTCGCGCTGTTTTTTCATTTGCTATTAACTATTTGCTTTCTCTTTGCCCACGCAGAAACTCTTTATACGACATCTCACGCTTGCCTTCGGGGATGACGTGGGTGATGACGAGCTTGCCTTCGTGGAACTCGGCGTCGGTAACAATAACGCGAATCTCGCGGCCTCCGCGCTCGGTGAGGAAATATACGCGTGGCCACGTATTATACGCGCGAATCTTGCGGTACGTTTGTGCCGGGTTGTCGGCGAGGTCGATTTTGCCACTTTGTTTGGTAATTTTTTGTGTATAGGTTGCACGCGCGTGGTCTTGGGGCGTCGGCATTATCTCACCCGCCACCCATCGCGGAATAGTTTTTGCGAGGAGCTTGCCGCCGCACATGCCGAGAGTCTCTTCGAGGTCGCTTTCCTTGGGTGGCCAGTCTGGTATCGAGATTTTTTCTTGTGCCACGATGTGGCCATGATCCATTTCTTCGTCCATCTGCATAATCGTAACGCCTGTTTCGTGCACGGAGCCTACTGGGACGTCTTCCAATATGGCGGTTTGGAGAGGGGACGCACCGCGGAGGTGCGGCAGGAGCGATGGATGCACATTGAGTGTCCCGTGCTCCGGCATGTCGAGGACGGTGCGCGGAATTATTTTTCCATACGAAGCGACGATGAACAACTGACAACTGACCACTGATAACTGACGAAGAAATTCATGGTCAAGTTTTGCCGGTTCGAGGGCGTGGATGCCATGTTTATCCGCCCAGACTTTCACGTCTGACGGGGTGAGCGCAAGTCCGCGACCTTTTGGGCGGGCGGGCGCGGTGACGATGAGGGCGGGAAGTATGCCTTGCTTCACCATCTCGTCGAGGACGATCACGGAAAAGTGCGAGGTGCCCCAAAATGTGATGCGGATATCAGTCATAATCATTTTGTTTTTTCGCGACCTTCCGCAGTCGGTACGCTCCACATTTTCTTCTGTTCCTCGGGGCTGATTTTCTCGAGATTCTTTGCGTGGTCATTGAAAAGGATGCCGTTTAGGTGGTCGACTTCGTGCTGGAATATCTGCGCGAGGAGTCCGCTTCCACCCCGCGTAAACCGCTTGCCGTATTCGTCGTAGGCGCGCACGGTCGCTTTTTCGGCGCGGAGGGTTTCGCCGTAGAGCCAGCGGACCGACAGGCACCCTTCGGGAAGCCATTTCTTTTTTCGCGAGAGCTTGATGATCTCGGGGTTGATGAACACGAGATCTTCGTGTGCGGGTTTTTGCGCGGACTCCGCGCCTCGAGCGATATTTGTTGGAGCCTCGTCGTGATCATCGGCGTATTCAAATGCGCGATGCGATACGACAAAAATGCGGAGCGGTATGCCGATCTGTGGTGCGGCAATTCCCACCCCGTCCTCTTCCTCTGTGAGGAGCGCTTTCATGTCGGTGATGATCTTGCCGAGCCGCGGGGAGCCGATATCTTTCTGTGAAACAGGCTCTGCCTGCATATGGAGCACCGGGGCTTCTTTCTGGAGGATCTTGGTCATTATCGTACGAGCAGTATAGCGTATTTGGGGATTTTTCGAAAGATGATGATGAACAACAAAGGAAAGCCCCGCTTTTTATGGCGGGGCGCAAGAGGGGCCAGTGTAGCGTTCATGACGGGGTAGAGGCGGTGAGCATTCCCCCGTTGGGCTCACTAACAAAGACCTTGGTTTGGGCCGGATTTCTTGCAGAACCCGCCTAAGGAGAGCCCACTATGAAAGAGTGGATTCTCGTCTGTTTGCAAGCATAGCGTAATACGTAGGTTAAAGCAAATGGTCGGGATTGACTTCGATAGTGAAGGTGCGCGGGAGGGCGCGGAGTTTGGCAAGGAGTGTTTTGTCCAGCGTTGCATTTCCGGGGAGTTTCAAGATTGCGTGCATGTGGAAAATATTGCGTGCTTCGCGGGTGCAGGTGTTAGGGCAAAGCGGTGCATAGTCGCTTAAGAATTCTTTGAGTCGTGTCATCTCGCTTACAAGTGTTGCGCGTGGACCGCGGAGGGTTATCTTGACAATAGTTCCAAACGGCGGATATGCGAATGCTCTGCGGAGCGCGAGTTCAGTGTCAATAAATTCCGTGAGATTACCGTCGAGTGCTTGGGTAATGAGTGTTGTGTCGTCTGCGCGTGTTTGTATGAGGAGTGTGCGCGTTGTTTTCTCTCGGAGTGCGAGGATAAGAGCAAAGATACGCTCGCTCATGCGAATGTCGGGGATCGAAAAGAGGGAATCAATAGAGATGATCGCGGTGTGGTGGACGAAGGGGAGGAGTGGAACGATTGCGGGAGTACCGATCAAGACCGCGCCGGTTTTTTTTGCCGCAGGTGTTTTTTCAAATTGTGCAACGATCTTCTCGGCTTGCGTACGAGTTTTGGTGTTGTGGCTTCCGATGACGAATCGGGACATATTGGGTGCGATGCGCGCAACTCCTTCTTCTATGCCTTCAATACCGATGCCGAGAGGGATGAGGCGCCACCCGCCGCACGTGTGGCAAGTTTCGTTCAAGTTCTTTTCGGGGAGGCGAATGAGCCCGCAGGCATGACACGAAAAAACGCGAACCTCGGATTCCTTGCCGCCGTCCGTCTTGTGCATGACGAGCGGTGTGTCACACGCGGGACACCGTACGAGCGTCCCGCAATCGCGGCAGACCGTAACGGGGGCGAGACCGGTGCGCGCCGCGAGTAATACCACATGCTCGCGGTGTGTAAATGCATGCGCGATTACGTCTTGGATCTTTTCACTCAATACCACAAACGCTTGCTTGTCCCGCTCGCGCAATCTTTTCTCCTCGGGACGCGGGTCGATGATCTCGGTGACGAGCTCGGGGTGCTGTTCTTGTTTTTGCAATCGTGCATGCGGGGCGATACGCCCGAACTCGGTGATTTCGTCGTGGCGGATTCGTTCATGCGTTTCGGGGCGAAGAATCGGCGCGCCGAGAATGAGCATGCTTCCCGATGCCTTTGCGTAGTGTTCGACAAAGATACGGAGGTCGATTGCCGGCCGTATGAATGTATTCCATCCGCGCACATGCTCTTCGTCGAGCACGATAGTATTGAAGTATCGGGGGAGCATGAGATATTGCGGCGTGCCGATAACGACAATCGGATGCGTGGTTTTTATCGCAAACACCCATTTTTCGAGGAGGCGTTTCTTGGGGAGTTCGGCGTGAAAGAGAAACGTATAGTCTTCGATACCGTGAGAGAGTTCTGGAGCAAGCCGCTCGACATCTCCCCGCGTTGGGACGCAAATAAAAATCGATTCATGTCGCGCAAATGATTCGCGAATCAGGCGTTTCCATGCATCAATTCTGGTCGTGGTGATGTCTTGGATGGCGCGAATATTCCCTCGCGATGAAGCGGGGGCAGTATTTTGATCTTCAGCGACGGGGGGAAGATTTTGCGCAAGGTGATTGTTCAGAATTACGGCGGGGGTCAGGGCGAACAATGTTTCACCGAGGCCTTGCGCAGAGAATTCCGCGGTTTTTCGCGCGGCTTCAAGAAATGCATCGGTAAATATGCGCCGCGGGCGCACACGTGAAATTTTCTTGACCGCATAGTCTGAAGACTTGAGCGTTGTTTTTGCGTCGGCAACATTGTGTGTCTTGATAACGAGCGCCGGAACTTCTCGTTTGCGTACGGGGACCATCACAATCGAGCCCACATCGGGGACTTCTTTTGCGAAATACGTAAGGGAGTCTTTCGGTATTCCGCGGGCAATAGGGATGACCGTGACGATATTCATATCTTTATAGTAGCGGAAAATCTCTAAAACTTATAGGTCTCATAGAATTAGGCGTTCGTTGTTGAACAGGGAGGAAAGGAGGGTGGAAAAATCGCACTATCTCACAAAGTATCTGCTTGGTCAAATGATAGTTCGTGTAGTAAGATGAGATACATCGTATGAGCGAAGCATTCAAAATTCAAGGACTTGCCGGAGCGCACAAGCTGTCGGGGGCCGTGCGTGTGGCGGGAGCAAAAAATGCGGCGCTCAAGATTGTTGCGGCGACGATCTTGTTCCGCGACAAAGTTACGCTTACCAACATTCCCGAGATCAATGACATCGAACGCATGTTCGACCTCCTTTCTGATTTGGGCGCAAAAATTTCTCACCCAAAATCTGATACGTACGAGGTATCTATTCCTGCGGATTTCAAGACGGTGCTGACTCCCGAGATCGCAAAACGTTTTCGCGGATCGGTCGTGGCGACGGGACCGATTCTTTCGCGGTTTGGCAAAGTCTCGTTTCCGTATCCCGGGGGGTGTCTCATCGGTGCTCGTCCTATCGATCTTTTTCTTGAAGGGTTTGAGAAAATGGGAGCGCAGATTACTTTGAATGGTAGCGCGTATGATATCGAGGCGCCCGCGGGTGGGCTTCGGGGGGCAGAATTTTTCCTAAAAAAACAGAGTGTAACAGTAACTGAGACCTTTATGATGGCGGCAGTCCTCGCAAAAGGGACGACGGTAATCAAGAACGCCGCCATGGAGCCCGAAATCGAAGATCTTGCGAAGTTTCTCAATCGGTGCGGAGCAAAAATTTCGGGGATGGGCACGCCGATGATTACGATCCGCGGAGGGAAACTTCTTTCGGGGAAAGGTCGCGTGTACAAGACGATGCCTGACCGTATCGACGCGGGGAGTTTCCTCGTTCTTGGAGCACTCGCGGCAAAAGAACTTCGCATCACGAATTGCAATCCGCTTCACCTTGAAGCGCTTATTGAGACGCTTCGTAGTGCGGGGGTGGAGATCGAAACAACAAAGACCGAGATCACCGTGCGTGCCACAAAGACACCGTACCGTGCGGTAAACATTACGACGCATGAGTACCCTGGCTTCCCCACTGATCTGCAAGCACCCATGACGGTGTTCCTGACCCAAGCAGAAGGTGAAAGCAAAGTGTTCGAAACTATTTTTGAAGGGAGGTTGAATTATACCGAGGCTTTGATCGCGATGGGGGCGAATATTACGATGATGGATCCGCATCGTGCGCTCGTGCGCGGAGGGGAGATGCTTCGAGGACGTCGGCTCGAAAGCCCGGACCTGCGCGCAGGACTTGCGTTCATCATTGCGGCGGTAGTTGCAAAAGGCGAGTCAGTTATCCATAATGTGGACAAGACTGTTGATCGCGGGTATGAGCGGGTTGAGGAGCGGTTACGGGGTATCGGGGTCGATATTGAACGGGTGAAGAACGGTGTAAAGGCATAATATTTTCATGGGATTTTTTGTAAGAAAACTTGGTATTGATCTCGGCACGGCAAATACGCTCGTGTATATTCCGGGTAAGGGCATTGTTTTAAACGAGCCGTCGGTCGTCGCTGTGTCTCAACATGATAACCGCGTCGTCGCGGTGGGCGTTGAGGCAAAGCAGATGATCGGGCGCACCCCCGATGACATCATTGCATATCGTCCGATGAAAGACGGCGTGATTGCGAACTATCGTGTCACCGAGGCGATGCTCCGATATTATATAGAAAAAGCGCTCGGCAAGTGGAATGTATGGAAGCCAGAAGTGATGGTGTCCGTGCCCGCCGGTGTCTCGTCGACGGAACGCCGCGCGGTCATTGAAGCGACAATCAAGGCCGGCGCAAAAAATGCGTACATTGTGAAAGAACCGATCCTCGCGGCTATTGGTGCGGGCATTCCCATTTACGAAGCGCGCGGGCACATGGTGGTGGATATCGGCGGCGGTACGACCGACGTCGCGGTGATTTCGCTCGGCGGTATCGTTGCGTCGACTTCGGTCAAGTGCGCGGGCAACAAGATCGACCATGCGATTGCCGACTATATTAAAAAGACATTCAACCTCGCTGTCGGAGATCGCACCGCAGAGGATATCAAAGTACGTATTGGTTCAGCGATTCCCGTTGAAGATGAGCTCCTCCTTACGATCAAGGGGCGTGACTATATCACGGGGCTTCCGCGCACGGCGCAAGTCAGTACCAATGAAATCGTGAAAGCAATCGACAAAGAACTGCGCGAGATTATCCGCGCAATCAATAGTGTACTCCAAGACACCCCTCCCGAGCTTTCTGCGGATATCATCGATCAGGGGATCATTATGACGGGAGGATCTTCGCAGCTGCGCAATTTCCCCGAGCTTGTGGAACGTCGCACGGGGGTGAAGGCGCGACTCGCCGAGGATGCGCTCTACTGTGTGGCAAAAGGGACGGGAATTGCGCTCGAGCACTTGGAGACGTACAAGAAAAGCATTCTCGCCAAAAAATAATTGCGTATTCGCAATTATTTTTTGGCTCAAGTCGCAAAGTCAAAAGTCTTAAAGTCTATAAAGTGGACTAAGCCCGCTTCGACTTTCGACTTTAGGCTTCATAGACTTTATGGACTTAATTTTCGAACACTACAAAAAGACGGGATATCTCCACCACGCGCATGTAATCGAGGGTGCGTATGATGAGGTTGTTCCCGCGCTTACGCTCGCACTCACGCGGCATTTGGGTATCGAAACCAAAGGAAACCCTGATTTGACCGTGGAATACCACGAGTCGCTCGGTATTGACGAAGCGCGCAGTATCAAAGAGGCGCAGACGCGCGCGGGTTTTGGCGGCGCCCGCCTGCCATCGCCTGACGGTTCCACTCGAGCGATAGGCGGTGGCGGGCAGGCGCGAAAAATCTTCATTATCGGTACCGCGTCATTTACCCGCGAAGCGCAGAACGCACTCCTCAAAACTTTCGAAGAACCAACTGCAGGCACACATTTTTTCATTATCATTCCGCGCGCCGATACGCTCCTCGCGACGCTCAAGTCGCGCGTGGCGCTTTTTGACGGACATCGCATGTCCGTCAAAAAGGACGATACGCAAGAGCTTGTCGAGGAGTTTCTAAGTGCTTCTCTTGAAGAGCGTTTTACAATGGCGAAAAAACTTACCGATAAAAAAGCAGGCGAGACCGTTGACCGGGAAAAAATCCACAAAATTCTTGACCACCTCGAGCGTATTCTCTATACGCGTATGGCAGGGAAACGCGAGACAGAGCAAATCTTTCGCGACATCTATCAAGCAAAGACATACCTCATGGACCGCGGCTCACGAACCATAATTCATTATGGTTCGTACTCCGACTTGTTTTTCGCCTAAAAATAATGGTTTCAGAGGCGGGTACCGCGAGATAGTGGATGGGTTCTAAGGAGAACTATGTGCATTAAAGATTGAAACCTGCGGGTATTTTTGCTAAAATGCAAAGCATATATGACATACGATTTTTCGGGATTTAAAAAACGAGCGAAGGAGATTGGCGAGCATTTGAGTAAAGAACTTTCGTCCATTCACACGGGGCGCGCGAGTGTGGCGCTTTTGGACGGCATTATGATTGAGTCGTATGGTTCGCGAATCGCTATTCCGCATGTAGCGACGATTTCGACCGAAGATGCGCGGACACTGCGGATTGTTCCGTGGGATAAGGCGAATAATAAAGAAGTGGAAAAAGCAATCAATGCCGCAAGTTTGGGCATTTCAGTTTCTGTCGATGATGCGGGGATTCGCGTATTTTTTCCCGAGCTCACGACCGAGCGTCGGATAGCATTTACCAAGGTAGTGCGGAACAAAGAGGAAGACGCGCGCGTCGCAGTGAAGGGCGAGCGCGAGAAGGTAAAGAATGATATCGTGGACAAAGAGCGCGAGGGGATTATCAATGAAGACGATAAAGTTCGCGCGCTCGAGGAGCTCCAGAAACTCGTGAATGAAACGAACGATATGATTGAGGCGCTTGGCGACAAAAAAGAGAGGGAGATTATGGGGTAATTAAGGAAGAACAATTGACGTTTAATATTTAACCAAAAAGACCTATTGTCAGTTGTCACATGTCATATGTCTATCCTTTTTTTCATCATCATTCTTTCCGCGCTGGTGCTCGTGCATGAACTCGGGCATTTTATTGCCGCGAAACGCGCGGGAATCCGTGTCGATGAATTCGGTATTGGATTTCCTCCGCGTATCTTTGGTAAAAAATTTGGCGACACCACGTACTCGGTGAATGCGCTTTTTCTCGGCGGTTTTGTGAAGATCTTTGGCGAAGACCCCAACACGGAGTCTTTGGGCGAAGGGAATGCGTCACAAAGTTTTTCGCATAAATCGCGCCTAACGCAGGCGTGGGTTATTAGTGCGGGGGTTATTTTTAACCTCCTGTTTGCATGGGGACTCTTGTCGGCAGGGTTTGCAACAGGGGTGCCGTATTCGATCGATGATTCAGTCTACGGCTCCCGCGTGACCGGGGCACAGCTTATGATTGCAGAGATAATGCCTCGTTCGCCTGCAAAAGAAGCAGGTTTACAGATGGGGGACAAGATTCTCTTGCTTTCCGGCGCGGGGGATATTCTGGAGAATCCACGCATCGCTTCGACGCAGAAATTTATCGCTACGCATAGCGATGTCACGGTTACATATACGCGCGGAGAGGAAGTGAAGACGGCGCTGGTACGCCCTCGTGATGGGGTGACGAAAGAACAACCGGCTATCGGTATTGCAATGACCATGACTGGCACGTTGACGCTCCCTCTTCATGAAGCGATCTACGAGGGCGCGCAAAGTACCATACTCTTTACATGGACGACGGCTGTGGGACTTCTCGATTTTTTGAAAAATATTTTCATCGGACAAGCTAATTTTTCCGAAGTCTCGGGACCGGTGGGTATCGTTGGTATCGTGGGGTCCTCTGCCGAACTTGGGTTTTCGCATGTCCTCCTCTTAATCGCACTCATTTCTATTAACCTCGCCGTCATCAACCTGCTCCCGTTTCCCGCGCTCGATGGAGGCAGGCTATTTTTCATACTCATCGAGGCGATTAAAGGTTCGCCCATCAAGCCCGTGATTGCCAACACCGCAAACGCCATTGGCTTTGTTCTACTCATCTTGCTCATGGTCGTGGTGACGTATCACGATATTGTGAAGATTTGGTAGAAGGTCACGAGCTCTCTCGACACGATAATTCTGCATAGTCAATTCGATTTGGCGTGACTACGTTTTTAAGGTAAGATGGCTTCATATGCGACAAAGTCAACTATTCACAAAAGCACGCAAGGAAGCCCCTGCGGACGAGGCGGCAAAAAACGCGAAACTCCTCATTCGCGCGGGGTTTGTCGACAAACTGCAAGCCGGCGTGTATACATACTTGCCACTCTGTTTGCGCGTGTTGAAAAAAATCGAAAACATCATCCGCGAAGAAATGAACAGAGCGGGAGGGCAGGAGATCTTGATGCCCGCGCTTCAGCCGAAAGAGCTATGGCAGACGACGGGACGCTGGGATGCTATGGACGACCTATACAAGGTGACCGATTCGTCGGGGCGCGAGAACGCGCTGGGCGCGACGCACGAAGAAATTGTGGTGCCGCTCGTAAAGCAATTTGTTTCTTCGTATCGCGATCTGCCGTTCGCGGTTTATCAGATTCAAAACAAGTTTCGCATGGAGCTTCGTGCAAAGTCGGGAATTTTGCGCGGGCGAGAATTCATTATGAAGGATCTCTACTCGTTTCATCGTGATGAAGCAGATCTGGCGCGATATTATGAAATTATGAAGGATACCTACGCACGGGTGTTTAAGCGCGCGGGGATTGGCGAGAAGACGTACCTCACCTTCGCGTCTGGTGGCAGTTTTGCAAAATATTCACACGAGTTTCAGACGGTAACCCCTGCAGGAGAAGATACGATTTATGTGTGCGATGCGTGCCGTGTGGCAGTGAACAAAGAAATTATCGCAGAACAAAGCACTTGTCCTTCTTGCGGGAACAAGGATTTGCATGCTGAAACCGCGATCGAGGTGGGTAATATTTTTGAGCTCAAGACGCGTTTTTCCGAGCCGTTTAATCTGACTTACAAAGATGAGGAGGGGAAAGAGCAAGCGGTTATTATGGGGTGTTACGGTATTGGACTCGGGCGCGTGCTCGGGACGGTAGTTGAGGTCTTGGGTGACGACAAGGGGCTTGTGTGGCCGCGCGAGATTGCACCCTTTGTGGTGCATCTGGTCGAGATTCCTTCGGCAAACCAAGGTGTACGAACGGCGGCGGAAAGACTGTATCGGGAGCTTGACGCGCAAGGAGTCGAAGTTCTCTGGGACGACCGCGACCTCCGCGCGGGCGAGAAATTCTCCGAGAGCGACCTTTTGGGAATCCCACTCCGCGTGGTAGTCTCCGAGAAGACCATCGCGAGTGGCACATTTGAAGTCAGAGCGCGCGCCACAGGCGAAGTTTCCATGGTCGAGCGCGCAACTCTTTTCCAAAACCTAACACCTAAAACCTAACACCTAAAACCTGTACTATTATGTTCGAAAAATTCTACCAACTTTTTTCCAATGATATCGGCATTGACCTCGGTACGGCAAATACCTTGGTCTACGTTCGCGACCATGGCATCGTCATCAATGAACCGTCGGTTGTTGCGGTGAATCAAAAAACGGGTACGGTTGTCGCCATCGGCACACAGGCAAAGCAGATGCTCGGTCGCACACCGGGACACATCGTTGCAATTCGTCCGCTTGTTGACGGTGTTATTTCGAATTTCGAGGTTACGGAGGAAATGCTTACGTACCTTATCAATAAATCAAACCGTGTTTCAAAAAAGAGCGTTCGTCCGCGCGTGGTGGTCGGTGTGCCGTCGGGAATCACGAGCGTTGAAATGCGCGCGGTCTATGATGCGGCAAAAAATGCCGGTGCGCGCGAGGTGCATATCATTGAAGAACCGATGGCCGCGGCTATCGGTATCAAGCTCCCCGTCAAGGAACCTGTTGGTAACATGATCATCGATATCGGCGGCGGCACGACTGACATTGCGGTGATCTCTCTGGGGGGAATCGTACGTTCAAAAAATTTGCGCATAGCGGGGGATAAATTAAATTTTGATATTATTAATTATATTCGCGATGAATTTCATGTGCTCATCGGCGAACGCACTGCCGAGGGGGTCAAGATTGCTATCGGTTCTGCAATGAAGGGCGAGGCACCGCTCGAGGCGGTTGTACGTGGCCGCGATCTCATGACGGGGCTTCCCCGCGAGGTGGTGGTGACGGATTCCGATATTCGCGAAGCAATCGCCGCTTCGGTTGCGGGGTTGGTGGACGCGGTAAAAGAAGTGATTGAAACAACGCCGCCAGAAGTCCTTTCCGATGTGATGAGCCGCGGAATCGTGCTGGTCGGCGGTGGAGCGCTTCTCCGCAATCTCGACCAACTTCTCGCGCAGACGCTCCAAGTCCCCGTGTATGTCGCCAACGACCCCCTGACGGCGGTTGCACGCGGGGCGGGAATCGTACTTGAAAACATGGATGAGTTCCGCGATATCCTTATTGAAAATGAAAACGACATACCGCCGCGATGATTTTAAAAAACGTTTTGTCGCTTCCGCCCCACAAAAGCGCGTAGGCGTACTTATCGTACTCTTTGTTCTGGTGATTATCATGCTGTTTGTTCCCTTTGTGCGCGGGGTTATTTCTCGGGGGTTGTACGTGATTGCGCCGCCTTTATGGACGTTTGGGGCGGCGGTGGGGGAATCATGGGATTCGTGGTGGGGACTCATATCGAGCAAGCAAACGCTTATTTCAGAGAACAATACATTGCGCGAGGAACTCTCGCGGATGGAAGTACTCGTGCTTGACCGCAATGCGCTCGCGGAAGAGGTGACGCGCCTTGAAGAGACGCTCGGTCGCCCGGGAAGTGATAATCGCGTGCTCGGGCGCGTGCTCGCAGGTCCGGGGTGGTCGCCTTACGATACTTTCATTATCGACGTCGGAGCGGAGCATGGCATTGCGGTTGCCGATGTGGTTGTGTATGCGGGGGCAGGTACGATTGGTGAGATTGTTGAAGTGTACCCGGAGTCGTCAAAAGTGAAATTGTATTCATCGCCGGGAGAAGAGAATGCGGTGCTCGTTGGAGAGCGTCTGGCGCCGGCAGTAGCACGCGGGCGTGGCATGGGGAACTTCATTGTCGATGTCTCACGCGGAAGCGTAGTTGCCTCCGGCGACCGCGTGGTTCTTGTAAAGGGTAAACTTACACTAGGAATTGTTGGTTTGGTCGAAGAAAAATCTGCGGAGCCGGTCATTCATGTGTATTTTCGTACGCCATTCAACCTCGCAAATGTTCATTCTCTGGAAGTTTTAGTAAAAAAATAATCGATAGTCATACTCTATGATGAAACGCGTAGTATTTGATATACTGTTGTTCGGCTCCGTATTTTTCGTCCCGTGGTGGGGAGTTTTTGCGCTTGCGCTCTACGGCGCTTGGCGATTTTCATTTTATTATGAGATTCTCATCGCGGGATTTTGTCTGGACATTTTGTACGGCGCGACGGGGATGCCGTTCATCTTTGGTTTTGGCGTACTCGGAATGGTCTGCGGTGCGGCGATGCTCCTCGTCTTCGAGCGCGTCAAACAAGAAGTCCGCTCTTAGAGCCTGTTCAATATCTCACCGCAAGGAGAAGAAAAACACGCTTGTCGGCTGAAATCCAAAAATTTCGGCTGTAAATCATTCAGAACTCCTCAAAATATCACCACAGGGAGTACTTCATTTTTCTAAAGAGGAGTACCTCTAAGAAAAATTGGTCGCCCGATAGTTCTCGTCATTCTTCATGATTTTCGCTCGAAATTTTTGGATTTTAAGCTCGACATGAGATTATTGAACAGGCCATTAGTGACCATCATCATTATGTTTAGCAGAAAGAAAAACAAACTTGGTGAACATCATTTCAAACAGCTCGCGCGGGACATCGATCCTGACGAGATTTTTCTTGACGCGAGCAACTTGCCGGAGTTCGACAAGCATCAGTTCGAAGGGCGCATCGAAGCACCTATCGGCAAAAGTGCAATCTGGTCCGTTGTGCTCGTGTTTTTGCTTGTCGAAATCATCTTTATCGGCAAGGTTTTCAGTTTACAGGTCGTGCATGGGGGTGAGCTTCTCGCTAAGAGTGAAAACAACCGTCTCGAACATACGCCAATTTTTGCGACGCGGGGTGTTGTTTATGATAGAAGAGAAACATTATTGGCATGGAATTCGTTCAGCAGTTCAACCCCCGTGTCGCTTTTTGCCACTACGACCACGAAAGAACTTTTGTTTCCTCGCCGATCGTACATCGATCTTCCCGGTTTTAGTCATGTGCTTGGGTATCTAAGCTACCCAAAGATGGACAGCAATGGTTTTTATTATCAAAAATTATTCATCGGGAAAGACGGCATAGAAGAATCCTATAATGACGTACTCGAAGGGGAAAACGGATTACGTATTGTTGAGACTGATGCACTCGGCAAGGTAGCACCGGGGAGCATTATCGAGGAGCCGAAGAACGGCAAAGACTTGACGCTCTCCGTCGACGCGCGCGTGCAGACGAAACTTTTTACGACGATACGAAGTCTTGCGGAAGATCAAAATTATATGGCGGGCGCGGGGGTGATTATGGATGTCAGTAGCGGTGAAATCCTTGCACTCACGAGTTACCCGGAGTTTGACAGCAGTGTACTCTCGGACGGATCGGACCGCAAGCTCATACAAAGCTATCAAACCGACAAGCGTTCGGTGTTCCTTGATCGAACAGTGTCGGGCGTCTATACGCCGGGTTCTATTTTGAAACCCATCATGGCCGCCGCCGCGCTCGCGGAAGGGGTGATCTTGCCGACGAAGGAGATTTTGAGTACGGGTTCCATTTCCATTCAAAATCCCTATGACCCCAATTTGAAGTCAGTATTCAATGATTGGAAGGCGCACGGCCTCGTGGATATGCGCCGTGCCATCGCGGTATCGTCAGACGTGTATTTTTATGAGATCGGAGGAGGTTTTGAAAGTCAGAAGGGCATTGGGATAATCAATATTGAGAAATACGCGCGGATGTTTGGACTCGGCGTTCCTACAGGAATTGATTTGATGGGTGAAAAGAGTGGCACGATCCCGAGCCCTACATGGAAAGCGGCCACCTTCAAGGGCGAGCCGTGGCGATTGGGAGATACATATAACACGGTCATTGGTCAGTACGGATTTCAGGTGACGCCCTTGCAGGCGGCTCGCGCTACCGCAAGCATCGCAAACGATGGGACACTCGTAACCCCGCATCTCGTGAAAGGTTTGCCGCAGGCAGTCAATGTGTTAAAGATTCCAATCGCATCTGAACATTTATCTGTGGCGCGGGAGGGGATGCGTGACGCGGTGCAGTATGGAACAGTCATCGGACTCAATGTTGGGTATGTGACCGTAGGAGGGAAGACGGGTACCGCCGAGCTTGATTCACGGAAAAAATTCATCAACTCATGGGTTGTCGGTTTCTTTCCCTACGAGAAACCACGGTACGCATTTGCTGTTGTGATGGAACGTGGTCCGTACAGCAACGACATCGGCGGTGTGTATGTTATGCGCCAAATGCTCGACTGGATGTGGCAAAATGCTCCGGAGTACTTGCTGTGATATTGAGGGGTGGTATACTATAATAATTACAAACAAAATAAATAATTTTCCCCATGAAAAATATCGCTCAAGCTACCAAGATTTTTACCTTTGCCCTTTTTTTGTTTCTCGGTATAAGCCAAACCGCCTCCGCCTATGGCACCTACCCAACCTCTGTTAAAAACCCCGCAAACTTCCACCCGGGATATTACATGTTAGTGGGGTATAACGCGGGCAAATATGATTTCGATATGATTAAGGATAATCCTGATTTCTTAGGCGTGAAAAAAGTCTACATCTGGAAAAACCTTGAAACGGCAGAAAACATTTACAATTTCTCACAGATTGAACAAGACCTTGCCTATCTGCAATCCATTGGTAAGCGTTTGTGGCTTGAAGTTCAATATACAGAATGGTACGGTGGGGCTAGCGCAAGAGTACCATCCTATATGTGGACAGATTCCAAATATGGGGGCCAAGCTCCATACTACGGAGCCTACCAGAATCCCGCCGGCGGCCCTTGGTATGCAGTAATTTGGAATGCAAACGTGCAAGGCAGGTTTGCAGCGCTTTACTCGGCACTCGGGAAGCGCTTTAACGGCGAGCCGTATATCGAAGGGATCACCCTCGGTGAAACAAGCATGCCGACTGGTCCGAGCTACAGCGCTACGGGGGTAGAAAACGCTTTCAAAGTTAACGCGCTTGCCGCTAAGCGGGCGTTCCCTGACAAAACTATAATCCAGCAAATCAACTATGCCGCATTTGACTTGCAAGCATTCGCCCAATGGCTTGCGGGAAATGGTATTGGAATTGGGAGCCCGGATACTTTACTGATGCCGGAAAAGGGACAGATAAGCAAAGTCTATCCTCTCTACCTTCCGCAGCATGATCTAGTGCCTACAGCTCCTGACGTTCAATGGGGTAACTATGAACATTACAATTCTTTGATTGGCAGGCCAAATACCTCGGCTGAACTACTCGACGGAGGAGTCAAGGCGACTAATCCATGGTATTATTTTTGGGTAAACCGGGAGCCGTATTTTACTAGGGATGCGGTACCTGCAATCCGCGCCTACGGACAGCTCCCCGCCGCCGCACAATTCTACGCAGGCACCGTAGTGCCTCCCCCCACCTCCGGCTACACTGCCCAATACTGGAACATCCCGAACACCACCTCCTCCCCAACATTCCCCGCAACCGTCCCCACCTTGACCCGCACCGACGCCGACATCAACTTTTTCTGGGGAACCAGCACTCCCGCAACCATCATCACCCCCGACCACTTCGCCGCACGCTGGA
>Ga0075988_107_pt1 | contig 23440 bp, 24 predicted proteins | sample RifGroA2_FD_68036 | JGI IMG/M metagenome (GOLD analysis project Ga0075988, IMG submission 68036) | Parcubacteria bacterium GW2011_GWA2_49_16 | reverse complement strand
GACATTTATACTTGTGTTCATAGTAAAGGGCACCTACGGTGCCCTTTACTATTGTAGTATGAAAATGAGGAGAAAGGGAGTTTCGTAATTCAAAGTCATATATCTCCGCGGTCCTTGGCTGAGCGACCTAAATTTCGCGACTGAAAGGAGCTAGAAATTGGAAGTGCCCGATTAGGGCGACTGGTGGGTGGACAGATATTTTAGTTCGTCCGAGTGCCGTAATAATATCGAAGATATATCCGAGCGGCTACAGGTTTTAGTCCATGTGCGCCCACCTGATTGAATTTCCTCGCGAAAATGCGTCCGCGCTCCGCGCGGTAATGGGAAGTTCGGCAAGAAAAGAAAGGGGCGTTTTGAATTTAGGGATACAGCAGAGGCTATATATAAAAAATGGGAAAAATTAGCTGATTTCGAAAAAGATTCGACATCAAGTACAAGCTCTCCATGGCTTGAACGGATAAGTACAATCAGAAAATATGTAAATGATTTTCGCAATAATATAGATGAGATAAATAAAGGTAATTAGTGCGTTTCGTAACCACGAGGTGTTGGAATATCCTCATGGTTATGCAGCAAAAGAATGTTTTCAATCGTGCGGCCAACTTTTTGAGGGGTCGAAAGTGCATATTCTGCGGCTCGTTCCGTGTCTGTAAGACTGGGCTCGGCTATGTGAGATGCAGGAGAAAGGTCTGCGGAAAACAGAAATCTCTCAAACGACTGCGCAAGGAGATCGGCATCATCACCGGGTTCTACCAGCAGCCGGCCTATCGCGTGGCGAATGATCTCGGCCTTGAGTACCAGGTGGTGAGCCGCGTCTACCAGCATCTGCGAGAAGCGCTCTATCACGTGGCTGAGCTGGAAGCCGGCAGATTGAAAGGCGAGATCGAGATTGACGAGGCGTATTTCGGTGGCAGGCGCAAAGGCAAGCGCGGACGTGCGACCGGCAAAAGCATCGTTTTCGGCCTTCTGGAGCGCGATGGAAGCGTGTATACCAAAGTCGTGGAGGAGGTGACAGCCGATGAACCTATGACGCATATCAGGTAGCATACAAGAAAAGGATCGGTCTACTACACGGACACCTTTCGCAGCTACAACTCTCTGAAACGGCTGGGCAAGCATCACCGATTGAATTACGGCAAGGTCTTTGCCTGCAAAGGCAAGAATCATATCAACCTGTTTATGAATATCTATTTTGGTTACGTTTCGCACTAATTACCCTTATCTATACGAGTAAAATTAACGGTTTTGCAGGATACCGTCGGTTCAAAGTTCTGCCAACCGTCCCCGTAAAACAAGGAACTGAACGCGGGGCGTTCAGAGACTATGTTTTTCGAGAGATGGTGAGATTCGAAAGCGAACGCGGGACACCCCGTTCAGTAGAACGGGGTGCGTGAGCAGGTGAGGGGACGAATACGTGGAGTCCCACTCCGAAGTACTCATCCTTGTATCGTTCAAATATCTGTTTTTTTGTTTCCATACTCATATGGGAATACGGTAACCCATTTATACGCTATTCATTCTTGCTTGGATAACAGTTTTAACGAGCTGGAACGTCCCATAGACTCAATCTGCCCACGGGTGTATACTATTTAGTAGATGAATGATAAAAGCATTATCAGCCGGTTAATTATAAACAAACAACTTTATGATGGGATATGGATATGATGGTTTTGGCATGATGGGTGGCGCGGGTATTCTCTGCGTGATTACATGGCTTGTGATTATCGTCGACCTTGTGCTTGTCGGTATCTGGCTTTGGCAGAATATTTCTAAAAAATAAGACACACTGACAATCTCAATGCCCCACGGCAAATGCGAGTACCGCGCGGGGACGCGCTTTTATAAGTGCGCGCTTGGCTTCGAGGAGCGTTGCACCCGTGGTGGTAACATCATCAATGAGGATGACGGTGCGGCCACGCACCCGCTCCATTTTTTTCGTGTGAAAAGCATCACGCATATTTGCCAGACGCGCCGTGCGTTTCTCAGCGCGGGCCTGCGGAGGGGTTTGTCGTGTCCGTACGAGCACACCCTCGGCGAGCTCAAAAATGCGGTTCTCGTCGCAGGCGATGACCGCGCGGGCGAGAAGCTCGCTCTGGTTGTATCCGCGCTCGCGGAGGCGCTTTGGGTGGAGGGGGATAGGGACAAGCAAAATTTTTTCGCCGTCATATTTTCCGGGTTCGCTTGTGTCGCCCTCCACGGCGCTTTCCAGCCGCTCGCCAAGGACGCCAAGCATTTCCTCGTAGAGCGGTCTCGCGAGATCCCGCGCAAGACCACGCGCATGCGCGTATTTGAATTTCCAGATAGCGTCTTTTAATATCGGATTTCGGTAGTCGAATACCGCGTGGGTAAACGCATGCTCGGTGTTTCGCGCCCGCGGAATTTTTCTCATGCATGTCGCACACAAAAAAACGTTCGGGGTCGCACACCCCAAACACTGTATGGGGAAGAAAATATTGAGGATATGGGTGAAAAATTTTTTCATGTTTCGCTTGCCGAGATAGATGTATAGCTATGTCTGCTCTGCTGTGGATATAACTGGATACAATATCCACTGCGCTCGCACCACAAGAGTACTTCTTGTTTCCTAAGTCGCGGTACTCCTAAGGAAACAAAGTTGCTCAGAAGTAAAAGTAGCTACTCTTACTTCGCTCGCTCACTTGTGGATAACTTCTGTGTTTATTTGTGTGAACAATTTATGCTCCGCATGCTATACTATTGTATATCACTATGGCATCTTTTACCGAACTTCTAGAAAGGTTTACCTCGGGCGCACATGCGGGGAGTATTGTCGGTATCGATATGGGTACATCCTCGATCAAAGTCGTCGAGATTGCAAAAGAAGACGAGCGCGCAGTCCTACGTAACTACGGGGAGATTGCGCTGGGTCCGCTTGCGGACGTTTCTGTCGGACAAGCAACGAGTCTCTCTCAAGAAAAACTTTCCACGGCGCTTCGTGACATCCTTCGCGAGATGGGGGTAACGGTCGAGCATTCCGCATTCGCAATCCCCTTTAGTGCAAGCTTGCTCACTATCGTGGACCTTCCCGACGTCAGCAAGTCAGAGCTCGAGACCATGGTTCCATTTGAGGCGCGGCGGTATATCCCGGTCCCTATCGCCGAGGTTACGCTCAACTGGTGGGTGCTTCCGAAAGTGAAAGAGGCGAACGTAACACCCGTCCCCGACCTTCCTCCGGGAATTCCGCCGGAAGTACAGTCGCGGCCCGTGATCATCGCGGCGGTGCATAACGATGTTTTCAAGAAGCTTGAGACGCTCAAAAAAGACGTTGGGCTTCCCGAGAAGGCTTCTCATTTTGAAATCGAAGTCTTTAGCACGCTTCGTTCAGCGATAGGGCGCGATCTCTCGCCTACTCTGGTGATGGACATCGGTGCGGGGACGACCAAGCTTGCTCTTATTGCCGAGGGCGTTGTGTGGGGTTCGCACACGATTTCCATGGGCGGGCAGAACATCACCTCCGCACTTTCGAAATCCTTGAACATTCCTTTTGAGCGCGCAGAAGAAATAAAGCGCCAAGCGGGGATGCTCGGCAACGAAGAAGGGCGCGATGTCGCGGCGGTGTCCGAGCTTATTTTGGCGAATATGTTTACGGAGGCAAAGCGAACGGTTGAAGAATACGAACGTCGATATGGCCGCAAGATTGAGAAGGTTATTTTGGTAGGTGGTGGTGCGGCGATGAAAGGGATACTCCACACCGCCGCGCTTTTCTTTAAGAACCTAAGTGTTACGGTAGGGAATCCGTTTGCGCGCGTCGAGTTCCCGCCATTTCTCGCAAAAACAATCGGGGAAATAAGCCCGGCTTTTTCAGTTGCAATCGGTGTTGCGTTAAAAGGACTGGAAGAGTAAAACATTATGCGGTATACTTATAACAATTAGAACAATGAATAACGACACGACAAAAATTTCGTTCATTCCACAGAGTCCTCTTGTAAAGAAAGCAGGGGCGCTCGCCGGACAAAAACGCCCAGTCAGTATCTTGATGGTACTTGCCATCCTCGCATTTATTTTGAGCGCGGGTTCTTACGGTGCCCTGTATGTATACAAAGCTTCTCTTATCAGCAAGATAAAACAAAACACGGAAAAAATTACGCAAGCTCGGGATACTCTTCAAAACTCTCCGGTCATCGCACAGGCAAAAGTGTTTCGTGAGCGCGCAATGCTCGGGAAGGCGCTCCTCGATGCACACATCGTCGTTTCCCCGATATTTACGTTCCTCGAAGATGACACACTTCAGACTGTTATGTATAGCCAGCTTACCTTTACCAATAAAGCCGGCGAGCTAAAGGTTGCAATAAAAGGAGAGGCGCCGGGGTATGCATCACTCGCATATCAGTCAGATGTGCTCAAGGAAGAGAAAAGTACCCTCAAGGATTTTGTAATCAAAGACGTAACGCTCATGCCCTCGGGGAGTGTCGGGTTTACTCTTGAAGGGGTTTTTCACCCCGCATCTCTTTTGTATACAGAAATCCAATCTGGAGGAGGAGAGGAAGGTGTATCCGCTGACCCCGCAAAGTCCTCTGCCGCCTCGACCGTGGAAGATATCTCTTCTTCGAGTTTCTCGAGCGATATGGTTGGCGACGTGGACCCGCTGTCCGTAGGGGGATCAAAGACGAATTGATATAATTTATTTACTGCCATGTTGAAACCAATCATCTCAATCATCACTATCATTATCGCAATCCTTTTTTGCGTACAATACGTGATTCCCTCCTACCAGACATCTCAAGACTTGAACGCTAAGATCGTCGAAGTTAATGAAGTGTTGAAAAAAACGGATGCCGCGCAGGGACTTATTGATGAAACCGCCACGATTCTTGGCAGTATTTCCGAAGACAGCAATGCACGGTTTGCACTCCTCGTTCCCGAGGAGCTCGACAGACTTCGCTTTTCAAATATGCTTCAGCGCATGGCCCAGAGTCGCGGGATTATTCTTGCTGATATCAAAGTAGAAAGGATCTCCGATGCGACCGGAGGAGCGCCTCGGAGCGCCCCTCCGCAAGACGGTAACGCTTCTGCCGGCCTTACCCGAGTGCTCACGCTCGACAAGTCGGTAACTGCGCCGGGAGAAGAAGGGGGAGTGGTGGCGCAGATAGTGGAGAAAAATTACATCGCCACAAACGTATCATTTTCTTTTGGGGCGACATATCCGACCTTTCTCTCTTTCCTCGCAGACCTTGAAAGGAGCATCGGCATTATCAACATCACCGAGCTTTCTTTTGAGCCGTTCCCGTCAGTTACCGACACGGGAAAGGTAACAAAAGGAAAAGTCGAGCCATTATATATGTACCATGTAAAAGCGGAAACCTACTCACTTAAATAATCGTTATGGAACCACGCACAAAAGAAATAATAGTGAATGTATCAATCATCGCAGTGGTGATAGTGCTTTGTATCGTCGGCTACTTCCTCTTTGTAAAAAACGACGCTATCAAAGCGGCATTGAGCGGGAGTGATACCGCGGTGATTGACGAAACAGTCGCGGCCGGAGCAGATGTTACAAAAACGGTTGCGCAGATTGCCGAGCTCAATAAGGCGGTGGAAGATACAAATAAATTGCTTTCTTCGTCGACGTTTACCGACTTGCGCGATTTCTCGGTCACGGTACCTAAAGAGGCAATAGGAAGAGCAAACCCATTTGTTTCTACGGAATGGAAGCTCAAGGCTCTCGCGCGAGAGAAAGCGGCCGGTAAAAAATAGACAAGTCTAATCCTCCGGTGCCGGTCTTTCGCGCTGGACATAACGTATCTCCATTTTAATCTTGTCGTTATCTATTTATTACGTATGGCACTCCTCGACACATTTGTCTTTCATGATTTGGTAAAAAAAGAAGACCTCGTGGGGCTTACTGCAAGCATTGAAGGTGGTGCCAATACCGAAGAGACTTTGCTCGCTTACGGGCTTACCAAAGCAGACATCCTTCGCGGGCGCGGGTTCTATTACAATTTACCCGTGAAAGATCTTCTCGGGAAGGGCGTCCCTTTTGAAGTTTTAAAATACATTCCGGAAGACTCCGCATCATTTTATCGTTTTGCACCGCTCGGGGTTGCGAACGGGGTTTTGGAGGTGGGGGTGACTGATCCGGAAAATATCGCGGCGCGTGATGCGCTTCAGTTTACCGCGACAAAAATGGGCATGCCGTTCAAGATTTTCCTCATTTCAAACGAAGATTTTGAGGTTATTTTGGAAGGATATCGAGGACTCACGGGCGAGGTTACCAAGGCACTCTCGGAGCTCGAGGTTGACATCAAAGATGCCATTCCTGCTGACATCCTCGCCAAGAAAGAATCCTCCGCAAAAGAAGGAGAAGGAAAAATGGCCGCGCATGTGGTCGAGGCGGCCCCCGTGGCAAAGATTGTTGCGGTGGTGCTTCGTCATGCAGTAGAAGGGGGCGCATCCGATATACACATCGAGCATACTGGAGACCATGTACGCGTGCGGTTTCGCGTTGACGGAGAATTGTTTACCAGTCTGGTACTCCCGCTTAATGTGCATAATTCAATAGTTGCGCGCATAAAAATTCTCGCTAATTTGAAACTCGACGAGAAACGCAAACCGCAAGACGGACGGTTCTCGGCGCGTATTGACGAACACAAGATAGATTTTCGTGTCTCAACATTTCCTGCGTATTATGGAGAGAAGGTGGTGATGCGCGTCCTTGATACCGAGAAGGGGGTAAAACTTCTCGATAATATCGGCTTTCGACCGAGCGACCTCGAGAAAGTGCGGAGCGCCATCGCGCGCCCGTATGGCATCATCCTTATCACTGGACCGACCGGGTCCGGAAAGTCGACGACGCTCTATTCGATGGTGAACGAGCTTGATCGTGAAAAAATGAATATCGTATCGCTCGAAGACCCGGTCGAATACAACATCGCCGGGATGAATCAGTCTCAGGTGCGTCCGGAGATCGGGTATACGTTCGCGACAGGGCTTCGCACGACATTGCGCCAGGACCCCGACATTGTGATGGTCGGAGAGATTCGTGACAAGGAGACCGCTCAGCTTGCTATTCAGGCGGCACTTACGGGGCACCTTGTGTTTTCGACACTGCACACCAACAATGCCATTGGTGCTATCCCGCGTCTTATTGATATGGGGGTTGACCCCTACCTTATCGCCCCGACGCTTGTCCTCTCGGTTGCGCAACGGTTGTTAAAAGTGATTTGCCCTCCAAGCAGGAAACCTATGCCCCTCGATGAAGCGATGAGAATGATGGTTGAACGCCAGTTCGCGGATCTTCCGCAGGAGTTCAAAGAGAAACTGAATCTTAATCGGCCATTCCACGAAGCGGTGCCGTCTCAAGAGTGCGCGTCGGGCACGCGCGGCCGCATGGCGGTTTTTGAGATATTTTCCGTTGATAAGCAGATCGAGCGCATTATTTTGGACAACCCCACCGAACCGCGCCTGTGGGAGGCGGCGCGAAAGAATGGCATGCTCACCATAAAAGAAGATGCCATGCTGAAGTCTATGGACGGGCAGGTGACCTTTCAGGAGTTTAATACGCTCTAGTATGTACATGGAAACCAGACGTCAAAGTTGTGTTTGCAACATTTCTTATTTGACGTTATATAACTGGGTACAATATACACGTCGGCCTCCCGTAGGCACTCCCAATTTCTAGCTCGTTTCACTCGCGAAATTTAGGTCGGCCTCCCGTAGGCACTCCCAATTTCTAGCTCGTTTCACTCGCGAAATTTAGGTCGCTCGCACCACAGGAGTACTTCTTGTTTTCTAAGTCGCTTCACTCCCAAGAAAACAAAGTCGCTCGGAAATTCAAACTGGGGAATACCCGTTTGATTTCGTTCGCTCGCTTGTGTATAATAACCGTTATGGAAGATAAAAAAGAAGGAGTAAAGAAAATACTGATTGTTGATGATGATAAATTCCTCCTCGACATGTATACGATTAAGTTAAAGGAGAAAGGGTTTGATGTTACACCAACGAGGGAAAGCACTGATGTACTGAACAGATTGAGGGGAGGAGAGACCCCCGATGTCATGCTTCTCGATATTGTCATGCCGGCGATGGACGGTTTCGAGCTTTTGGCCGCTATCAAGAAAGAGAACTTGGCGCCACACGCAAAAATTATTATTCTTTCAAACCTTGGTCTGCCGTCGGATATCGAGAGAGGGCGCGAACTGGGAGCGAATGGCTATGTGGTGAAAGCGTCATCGACCCCATCGATGGTGGTGGAAAGGGTCATCGCGACACTTAATGGCGAGGAATTATTTCAAAAAGTTGATTAAGGTATTATGAGAAACCACAAAGAGGAACTCGAGGACTTGATTGTACGCGTCATAAATGAAGGCGCATCAGATTTGCATATTGCCGCAGACCATTATCCCACGATTCGCGTCGCGGGTAACCTCATGCCCCTCATGAACACCCGCGTGATGTCCCCTGAAGACACGATGGGGTTTGTGAGCGAGCTTTTGACCCCTGAATTCAAAAAACGATTCTTAGAAAATAAAGAAATCGATTTTTCCTATAATTTTCATGAAAAAGGGCGATTCCGTGGCAATGCTTTTTTCCAAAAAGGCGCCGTAGGTATCTCCCTACGTGCCGTGCCTACGCAAGTTAAAACATTGACCGAGCTTAACTTGCCCCCTATCCTCGAGCTCTTCACGCGCAGGAAGCAAGGGTTTTTTCTCGTCGTCGGTCCCGTCGGGCAAGGCAAGTCGACTACCCTCGCATCCATGATTGAGCTCGTGAACCAAGAACGTTCAGAGCATATTGTGACCATCGAAGATCCTATCGAATACCTCTTTGTTTCCCAGAAGTCAGTGATTGATCAGCGCGAGGCAGGCATTGACACTAAAAGCTTCAAGACAGGGCTCCAAGCGACTTTTCGCCAAGATGTGGATATCATTATGATTGGGGAAATGCGTGATCCCGAAACTATCTCTACGGCGGTGACGGCGGCAGAAACGGGGCACCTCGTGCTTTCGACGCTCCATACGAATAATGCTTCGCAGACGATTAACCGCATCATTGACTCGTTCCCCGGAGACCAGCAGTCGCAGATTCGCGTACAGCTTGCGGGGAGTCTCCTGGGCATATTTTCGCAACGCCTTATTCCACGCATTTCGGGTGGACTCCTGCCCGGTTACGAGCTTTTGATCAACAACGACGCCGTCTCGAGCCTTATTCGCGAGGGGCGCACGCATGAAATCGATATCGTAATCGAGACGGGGATGAAGGATGGCATGATCGATATGAACCGAAGTCTCGCGGACTTGGTGCGCAAGGGTGAGATCACTCCCGAAAACGCGCTTCTCTACTCGTTCAATCCAAAAGGTCTTGAGCGTATGCTCCAGTTTTAACTCGAGAACTCGTCTTAAAAATAATGGGTAGCCAAGCGATTTAGTGGGTGATATACTATAAAGTGTAATTATTATTTTGTGCACATACTAAGCGGTTATTTTTGAGACGGGGTCTCCTTACTATATGTTATTCGAATATAAAGCGATTGCGAAAGACAAACGGGAAGTAATCGGCGATATTGAGGCGCTCAGTCAAGACGTAGCACTCAACTCTCTTCAGCGCGGTGGGTTTATTGTGGTTTCTATAAAGCCGGTAGGGGAAAAGTCACTCTTTGAATACGATCTCAATATTTTCTCGCGGGTATCACTCAAGGATGTCGCGATCATCTCGCGGCAGATTGCGACGCTCCTCGAGGCGCATGTTCCCGCGCTCAAGACATTTCGGCTTTTGGCAAGCGAAGCGGAAAAGCCTGCGCTTCGAACGAAATTAACCGAAATCAGTGATGATATTCAAAACGGCGTTTCTATCCCTGACGCGCTCTACAAACACCCCAGTGTTTTTTCTGATTTTTTTGTAAATATGGTGCGGGGAGGAGAGGAATCCGGCAAACTCCCGGAGACGTTTATCGCGCTTGCGGATTATCTCGAACGTACCAATGAAATAATCTCAAAGGTGCGTGGCGCGCTTATTTACCCGGCGTTCGTCATTTTTACCTTTATTGTGGTGATGACTCTCATGTTCATTTTTGTCATTCCGAGCCTCGCGGTGACTCTGACCGCAAGCGGGCAAGAGATTCCCATTTACACCAAAATAGTGCTCGGTATCAGCGAGTTTCTCGTCAATTATGGATTATTTTTCCTTCTTTTTATTATTGCGGCGTTATTTATTGCATGGAGATACACACGGGGGACGAATTTTATCGCGCGCGCGCAGATTTGGACACCGGCAATAGGGAACCTGTATCGCATGCTCTACCTTTCGCGCATTGCAGACAATATGCACACGATGCTTTCAAATGGTATTTCGATGGTGCGTGCGGTGGAGATTACCGCGACGGTGGTAGATAACCCAATCTATCGGGGGATTCTAGAGAACGCCGCGGCTACCATCAAAGGCGGAGCGCCTCTTTCCGCCGCGTTCACTGGACATCCGGAAATCCCCAACGTTATGCTTCAGATGATCAAAGTCGGCGAAGAAACTGGCGAGATTGGCAATATCTTGCAAAAGCTCGCGGTGTTCTATCAGCGTGAAGTGACCAATGCCATCAACACCGTCGTTTCGCTTATCGAGCCGGTGATGATTATCTTGCTCGGTCTCGGCGTCGGTGGCGTGCTCGCCTCGGTGCTCATCCCTATCTACCAAGTTGCGGGGAATATCTAAGGGGGTGGAATGTAGAATGTGGAATGTCGAATATGGAAGGTGGGGGGCGGGATTTTTAATTTAGAATATGGAATTTGGAGAAAAACGAACTCAGTATCCTACATCCATTCTTCATTTCATATTCAATATTCCATATTCTATATTTTATTCTATTCGGTTCGGTTATCCACACCACCCCCTTTACATCCTTGCGGAGCTTCTTTTTCGGCGGTATAATAGTTAAAGGTGAGAAGAGGCGGGTACATTCGTCTCTTCGAACATGTTAGGTTCGGTGTTAGCTAAGAGGGCGGTTGATGGCCATGCCGCGCTCCGGTGCGATTGGTTTAGGTTCGGTTCTCAAAAACGATTATCAGATAGATTTATCAGTTTTCTAAAAAATATGAACAAAAAAGGTTTTACACTTATCGAACTTCTCGTCGTGATTGCCATCATTGGCATCCTCGCGTCGGTCGTTCTCGCGTCGCTCAACTCGGCACGTGGAAAGGGGGCAGATGCGGCGATCAAGGCAAATTTAGCAAATCTTCGCGCACAAGCTGAGCTTTATTATGACGGGGCTGGTGCATCTACTTATGGTGTTGCTGGTAACTGTAGTGTATCTAGTGCGGGAGCTATTACTGCTGTGTCGGGTACCTGCACGGGCGCTACAACTCTTGTAGGTGATGTCACCTTCATAAACGGAGTGAAGGCAGCGGCAAGTGGTGCTGGTGCTACTGCGTGGGCTAACGTTAACGCTACTGCACCACAAACGTGGGCTGTTTGGGTTCCATTGAAGGCTGCTGCAAATACATGGCAGTGTGTAGACTCAACAGGTGTGGCTAAAACACTTACCACTGCTCCAGCTACAACAGCTGTTGCTTGTTAATCAGGGGAAAAGGGGTCAGGAGCCTTTCTCAACAAAAAATCCCGCACTTGTGCGGGTTTTTTTGTTTGAGAACAAGATAATATCCTGATACGCTAACTATCCACATCTTCAAGTCATGACTTGAAGATGTGGATAGTGTGATATACTGATAGGTACCATGAGGAGTATGAAGGACTATCAATACGGCGAACTCACAAAAGAGATATTGAAGGGTCTTGCGGTTGGCGGTTTCATTGTTGCGATGGTTGCAATGCCGGGGCTCGCGTACATCATGCCTCTTTTTAAACCAAGAGGGGCAAAAGATAGATATCGGATCAAGTGTGCGGTTGAAAGCCTTCACAAAAAGAAATTAGTGAATATTTATACAAAGAACGGCAATGAAATCGTGGAAATTACGAAAGAGGGAAGGAAAAAAGTTCTTGAATACAACCTCGATGAGATGAAGCTCAAGGTTCCTAAAAAGTGGGACGGATGGTGGCGCATTGTAATGTTTGATATTCCTCAGTCAAAAAAGAAAGCGCGCGATGCGGTGAGCCGGAAGATAAAGGAGCTCGGTTTGTATCCTATTCAAAAATCCGTTTTTGTATCACCCTATCTGTGCAAAAATGAGATTGATTTTATCGGCGAGTTCTTTGGCGTGCGAGACCGTATCATCTATATCAAGGCGAAAGAGATTGAAGGCGTACGGAAACTTAAGGAATACTTTGACATTTCTTACTGACCTTTTCTCCTTACTCTAGTCAGAGCAAAGGTGATGACTTTTATGCTCTCGCGCAGTTTTGGAGCGCGGAAACCCTTGAACCGTACTTGTCGGTACGGCGAAAAGGGTTTCCGCGGGAAAGACAAGCGAGGGATGAAAGTGGCGCGTTTTTCACTAACGTAATGCGAAAAGGTCAGTAATTGGGCAGGAAATAGTAGCCCAACAAAAGTACCATTAAGCCAAGTCCCCCCTATCCAAATCTTCAAGTCATGACTTGAAGATTTGGATAGGGGGGAATGGATGAGAGGGGGAAGGAAGAATACGACAAAAAAAGGAATCCATAGAGAGCTTCCATCATATTTTTATGATAAAATAAGCACATGGATCCCGTTAGAGGCCGCGGTCGCTTAAAGGGAATAATATATGAGAAAGGTCGAACAAATATTTAAAGTTAATATAATGCAGAGAGCGTATATGGCCGCGACCTGCCCCGTTAGAAGCAATAAATATTTTAACCATATGTTTAATATGAACCATTATCAGTTAATTAATCAAGCTTCTAACGGGGCCTGCCTCTAACGGGATGGATTTTTTTACACTTGCTATTGTTTTTATCTTTGGTGCAACAATTGGGAGCTTTCTCAATGTGGTGATCTATCGCTATAACAGCGGTGTGTCGCCGCTTCGGGGGCGGTCGCAGTGTTTTGCCTGCGGGAAAACGCTTGCGTGGTACGAGCTGGTGCCGATTGTAAGTTTCTTTATCCAACGCGGGCGCTGTCGCGGATGCGGAGTGAAACTTTCTTGGCAGTATCCGGCTGTCGAGGCACTCACGGGCGTGATTGCTCTCGCCATCGCCGTCCTCCAAAAACCGCTCATCGAGTCAGTATATCTCGCGATTATTTTCTCAACCCTTTTGGTAATCGCCGTGTATGACCTTCGGCACAAAATCATCCCCGATGGGCTCGTAGTGCTCTTTGCTGTACTCTCTCTCTCGTGGTTCATTTGGTCAACACCAGCGAGCTTCGAACGCCTGCTCCACTTTCCGTATCATTGGCATCTTCTTGCGGGGCCGCTCCTCTTTTTGCCATTTTGGGCGCTGTGGCTCGTTTCTCGCGGGCGATGGATTGGGCTTGGTGATGGCAAACTCGCGCTCGGCATCGGGTGGTTTCTGGGGATGACTCTCGGCGGGTCGGCAGTCATGCTGGCGTTTTGGATAGGGGCCGCGTACGCGCTCACTGTTATGGCGATTCAGAGAATCGCCATAACAGTGAGCGCGTACGTAAGTCAAAAGTCAAAAGTCTTAAAGTCAAAAGCAGGGCTCCCCGCGTTTCTTTCGACTTTCGACTTTCGACTTTCAGACTCATACCTGTCCATGAAAAGCGAAATCCCCTTTGGACCATTTCTCATTTTGGGTGTTTTTATTGTATACTTTACTCACGTAAACTTTTTTGACGGGTCAATCAATTTCTTTACTTTCTTATGAACCAGCACAAAAACCCAAAGTCTCTTTCTCAATATTCAATATTCAACATTCGATATTCTGTATTAGGCGGGTTTACCCCCCCACCAACTTTCTCGCAGAGAAAGTTGGTGGGGGGGTTTACCATGGTCGAGCTCCTCATCACGATTTCCATTCTTGCCATCATGACTACGGTGGCGCTTGCGAATTTTCGTACTTTTGGGAAAAAATCCGAGCTTTCCAATACGGCAGAAAGCGTGGTCCTTGCGCTCAGGCAGGCACAAGTGTACGGTGTTACGACCAAGGGTGGTGGTGCACCGTGTGGAGGATCTTCTTTTGATTGTGCGTATGGGGTGCACGTAGATGCGAGTACTAACCCTCAAAAGATTATTATTTTCGCTGATGCCGACGATGACAGTAAGTATACAAATGGAGAACTCGTAGAAACGATCCCCCTTAGTGGTGTCACTATTTCGGTTAGTTGTATGATATCTAGTTTTTTGGTGGCGGATTGCGGTCCTGGATATAGAAGGCTTGATGTAACATTTAAGCGCCCGAGTCCCGACGCGATTATTTACGGTTTTCTCGGGCCGAATTATCAGAGTGGCAGTATTACGTTAACTGCCGGGGTAAATACTGTCACCGTAACCGTAACAGAAACAGGGCAAATATCACTGAAATAAAATATGAACGCGAATTATTTACATAAGCCACAGAGTGTACGCGGGTTCACCCCCCCACCAACTTTCTCTGCGAGAAAGTTGGTGGGGGGGTTTACCCTCGTCGAGATGATTGTCGCAATCGGGCTTTTCACTATTGTTACGTTTTTGGTCATGAGCGCATTTCTGACCGTGATTTCTGCCGACAGGCATTCACGTGGTTTGCGGATTGCGACGGACAACCTCAATTTGGCGCTCGAAGACATGAGCCGGCGGATCAAGACGGGGACGCAGTATAATTGTGGAGGGGGGACAGGGACGAATGACTGTGTCGATCCAGGCCCTTCATGGGGGGCAGGCAAGGAGATTTTTGAGTTTATCGACCAAGAGGATGATCGCATAAAATATCAGCGCGGGGTGGGTCCAGGGCCTCTTGTGGGGGGTGGTTGTGGAGCCGTGTGGCCATCAGGGCAAGGGTGTATTGTTCGCGTTAAAGATTTCTCTTCTGCCGTCGCGACTAGCCCCGAGATAGACATCAAGGATCTTAAGTTTTGGGTGTACGGGTCGTCGGAAGCAGCCAAGAATATTCAACCGTTTGTTCGTATTTTGGTCGGCGGGTCGGTCAAGGCGAGTGCTACGGACAATCCGGAATTTCAGATCGAGACGATGATAACTCAGCGCGAAATGGATTTATAAAGTATGAAATACCAAAAGAAAAAATTTTTAAGCAAGGGTTACGGACATGCACGAGGATTCACCTTGATCGAAGTGCTTGTCGCCATTACGATTCTCCTCATCGCCGTGGTGGGACCGATATCGCTTATTGGAGGTTCCCTTGCGCAGATACGAATTGCGCGTCAAAATGCCGTTGCGGTGAACTTGGCACAAGAGGGAATCGAGGCGGTGCGGCAATTGAGGGATTCGAATATGGTTTATTTTTGGAACGGCGGACCGTGCGGTGGGAACCCAAATACTAAATGGAGAAGATGCCCCAACGATCTTGATCCGACGAATAACTATTATATTGTCACAATGTCCACGCCGAGCTCGTTGGTTACAAACATTGGTTGCTCAAGTACCTCGTCAGCTTCTTGCCTAAATAGACAAATTGTTTGTCAGAATAACTTCACAAAAGTATTTGTACAACGAAATGCTAATAGCCCATCATGCGCTAGTGTGAGTGGGGTCAAGACTCCTTTTTGGCGACGAGTAGAAATTCAGAATGTGAGCGGCGGAGGGAACAGGGAAATACGAGTTACCTCAACGGTAACATGGAAACCGCCGGGAAGTGCACAAAAAACTGTAACCATAACAGAATCTCTGTTTGGTATTTCTGCGCCTAATTAAATGCATATTTTATGACATCTCACCATCATTTTCCCAAACCATCTTCCCGCAAGGGCTCCGCGCTTCTCATGGCGGTGCTTATTTCGTCGATTGTCCTCACGATAGGGCTCGGTGTGTATTTGCGCACCTATAAAGAGCTTCTCTTTGCAAATTTCTGGACGCAGTCGCAAGTCGCATTTGCGGCGGCGGACAGCGGGCTTGAGTGCGCGTTGTACTTCGCAAGTCGACCTTCTGCCCCTGTCAATTTTAATTGCTTTGGAGGTAATTCGCAAACATGGGTACCCGTTAGCCCCGTTGGTGCTGTCCCCGGAGTGTGGGTGATGCCAGAGCTTACTACACCTAGTGGCGGTTGTGCAAAGGTCACTATTACAAAATGGACTCTTGGAACAGGTCCGGGGAATATCGCGGGTGTCGGTGGCATTATTACGCGCATCGAATCCCGTGGGAACAATGATGCGTGCGGTTCGTCCAACCTTCGCCGTGTAGAGCGCGGAATCAAGCTGGAGTGGTAGAATTAAGTATGGGAAAAGGAAATTATGCGATCCCCAAAACAAAGCAGGAAGCTACAGCGCGACTTGCATCACTCCGCAAGGCGATAGAACATCACCGGTATTTGTATCACGTCCTCGATACCTCCGAGATATCACCCGAGGCGCTCGACTCGCTCAAGCATGAACTCGTACTGATCGAAGAAGCGTACCCGGATCTCGTCACGCCGGACTCGCCCTCACAGCGCGTGGCAGGCGAGCCGCAGAAAGGGTTCAAGAAAATTCCGCACGCCGTACCGCAATGGTCATTCAACGATGCTTTTTCCGAAGACGACATGCGCGAGTTTGATCTCCGCACCAAGCGGTTTCTCAAAAGCGCGCTGGGCTTGCCCGCCGCGCGCGGGCTTCCAGCGCAGGCAGGTCTATCTGCCGCGAAGAATATTGTGCAGGCAGGACACGAAGTATCGCCTGCGTATACGTGCGAGCTCAAGATTGATGGGCTCAAAGTTGTACTTACGTACGAGAGCGGGTTACTCAAGACGGGAGCAACGCGTGGCGATGGCACAGTGGGGGAAGACGTGACCTCCAATGTGCGCACCATCGAGTCGATTCCGCTTGTCCTCACCGAGCCGCGCTCGCTCATCGTGGAAGGGGAAGTGTGGATGCCGAAAAGCGAATTTGAACGGCAGAACAAAGAGCGGAAGAAGCGCGGGGAAGAGCCGTTCGCCAACCCGCGCAATATTGCCGCAGGGTCTATCCGCCAGCTTGATCCGGAGATCGCCGCAAAGCGGCATCTCGATACATTCATTTATGACATTGCGCGTATTGAAAATAAATTTCCCGAGACGCAAGTCGAGGAGCTCGCACTCCTCCGTACATTGGGGTTCAAAGTCAATCCGCATTTCAAATTGTGTGCGGATATTGAGGAGGTGATTGCATATTGGAAGTCGTGGCAGATCAAGAAAGACAAACAGGATTATTGGATTGACGGCGTGGTGGTCAAAGTGAATGAGAAAATGTACCAAGATGCAATCGGGTACACAGGCAAGGCTCCACGGTTTGGTATCGCGTTCAAATTCCCCGCCGAGCAGGTGACGACGACGGTGGAAGACATCGTGCTCCAAGTCGGCCGCACGGGAGTGGTGACACCCGTTGCACATTTGCGCCCCGTATCGGTCGCGGGGTCGACAGTATCACGTGCGACGCTCCACAACGAAGACGAGATCGCGCGCCTTGACGTACGCCTCGGCGACACCGTCGTGCTCCAAAAAGCGGGCGATGTGATCCCCGACATTGTCGCGGTAGTGAAAGAAATGCGCACGGGGCGCGAGAAGAAATTCGTGTTCCCGAAATTCGTCCTCGAGAGTGACGGTACGGCGAACCCCATCGAACGCGTCCCCGGGCAGGCGGCGTATCGATGCGTAAACAAGAATTCTTTCGCGCAGAAACGCCGTAAATTTTATTACTTTGTTTCTAAAAAAGGCTTTGACATTGACGGATGCGGACCCAAGGTCATCGACGCGCTTCTCGACGCGGAGCTCATTTCATCGTTCGACGACCTCTTTACCTTGACTCTCGGCGACGTGTTGACGCTCCCTCGTTTTGCGGAAAAGTCCGCGGAGAACTTGATCGAGAGCATTGAGAAGGCACGACGCATCACGCTCGGGAAATTTTTGACCGCGCTGTCGATCGAGCATGTGGGCGAGGAGACTGCGCACGACCTCGCGGATGCGTTTGGAAGCATCACAAAGATTCGCGTCGCATCATTTGATGATTTTAATAATATATACGGAGTAGGGGAGGTTGTGGCGCGTGCACTGGTAGCGTGGTTTGCGGACGAGTACCATAGTGCGCTTCTCGACAGACTCCTCACACATGTGCAGATAGAGAGTCAAAAGTCAAAAGTCAAAAGTCAAAAGCTGTCCGGCAAAACTTTTGTGCTCACGGGAACACTTGCAACACTAGGTCGCGATGAAGCAAAAGACAAAATTCGCGCACTTGGTGGGGAGATATCCGAGAGTGTTTCCTCGAAAACAAGTTTTGTCGTCGCGGGCGAAAACCCCGGCTCAAAAATAGAAAAAGCACGCACGCTTGGCGTGCGTGTCGTGAGTGAGGAGGAATTTTTAAGAATGATTTATTAATGGACTCATTATTTTGTTTATTACACATCACACTATCCCCACTTTCTGCCTATAGGCAGAAAGTGGGGATAGTGTGATGTGGCACGCGGTTTCAAAAAGCCTCTTTTTCATGGTACAATCACCTGTATGGCGATTGAGATACAGGATGTCGAGCATCTTGCGGGACTTGCGCGGATTGCGATTTCGGATAGTGAAAAGGAGCTCCTTCGGCACGACCTCGAGGAGATTTTGGCGTATGTGTCGCAAATAAAGGAAGTGGAAAGTGGAAAGTTGAAAGTCGAAAGTGGCGAACAGGGAGAATTATATAATGTGATGCGCGAGGATATTAATCCTCATGAATCGGGAATGTTCACCGAGGATATTTTAAGGCAAGCACCTTCGCGCAAGGGGGACCGTATCGCGGTGAAGAAGATACTTTGAGGACAGGGGTGGGAAGGTTTCAGGTGTTAGGTTTTAGCAAATGCAAAATACTCTTGAGAACCTCCGCTTTCCTAACACCTAACACCTAACACCTATCAACTAAAACCTAACATATGACTCTCGACATCAAACAATTAACCATCAAGCAGGCGCATGAATTGCTCACAAAGAAAAAAATGAGCGTACTTCTACTTGCGGAGGCTGTATTGAAAGAAGCGGAAGACTCACGTGGTCTCAATGCGTACTTGGAGATTTTTTCTGACGTACGTGTGCAGGCGGAAATATCGCAGGCGATGATTGACCGCGGGGAAGGGACGCTCCTCACCGGCATACCGATTGCGATGAAGGATAACATTTTAATCAAGGGGCGTATTGCGAGTGCATCATCAAAGATGCTTGAAAATTATGTTGCGACGTATGATGCGCACGTAACAAAAAAACTTCGCGCGGGGGGCGTGATATTTCTCGGGCGTACGAATATGGACGAATTCGCCATGGGCGGCTCGACAGAAAATTCTGCATTTGGCGTGACCAAGAATCCTCATGATGAGACGCGCGTACCCGGCGGCTCGTCGGGTGGCTCGGCGGCGGCACTTGCGGCAGGAGCGGCACTCGGGGCGCTTGGTTCGGACACTGGTGGCTCTATTCGCCAACCTGCGGCGTTTTGCGGCGTGGTGGGGCTCAAACCGACGTATGGGAGTGTTTCGCGCTCGGGGCTCATCGCTATGGCATCTTCGCTCGATCAGATTGGGCCTTTTGCAAAGACGGTTGAAGACGCAAAAATTATTTTCGATGCCATTCGTGGGCATGATCCGCTCGATAGCACCTCGTATCCGGATGATATGATTAAGAATCTCCACCCAAATTTTGCTACGCAAAACTTAGGCGGACGAGCAAAAGTCATCGGCGTGCCGGTGAAATTCGTACACTCAAAAGGGGTCGATGCGCGCGTGCTTGAGAACTTTGACAAATCTCTCGAACAAATGAAAACACTCGGTTACGAGATTCGCGAAATCGATATTCCCACTCTTCTGCACGGACTTTCCGTTTACTATATTTTGATGCCGGCGGAAGTCTCTTCCAATCTCGCACGGTTTGACGGAGTACGCTATGGCTATCACGCGGATGGCGCTAATTTGTTTGAAGACTATGCGCGATCGCGAGGCGAAGGGTTTGGCCGTGAAGTGCGCCGCCGCATCCTCCTCGGCACGTACGTGCTTTCGTCGGGGTATTATGATGCGTACTATGGCCGCGCGGGGAGTGTGCGCGAGGTACTGCGTCGCGACCTCGCACGTGTGTTTGCCGAGGTCGATATTATTGCAACACCGACGACACCGACACCGGCATTCAAGATCGGCGAAAAGTCGAGTGACCCGCTCGCGATGTATCTTGCCGACCTTTTTACCGTACCAGTCAATATCGCGGGAGTACCGGCAATCTCGGTGCCGTCGGGGTTTATTGATGAAGTCGGCACACGGCTTCCGCTCGGCATGCAGTTCATCGCGCCACACTTCTGCGAGGACATGCTGTTCGCCGCAGGGGAGGATTTAGAGCGGGTGCGTGGCTAAATGATAATTTACACGGGATGAATCCCGTTAGAGATCCCCTATGTATTATACATACGTACTCATGAGTAAAAAGACTGATCGATGGTATACTGGAGTCACTTGCGACCTACGGAAACGCTTCAATGACCATCAACAAGGGAAATCGCAGTGGACAAAAGGCAGGGGGCCATGGACATTACTATATTACGAAGCATGTCTTAATGAGGGCGATGCTCGGTCGAGAGAAATTTATTTAAAATCAGGTATGGGCAAACGTTACTTAAAGAATAGATTGAAGCGTTCCCTATCTCTAACAATAGAAGGATGAATCCCGTTAGAGACCGCGGTCGCTTCGGAACGAGAAAGATTTATGAAAAAAGATTAGCCTTTATTATTGATAACATGGTACAGAGAGCGGGAGACCGCGACCTGTCTCTAACGGGATGAAAGATTTTTTTACATGGGACGAAGCTTTGCGGGATTTGGCGATTGTCGCGTTTTTAGTGTTGCTCATGTATATTAGTACCAAGATTACACCAATCAATTTTGAGACTATTTCTTCAGGAGATGCGTTTGTAAACTTATTTGCGTTTGTGAAAGATTTCTTGCCGGGGAATGTGTCGGGGTCTGCTTTGCTTGTTACGGTCGGGCATCTCGGCGCTGTCCTCCTGATCCTCCTCTTTGTCGGAATCATCTGGACCACGCTTCGTATGCGCGAGGTGAGTCGCAAGCAACATACGAAATACGCCCCTATCGACATCGAGGAGATCGAAGCGAAAGAAAAGATGGTGCAGTGGCAGGTGGTCTTGAACCATTTGAATGCAGAGAACCCCGCCGAATGGAAGCTCGCCATCCTTGAAGCAGACAATATGCTGGACGAGATTTTGGAGGCAGAGGGGTATCGCGGTGAATCGATCGGGGATCGCTTGAAGGCGATGGACCCCGGATCCCTTCGTTCATACAGCGATGTATGGGAAGCGCACAAGGTGCGCAACAGGATCGCGCACGAAGGGGCGGCAACTATGGATTTTAGTAAAAAAGAAGCGCGTGATACTATCGGTAAATTCGAAAAAGTTTTTAAAGAGCTCGGGTATATTTAGGGGACAACTAACGACTAATTGCATGTCTCTTTGGTATGTGCGCATACCCCATGTACTTCCTCACAATCGTACCGTTCTTTCCTTCTGCCAGCGCATTGTCCTCGCTGTGCCGTGACCTTGACTTAGAACCCATCCACTATCTTCCCCCTTCCCTGAAACCCTTATTTCTGGCTACAATCGGCAAGTTGTTCCACACTTACCAAATGGTCGTCTTTCATATCTATGGTCATACTTAGTATGATACCGACGATTCACCGCTTCGGGAGCTCTTTTGGGTTCCTTTTGCGTTGGAATCGTATCTCATTTAGGCGTGATTGTGTGTTGGAGAATTTCCTTTGAGAAATTTGTTTTTAAGGGTAAAATAGTCAGATAGTTTTAATTATTTTAATCACGAAGCATTATGAAAAAAGTACGCGTAGCAATCAACGGGTTCGGGCGCATCGGGCGGGCATTTTATAAATTGGCGCGCACGAGGCCCGAGCTCGAGATTGTCGCGGTGAACGACCTCGGTGATCCATCCAACATGGCGTATCTCCTCAAGTATGACACTGCGTATGGTAAAGCAGATTTTGACGTTGAAGTGGTTGGTGGTGATGAGCCTGGATTCATTGTTGGTGGAGAAAAAGTTGTACTCATTCAAGAAAAAGACGCTACGAAGCTTCCATGGGCGAAATACAATGTAGATATCGTGGTGGAGTCCACTGGATTTTATACGAGTTATGAAAAATCAAAGGTGCATTTGGACGCTGGTGCAAAGCGCGTAGTTATCACCGCGCCGGTGAAAGGAGAAACAGTGGAAGGTATTACCGGCGCGACGGTACTTATGGGTATTAACGATGCCTTGCTTTCCGCATGTCAGATTTCTTCCAATGCCTCGTGCACCACAAATGCAGCTTCACCACTCATTCAGATACTTAACGAAACAATCGGCATTGAAAAAGCGATTTTGAACACAACGCATGCGTACACGGGTACACAGAAAATCGTGGATGGTCCCGGAGGCAAGGACCTTCGTGGCGGGCGCGCTGCAGCGCAAAATATGATTCCCGGGTCAACGGGTGCTGCAATCGCGGTTACGGAGGCAGTGTCGAGCCTCACCGGAAAATTTGATGGCATCGCAATCCGCGTGCCGGTCATTGCAGGCTCTATCGCCGACATTACATTCATTGCAAAAAGAAACACGAGTGTTGAGGAAGTGAATCAAATTCTCCGTGATGCATCAAAAGATCCCCGCTGGGAAGGAATTTTCACCGTGACCGATGAGCCAATTGTGTCGTCGGATATTGTGGGTGCACTTTATGGCGCAATTGCCGACCTCGATCTTACTCGTGTGGTAGACGGCAACCTCGTGAAAGTTATGTCGTGGTATGATAATGAAATGGGGTATACGAATACGCTCGTGCAACACGTTGTAAAAGTGGCGAGCTTCCTCTAATTTTATTCTGAATGAAAATCTACATCGGTACCGACCATGCGGGGTTTGAACTCAAGGGAAAACTTATTCCTTTTTTGACGGCACGGGGGTGTGAAGTCGAGGATTTGGGTGCGCATTTGTTCGAGCCGCTCGATGACTATCCGGATTTTATCCGCCCCGTCGCGGAAGCGGTCGCAAAGGACCCACAGTCGCGAGGAATCATTATCGGTGGGTCGGGACAAGGAGAGGCGATGTGCGCCAACAGAGTGAAGGGCGTGCGCGCGGCGGTGTATTACGGCGGAGCATTCGACATTGCGGTGCTTTCTCGGGAGCACAATGATGCGAATATTCTTTCTCTCGGCGCGCGCTTCATTGAAGAAGAAGAAGCAAAGAAAATCGTGCGCGTGTGGCTCGACACGGCGTTTAGTGACGAGGAGAAGCACGCGAGGAGAATCCAAAAGCTGGATATCTGACACCGCTTCACGGACAATTGACAGGGTGTGCGGGTTTTGGCGAAGCCAAAACCCGCGCCAGAATACATTACTGGTAAAACTCGTTTCCCTGCGGTCTCTGCCGCAGGGACATTGTAGGAAAGTCTGAAAACCCTCGGTTTTCAGGTATACTGAGCCCATGACACAAAAAGG
>Ga0075988_118_pt1 | contig 31577 bp, 30 predicted proteins | sample RifGroA2_FD_68036 | JGI IMG/M metagenome (GOLD analysis project Ga0075988, IMG submission 68036) | Parcubacteria bacterium GW2011_GWA2_49_16 | reverse complement strand
ATGCAGAGGAAATATGGAAGCCAAATGTATTAAAAACCTATTAAAAGTGACTGAGGATCTAGGAGGATTACGGTAACAGTTTATTTTGGCCTATAGCGTATTCCAATGAAGACGAAAAAACACTATACTGTAAAATAACTATCAAATTTTTATGACATTACATGAACAAATCAAGGGCGAAATAAAGGCGGCGATGCTCGCCAAAGACACAGTACGGCTTTCAGTGGTGCGTAACATGCTTTCTGCTTTTACCAATGAGCTGGTGGCGACGGGCAAGACACCGCAGGATCAGATCCCCGATGCGGACGCACTCAAGGTGGTCAAACGATTGGCAAACCAGCGCAAGGACTCGATCGAACAGTTTGAAAAAGGCGGACGCCCCGAGCTTGCCGCAAGCGAACGCGCAGAGCTCACGATCCTCGAGACCTACCTCCCTGCCCTCATGTCACGCGAGGAGATAAAAAAGATCGCTTTGGCGAAAAAGGAAGCACTGGGAGTCACCGACAAGGCAAAGGCGGGTCAGCTCACCGGTGCGATAATGAAAGACCTTGCGGGCAAGGCGGACGGCGGCGATGTAAAAGCAGTGGTGGATGAGTTGTTTGCGGAAAAATAGTGAAATGTTAAAAAAAATAAATAAGTTAATATTAAAATAACATTATGAAAAATTCAATTCTTGTTGTGGGTATTATTGTCATTATTTTTGGAGCATTTTTCCTCTTTACCAAAGAGTCGTCGGCTCCGGCGCCCCTCGATGTTGCCCCAATCGTAAACACAGAGGCAACGACAACCATAACCGCTTCTTCTCAAGAAGCGGTAACTGCCACTGTGAAAGAGTTTACGGTAACAGGGCAAAATTTCGTATTCTTGCCTGCAACATTGTCTGTGAAAAAGGGTGACCGTGTAAAAATTATTTTCAAAAACACCGGCGGGTTCCATGGCTTCAAGATAGACGAATTCGGTGTGGCATCAAAACAAATCAATGGCGGACAAGAGGAAACGCTTGAGTTCGTCGCCGACAAAACTGGTTCCTTCGAGTACTACTGCTCCGTCGGCAAACATCGCAGTATGGGAATGAAGGGCGCACTCACGGTTACGGAATAGTTTCTTGAAAGCAAGAAATCCTACTTGATTTTTCGCCGCATATTGCGGTGGTACGCAATCGCAAAGCGATGGGCTTCGCTGTTGGCAAGGAGGATTGCACGTTCGTAATTTTTGCGGGCGGACATATTGCCGATGATCTCGCGCGGGCGGTGGCGCTCGTCTTTGACGACGCCGACTACGGGAATAACAATCCCCCACTCGGCAAGAGCTTTTTCTGCAGCATTCACTTGTCCTTTCCCGCCGTCGATGACGAGGAGGTTCGGCATCGGCCATTCGGTGTGGGTAAAGCGGCGTGAAAGTATTTCCCGCAAAGATGCAATGTCGTCATTGGTGCTCGTGCGGATCTTGAATTTACGATAATCACTTTTCTTCGGCTCGTTGTTTTCGAGTACGACCATGACCCCGACGGTGTTAGTACCGGAAATGTGTGCGGTGTCGTAGGCTTCGATACGGAAAGACGCGGAATTATGCGGAACGGACGCGGAAGAACGCGGAAGAACTTGTTTTAAGAGGGCTATGTCCTGGATGTGACTAAGTGCGAAAAGTGTTTTTTTGATACGGCTTGCTTCTTCGAAGCGGAGTTCTTTTGCGGCGCGCTTCATGTCGCGTTTAAGACTTGCGATGAGGGTGCTTTTTCGACCTTCAAAAAAAAGTTTTATATGTTGGATGGTGCGTGCGTAGTCTCTGGCACTGACCGTACCCGCGCAGACGCCGGGACACAGCCCTATTTGCGCGTTGAAACATGGCTTATTCGAATGGAGCTTGCCCGCCAATCTTTTTTGCTGGGATTTATTTTTTACGCCTAAGGTCTTATCAAAAAGATTAGCGGGTGAACATTTATCTCGAAACGGAAACATCTTGCGGACAATGCGGAGCGCTTCCTTGAGGACACTTCCTTGAGGAAAGGGACCGAAAACAGCTTTTAGGTTTGAGGTTTTAGGTTTGAGGTCAGACTCACTCAATTCTCGGCCGCGCATAATGAGTATGCGGGGAAACTTTTCTTTGGTGATGACGACGAAGTTGAAGCTCTTGTTGTCTTTTTCTTTTGTATTATAAGGCGGTTCCAGCTTCTTGATGAGGTTTGCCTCGAGGATGAGCGCTTCAAGAACGGAATCGGTTTCAATAAAATCGATTGACTCGGTCGCCTCGATCATTGCCACGATAATCGGCCCGCGTGTGGTCATGAGGTCGCTCCGAAAGTAACTCTGCACGCGAGTCCTGAGCGAGGTTGCCTTTCCCACATAAAGAAGCGCTCTGCGTTTTCCGCGAAAGAGGTACACGCCCGGTGCGTCAGGGATGTTTTTGGTGGTCAGTTCTTTCATAACAAAAAAACTTACTTTTTCTTCAGCACTTTTTTCAAATATTTGCCAGTGTAGGAGTTCGGATTTGCGGCGATTTGTTCGGGTGTGCCGCGCGCGACGATCTGCCCGCCGCCTTCACCGCCTTCATGTCCGATGTCGAGTACATAGTCTGCGTTTTTAATGATATCCATATTGTGTTCGATGAGGAGCACGCTGTTGCCTTTGTCGACAAGCTTTTGGAGAATCTCAATCAGCTTGCGAACGTCTTCGTAGTGAAGTCCCACCGTCGGTTCGTCGAGGAGATAGATCGTGCGCTCGGTATAGGGGCGATAAAGCTCGGAAGAAATTTTTACCCGTTGCGCTTCCCCGCCGGAAAGCGTGGTTGCCGACTGCCCGAGCTTCAAGTACCCGAGTCCCACTTCGTTCAGTGTCTTGAAGCGGTCGTAAATAGCGGGAATGTCCTCGAAAAATGCGAGTGCCTCCTCGACGGTCATTTCAAGAACCTCATAAATATTTTTCTTTTTGTATTTTACCTCAAGAGTGTCTTTTTCAAAGCGTTTGCCGCGGCACACGTCGCAGGTAACATACACAGTGGGAAGAAAATGCATTTCGACCGCAATCAAGCCATTGCCTTGGCAGGTTTCGCATCGCCCACCTTTCACGTTAAATGAGAAGCGTCCCGGTCCCCAACCACGCAAGCGCGCTTCTTCGCTCTCGGCAAAGAGGTCGCGAATAAAAGTAAATGCGCCGGTGTAGGTAGCGGGATTGGAGCGCGGGGTACGACCGATTGGCGACTGGTCGATAAGTACCGTGCGCGCGAGGTATTCAGTGCCGGTAAAACTTTCACAATTAAAAACATCGTTCGTGCGGTATTTGTGTTCGAGGCGAGCTTGGAGGTTTTTGTAAATAATTTCGTAAAGGAGCGTTGACTTGCCTGACCCCGAAACACCGGTGATCGCAACCATTTTCCCCAAAGGTATTTCGGCGTTCAAGTGTTTTATGTTAAACGCGAACCCTTCACGGATATTGAGACTGCCACGATTTTCGCTTCGACGTGCACGGGGAATTTCCACTGACACATTGCCGCGCAGATAATCAAGTGTCAGGGATTTGTATTTTTTCGGATTCGTAACGAGCTCATCAAGGTACCCCGCCGCGACGACATTGCCACCGTGAACGCCAGCGCCGGGACCGATGTCGATCAGATAATCGCACGCGAAAATGGTGTCTTCGTCGTGTTCGACGATGATGATCGTGTTACCGAGGTCACGGAGATCTTTCAATGTTTTGATCAAGCGGTCATTGTCGCGCTGATGGAGTCCGATGGTGGGTTCGTCGAGTACATAGAGCGCACCCACAAGGCGTGAGCCGAGCTGGGACGCGAGACGGATGCGCTGTGCCTCGCCTCCGGAAAGCGTATTCGCGCGACGATCGAGAGTGAGGTAATCGAGCCCGACGTCTAACATAAAAAGCAGGCGACCTGAAATTTCCTTCACGACCGGAACTGAAATATCTTTGTCGCGCGGAGAGATTTTTAAATCGGCAAAAAATTTGCTTGCGTCCTCAATTGACATACGGGAAATATCGACAATATTTTTATTGCCGATGAGGACTTTAAGCGCTTCTTTGCGGAGTCGCGCACCCTCACAGTCGGGGCATACTTCAGTGCCGAAGAAATGTTTGGTGCCGAGACCGTTGCATGCGGCGCATGCGCCGTACGGAGAATTGAATGAAAAAAGCCGCGGTTCGATTTCGGGGTACGAGAAGCCGTCGTTCGGGCATGCAAACCGATTCGACATGATAAAATCTTTCGTCTCCTTCCCTTCTTTCGTAAAAACGATGCGCACCAAGCTCTGGGATTCGTCGAGCGCTTTTTCGACGGCTTCGCCGAGGCGCTCACGACCTTTGGAGTCCGCGTGATTCCCTGCGGTATTTTTAACTCCTGCGCGAACGAGCTTCCCCTTGAAATCGGCGATGTTGATCTCGTCCACAAGCACATCAATTTCGTGTTTTTTGGTCTTAGACAACACGATTTGCTCGCGAAGATTTTTTACCACGCCATCAATACGCACCATGAGATAGCCTTTACCCAAAAGGTCATAGAGAAGCTGGTAGTATTCCCCTTTGCGTCCGCGCACGAGCGGTGCGAAGATGCGAATGGTCGTTGCACTTTTTCCCGCCGAACCTTTCACCTCATCCATGATGAAGTTGATGATTTCTTCGTTGCCGAGACGTTTGATCTCCTGTCCGCAAATGAGACAGTGTGGCTTACCGATACGCGCGAACAACACGCGGAGGTAATCGTAAATCTCGGTGATTGTCGCGACCGTCGAGCGTGGGTTTGAGGAGTGTGACTTCTGGTCAATGGAAATTGCAGGAGAGAGTCCGGTGATCTCGTCGACATCGGGTTTCTGCATTTGATTCAAAAATTGCCGTGCGTATGCGGAGAGCGACTCAACATAGCGGCGTTGTCCCTCGGCAAAGATCGTGTCAAAGGCGAGCGACGATTTTCCCGACCCCGATAGACCCGTAAATACCGTCATCGTATCGCGAGGTATTTCAACGGTGATATTTTTGAGATTATGCGTCCGCGCGCCTTTTACAACAATCTTACTTAACCCTTTATGCTTTTTTGCTTCTGCCATGTCGTGCAGAATACCACAAATTATCAAGATTGACTAATGGTGCGCGATATGGATAATGAGGAACAGAAGTATCCTTTAATCTCAATTATTATGTTAACAGGAGGTCCTTATGGGGATAAAGAACCCAATAAATACAGTAGGTGCATGGGTGGTACGCAAAGGGCTTGAGAAGGGTATCCTTGAGAAAAACTATGACGAGAAATTCCCTTCTCTTTCGAAAGAATGGTGTGAAGCAATCAAACGGCTCGCGGACCTAAAAATTAACGAACGGTTTTTAACTGGAGGGAGACAAATATATTGGTTCAACAAATACCGCATCCACCCACTAAGGATTTTTGGTGAAACAAAGTAATGAGCTAAAGTAAATTCTGCAAACCAAAAGCCCGGCGCACACTGTCCGGGCTTTTTTATATCAACCTTACATCACTTTTGTTTTTAGTTCCACAATCTCGTCGCGCAAAATCGCCGCTGTTTCAAAATCGAGCTCTTTAACCGCACGCGACATTTCTTTTTCTTTGAGTTTGATAAGCTTCGCGAGGTCTTTGCCGAATACTTGCGCGTCGATGTCGAGGTTCGCTTTCACCGCTTTCATGTGGTCGGTCTCGAGATGCTCGGTGATGTCCTTTATCTTTTTGATGATGGTTTTCGGCGTGATGCCGTGTTCTTTGTTGTAGGCGACTTGGATAGCACGACGGCGGTTGGTCTCGCCTACGGCGCGCTCAATGGAACCGGTAAGCTGGTCGGCATAGAGGATCACGCGGCCCGCGACATTGCGTGCGGCACGGCCAATGATCTGTATGAGCGCAGTTTCCGAACGGAGAAAACCTTCTTTGTCCGCGTCGAGGATGCCGATGAGTGCTACTTCGGGCAGGTCGAGGCCTTCGCGGAGGAGATTTACGCCGACGATGCAGTCGAAGGTTCCCTTGCGAAACTCGGTGAGGATCTGGATACGTTCAATGGTCTTGATATCGCTGTGCAAATACTCGGCACGAACCCCCTCCCCTTTTAAATACTCGGAAAGGTCCTCCGCCATCTTCTTGGTGAGCGTGGTCGCGATGACGCGCATGCCGGTCGTGACCGTACGCTTTGCCTCGGCAATAAAGTCCTGAACCTGACCTTTATACTCTCCCTCCTCACTAATTGGCTTCAGAGAGATTTCCGGATCGACAAGCCCAGTCGGGCGAATAATCTGCTCCACAACTTGCTTTGAGATTTCGCGTTCGTGTTTCGCAGGTGTTGCCGACGTATAGATGACCTGACCGACACGCTTGATAAACTCGTCGAACTGGAGCGGGCGGTTATCCATCGCGGAGGGCAAACGGAAGCCGAACTCAACGAGCGTTTTTTTGCGTGCCTGGTCGCCTGCGTACATGCCGCCGATCTGCGGGATCGTCACATGGGATTCGTCAATGATCGTGAGGAAGTCCGGACCACCTTTTTTTGTATGAGGGAAATATGACAGGAGCGTCTCCGGCGCCGAACCTGCCGCGCGCCCCGACAAATGTCGCGAATAGTTCTCGATGCCACTGCAGTACCCAACTTCACGGATCATGGCGAGGTCGTAGATCGTGCGACGCTTCAATCTTTCGGCTTCGAGGAGCTTCCCCTCTTTTTCAAATTTTTTGAGTTGCGTCGCAAGCTCGGCTTTGATCGCTTTCATCGCGCTGTCCTTTTCTTTTTTGTTGGTGATAAAGTGTTTGGCAGGAAAAACAAAAATCGCAACCTCGTCGCCGATAATTTTTTGCGATACGGGGTCTATCTTTTGGATGGTCATGATGCCGTGCGCATCGAGCGTAATACTCCAGATCATTTTTTCGGAAACAGGCATGATCTCGACGAGCGACCCGATGGAGCGAAATGTCCCCGGCGTAAGGTCGGCGTTTGTGCGTTCAAAATGTATCGCAATCAATTTCTGCATGAGTGTCTTGCGGTCCATTTTTTGTCCAACCGAGAGCTTCAGATTTTCTTTCTCATATTCTGCGGGGCTACCTAAGCCGTAGATGCACGACACCGACGCGACGATGATGACATCGTGGCGTGTGAGGAGCGCTTGGGTCGAGGCGTGGCGCAAGCGGTCAATCTCTTCGTTAATCTGCGCGTCTTTTTCAATATAGGTATCCGTGACGGGCATATATGCCTCGGGTTGATAGTAGTCGTAGTACGAAACGAAATAGTGTACCGCATGGTCGGGGAAAAACTCGCGGTATTCTTGAGCCAGCTGTGCGGCGAGAGTTTTATTGTGCGCAATAACGAGCGTCGGCTTGCCTACTTTCGCAATGACATTCGCCACGGTAAAGGTTTTGCCTGAACCAGTCACACCAAGAAGTGTCTGCCGGTTGTATCCTTTTTTAAGACCATCCAAGAGCTTTTTGATGGCTTCCGGCTGGTCGCCCGCCGGCGACCAATCTGATTTGAGATTAAAGGTCTGCATCATTGACAAAATAGCATAAAAAGGTATTTTTAGTAAGGGATTCACTCTTCACAAGAGGTGAGGCAGGAGGGTTTGTATGCTAGAGCTAGAAAATTATTTTCTTGCCGCGATGGTTATTTGGCTTATCGTAGTATTCACCATGATTTTTTCTATGGTGAAATTTTCATTTTCTAAATTTCGCAAAAAGAAATTGCCTGGGTCCGACCTTTTCTAAAGAAATGTGAACATTGATAAGGGCATCCACCGATGTCCTTATTTTTTATTAGCGACTTTGTTTTCTTACGAACGAAGTGAGTTAGAAAACAAGAAGTACTCTTGTGGTGCCGAGGAGCCCACCACTGCCTATCGCTCAAGATGAGCAGTCGGGCGATGGCAGGCGGGGGAGCTAACATATGGAGTACCATATATTCCGCACTCGTTCGGAAGAATAAAAGATTACTTTTATTCTTCGCTCACTCGCTTGAATATAGGTTAATACCGCGTGGTCGCAGTCCACGCTTTTGTATGAGTGAAGCGAGTTCAAACATTACCCTGCGGTCTAGACCAGTAGTGGCATATATTTTAGGAAAAGGAGAATGACATCTGAACGTATCGCTGATGAAGATATGCCGCTCACCGTTTTTGGCAAAGAGCAAGCCACTCGTTTCGGCCAACAATTTGCCAACGAAATCGGAGGAAGCGAGAATCTTCGTGTATTCCTGTCACCAAGCAAGCGAGTGCTTGAAACAGCGCAGCTTGTAATCTCTGGCGTTCCGAAGCATGTCCAGTGGTCTATCGTTACCGACAATCTTATCTCCAAGCAAAGCTGGGGTACTGTGAATGTCCACAACAGAGCGGAGATTGAGGGGGAGAGGTATCGCGTTGGCGTACTCCGATATCATTTCCCCGGAGGAGAGAGCGGCGCAGAAATGCTTTTCCGTTTCGATCTCTTTGCTAAGAAGTTGGAACAAGAGATATCAGGGGATGCAGCAGGAAATATCCTCGTCATCACTCACGGCTTCGAGTTGCGTGTTCTGCTCAAGTCGCTACTTGGATGGACGGAGAAATACTTCGAATCACTCGCGCACCCGCTTCATTGTGAGATGAAACGAGTTGCGTATGACAATGGTTCGTTTATTCTTCTCGACGAAATGAGGGTTCACGACTTATCGAAGAATCCCAATTTCGTTCGCCGTCAGCAAAACTCATAGCCGATCTGGAAACAGGTCGGCTATTTTTCTATCATTAAATCCGCCACGCATTCCTCCCACGCCCTCCTGCGCGGTGGAAGCACAATCCTGTCGTTTTGAAAAAAAGCCGAGGCAAAGCAAAATCCTTTTCCTCCCGCAAAAATAGTTTTTGCTTTGCCATTGGTCGCGCGCAAATCCGAAAAGCAAGGAACATTTTTTCTTTTTGGGGTTGCCGAGTGAAGCGAGGCGGTGGCGGGGCTTTCGTGGAGCGTACGATTTAGGTCAGAGCCACCACGCGCTCCGCGCGTGCGAGACATCAGCGATTTTGGAAATAGGTGCGAGCTTGGTAAAATAGAGACACCAGAATAGAGGACTTGAACCTCTGACCTCTCGCGTGTGAAGGGAGCGCTCTAACTTCACCCGCCCAAGTTTTGGACAGAATTGTAGTGGACGGTACAGGATTCGAACCTGTGACCTCTCCCGTGTGAAGGGAGCGCTCTACCAACTGAGCTAACTGTCCAAAATTTAGGCGGGCAAGACTGAGCTAATCGTCCCGACTTTATCTCCCTCTATTCCGCAACGCGCGCTTTTCGCATCGCCGCATGAATTTCCAAAAACGAAAACAGCAAGCTCAAGACGAGCGGGCCAAACAAAAATCCAAGAGGTCCAAAAAAACCAATACCCCCAAGAATTGAAAGTAGAATAAGGAATGGGTGGATCTTCATCCCCCGCTCGACGAGCTTTGGCCCCAACACATTGTCCACCAGTCCCACGGCAACGACCCCCCACACGAGGAGTCCGAGTGCGGGAACTGTTGCTCCGCTAAAAAAGAGGAAGAGAACACCGGGAACAACAACCAGCGCCGTTCCCACACCGGGAATCAGCGCGGCAAGCGCGGCAACACTCCCCCACAACACAGGGCTGGGAACCCCAAAAATAGCAAACCCGATTGCCGTCAGTGTGCCCTGCACGAGCCCTACTGCGAGGCTTCCTTTTACCACCGAATTAACCGCCAACACGAGTTTGCTAAAAATAGTTTCGTCGTACACGTCCTGTAGCGGGCTCAGCGCAATAGCGTATTTTTTGAGTCGGTGACCATCCTTAAACAAGTAATAGAGGGCTACAAAAAGCACAAAAACATCTACGAGAATTTTTGCAATGTTCGAAAAAAGAGAACCGATATTTTGAATGAGCCACGTCAACCCCTGCTTCATGTACTGACTAAAATCGAGAGAGCCAACGGATACCGAAGAAAATCCAAGACTTCGTAATACATCTTCAATCCTACGAGAAAGACTCACCGCATCGCCATTATCAACAAGAGAAGAATATAACTGCGTCGATTCCTTGAAAATCTGCGCGCCCAAAAGAGTGACGGGGACCAAGATAACCACTAGAATAAATATGGTAGTGAGGAGCGCCGCCAGCCCTCGTCTCTCTCGTGTAAGCACGAGTGCTTTCTTATGCGCCGGCGCAAACACCGCAACAAAAATCATCGCCAGAATGAGCGTATAGAGAAACGGTTTAAAAATGAAAAACGTGAGGAACGAGATTCCCACAAGGAGAGCAAATAGGAAATAGAGTTCTGTTTTTTGGTAGTTCATTCCGTTAGAAAATTACGCCCTTAATACCCCTCTATCATACAACACTCCCCTTGAGATTACCATTTGCCTTATTCTCCGCGATAGACCGCCAAAAAAAGTACCCGACAAAACCGATGGTAACAATAGGCGGTATCCAAAAAGGTATATGGACACCAAACGCTTCCAGAAGCATCACACCGCCCAAAAATCCGACAGAATACATGGCGCCATTTTTCAAATAACTGTACGAACGGATGCGGTCAATCCCCGCAACGGTAAGTTGTCGTACTACAATAGCGCCGAGGCCGCTTCCAATGAGAATAAACGGCACCACCGTCGTAAACGCAAATGCGCCGACAACACTATCGATACTAAACGCAACGTCGAGCACCTCAAGGAATACGACCTTCGCCCAGTCCGACATTGCACTATGCTCGCCCGATTCTATGAGACGCTCTTCTATCTTCTCTGCATTGTCTTTGAAACCTTGCGTGATGAAAAACACACTAAACCCAACCGCTGCCGCAAGGGCTAGGTGCATCGGATTTTCCAACACTGAAGCATTGATCTCAATCAACACCCCGACAAGCAAAAGCGCCGCAACAGAGTAAAACCATACTGCGCCGTATTTCTGAATGTATTGTTCATGCGGAAGACCGAAATTTTTGTCTTCTATAAAAAGCCAGTGTTCCCACAAGAGAACGAGGAACATTCCTCCCGCCATCATGATTATCGGGGTTACCGCAAGAACAGCCTGTGACGCGGCAATATCAAATTGCCAAATCACCTCAAGAGCGCCCCACAAGCCAATGCTTGGGTCCGCTAAATACACGATGACTGATGGTAAAAAACCACGCACGACAAAGACCGCAAAGAGGATTCCCCACGTAAGGAAAAAACGTCTTGCGCGACGAGTCTTCATTGAAGCAAGCACGTCGGCATTTACGACGGCATTGTCGATGCTCATTACGATTTCAAAAATAATGAGACCGAGGAGAATTAGGAAAATAGAGAACATTGTTCTGGCTATAAAACTTCGTCTCGTACGAACCATAATTCAATATGGTTCGTACTCCGACTTGTTTTTCGCCTAAAAATAATGGTTTCAGAGGCGGGTACTGCGAGATAGTGGATGGGTTCTTAAAGCGATGGATACCTCTTGTGCGGGGACTAGCGAGCGACATTATTTTTTAGGAGCAAGGCGACTTAGAAAATAAGAAGTCCTCTTGTGGTGCGCGATGGCGCGAGCTCGAAGAATTTTTGATTCTGCGGAATCATGTCGCATAAGTCCTTTGGACGCAACCAAGATATCCGTACCCCGCACAAGACGGCTCCCGAGCGACCTCTACGCATCAATATTCGCCATCTTTGCGTTAGACTGGATGAACGACTTGCGCGCAGAGACATCCTCCCCCATGAGCACGTTGAATGCGAGGTCAGCTTGGGCGGCATCATCGATAGTCACCTGCTTGAGCACACGCGCCTTGGGGTCCATAGTCGTCTCCCAGAGCTCTTCGGGGTTCATTTCTCCGAGACCTTTATATCTCTGGAGAGAGACTTTCACTTCGCGCTTCTTTGCCTTCCCTTCTTCTGCGAGCGCTTCTTCCTCTACGGTCCCTTCTTCCGCTTCTCCCTGCGCTTCCTCGGCAATCTCGAGCAAGCTTATGTCCTTGCCGAGGAATGCAATTTTTTCTTCTTCGCTGTACGCATAGGTGATTTCTTTGCCGCGCTTTATCTTGTAGAGCGGCGGTTGTGCGATATAGATGTTTCCCGCCTCAATGACCGGCTTGAAATAGCGGTAGAAAAGAGTGAGGAGGAGTGTGCGAATATGCGCACCATCAACATCGGCATCGGTCGCAATGATAATCTTGTGGTACCGCAATCGCGAAATATCAAAGATGTCGCCGATACCCGTCCCCATGGCAATCACCAGAGATTTGATCTCGTTCGAAGCAAGCATCTTGTCGAGACGCGCGCGTTCAACATTCAAAATCTTTCCCTTGAGCGGGAGGATAGCTTGCGTCCGGCGATCACGACCCTGCTTCGAAGAACCGCCTGCCGAATCTCCCTCTACAATAAAGAGTTCCGAGTCTTCGGCTTTAGAGCTCTGACAGTCGGCAAGCTTGCCCGGAAGCGTCAGTCCCTCGAGCGCACCCTTGCGGAGGACGCTTTCTTTTGCGGCCTTTGCCGCCTTACGGGCACGGAGTGCCAAAAGCACCTTGTTCACGATTGCCCGTGCATCATCGGGATTTTCCTCAAGAAAAAGCCCGAGTGCCTCGCCAAAGACTTTTTCCACGGCACCGCGCGCCTCGACACTGCCGAGCTTTCCTTTCGTCTGTCCTTCAAATTGAATTTCGGGAAGCTTGACCGAGATTGCCGACGTCAGTCCTTCACGCACATCGTCTGCGGTGAAATTTTCTTCGCTTTCTTTTATGAAATTGCTCTTGCGCGCATAGTCGTTGATCTTGCGCGTAAGCGCCGTACGGAAACCGGTCACGTGCATACCTCCTTCGGCATTGTACGTATTGTTCGCAAACGCGAGCTCGCGCGAGGCAATATCGTCAATGTACTGTATCGCGACTTCCACGGTCACGCCGTCAACTGCTTTTTCCACATAGCAAATTTTCTTGTGTACCGGTTTTTGGTGCTGATTATAAAAACGCACCAGTGAGACGATTCCTCCATCGAAATAAAATGACATCGAGGGCAGTTCGAGGCCGAAATCTTCGAGGTACACTTCATTGTCGAGGGCGAGTTTCCCCGCATAGCCACTCGCGTCGAGAATGGCGATGTGAAGCCCTTTGACGAGATACGCCTGCTGGCGCAAGTGATTCACAATCTGGTTCCAGTTGAATTTTATCTCTTTAAAAATTTCTGCATCCGGTTCGAAGGTGACGATTGTCCCGCGGAATTTGCTCGCGCCCACTTTTTTCACCGGCGCCTTTCGTTTGCCCCGTGTGTACTCTTGCATATGGATACCGCCGTCTTGATGAACCTCGACCTTGGTATATACCGAAAGCGCGTTCACCACCGACGCGCCCACGCCGTGAAGTCCGCCGGAAACTTTGTAGCTTTTACCTTCGAACTTACCGCCGGCATGGAGCGTCGTCATAATCGTCTCGAGCGCGGAGACTTTTGTCTTGGGGTGGATACCAACAGGGATGCCGCGGCCGTTGTCGACGACTCGCACGCGGTTACCGGGAAGAAGCGTAACTTCAATATGGTTCGAGAAACCACCCATCGCCTCATCGCGCGAGTTGTCAAAGATTTCCCAGACCAAGTGGTGTAAGCCCTCGACCCCCGTAGAGCCGATATACATGCCCGGGCGCTTGCGCACCGGCTCAAGCCCCTCCAAGACGACGATATCCTCTGCGCCGTAACTTTCCCCTTTTGCGTCCTTTTTTGCCATAATTTATAATTAAAAAGAAAAAGCGCTGTGCTTTTTATAGGCTCATTGTACCAAAAAATAGAGAGAAATGGAAGGCGCCTAGAGACACTCCTCTACTCCACCCTTCTCATTGGCAAATGGGTAAAATAGTCCAAAAAAACAAGGTTATTTAACTGCAAGCGCCTCCCCCACAAACACATCGTGCCAGAGTGCGAGCATGTAGAGGGCGTAGATTTTACGCGCATTGTCTTTGCGTCCGGCAACATGATCGGCTATCATCTTTTCGATGAGCACGGTATTGAAATTGCTCTTCATGTAGGGATTTTTTAAAATGCGCTCCGAAAGCTCTTGCTCATGTAGAGAAAACCAACTCCCTACCGGCGTCGGGAAGCCGAGTTTTTTCCTCCGCGCAATTTCTGGCGTTAGGATTCTGTCCGCGGCGCGGCGCAAGAGATACTTGGTCGTATAATTTTTCCATTTGAGTTTCGGCGGCAAACGACGCGCAAAGTCTGCGATATCGCGATCGAGGAACGGTACGCGAAGCTCGAGCGAATGCGCCATCGTCATTTTGTCCGCCTTTGCCAAGATATCGCCCGGAAGCCATGTACTGATGTCAATGTATTGCATCTTTTCCGAGTCCTCGCGATTTTTTACTTCGCCATAAAGTGGCGCGAGATTAAGCGGCGTAAAAGATTTACCCTTCCACAGCTCGCTTATTTCCATACGTGAAAAAATGTTTGCATTGCCGATATAGCGGTCTTCGATCTTTGTAAAGAAACGTGCGAGGAAATTCTTGCCCCGGAATGAAAGCTTCGACATCGCAAGCGGTCGCAAGATGTATTCGCGGATAATACGCGGCACAACTTCAAGCCGCCGACGCGCATAGCTTTCAAGATACACATTGTATCCGCCAAAGAGCTCGTCCGCGCCCTCGCCCGAAAGCACAACCTTTACCTTTTTGCGTGCCTCGCGTGCAAGGAAATACAGCGCCACCGCAGACGGATCCGCAACCGGCTCGTCAAAGTGCCACACAACCTTTTGCAATTCACGAAAGTATTCTTCGTGGGACACCGTGGTCGCGGTGTGGTTAGTGCCGATGTGTCGCGCCGACACTTCGGCGGCGCGCGCCTCGGAAACTTCATTGAAACCAATGGTAAACGTAGAAATTTTCCCGCCATTTCCCGTGTTAAAATTTTTCTGCGCAAGTGCGGCGATGATCCCACTGTCGATGCCGCCGGAGAGAAACGCTCCAACCGGCACGTCGGCAACCATGTGGTACTTGACTGAATCTTCAAGCACTGCGACGAGTTCGTCGGTTCGTACCTCCTCACTCTTGCCATCTTCGGAAGCAAACGCAAACTCAAAGTAGCGCCGCTTACGATGCTTCCCCGTCTTGAGGTCGACCTCCATGAAATTCCCCGGTGGTAATTTCCATATTCCTTTGAAAAAGGTCTCATTCAAGGGATTGTATTGAAAAGCAAGATAGTTCCCCACCGCTTCGTCGTTCACGATACGCGGCACACCAGGAAGCGCCAAAATGCTTTTTATCTCCGATCCGAACGCTTTCACCTGCCCGTCTAGGAGCAAATAGTAAAGCGGCTTGATACCGAAATAATCGCGCGCGAGAAAAAGTTTTTGTGTCTTTTTATTCCAAATGGCAAACGCGAACATGCCACGGAGTTTGGAGAGGCATGCGCTCCCCTCCACCTCAAAGAGATGCAGGATCACCTCCGTGTCCGTATGTGTTTTGAATGTATAGCCACGCGTAATCAAATCCTCGCGGAGCGCACGATAATTGTATATCTCACCATTAAAAACGATGACAAGGTTGCCATCCTCTGAAGCAATCGGCTGTTTGCCTCCGGCGATGTCGATAATGGAGAGACGGCGCATGCCGAGCGCGAGCATTTCGTCCGCATAATGCCCCTCGTCGTCGGGTCCGCGATGGAGGATAGAGTCCGTCATCACGCGCACCAAGCGAGCGCTCTCTCCCTTCTCTTTCCCCCACCCAATAACTCCCGCGATGCCACACATACTATTTGCTCAAAAGAGCCAATATCACCCCGACCACGACCGACACCATCGCTAGAACCCAATACCGCATCGTCACTTTGTACGAAGGCCACCCGAGCGCCTCGAAATGGTGGTGGAGTGGTGCTACCAAAAACACGCGCTTACCATTGCGAAAACTTCGCGAAGCCATCTGGATTATTACAGAAAGGGACGTGACAACGAGCGGAAGCGCAATGATAGGTAAAATAAAAACCGTGTCGGTCATAAATGCCAAAACCGAGAGCGTAACGGTGAGCCCCAACATTCCTGTTTCTCCCATATAAAACTTTGCAGGCGGTATGTTGAACCAGAGGAACGCAAGGATTCCCCCCGCAACCGCAGACGAAAATGCCGCGAGGTCAATTTGATTGTTGAAAAATGCGATGATGGCATAGCCAATGAAAACTGGTGCGAGTACCCCCGCCGCGAGTCCGTCGATGCCGTCGATTACACTCGTCGAAAACGTTGCGAGCATGATAATAATAAAAAAGGGAACAAACAAATAACCAAGCTCAAGCTCCCCGTAAAACGGCACGTGCACCGCCGTAACGCCAAGCTTCGCGACAAACCACCATCCAATCAAAAGCCCGATGAAAATAATCGTTCCCGCTTTTATTTTGCGGTACACAATATCGTCCGCGGCGTATCCCCCTTTGCCGAAGATCTGGAGGAGATCGTCAGAAAGTCCAACGAGTGCCGCGGCAACAAGCGCAAAGAGTGGGATAAAAGTCTGCCCGCGGCTCAAGAAATTGAGCTTTTCGGTGAGTGGTGACGGGAAGATCCACGCAAGGAGTACGAACGCAAGCACCACAATCGCAACCGAGAGCCAGATAATCACACCGCCGACACGCGGCGTCGAGAGCTCCCCCGCTTCATTGTGGATTTTTTTGAACGCATCGGTTTTCTCCGCGCTTTTCCGCGAAATACGCTTCCACATGCGATGCTTGTGGAAATACTGCGTGAGGATAGGGGCAATGGACACTCCCACAACAAAGGTAAGCGCGGCGGGGATGAAAATTTTTATTAACGTTATCGAGCCGATTTCTGTCATATATGTTTATGTTACCGTACTTGCCATTCCGTATGAGCATGGAGAGCCGTGGTGATACGTTCCATAATACCATTAACCTCATCATCTGATAGGGTCTTGTCATTTGATTGAAACACAAGACTAAATGCGTAGGAAGTTTTCTTGCCCTCGGGGAATTCTTTGGTAAACACGTCAAAAAGACGTTTCGTGCGAAGGAGATTGCCCGCATCGGCGCTGATTACCGCAAGCACTTCGTCGCTAGTGACACCATCGGGAACCCACAAAGCAATATCCCGGAGTACGAAGGGGTACGCGGACGGCTTTTGATATCGAGCCGTGACGGCATGGAACTCCTCGCGAACATTTATTTCAGGTAGTTTCTCGAGAAGTGCGCCGAGGTCAAACTCAAAAATGTTCCCCGTAAAAACTCCTGCCACCGGAACCCCAAGCGTCTCGCTCAAAACTTTTTGCGCTTCTTCAAGCGCCGTTCGTACGAGTGCATCTTTCTTCTTAGTCGCCTTTATGAATTCGACACCAATGGCGCATGAAAGTTTTTCCTCCATGACTCCGGGAAATACTTTCCCAATCTCAAAAATCTTTATCTCATCGAGTCCAAGGAGTGGCGCATTCCGCATGTTGAGTACGAGCGCCTGCCCGATGCCCGTCCCAAGATCTTTACGCAAGAATCCTTTATCCTCGGCAACAGGGTTCACCACCGCGAACTCCCCCGTGTTTTGAAATGAGTATGTATAGACCTCCGAAAAGCCCTGCGCTACGAGTACATCGCGAATCATGTTTGCAGAGTAATACGCCTTGAGTGGGCGGGCATTGAACGCGAGCGCTGGAAGCGGTGCATCAATAATTTTATCATACCCATACACGCGCCCAATCTCTTCGACCATATCTTCGACGATTACCAAATCAAGACGAATCGCCGGGGGAGTCACCACGAACATCTCACCGTCTTTGTGGTATTCAAAGGAAAGCCGTTTCAAAACACCTTCGACCTCATCATCTGAAAGCTTCGACCCGAGAATACCATTGATGTCTGCGGTGGTGATGATGATCTCTTTTCGCTCTTTGGGCAGAGGATACACATCGACAACCTTCCCCATCTGCGCGTCGGGACACATTTCAAGGAGGAGCTCCGTTGCGAGAGTCATTGCCTCCTCCGCGAGCATGGGAGAAAGGTCGTGCTCAAAACGACGGGATGAATCCGTGCGGATACCCACCCGCGCGGAAGTCTTTCGTGTATTTACGGCACTAAAATTCGCCGCTTCAAGCACGATGGCGGTCGTCGTCTCGTCTACGCCGACGTCCTTGCCGCCTTTTATCCCTGCGATAGCAAGCGGGCGAGCACTGTCGGCAATGACGAGTGTCTCGGGTGACAAAACAATTTCTTTCCCGTCGAGGGTGGTAATCGTTTCGTTTTGTTTGGCATTCCGCACCACAATTTCCACCGCGCCGTCTTTCTCTCGTACAAGCTTCCCCCTATCAAATACATGCATCGGCTGACCGAGCTCGAGCATGACATAATTCGTAATATCCACAATGTTGTTGATTGAACGTCCGCCAACCGATTCGAGGCGTTCGCGAAGCCACGCGGGGGATTCACCGACTTTCACATTTTCAACGACGCGCCCCATGTACCGCGGGCAGAGCTTCATGTCGGCGACCGAAACGCGAAGCGTTGTAATATCACGCGGGGCTGATTTTTTTTTTGCCTCCGCGCTCTTCATGGGCATACCCGACAATACTGATATTTCGCGTGCAATCCCACGGTGCGCAAGCAAATCATGTCCGCGATCCGGCATAATCTTAAGGTCAAAAATAGTATCGCCGCCCCGCTGTTCAACTCCCTCTACTTCACACAAATGCTGCATGAAAAGCGCGGAAACCTCCTCGGGTGAAGGAATATTTGCCTGCCGCGCCCCTGTGCCTGGCGCAGGCAGATCTTTTTCAAAATGTGACTTGAGCCACTGGTAAGAGATGGGGATGTTCATAATATTAAAACTGGTTTACCAAACGGAGATCTCCGGCATAGAGCAGGCGAATATCGTCGATCCCATATCGGATCATCACAAGACGATCAACTCCAACGCCAAACGCAAAGCCGGTATATTTTGTCGGGTCAATACCACCTGCTTTGAGCACATTGGGGTGAACCATACCACCCCCAAGCACCTCGATGAACCCTGTCTGCTTACAGACACTACAACCATTACCGCCGCACTTCATACACGACATGTCGACCTCAACACCGGGCTCGACGAACGGAAAGTAGCTCGGGCGAAGGCGAATCTTCGTATCATGACCATAAAGACGTGTGAAAAATTCCGTGAGCGTATGTTTCAAATGCGCAAGCGTAATCCCCTCGCCGACGACCAATCCCTCAACTTGATAAAATTGTGTTTCGTGCGTTGCGTCGGTTGCCTCGTAGCGATATACTTTCCCCGGCACGACAATCTTGAATGGTGGTTTGTTTGCTTCCATATACCGTATCTGCACCGCCGACGTGTGAGTACGGAGAAGAAACTTTTGACCACTGACATTTGATATTTGCCCCGAAACTTCAAGCTCTTCTTCAATTGATCTCTCTGTACCTACATTCCTGTCAGTTGTTCGTGAAGCGATGTTAGATGTCAATTGTTCTTTCTGGTTACCCTGCAACCAGAACGTATCCTGCATATCGCGCGCCGGATGGTCCTTGGGGACATTGAGTGCGTCAAAGTTATAGTGCTCGCTTTCAACCTCGGAGCCATCGGCAATCTCGAACCCGAGCGCCACAAACGAGTCCGTGATCTCGCGAATAACTTGCGTGAGGGGGTGCAAATGCCCTGGTTGAGTATTTTGAGAAGAGTTTTCTATCATCTCCCCATAATACACAAAAGGACGCTTAGGCGCAAAAAACAAACAAAGAGCGGTTTGTCGCAGACAAACCGCTCTTTGTTTGTTTTTTGGGAGCCACCTCCCGGATTTGAACCGGGGACCTACGCGTTACAAGTGCGTTGCTCCCCGCCCGACTGAACGATACCAGTTGTTCGGGCGGGTACCAACTGAGCGAGTATTTGAAAAACAACTTTTATTAAAAATACTTTGAGTACCTCGGCTTTAGTCTCCCTGTCGCGCGTTCAACTCTCGCTGAGGCAAACGAAAAACGAGACTGGAATATCTACTGGGATTTTGCACAAGAAAGAAGCATGATTGCTGTACACGCATGACGCATCCTTTTCCATTGATCTACAAAATGCCTGTTACGCGATTGATTCGACAAGCATAGAGTTATGCCTGTCGCTCTTCCTTTGGTCACCGTACGTCACCTCAAAAGCCACAATCAAACTCCATATGGTTATGGATTTACGTGGCTCTATTCCTATGTTTTTTAACATGACGAGCGGTAAAGTGAACGATGTAAATTTTCTGGATGACATATCATTCGAGCGGAATGTATTCTACGTGATGGACCGTGGGTATCTTGATTTCAGAAGACTGTATACCATTCACACAAACAATCTCACGATTAGTACGCAGACAATTCCTTGATTTGCTTGGTTTTTTGCTCTCTTCCGATATTAGACCAGTCCCGCAATAGCAACCCGTGCAAACACCGCCTGTGCCTCAACCTTCATACTCTCACTCTTACTATGGGTGTGCTTCTCCTGGGCATCCTCCTCTGCACGAGTTGCATTATAACGCCATGTTTTCCTGTTGTAACGGTTTAGTTCACGAGAGATGGTGCTCGGATTAACTCCAAGGATTTCTGCAACACTTTTCTGGTTGTGCCCCTCACCATACAGGGCATGAATTCGATCACGGTTTCGCTCACGCAAATGCACAAAGGGGGTTCTTTTTTGATGTTTTTTCATACAATTCTATGTTACAGAATTGCATTTCAAAAGAGAATTAAATGGTGATGGGTGTCGACGGGAGGATTCGAACCTCCGACCTCGGCTTTATGAGTGCCACGCTCTAACCACCTGAGCTACGCCGACATTGGTTCAACAATACACAATTTCACCTCATTTTGCAAAAATGCCGGCCTATGTCGGCATTTTTGTAAATCGTGTTGCGGGGGCCCGAATCGAACGGGCGTCTTCAGGTTATGAGCCTGATGAGATACCGCTTCTCTACCCCGCTATAATTACAACTAACAACAAACAACTAAACACTATCTAAAAAACACCGTTCGGTGTTTTTATGTACTTTGAATTACGAAACTCTATTTTCTGTCATTGCGAGTCGGTACTCCGACGTGGCAATCCATGAATGTATAGAGGTATTGGATTGTTTCAAGCCACTGAACATAATTGACAGTTAATTAGAGACTCTTTAGCTCTTTTTAGCCCGACCTTTTTGTTTAATTTCACATCAATAAATTCCATAAGTTGAGGTCTCACGAAGTTGTAGAAATATTCCCACTCCTCTATTACTACTTGTTGTTCATCAAATGTTTTTTTGTAACCGCCTTTCTGGTAGAACTCTAATTCATCCGTGAGGTGCGATCTCTCGACTCTCGGGTTGTCAGTCGGGGTTCCTGCGTTCGAGTAGAAGTGAAAGACCGTATCTTTTTTGAGCAACAGACGAAACTCGCCCATGTTCTCACTTCCATTGTCGGTGTTTTGACATGCGATGACGAATGGGAACTTTTCTTTTGACTTCTGGTACGCACGAGCAGAGTTTACTGCAGTGCTGTCGGGAACGAGCGTAAGCGCCCGTATTCTGGTGAATGAATCTGTTTCGGTATGCTGATACCAGAAGCTCTCGTTCGGTGTCGCGGGAACATCATTTGAGCTTGGTTTTGCAACATATTTCATGTCTTTCTCAACGAGTGCCCCCGGTGCCAAATCTTTGATTGCTTTCGGCGGACGATACCGCACGAACAACTCCATTTCCGGCTTCTCTCTATCCTTTTTTGCTTTCCACGCTCGCTCATTCTTCTTTGATATCTTCGGATCAATCTTCCGGTGCTTATGCAGATACTTGTTCACCGTATTTGGATTCACCTTGATATGGTGGTCTCGCAGAAGCACTACGGCAATCTTCTTTTTTCCCCACACATTCTTAGACCGTGCCCTCACTTTCAGAATCTTGTCCGCTACTTCCTTTGGTATTCTTTTTCTATTCCGCGTGTTCTTTGGAGCCTTTGACTCTGGCTCAAGCAAACGCGGGTCTTTCTTGTTCTTCTCAAAAACTGCTTTCATCTCGGACAGCCACTGTCGGGAGATTCCAAGTTTTCTCGCACACTGTGTCACATTTCCCACCTGTTCGTAGTAGAGCGCATACAGCCACCGGAGCCTCTTCTTTGCCTCACTCGATAGTTGATAATGGTTCGGATTCAATTCCTTTTCAGCGGTGTTTCTCATACGCTCAAGGCTACGCCTTTTGATGTCTCCCAGCCAGTCATTTTCTGGCAGTATTTTTGCGTTTCTCATTGTTTTCAAGGTGCTCGTCTACTGTCAACTATACACTGACCCAGTGCACCCTATTGACACGAGGGGTGCTTTTGCTATATTGCACCTAGGAAAAATATACAGGGGGAGTCATTATGTGCCAGAGAGCCCCAAAAAAGATACAAAGTATTCGCGAGTTGTTGGTTGCAATGTATGTACCACCCGATTCACAAACCGCAAGTGCCAAGCTCTCTCGAAATCCGATGGGTGATATGTACATCGCTCAACATTCCACATCCATCCAAAATAACGGATGCGCCAAGATCGAACTGAATGCGAACATTCCTGTCGGGCAAAGTGTCGTCATTGCCGCAAAAGAAGCGGGCTACCTGCAAGAAGTCAGTGGCGAGGAGACCCTAGAAACATACTTCTTAAGCTCCGAAGGGAAAAGGGTACACGACGAGCTCTGCGGAGAATGTGATACATCAGAAACCACGTAATAAAATGTCCCACTTGGGAGCAAAGCTCCCAAGTGGGTGGAACCAACCCGCGAACGCCTGCGGGTTTTTTGTTGCCTCAAAATAATCACCATCTTCCTAAAAATCTTTGTGAAGTTTGCTTTCTTGGGAATATGCGCAAAAACATCGAACTCTTTCTCATTATATCGCGGCACTAAATGCCAGTGCACATGCTTCACTTCGTCCATGTAAGCCAGATAGACTTTTTTAATCTTGAGTATTTTGAGTAATGCATTGCGCATTATATCAACCACGTGCATCAAATGTTCATACTGCTTGCGGGTGAGAGCACGCAGGTCAGGCACTTCTTTCTTCCACACAACAATCGTATGCCCCTCTGCAAGTGGGTAAAGCGCAAGACACACATACAAATACTTATCCTCGTATACAATTGACTCTTTTGGTGGTGTAGGGAGATCTACCATAAATATTCATTATTTATACATATCCTTCCGATGCCCCACTTTGAGGATTTTGGCAGTATCGTTTTCGACATCAAAAGCGACCCGGTAATCCCTGATACGAAAACGGTATTCTCCAAGCTCAAAATCCGTAAGACGCTCTGCAAATTCAAGAGGCGAAGGAGCTGACATGTACAGCTCAAGTTTCCGCTTGATCTGTAGCTGAACTTTCCGAGGAAGTTTGGGAAATTCTTTGACAGAGTTGCCCTTGAAATCGTATTCTTTGGTCTAATCAAGCCCGAGCTTCTTATATAGATTTTTGGACGACACTTCTTTTTTGGAAACACGTGCCCGCGCGATATCTTTTTTATATTTCTTGGAGGTCGACATTTGATAATATTCTTCAAGTTGGCTTACGCGCTCACGGATGGTCTCCCACACCGAAACGGGCAAAACCACGATAGGATTTTCCCCAAGTTTGAAAATTTGAGCTTTTTTCATCAACGCATTCATATTTTTATAACACTCTCTTCTTCAATCAATCGCAATGCCGTGTCACTTCGCCAACTGCGCCGCTTCCTCGAACTTGATGGAGAGGAGCTTGGACACGGCATCAGAGCCCATCGTGACGCCGTAGATGATTCCCGCGCGGGACATGGTCTCGCGATTGTGGGTGATTACCACAAGCTGGGAATACTTCGAAAGATTCTCGATCATATCACCGTATTTTCTCGAGTTCGCTTCGTCAAGCGCGGCATCAGTCTCGTCGAGGACAAGGAAAGGCGGCGGGTTCACCTGCGACACCGCAAAAAGAAGCGCGATTGATGTAAGCGCGCGCTCCCCGCCGGAGAGCATCTGGAGTCCGCGGATCTTTTTGTGTGGCAGATTCACCGCGACATCGATCCCCTCTTCAGGCTCTTCTTCATCTTCGGGACCTTCTGCTATATCCGTATCCGCACGCTTTTTCTTTTTCTCGTATGAGATCTGGAGTGATGCCGTGCCACCGCCGAACATGAGCGCAAAGAAATTCCCGAATTGCGCATTGATCTTCGCAATACCCTCTTTAAATTGCACGTCGAGCGCCTCTTCGAGCTCGCGAACAAGGGCGCGGAGAGACTCGGCGCTCTTCTTCAAATCCTCAAGTTCCTTGGCAAGAAATTCGTCTCGCGCGACCGTCTCTTCATATTCGCGCATCACGTCTTCGCCCGAACCACCACCCATTGTATCTTCGAGGCGGATCTTCGTGCGTTCTATTTTCTTGCGACGCTGTTCTTGCTCGATACGATTCTCAGCCAATGCGCCCGCCTCATCCAACACAAAATCCGTATACGTGAGGAGTACGCGCCCAATGAGAATTCCCCCCTCGCGCAGTTCTTCGCGAAACGCGACTTCTTCCCGCTCAAATGCTTCCTGCCGTCCCCGTACCATGTCGAGACGAAGGGCGACTTCCTGCTTGCGCGCCTTGAGTTCAAACGATGTTCGCTCGGCACCGGTCGTTTCTCTGCGCTTCGCTTCCATTTCCTGTTCAAGTACATGCACACGCCCTTCTGCGGTGCCAATACGTGTCTCGAGCGCCATCCCCGCTTCCATGAGCGTATCTTTCTCCGCGCGCAAGCCTTCGAGCTCGCGTGCATTCTCTTCACTCCGCCCCGTGGAAATCACGCCTCCGCGCACATGCTCGAGAAATTTCCCTACGCGCACGCGCACGCGGCTTACAACCCCTTTGATATACAAATAGTCCTCGCTCGACTCGGCATGCCCCAGCTCGTTATATAGATCCTCGGCGAGTAACTCACTCTCGCGTGCGGAGATCATCTTATCCTTGGTTTCTACGGGCGCGCGCAAACGGCGCTCTTCGGATTCGATCATTCCCTCCATGCGGCCGATCTTGCGCGCCAAGTCGTCACGCTCACGTCGCATGTTCCCTATCTCCCCCCGCGCGCGAAGAAGCTCCGCGCCAAAGGCTTCGTCGGGACGCTCGGCGCGCATAGTATCCGCCGCGCGGAGTCCTTCTTCTGCTGTACGCAATTCATGCTCAAGTGTTTCCCGCTCGACTTTTAGGATTTCCCGCGTGTGCTTCAAATATGTTTCTTCGCGGCGCAAATACTCGCGATACAGGACGAGGAGTTCTTCGCGCAGACTCCGCGCTTGCTCTATTTTCTCCACCTGCTTTTTCAAAAACTTGATATGCGGAGCAATCTCGCGACGAAGCGACTCACTCGCGCGCATGTTCTCCTCGGTCTTCACGAGCTTCTTTTCACTCTCGGCAATACGCCAGTGATATATTTTGAGGCCGAGCGCATCCTCGATCATCGCACGGCGTTCCTTGGGCGATGCGTTCAGAATCCTGTCTGCTTCCCCTTGCGAGATGATGTGGTGCCCCGATGCCCCGATATGTACCGACGCCAAGAGCTCAATCACGTCCTTGAGTCGTACCGATGAGCTGTTCAAAAAATATTCACTGGACGCATCACGGTGGATCTCGCGTGCAATCGCAACTTCGTCAAAATCCACCGGAAACGTACGGTCTTTGTTGTCGAACACGATTGTCACCTTGGCGCGGTTCTGTCGCTCGATCGATTTCGATCCGTTAAAGATGAGATCCTCGGTGCGCTTGCCACGCATGCTCTTGAGCGACTGTTCCCCGAGCACAAAGCGAAGCGCCTCGGCAACATTTGACTTCCCCGACCCATTCGGTCCTACAATAGCCGAGATAGACGCGCCAAACTCAAACACGCTCTTCCGAGCGAACGATTTAAACCCAGAAATTTCGAGACTCTTTACGCGCATTAGGTTTAGTTTACCCCGACACCAACTTTTTGCATAGTGTTTAATTGCATATCTATTATTTGAAGGTAACCAGTTTCCCTGCTGAATATAGGGCGTCAGCGATAAAACACGAGAAACACAACACAATAATGCAAAAGTAGGTGTGGGGGTTTAGCACAAAATAATACAGCCCGCACAAAGTTGCGCGGGCTGTCTAAATACTACAAAATGTGCAAAATCAACTAAAGGGCTGCGGCGATCTCATCAAGCGTCCGCATCTAAGTCTCTTCTGTTTTTTAGATGTACTTCATTAGAAGGCCCTGCACTGGTAACCATATTCGTTCCCCTTTCAATGTTCTCATTGAAGTACGCCCTCCGATAGGGAATATCTTCAGGTTGAGCAAGTCAACCCTAGCCATCAGATTATCCGAAAAAACCAGCGAAAGCAAGGCGGGGGCGACACCTTCGGTGTCGCCCCCGTTACTTTCCACTTTGCTTGTCACTTTCGACTTTCAACTTTCGACTTACTGGCCCCGACTACCTTTTTACCTTTCCTTTTTGCTCCAAGAGAACAACTCTGCTTGCGAGATCGTGCAATTCATATTTCAATGTAAATTTGTCCCCCATCGATAAAACATCCCGTCGTGTAGAAGCGAGATTTTCTTTTACCTCAGCAATATCCTTCTCAGTTTCATTAAACCTCATGTTGACTTCTTTCTTAAACTCTCCAAGCTTATTATGCACACCATCAAACCCCTTAGCGACCATAATTGCCAAATCATCTATTGTCATCCTCTTGTTTGTTGCCTTTTTCATAGCATAAGTATATCAAAAACAAAAAACTGCACAATCAACTTCAACCCCGAGTCCACTTTTGACCTTTGACTTTATGGACTTTACAACTATTTTTGCCACCCCTTCTCCTTGAGCCCCTCCGCCGCGGCAACTTGCTCGGCTTCTTGCTTGGACCTGCCGGAACCTTCGGCAACAAATGTATCGCCGAGGTACACCCCCACGGTAAACTGCTTGTCATGGTCGGGGCCAAACTCTTTTATAATGCGGTACGATGGCGTGATACTCACCTTCTCCTGCGCTTGCTCCTGAAAGAAACTTTTTGCATCACGCCAGAGCTTTTTCTTTACAATCTCTTCTGTCTTTTGCAAAAGATATTGTTTCAAAAATGAATCCGCCGCCGCATATCCTTGGTCCAAATAAATCGCACCGACGAGCGCCTCGAACGCATTCGCGAGGATAATTTGCCGCGCTTTCGTGCCCTTGTCTTTTGCCTCGCCTTTGGAAAGGAGGAGGTAATGCTCGATACCGAGTTCAATACCGAGTTCGCCGAGCGTCACCGCATTCACGAGCGCCGCACGATAGCTCGTAAGGTCGCCCTCCGATGACCGCGGATATTTCTTGTATAAAAAATCAGTTACCGAAAGTTCCACCACCGCATCGCCCAAAAATTCCATCCGCTCATTGTGGTCGAGTCCGCGCTCGCGAGTTTCGTTGATATACGAGCGATGTGTAAACGCCTCGCGAAGCACCGCGCGGTCACGAAAATGCACACCGATATGCTCCTCGAATGGAGTAAATTTGTCTTCTTTCATAAGTTTCTAAATTAGAGTCTGTGCAAAAACACGAGGGTAAATTTTTAATTTTGTAATTAAAAATTATTTACCAAGTAATATTCCTACCGCCTTTGTGATTACAGGAATCATATCGTCATATAAATTGAGACTAACGATATCCGCGAGTTTCCACCACCGCGCATCGTCGAGTCCGCCGGTCTTCTCTACCGTAATATTTTGAAACGGCGCCTCGGCGAGATAATAGCTCACATGCTTGCGGATCTTACCCTTCTCGGGGTGCGATGCCGTATACTCATTTTCTCCCAAAATTTCTCCGACAACAACCGGCAACCCAAGCTCTTCATTCACCACGCGGACAATTGCCGTTTGATCATCCTCGCCTTCCGCAAAATGCCCCTTGGAAAGCGTCCAGTGACCGAAAATATCATGCACGAGTGCGAGATATATTTCCTCGCCGTTTTTCGCATATACCACCGAACCACCCAGCTTCTCAAGCGGAAGCGTCTTAGGATCGATGGGTGTACCCACTTTTTTCTTTTTACTGACTTCGTCTTTGCCCGGCTCCCCTAGCTCTTTATATACAGCACCAAGCACCCCGTTTACAAATTTACCGCTCGTCTCGCCACCAAAGGTTTTCGCAAGCTCGATTGCTTCATTAATCGCAACCTTCGCTGGTACTTGCGCGCGATCCTCAAAAAGAAGCTCAAAAAGCCCGAGACGAAGAATATTTCTATCCACGATAGCAATCTTGTCTATTGGCCAATCAGGCGCGGCTTTTTCGATAATAACGTCGAGTTCCTTCTGTTTACCAAGAACACCCAACAGGAGTTTCCGCATAAAAGAAAGGTCTTGGATTCCGGGCGCGAATTCTTCCGCCAGACGGGTGAGTGTTTTTTCCAAATCAAGCTCCGTGAGATTCCCTCCGCGGAAATCCCACTCATACAGTGACTGCATTACGATACTTCTTGAAAGGTGCCTATTCGCCATAAGATTATGAACTTACAACTAACAACAAACAACTTACTACATACAACTTACAACCATGATTCAAACGCCTTTGCGTTCTAATTTCTGTTGTCAGTTGTTTGTTGTTGGTTGTTGGTTATGCCATGTCAGTTGTCCGCGAAGCGGTGTCAGTTGTCAAATGTTCTTCAAAACTATTTTGCCGTCTCTTTTTTCTTTGTTACTTTTTTCTCGCTTCGAGCAATGGTTTTCGCCAAACTCAAAACCGCTTTGCCGCGATACGTGCCGCAATTCGTGCACGCCTGATGGCGTACATGGTACGCCTGACACTTCACGCACTTTGAAAGACGCGTGCCCTTGAGCGCGTGGTGTGAACGGCGGTTTGCGGTATGTGCCCGCGTATGTCGCATTCGTACTACCATAGTTTTATTAATATACCAAAACGCCCATAAAAAATCAAGAGGCGACCATTGACCACCTCCCCTGCGGGCAAATTTAAAGGGCGGGATAAGTTCCGCCCTTTAATAGAGTATTCAATGCCGTATCTCGTGCAAAAGATCTCAATGCTCGAACTGAGCCAAAAATGCTTTCAAAGGATCTGTTGTTTCTAGGGTAAATTCCCCCATTTTCGTTTTAATCACTTTCTTGATACCTAAACCCAAAAAACTTCGGAGCTCACAGCTTCTCACTCTTCCCATCTCACAAGGGCATGCGTCCCCTGTCTTTGAAATTACAACAAGTGACACCCTGTATGAAGTTTGGGTCTCGGCGGTAAGTACGATTGACCCGCCGGTAACAAGCTTGAGCGTCACAGAATGATATTTCTTCATTTCTGGTAGAACCGGTTTACCATTATGATGATTTGTCCTATTTTTCCTTGAAGCAAACATGTTAGCTTCCTTCCTCTGTTTGTGAATCAATGTTCAATGTACTATCCTTCACATACTTAATTACCCCCACAATATGTGATAAATGTAAAGTATATACCGAACGTTTTTTTATGCAAGTGCCCCCAAATCCACTATGTACGTATCTTGCCCATAATATATTATACGTACATAACTTAGATTTTTATGTTCTTTAAAAAACTCTTCCGATGATGCGGGATAATGCCGTGTTTTTTGATCGCGGCATAATGCGCGTGGGTGCCGTAGCCTTTGTGTTTTTCGAATCCGTACGCGGGGAATTTTTTGGAAAGCTTCACCATTCGCGCATCACGCGTTACTTTTGCCACAATAGACGCCAGCGCAATCGCAAGTTCTTTCTCATCACCTTTGATGATTGTCTTTTGGTGTTCATACTGTGCCGGAGCACGAAGCCCCCCGTCAAGCAGAACGCGCCGTTGGCGCAAGTCAAAAGTGGAAAGTCTCAAGTTAAAAGCGGGTACGGGATCAACTTTTTTGAGTGCACGAGTAATAGCTATTTGTATCGCATGAGAGAGTCCCTTTTTATCTATCACACTCGCGGAAACAAAGGCCACAGCGTGCTCAAGCCACCCCTCACTCTGCGCTTTCTCTATTTTCAAAAACCACGCCTCCCGTGCTCTAGGTGAAAGTTTTTTTGAATCCTTGAACCCATGCCCCCATTTTGTTTTTACTTTTAGACTTTTGACTTTTAACTTTACGACTCCTATTGCCACCGGCCCCGCAAGCGGCCCCCGCCCCACCTCGTCAACGCCGATGATGTATTTATATTTATTTCGTCTCTTCATCCCTTTTGTTACCAAACCTCCTTATGTCAGATTCCACGAGAGTCCTCTGTGTATCCGTGCGAGAAATCATCGAAAGTAAGGGTGTCGTGTTATTCTTCTCGCTCCTCTTGTCGGCAATAGAAAAACCAACATATTCCACCTTCTTTTTCATACGATGCCGTACCCAATCTATTGCAGGTACAAGGTCGGAATCAGAGCTCACCACAATTGCCGTATCGTACTTGTTATCAATCGCACCCACGATAAGATCGGTCGCCAATTTTACATCAATCCCCTTCTCGCGAAGTCGTTCAAAGGTTATTTTTGTGATCCCCAGTTTCTTCAATTTTTCATAGTCAACAACTCGACTGTCGACAGGGATTTCTTCTATGCGTGTCTTGAGTTTGCTCGTTTTTATCTCCCATTGTGTCTTTTTAAGAACAGCGAAAAAGGAAGTCTGTCGCGACATTGCCTCCTTTGAACGCGGGTCTCCTTCTTTTTCCCTTACCGTGCCAACATAAAAACGCTTTCCCATTTCTGAAATAACTCTATTGCCAGAGAGAAACGTAGCAAATTCTTCAAAATTAAAATCGAGCTCCTGAAGCTCCAGCTTTTTAAGAACGAGATGATAAAAATTTCCACCATCTATAAAAATACAAACCCTATTTTTCATCACTAAAGTATACACCCAAAACGAAAACCTGCACACTCCCTTTCAGGAGGCGCAGGTGACTTTCACTTTCAAGTATAGCAAAGGTCTGCTATATGTCAAGCAAAACTTTTGGCTCACGCATTACACCACACAAATTCTGAAATAATTGTGGCTGTCCCTATTATTTCTTGCACGAGTAATTCACTTGGTTGTCTCACGTCTAAGTAGTAGTTCCATCAATCATCCTTGTTTTGCCCCTCGCCAAATATATAGATACCAATATATCGGCATACTGATTATGTTCCCTAGAAATAAAACTACCGCCCAAAGCGCCTTCTTGTCTTGACTGACTCGATGGTTCTTAAAAACATTTTTAATATAGATATAGAGTAGAATACCTATCAAAATCATAGTGAATAAATGTAACGAGAAAATAAGAAAGAACCAAGTGGGTGGCTCTTTTAATTGATTACCAGAAGAAACAAAAGAAATTTGAGAAAAAACAAACAAAAAAGAAAGTACCATGTAGAGAATAGGCCATACCGTTGCTATTCCGAGAATAACTTTTTTTGATTTTGACATTTTTCTTGATTTAAAAATTAATACCAATAATTAGCAGTATGCCCCCCCCCCGAAACATTTAGCAAGCTACAGGTTGTGAATAACTCTTAAAAACAGGGGGCACGACTTCGTCGCGGCCCCTGTTTTTAAACCATCCGCTAAACCTGCTATACCCCCACACCTACTTTTAACATGGATCATTACCTTTATATACAAAGTAAGCGAAGATATGGTAATTCAAAAAACAGTATATTCCAATCCTCTAATGTCCCCTGAAACTACTTTTCAGTAATGATGGATTTTTGGATAATTTTTCCTAATTTTGCCTTCGCTTTTTTCATTTC
>Ga0075988_106_pt1 | contig 32249 bp, 25 predicted proteins | sample RifGroA2_FD_68036 | JGI IMG/M metagenome (GOLD analysis project Ga0075988, IMG submission 68036) | Parcubacteria bacterium GW2011_GWA2_49_16 | reverse complement strand
ACGATGCACGGCCTCCCACATTGTGGTAAACTGTTACCAATGAAATGCGTCATGAGCCCGGGTCATACCCTGCGGTCTCTGCCGCAGGGATTTTGATTAGAAAAAATAGAAACCAATTTTTCAGATAAATTTGAACAAAAAAATAGAAAATTTGTGGAGGGTAAAATGTTGTCTGATGGTGTAGGATACTTAAATATAAAAAGTTGGTCTAATCATAACAAGACCGAAGGGGGGAATATAGCGGAATTAGTAGAGAAGGAATTAAATAATTTTAAAGATAGTGATTCTTTGATTATTGATGTTAGGCAAAATGGCGGTGGGAATAGCAGTCTTGCAGAGAATCTTGCGAGTCATTTTATAGAGAAACAAACTCAATATTGTAAGATTTTCAAAAAAGTTTCAAAACAGGATGAGTTAGTTGAACAAACAGTAAATATTAGTCCAAAGGGGGAATTTTTAGATAAAAAAATTGTAATTTTAACTGGTCCAAAGTGTCTGAGTTCAAATGAAATGTTTGTTTTGATGTTAAAAGATACAGGTAAGGCGATAACAGTTGGGCAAACAACTGGCGGTGGCTCTGGTAACCCAAAAGCCTTTAATTTACACTTGGGAGGTAAAGATTTTATATTAACAGTTTCCACATGGAGGATGATGAGAAATAATGGTCAAGAATTAGAAGGTGTTGGCATAGAGCCAGATATCCCAGTAGAAATTAAAAGAGACGATGTTATTCAAAAACGAGATATAGAGTTAGAAAAAGCGATTGAGTATCTAAAACATGGATGATAACAAATATTTTAAACCTACAAAAAAGTGTTAAGATAGTAAAAGTTCCGTTCGTAAGTCGTCCCAGACGGTCAGCCAAAAAATAGAATCGTTGTTTTCGCCAAAATTTGGAGCGTCGCTTTGCGACGCTCCAAATTTTGGCGAAAAAACAAATTCTGAAACTTGGCTGTGTCTCCTGAACAAAATCCGAACTTTTTACCAACAAAATCGGTCTAATGGCCATTTAAGCAGTCTATTTTCTCAGAATCTCTGTTGCAATCTTTCGTATTCTTTCCCTGCTTTTCCCGCGGTGTGCGGTGAGCAAATTTTTTAGTCGACTCCAATATCCATCAAGGGAGTTCGTGGTGTTAGGAATGGGACTGTCCACTCATTGGGCTTTTTATATCGCTTCGCTCATAAAAATCCTCAATGAGTCTTGCGAAACTCCAAGTGCTCGTTTCTCACCCAGTATGCGAGAGTCATGTTCCTTTCGGAGCGACCATCCGCTATCTACTCATTGCTATGCACAGGAGAGGTTTAGTACAATCCCTCGCGGGTCGTTACCCGAAGGCCGACAGGGTTTGGGAGTGAAATGCTAAACCTCGCCTCTGCATTCTACTGAATCTTGCCTTCATTGTTAAAGTACAAAACCCAGTAGATTCTCTCATACTGGGGTTGTTATGACCGTAAGACAGCGAGTGATTGTTTACCTTCTCATTGCAACTGCCGTAGCAGTCTTGGGGGGAGCGATTTATTAAGGAATTCACCGGAATAAATCAACATTTTTTAGAGACCTCTCCACGCTGGTACCAATATGGTTTGTTTTTGCGGGAATAATTGTGGGGATGGCTGTCCCGCGTTATCGATGATACGCTCAAACCTGTAAGGATCACCTCTTGTCTCGTCACACGGTGTGACGAGACATTTTTTATTTCTCCACAAACTCGTAATCGATACTCTTGCGTTCGAGGTCGACAGCTTTGACGCGAATACGGACTTTGTCGCCGAGCGCATAGCGCTTGCGGGTGTTCTTGCCGATGATGCGATAGTTTTCTTTTTCAAAAATATAAAAATCATTACCAAGGTCGGCGATGCGCACAAGTCCTTCACATTTTGTCTCGTTTTCTTCGATAAAGATACCCCACTCGGCAACACCGGAAATGGTGCCTTCGAATGTTTGTCCGATGCGCGTCGCCATGTACTCCGCTTGCTTGAATTTGATTGATGCACGTTCGGCGTCTGCGGCGAGTTTCTCCATCTCGGAGGAGTGCGCGGAAAGTTTGCGGTACTCCTGCATTTCTTCTTGCGTTACTTGTTCTCCTGCGAGATAGTGTGCGAGGAGGCGGTGTACCATCACGTCCGGATAGCGGCGGATTGGTGAGGTAAAATGTGTGTAGTATTTGAATCCGAGCCCATAGTGACCAATGTTATTGGTTGAATAAATGGCTTTCGCGAGGGTACGGATGATTACGGTGTGGAGCATCGACTCTTGGGGTGTCCCTTTGATTTGGTCAAGAAGTTTGTTGATGTCTTGCGAGGTGGCGCGACCGTCTTTCAAAGGGAGCTTGTAGCCGATCCGACCGAGGAATGTCGCGAGGAGCCCCAAGCGGTCCGGTTCCGGCTCGTCGTGGATGCGATAAACAAAAAGCGAGGCGTCGTCGTCTTTTATCTTTTTGGCAACAAATTCGGCGACCTTCCTGTTGGCGAGAAGCATGAACTCCTCGATCAATTTGTTGGTGTCCTGCATCTCTTTGCGGTACACGCCGATGGGACGCTTGTTTTCGTCGAGGATGAATTTTACTTCATCATGGGAAAAGTTGATTGCGCCGGCATCGCGATTTTGCTTATCAAGCTTCTTGGCAAGGGTGTTCAAGATTACCAATTCGTCGTGGAACATTCCTGCGCCGTCGTCAAGAATTTTCTGCGCGTCTTCATAGGCGAAGCGTCGGTCGGAATGAATGACGGTGCGGCCGAACCATTCGGTTTCAGGGTAGACCGATTTTTTCGGATCCGAAAATGCTTCTTTAGGGAAGGTAAACACTGCTGAAAAAGTGAGCTTGTCTTCTTTTTCATTGAGCGAGCAGAGGTCGTTCGAAAGTACTTCAGGGAACATGGGGACGACGCGGTCGACGAGGTATATCGACGTGGCACGGTTGCGGGCTTCTTCGTCGATTGCCGAGTGCGGTCTAATATATGCAGATACATCTGCAATATGGACGCCGATTTCAATTGATCCGTCTGCGAGTGTTTGGACCGAGAGTGCATCGTCAAAGTCTTTGGCATCGGCAGGGTCGATCGTGAAGGTCGTGATGTTACGGAAATCGCGGCGTTTATGGATTTCGCGGACGAGGAGCGCGGTCGCGTCTTTCTTGATTTCGTGCGCTTCTTTTTCTATCGCATCGGGGAGCTCCATTTGAAGACCTTTGTCGAGGATGATGGCGCGGATTTCGGTTTCGTTGTCGCCAGAATCGCCGATGATTTCCACAAGCTCACCCTCGGGATTTTTCTTGGGATCAGTCCATTTGGTGATACGCACGAGTGCTTTCTTTTTGTCACTGCCTGCGGGGACGCCTGCCGCCGGGATGCGAATGTCGACATAGATGTGGTTGTCTTGCGGTACGAGGAAATACGCGTCGGTGTCTTTTTCGAGGGTGCCGACGAAGGTTATTTTTGCGCGTTCGATGATCTCGGTAATCTCGCCCGTTTGCTGTTCGTTCGGGATACGAGGATGTAGGAGCACTTTTACGCGGTCGCGGTGAAGGGCGGTGTTAAGGAATCCTGTTTCGATGCGGATGTCGTTTTCGCGGGGGCTGCCTTCACCGAGAGATACGAAACCGAGTCCTTTGCCGGTGGTGGTGATGATTCCCTCAATATAGTTTTTGTTTCCCATAAATATCAAATACTTTAGCATAGAACGCAGAGTTTGACTATTTAGAAGCTTTTTGATAGGATACTTTGCATGTTAAACATTCGATTACAGCGTGTCGGCAGGAAGAACGATCCCTCGTTCCGTGTGATCGTCACGGATTCCAAATGGAAACCGAAGACGGGGAAATTTGTCGAGATCATCGGCTCATACGATGCACGCAAGGGTTCGCCCGTTATCAAGGCTGACCGCGCAAAGCATTGGCTTTCCGTAGGGGCGCAAGCGTCGGGTACGGTACACAACCTTCTCCTCGACCTCAAGGTTATTGCGGGTAAAAAGGTAAATGTATTGGGGAAGAAAACTCCTATTGTGAAAGAGGCTCCCGCTGAGGTTGTTGCGGAAAAACCTGCTGAAGAAGCGCCGAAAAAGGAAGAGACGCCAGCTTCCGCCATAGCCGAGGCTGTTGCGGACAAGCCCGCCGTAGCCGAGGCTGCCCTAGACAAGCCCGCCGAAGAAGCTCCCGCGGAAGAAATTCTTGCGGAGAAAGCATAACTCGCTCAACACTGAATTCTTGAGAGGACCGCGCAGTCAAAAACTACGCGATTTTCTTTTTTGAGTTAGAACCTGCCTACAATCTCATGCCTGCCCAAAACTTCACAATTTCCTGCGAAAATCACGCATTCCGACGAGGCATATCGAGATATGTCGAGGAGGAATAAGTGATTTGCACCACAAGAGTACTTCTTGTTTTCTAACTCACTTCGTTCGTAAGAAAACAAAGTCGCAGCGGAAATTTTGGTGTTTTGGGCGGCAAGCATTGTATTTGTTGTTTAATTTGCGGTGAGATTGTAGGCAGGTTCTTAGAGGTATTGCACTTTTGCCGCGGAATATAGTACAATATTTTTAGCAGTCGTCATGCTTAGTAACGGTAATAATGATATAACGATAAGATTTCGAACATACTATGACACAAGAACCAGATGTAACGTTTCTCGAATATGTGGTGAAAGCGCTCGTCGACCATCCGAGCGATGTGAAGGTGAGTCGCGTTATCGATGAAATGGGCGTACTCATTACGCTTGATGTGAACCCGGGCGATATGGGCAAGATTATCGGGCGCACGGGAAATACCGCAAAAGCGATTCGTACGCTTTTGCGCGTCGTGGGAATGAAGAATAATGCCCGCGTGAATTTGAAGATCAACGAACCCGCTGGCGGCCGCGACACCAGCGCGGGAGGTTCACTCGAGGGAGGCAAGAAGTCCGCTCCCTCCAAGACGGTTGATGAGGTGATTGATGAGTTGGGGATTTAACAACTAACAACTAACAACTAACAAGAGGGGATTCGTTATATGTCCGCGAAGCGGTGTTAGTTGTCAGTTGTTCCCCCTATGATCCGATTCCACATCATCAGTATTTTCCCCGAAGTCGTTCGCGCGTATTGCAATGCGTCTATTCTTGGCCGTGCTCAAGAAAGCGGACACATTGTTATCTCGTACGTGAACCCGCGTGATTTTGCACGGGATAAGCACCAGAAAGTTGATGACCGTCCCTATGGCGGTGGTCCCGGCATGGTCATGATGCTGGATCCGCTCATTCGCGCGTTCGATAGGGTCGCAAAGAGTATCGCGCGCAAGAAAAATGTAAAAACAAAAGTTATCATCTTTGTTCCTTCAGGAAAACAATTGACTAACGCATACGCAAAGACGCTGACAAAAAAATATACCGACATCGTGCTCATTGCAGGACGCTACGAGGGTATTGATGCACGCGTGAAGAAGATATTCAAAGCGGAGGAGATTTCAGTGGGACCGTTTGTGCTCACCGGTGGGGAAGTGCCAGCGATGATTGTCGTTGATGCATGTGCAAGGCAGATAGAAGGGGTCCTCGGCAAAGGTGAGTCTGTGGAAGAATCACGAACGGCATCGCCTGAAGTGTACACGCGTCCTGAAGTGTACGAATGGAAAGGCAAAAAATATCGCGTCCCCAAAGTCCTCCTTGGTGGTGACCACGCGAAGATTGAGGTGTGGAGGAAGGGGAAGCAAGGGTAGCATCCAAAATCCAAGGGATGCCCTCGGGTTTTTGTAAGGATTGAAACTGTCCTTACTCTACAAGGGTAATTTTGAGTTTGACAAGAATTCTCAGTCTGCTATACTCTTCGTAACGGTAATTTGATTGCGTACTTGGTGCCGTAAATTAAGAATCTACAATTTTACAAGGTTTCGTTTACTCGTTAACCTTATAGCATATCAAAAAGGTGGTATTCACTTGCCTTTTTGTTTTTTGTCGTTTAGGGGTACAGTAAACATAATTTCATATAGCACACTATTTCCTATGCGAGAAAAGAAATACTTTGCGCGCTACAAAAAGCCGCTTGTGTCCATGCCAAATTTGGTGGAGACGCACTTGAAGTCCTACAAATGGCTTGTTGAAGAAGGATTGAAGGATGCATTTAAAGAATTCTCACCGGTTAAGGATTATTCGGACAAGAAATTTGAATTTGAATTTACCGGCATTGAACTCTCGAAGCCGAAGTACGATGAATATTATGCCAAGGAAAACAAACTTTCCTACGAAGCACCACTCAAGGTGCGCGTAAAGCTTATCAACAAGATCCTTAAGACGGAAAAGGAGCAGGAGATTTTCATGGCGGATTTTCCCATGATGACGTCGCACGGCACGTTCATTGTGAACGGTGTCGAGCGCGTAGTCGTGCCACAGATCTCGCGTTCGTCCGGTATCTCATTTACTGTGGACGAGGTGAAAGGTAAGCGCTATTTTGGCGCGAAAATCATTCCCGGTCGTGGCGCATGGGTTGAAGTCGAATCCGATCCCGACGGCGCAGTCTATGTGCGAATCGACAAGAAACGTAAATTCCCCGTTACGGTTCTTTTGCGTGCTTTGGGACTCCGCGACAACGAAGCAATTTTGAAAGCATTTGCAGAAGATGATCTTGCAAAGAAAGCGATCGAAGCATCCCTCGCAAAGGACACGACCACAACCGCAAATGAATCATACGTCGAGATCCACAAGAAACTCCGCGACGGCGACCTTGCAACGCCCGAGAATGCCAAGGATTTCGTCGACTCTATTTTCGCAAAAGAAAAATACGACCTCTCGGAAGTCGGACGTTTTAAATTCAACAAGCGTTTCAATAAGAGCGTGGAAAAGACCGAGATTGCGCGCCGAACGCTCAACGCACTCGACCTTGCCACAATTGTGGCGCATATTGTAAAATTGAACGCGACGCCTCATGCAACGCACGACGATATCGACCACTTGGGTTCGCGCCGTATCCGCGCGGTAGGAGAAATGCTCCAGATGAAGATTCGCGTCGGTATGACACAGATCAAGCGCAATATTCAGGACCGCATGTCGACAATCGACACGGACGCGACGCTCCCGATGCAGTTTATCAGCCCTCGCCCGCTCCAAGCGCGCCTCAAGGAATTTTTCGCGACGAACCAGCTCTCGCAGTTCATGACGCAGTACAACGTGCTCTCGGAGATCGAAAACCTCCGCACGTTTTCCGCATTGGGGCCCGGGGGACTTACGCGCGAGCGCGCGGGCATCGAAGTGCGTGACGTGCACCCTTCGCACTACGGACGCCTTTGTCCGATCCACACGCCGGAAGGCCCGAACATCGGACTCATCTTGCGCCTATCATGCTACGCGCGCACCAATGATTTCGGCATGATCGAAACGCCGTACGTGAAAATTAAGAATGGCAAAGTGACGAAAGAAATCGTGTACATGGATGCGCTTGAAGAAGAACAGTACAACATCGCACACATGGCACTCAAGCTCGATGGCGATTCAATCGTGGAAGATAAAGTTGAAGTACGCAAAGCTGGTCGCCCCGAGCTTGTGCTCAAAGCGGATGTCCACTACATGGACATTGCCGCGAACCAAGCATACTCGATCGCAACCTCAATGGTTCCATTCCTTGAGCACGACAATGCGAACCGCGCACTCATGGGTTCGAACATGCAGAAGCAAGCGATCCCGTGCGTTATCCCCGAGGCACCGCTCGTCGCAACTGGCATGGAAGAGCAAGCCGCTGGTGACACGGGACGTCTCATCGTTGCGGAAGCAAGTGGTACGATTGCGCGCGTAGATGCGCGCAAGATTGTTCTCAAGGATGACAAGGGGAATAACCATGAACACAAGTTGGTGAACTTTTCGCGTACGAATGGCTTTACCGCATTTCATCAGCGTCCCACAGTCTCGCTCGGCGACAAGATCAAGAAGGGGGATATTCTTGCCGACACGTCATCGTCCGACAACGGACAAATCGCACTCGGACAGAATGCACTCGTTGCCTTTATGTCATGGAACGGTTCAAATTATGAAGACGCTATTATTCTCTCGGAGCGCTTGGTGAAGAACAGCAAATTTACTTCGATTCATATGGACGAGTTTGTGGTGAATGTACGCGATACGAAACTTGGACCCGAGGTCACGACGCATGATATTCCCAACGTTGGCGAGGCGAAGCTCAAAGACCTCGACGAGGACGGTATCATCCGTATCGGCGCCGAGGTGCACCCGGGCGATATTTTGGTCGGAAAGATTACCCCTAAAGGCGAGACGGAGCTTACTCCCGAGGAGCGCCTTCTCCGCTCGATATTCGGCGAGAAAGCACGCGATGTGAAAGACACGTCGCTCCGCATGGAGCACGGCAAGCGTGGTCGTATTGTGGGTGTGAAAGTATTCTCGCGTGAGCGCGGGGACAATCTGGAGAGTGGCATTATCAAGCGCATCCACATCGAGGTCGCGCAGGTGCGCAATATTTCGGTGGGTGATAAGCTCGCCGGACGCCACGGAAACAAAGGTGTCATCTCCGTCATTCTTCCCGAGGAAGACATGCCGTACATGGCGGATGGTACGCCGATTGATGTGATCTTGACGCCGCTCGGTGTGCCTTCGCGTATGAATCTCGGACAGATTCTCGAGCTTCATTTGGGTCTTGCGGCGAACACGCTCGGTTACCAGGCAATCGTGCCGCCCTTTATGGGCGCAACACCGGACGAGATCAAGGGCGAACTCGTAAAAGCCGGTTTCCGCGATGACGGTAAAATGAAACTCTACGATGGCCGCACAGGAGAAGGGTTTGATCAGGATATTGCGGTAGGATATATGTATATTTTGAAGTTGAATCATATGGTCGAAGACAAGATTCACATGCGTTCGATAGGGCATTACTCGCTCATTACGCAACAGCCGCTTGGCGGCAAGGCGCAGGGCGGAGGACAGCGCTTCGGAGAAATGGAAGTGTGGGCGCTCGAAGGATACGGTGCGTCGCACGTACTTCGCGAAATGCTTACGGTGAAATCCGACGATATTACGGGACGCTCGGGAGCGTTTGATGCGATAGTGAAAGGCAATGATGTCACTGAGACACACATACCGGAGTCATTTAATGTGCTCCTGAATTACCTTCGCGGACTTGCGCTCGACATCGAGCTCGTAAAGAAAGGGGATATCAAATAGCTTATCAATCATCATTACCATTATGAAAACATTACGCGAACAACAGAATTTTGATGCGATCCTCCTCAAGCTTGCTTCACCGGAGCGCATGAAAGATTGGTCATACGGCGAGGTTACCAAGCCGGAAACCATTAACTACCGCACGCAGAGAAGCGAGCGCGGAGGGCTTTTTGACGAGCGTATTTTCGGTCCCGAAAAAGACTATGAATGTTACTGCGGCAAGTACAAGCGCATTCGGTACAAGAATATTATTTGTGAAAAATGCGGTGTTGAAGTCACCCGCTCAATCGTCCGTCGCGAGCGCATGGGACACATCGAGCTTGCAAGTCCTGTCGCACACATTTGGTTCTTGCGCAGTATTCCGTCACGCATGGGACTCCTTCTCAACCTTCCGATTGCTGATCTCGAAAAAGTTATTTACTTTGCAGGCTACATCATTACGGGAGTAAATACTGCTCTGCGCGACGGGCTTATGAAGGAGCTTGATCAAGAATATAAAGCAAAGCTCAAGACTTTGACGGACGAAAAAGGAAAGGAAAGTCTGAAGGAACTCCTCTTGAATGGCAAGCGCGAAATTGAATCATTGGTTGAAGGAAAAGTTCTTGATGAGGCAACGTATCACAAATTTGCACTCAAGTATGGCACGGCGTTTGAGGCGGGCATCGGCGCGGAAGCGATTTACAATATTTTCAAGAAGCTTGATTTAGTGAAATTCAAAGAGAAACTCCAAGGCGAGCTCGAGAAAGCCGGCTCGGTAGAACGTGCAAAATTGAACAAGCGTTTGGGTATTGTGAAATCGATGATTAACGCCGGCGTACGCCCGGAATGGATGTTCTTGACGGTGATCCCGATTATTCCCCCGGCGCTTCGCCCTATGGTCGCGCTCGAAGGCGGTCGTCACGCAACATCGGATTTGAACGACCTCTATCGTCGCGTTATCAATCGCAACAACCGCTTGAAGAAGCTTAAAGAGATTGATGCGCCGGATGTTATCTTGCGTAATGAAAAGCGCATTTTGCAAGAAGCGATAGACTCGCTTATCGATAATTCGATTCGCCGCGTGCAGTCGGTGGCAATGAATCAAGCGCAGAAACGCACGCTTAAATCGCTCTCGGATACGCTCAAAGGAAAGCAGGGGCTCTTCCGCCAGAACTTGCTCGGCAAGCGTGTGGACTATTCGGGTCGTTCGGTTATCGTCGTTGGACCAAAACTGAAACTTGACCAATGTGGGCTTCCGAAACATATGGCGCTCGAGCTTTTCCGTCCGTTCATCGTTTCAAAAATTCTTGAACAAGAGCTTGCATACAATATTCGCGGCGCGAACAAATTGATCGACGAAGGCGTTCCTGAAGTGTGGGCGATTCTCGAACAAGTAATCAAAGGAAAGTACGTGCTTCTCAATCGCGCACCGACGCTCCACCGCTTGGGTATTCAGGCATTTCACCCTGTCCTCATTGAAGGAAATGCTATTCAGGTGCACCCGCTCGTTTGTACTGCATTCAATGCAGACTTTGACGGTGACCAAATGGCAGTGCATGTACCGCTTTCTATTGCATCACAAGAAGAAGCGCGTACGCTCATGGCGGCGAACAAAAATCTTTTGAGCCCTGGCAACGGCGACCCGATTGTCAATCCAAAACTCGATATTGTGCTCGGGTGTTACTCGATGACAAAAATCGTAGGAGGAGAGAAGGGTGAGGGAAAAATTTTCCCTACGCCGAACAATGCAATCACCGCATATGACTTTGGTATGGTGGGCTTCCGCGCAAACGTAAAGGTTCTCGGTACCGACTCGCCAAAATATAAGGAGTACGATGGTAGGGTGTTCGAAACATCGGTAGGGAGACTCCTTTTCAACAGCGTCCTTCCTTCGGATTTTCCATTTATCAACAAAGAGATCAACAAGAAAGAGCTCGAAGCGCTCGTTGATGAACTTATTAATGTGTATGGTATCGATGCAACACCGACCGTCCTCGACAAGATTAAGGATTTCGGATTCAAGTATGTGACGAAATCCGCGATCACGTGGGGTATTGATGAGATCAAAGTGCCGAAAGAGAAGAAAGAAATCGTCGAGCGCACGCGTGTTCTCGCGAATGAGGTGAAATCGGAATATGACGAAGGCTTACTCTCCGACGAAGAGCGATATCGCAAGACCATCGAAATCTGGCAAGGTGCCCGCGGCGAAATCGAGAAGCTTATGCCCGGTACGCTTGAGAAGAACGGTTCGGTTGAGGATATGATCAAGTCTGGTGCTCGCGGTTCTATCGCGCAGATCGTTCAGATGGGCGGTATGATGGGGCTTATTGTGAGCACGTCGGGCCGCACGATTGACTTCCCGATTATTCCTTCAAGTAAAGAAGGCTTGTCTCCTATCGAATACTTTGTGACGACGCACGGTTCACGCAAGGGTCTCGCGGACACGGCGCTCAACACCGCCAAGGCAGGGTACCTCACGCGCCGTATCGTCGATGTGGCACAGGATGCCATCATCACCGAGGAAGATTGCGGTGACAAAGAGGGAAAGATTATTCGCAAAGAAAACCTCGTGGGATTTGATATTCCGCTTGCACGCAACCTCCGTGGACGCGTACTTTCTCGTGATATTGTGAGCGAAGATGGTATGGTGCTCTTTAAAAAAGGGCACTTGATGACGAAGCAAGACGCAAAAGAAGCGGAGAAACATGTTACGGAAGCACTTGTTCGCTCACCGCTTCTCTGTAAGACACGCAATGGTATTTGCCGCAAGTGTTACGGTCTCGACATCGGACGAAACGACCTCGTCATGCTCGGCGAAGCGGTGGGTATTATCGCGGCACAAGCGATTGGCGAGCCGGGCACCCAGCTTACGATGCGTACGTTCCACTCGGGAGGTATCGCGTCCGCGGGTGGCGACATTACGATGGGACTTCCGCGCGTTGAAGAAATCTTTGAGTGCCGCGCGCCAAAAAGCTTGGCGATTATTTCTCACACGGGCGGCGTAGTCTCTGAAGTTGTGAGAGATGAGAAGGAACTCAAGATTATCGTTCTTCCCGACGAAGGCGAGGGCAAAAAGAAAGGTGAAGCGATTGAATACGAAACATCGGCAAAGCGTACGCCGTTCGTCAAAGTAGGCGACAAAGTTACGAAGGGACAATTCCTCTCGGACGGGTCTGCTGACATTGCCGAAGTATTTGCGTACGGCGGTAAAGATGCGGCGGAAAACTATATCATCACGGAGGTGTTGAAGATTTACGAACTTCAGGGGGCGTCTATCTCGCGCAAACACGTCGAAGTGATTATTCGCCAGATGTTCTCGCGCCGCAAGGTGAAAGATGCGGGTGACACCAAGTTCAATATCGGGGATATTACCGAACAAGATGAGGTTACTATTGAAAACGAGCGCATTGAGAAAGTCGGCGGTGAAAAAGCAAAAGTAGAACCTGTCGTACTCGGGATCTCAAACGTCGCGTTGACTACCAAGAGCTGGCTCTCGGCGGCGTCGTTCGAAAACACGACGCGCATCCTCATCAACACGGCAATACGCGGTGGTGTTGACACATTGCGCGGTCTCAAGGAGAATGTAATTATCGGAAGTTTGATTCCTGCGGGGACCGGTTTTGGCGTGAAGAAAGAGGGGGGCAAGTTGCCCGGAAGCACGGAAGAAGAGTTTATAAAGTCTTAAAGTTAAAAGTCTTAAAGTTAAAAGCAACCACGCGCTATTTGTGCTTGCTTTCGACTTTCGACCTTAGACTTTCTGCTGACCATTATGTCTTCAGTCATTGAGGAGATTAAATCACGACTTAACATTGTTGATATCGCACGCTCCTATCTTACGCTGGAGCCGGCGGGAGGCAATTTCAAGGCGCGCTGTCCGTTCCACAACGAGCGCACTCCTTCGTTTTTTATTTCTCCTGCACGGCAAACGTATCATTGTTTCGGGTGCAATCGCGGGGGTGATCTGATTTCGTTTGTAGAGGAAATAGAAGGTCTTGATTTTTCGGGGGCGCTCAAGATTCTCGCCGAGCGGGCGGGAGTAGAGCTTACGCGCGGGAGACCGGAGGCACGAGAAGACCGTGACAAGCGCGAGATGCTCTACCGTACGCTCGATCTCGCGTCAAAGTTCTACGAAGCAGTTCTTCTGAAGTTTCCCGAAGCGCTTGAATATCTCAAAAAGCGCGGACTCACGGATGAAACGACAAAAAAGTTTCGTATCGGTTTCGCGCCGGACGAATGGCGTTCACTCGGTGACTTCCTTGTGAAAAAGGGAGTTTCCGAGGAGGCAATGGAGAAGGCGGGGCTTATTGTGCCTTCGCCGAAAGGGTTCTACGATCGTTTCCGCGGGCGGGTGATGTTTCCCATTGCGGACAGTTCTGGGCGCATCATCGCATTTTCCGGTAGGATCTTGAAAGAAAGAGAAGGGAAGACGCTCGGCGCGTCCGCGGGCGCAAAATATGTGAATAGTCCCGAGACTGAAGTCTTCCACAAATCGCGTGCGCTCTTTGGTTTTCATCAAGCAAAAGAATCAATGCGTCACGAAAATTCGTGCGTCTTGGTCGAAGGACAGATGGACCTTATTCTTTCACATCAAGCGGGGGTTACCAATACTGTTGCGTCCTCGGGGACAGCCTTAACCACGGATCATCTATCGCTCATTAAGCGCTTTACGAAAAATCTCGTGCTTGCGTTTGACGCCGACGATGCAGGACTCGCCGCGGCACATCGCGCCATAGGGCTTGCCCTCGCGCAGGATATGTCGGTGCGTATTGCGACGCTCCCCCGGGGGACAGACCCTGCAGACTTGGTGCTCGAGGATCCGAAAGAGTGGCAGAGCGCCGTGCGCGAGGCAAAACCCGTCATTGATTTTTATCTCGAACTCTTGCCGATGCTCTACCCGGACACGACAGCGCTTCGCGCGAAAGTTTCCGAGATTATTGTGCCGTTCATCGCACTCCTACGGAGCGCTATTGATCAGGGGCACTATGTGGGGAGTGTTGCGAAGCTCCTTAACGTTAAAGAAGACCCGGTGTGGGAAGAAGTGAAGAAGCAGGTATTGCCGAGAGCGGGTGAAATGGAAAAAGAAAAGAATCCTATCCCCGTGCTCCCACGCAAGGCGCGCATCGCACGGACAATAGAAGGAGTGCTCTTGTGGCAGGAAAAAGAACAACATGCGAAGATTGTCGATATCCCCACACTTCGCACTCGTCTCCGTCATTTATTCGACACGAGCGATTCGCTGGGAGACCGGAGCAATCTCGTGTTCGAAGCGGAAACGCGGTTCTATGAATCAGAAACACTCGCGCGCGAAATAGAGGAACTTTTCCTCGCGCTTGAGAACGAAATAGTGCGCGATCGGTTTGTTGAAAAGATGCAAGAGCTGAAGTATGCAGAGGAGCGCGGGGATACGGCAAAAGCGCAAACCCTCCTCGTCGAGTGCCAAGAACTTTCACAGAAACTTCATGTAATAAAACCATAACTGAGATTTTTATGAAGAAAAAAACAACTACAAAAAAAATAGTGTCCCACAAAAAACCTGCAAAAAAGAGGTCTATGACGAGCGTGCGCCCCGCGGCAAAAAAAACGGCAAAAAAAGTCAAAGCCAAAAGTACCACAAAAAAGAAAGTCCTTATCAAAAAGGCGGTTAAGAAAGCAGTACACAAGCCAGTCGCAAAGACTTCGGCAAAGAAAGTGGTAAAAAATTTAATACGAAAGAAATCAACAGAAGGCTGGGAAGAAAAAGCAACACGCCTCATCGCAAAAGGCCGCGGCCGTGGGTTCATCACCTACAATGAGATATTGAAGGAGTTTCCTGCGATTGAGCAAGACGTCATCTTCCTTGATAAGCTTTATGAAAAACTTGGCGATGCGGGAGTGGATATCCTCGAGGGCGGCGGACTCCTCGAGCTTGATGTGGTGGATCAGATTGCGCACAAAAAATACGTATACAAAAGCGGGGATTCTTCGTACGATTCGATCCAGATCTATCTCCGCGAGATAGGGCAATACCCCCTCTTGTCGGCACAAGAAGAACGTGATCTTGCCAAGCGGATCCAGGTCGGCGAAGAAGAGGCGAAAAATCTACTCGCGCGCGCAAACCTCCGCCTCGTGGTGTCTATTGCCAAGAAATACGTAGGCAGGAGCGCTGACCTCACCCTCCTCGACCTCATCCAAGAGGGTAACCTCGGGCTTTTCAAAGCGGTGGAGAAGTTTGAGTGGGAAAAGGGGTACAAGTTCTCGACCTATGCGACATGGTGGATTAGACAGGCGATTACGCGTGCACTCGCTGACCAATCGCGCACGATTCGTATTCCGGTGCACATGGTGGAAACGATTTCCAAGTATAAGCAAGTAGTGCGGAGACTCTCGCAAGACCTCGGTCGCGAGCCGCTTCCCGATGAAGTAGCGACCGAAATGGGGCTTGAGGTGGAAAAGATTTACAATATCAAAAACATCGATCAGGATACCGTGTCTCTCGAAAAGCCGATTGGCGACGACGACGACAAATCAACACTCGGCGAGTTTATTGCCGATGACAAGATCCTCGCACCCGATACCGAGTCTTCCCAACGCATTCTCTCCGATCAGGTCAAAGAGATCCTCGACGATCTTTCGGAAAAGGAGCGCAAGATTCTCGAAATGCGGCACGGTCTCGTGAACGGCGTCGTACACACGCTCGAAGAAGTGGGGAAGGAGTTCGGGGTGACGCGCGAGCGTATCCGCCAGATCGAAGCGAAAGCGATCGAAAAGATCCGCGCGCATGATAAGGTGGATAAGTTGCGGAATTACTGATTTTAGTGAGCCTCTTTCTCGGCAGGTGGTTTTGAGGACACGCATAATTTTCTGCTGAAAATTTGCTCTGCTCGCGTCGCCACGCTGTGCAAGGTCTCAAAACCGCCTGCACTCGACGAGGCTCGCTAAAAAATAGTGTCCTTGTGCGTTATTTTTGTGTATAAAAATAATACGAGCGTGGCGATACATCGCACACGCTCGTATGTTTTACAAAAGGAAGGAAATACAGATTTACTCGAACCCCGGGCACTCTGACGTAGAAACGACGTAGCCGGGGTTTGGACCATCTAACCCTATTGCATGAGTCACATGATCTTCTTTTGTCCCTCCGCAAATTTCACAACATGTTTCGTTGACGGAGGCAGGAGCAACAAGTTCCTGTTCGTCGATTGCTTTGTTAAAAAGCTCGAACGAATTTTTCGGGATATCGCCTTTATTGAAACGCTCGCGAGCTTCGGCAATGACGTTTTTATAGCAATGAAGTGAAGAGAAATTACGGCTCAAGAGGTCTCGGTGTGCGTCTCTCCGTTGTTGAGTTTGAGTAATTAAGCAAGAGGCGATTCGCAGAAGCGATCCCGCAACAACTCCAAGGAAAAGTACTTCTGAAAATGTTACGAGCGCCCACATATACCCGTGGTTATTGAATACAACGCGGGTTGTTAATCCGAGAAGAACAGGAGTTATTATCCAACAAAGAATCCATTCTGGGGAGAACTCTGCATTATCTTTACGGGTAGGGGATTTAGACCTTACTTGACTCATGATGCGCTCCTTTTTTGTCTGTGAAATGTGCCAGAAAATTACTAAACTTAATTTTACATAAAATCATCAACTTGTCAATACTACGTAATTATGCTAAAGTGGTGCCTATGACGCAAGGTGTAGAAACCAAAGAAAACAAGGCTCAAATCGTAAACCCTCCGCTTACGGAGGAATTAGTGCGGTTTATTTCAAAGACCAAAAACGAACCCGCGTGGATGCTAGAGAAGCGTCTCGTGGCGTTCACGCTTTATCAAAAGGCGCCAATGCCGAAGTGGGGTCCGTCGCTTGCGGGGCTTGATCTCGAAAACATGAATTATTATGCAGACCCGGGTGTTTCCGAGACGGATAACTGGGCGGACTTGCCACCAGAAATAACCGAGACGTTCGAGAAGCTCGGTATCCCCAAAGCCGAGCGTGAGTATTTGGGTGGTGTTGGCGCGCAGTATGATTCTGGTGTCGTCTATCATCGTTTGAAGCAGAGCCTCGCGGACAAGGGAGTGATATTCGAGAACATGGACGTCGCGCTGGAGAAGTATCCCGAGTTGGTACAAAAATATTTCATGACGGATTGTGTACCGATCACGGATCACAAGTTCGTCATGCTTCACGCGGCGGTGTGGAGCGGTGGCACGTTCATCTATGTACCCAAAGGGGTCAAGGTCGGCATGCCGCTTCAGGCGTATTTTCGTATGAATAGGGAGCGTAGTGCGCAGTTCGAGCATACGCTCATCATCGCGGACGAAGGCTCGGAGATCGAGTATATCGAAGGATGCTCGGCGCCAAAGTATAATTTTTCATCGCTTCACGCGGGATGTGTAGAGATATTTGTGCTTGCCAACGCAAAAGCAAAGTATGTGTCAATCGAGAACTGGTCGCTCAATACGTACAATTTGAATACCAAACGTGCCATCGTGCACACGAATGCCGAGATCAAGTGGGTGAACGGTAACATGGGATCGGGTGTTACTATGCTCTATCCGTCGTCGGTGCTCGTGGGTGAGGGCGCGCGCGCGGATAATCTCGGGCTCGTGATTGCGGGTAAAGGGCAAATTCAAGACACGGGTGCGAAGTCTATTCACCTCGCACCCCACACAACGTCGACCATCTACTCGAAATCCATTTCCAAAGAAGGTGGTGTGGCAAACTATCGCGGTTTGATAAAAGTATCTAAACGCGCACGTGGGTCGCGTGCGTCGCTTGTCTGCGATTCACTCCTCCTCGACAGCGGCTCGCAGGCAAATGCGTTCCCTGCGGTGGAGAATGCGAACGAAGATGTTGAGATCTCGCATGAGGCGCGCATCGGTCGTATCGGGGATGATGAGATTTTTTACCTTAAAACCCGTGGGTTTTCTGAACAGGAGGCGGTACGTTTGGCGGTGAACGGTTTTGCAAGCCCGATTATCAAAGAGCTTCCGTTAGAGTATGCGGTGGAGCTCAACAAGCTTATTGCGCTTGAGATGGGGGAGTGAGGGAACAATTGACGCCGCTTTGCGGACAACTGACAAAAAATACGAGATACATGAAATTTAATCCAGAAACAATCAAAAAAGATTTTCCGATTTTCGACAAGGTGAAGAACTTTGCCTATTTGGATACGGCGGCGACGTCGCAGACGCCACAGCTGGTGCTTGATGTGATGAACGAATATTACACGGAATTCCGCGCCAATGTGCATCGGGGGCTTTATCAAGCGGAAGAACAGGCGACCGCGGCGTACGAAGACGCGCGAGGAAAGGTCGCGCGGTTTATTGGCGCAGAGCCCTGCGAAATTATTTTTACCGCTGGCGCGACTGCCTCGTCCAATATGTTGGTTGCGATGCTTGAACACTCGAGTGTTGTTGCTACAAATGACGAGATCGTGACAACTGTTATGGAACACCATGCGAGTTTGATCCCACTTCAGGAGCTTGCAAAAAGAAATAGCCTCGCGATTAACTACATAGGCCTTGCCTATGGGGAGGTAGGGCTTGATTATGATGTGGCGGAAAAGCTCATTACAAAAAAGACAAAGATTGTTTCAGTGGTTCTTGCGTCGAACGTGACGGGGGTTATCAATGATGTCGCGCGTATTGCGGAGATGGCGCATAAAGTCGGCGCACTTATGATCGTGGATGCCACGGCGGCGGTGGGGCATATGCCAGTCGACGTACGCACACTTGGTGCGGATTTCGTGTATTTCTCGGGGCACAAGATGTGCGGACCGACGGGGGTGGGGGTTCTCTGGGGAAAGCATGAACTCCTAGAAAAGCTTGAGCCGGGGGTGTATGGTGGGGGGATTGTGGAAAAGGTCATGCTCGAAGGAGCGTCATGGCGTGAGTCACTCGCGCGATTCGAGGCGGGGACGCCGAATATTGCGGGGGCAATCGGGCTCGGTGCCGCGGTCGCGTATCTCGAAAATGTCGGCGTAAAAAATATCTATACCCACACACAGGTGGTGGTAAAAGAAGCGTTAGCACACTTGAGGGAAATTCCCGGTGTGCGCATTCTTGCAGAAGGGGACAGTGAGAGAAATATCGGCATCGTGTCGTTCGTTATGGAGGGAATTCATGCGCATGATCTTGCGGAAATACTCGGACGTGAAGGAGTCGCTATTCGTTCCGGACACCACTGCGCGGAGCCTTTTGTTACGGCGCTCGGCGTATCCGCGACCGCGCGCGCGAGTTTCTATCTTTATAATACTGCAGATGACATCGGCGCGCTGATCGCGGGAATTAAAAAAGCAAAAGAAGTCTTTAAAGTCTAAAAGTCTATAAAGTCGTAAAGTCATGGACGAAGAATTATATAAAGAAAATCTGCTTGACCACAATAGGCATCCGCACAACAAGCGGGTGATTTCTGGCGAACATCATGAAGCCGAAGCGCGCAATGCTTCGTGCGGGGACCGCGGTGTTCTCATGCTCGCTTTTGATGAAAAGGGTACGGTATCCGATGCGGCATTTCAAGGCGAGGGGTGTGCGGTGTCGCAAGCGGGGCTCTCGATGCTTACCGATAAGCTCAAGGGGATGACCACGCGCGAGCTCAAACTCTTGTCGCCCGGCGATATCTATACTATGCTGGGAGTACAGATAAGTCCCGGACGCGCGAACTGCGCACTCCTTGGTTACGCGGCGCTCGAAAAGATTCTCAAAGATCTTCGATAATAATATTTCTATGTCCACGTTAACATTTAAAAACATAACCGTACGTCGCGAGGGCAAAACGATTGTCGACGATGCGTCGCTTGAGCTTGCATCGGGGGAAGTTCACCTCATTATGGGGCCAAATGGTTCCGGCAAGTCCACGCTTTTAAACGCAGTGATGGGGCATCCGGCATACGAAATGACCGGGGGAAGTTTTGTTCTCGACGACGAAGATATCACAAACCTTCCTACGGAAAAAAAGGCGGGGAAGGGAGTATTCCTTTCGATGCAGTACCTTCCTGCGGTTGACGGTGTGACGATGCTCACGCTTCTTCACCGCGCGTACCGCATGATTAAAGGGGGCTTGCCCGCAAAATTTTCCTCTGTCGAGGAGAGTGTGGGTAGTAAAAATACAAGAAAATTCCTTTCTGGGGAAAGTTCGGCGGGGGACATTTCGATTCCGGAATTTTATAAGATGCTTTCCGCAAAAGTGAAAGAATTTAATTTTGATGAAGGGTTACTCAAAAGATTTGTGAACAAAGGATTTTCCGGAGGAGAAAAGAAGCAAGGCGAGATGATTCAACTCTTGGCGCTTGAACCTAAATTTGCGCTTCTCGATGAGATTGACTCAGGTGTGGATATTGATTCACTCGTGAATGTGTTTGCGGGGATCGAGAAACTTCGCAAAGAGGGGACGGGGTTTCTCATCGTGACGCATCTCGGGACTATTTTGGAAAAGATAAATCCCGATCGTGTGTCGGTGATGAAGGAGGGGAGGGTGGTGAAGACCGGCGGACCGGAGCTCGCACGCGAAATCATCGAGAAAGGGTTTAATGGGTAGGGTTACGAATCCCGTTAGAGATAAGAGCGTTACATTTCTAGCACGAAGGAAGTACAATGTAGGTATTACTATTAGCAGTTTGGTATAATTAAGATACGGAAATTTAATAATTTCCTATCTCTAACGGGATGAAAAAAAGTATTCAAGAAAAAGATATTATTGAGAAATTGAAGCAGGTGAAAGACCCGGAGATTGGGCTTGATATTTGGATGCTCGGTTTGGTCTATAAGATCACGTTGGATGCGGAAGGGGTGGAGATCTTGATGACACTCACGACACCGTTTTGCCCGTTTGCAGATGAGCTCATCGCCGATGTCGAAAAGCGGGTGGGGGAGCTTGGGTACGACGAAGGGGACGTCCGCGTTGATCTCACCTTTGAACCCGCATGGGAGCCGTCGGAGGAGGTGAAGATGATGCTCGGTGTCTAGGGGTGGAATATCAAATACGAGATATTGAATAGAGAATGTACTGCGGTGAGTTTGTGCTAATTAGACGTAGATAGTATGACAACTGACATGTGACGGTAAAATCAGCGCATTTTGTCAATTGTCCGCAAAGCGGTGTCACGGTTAATTGTTTTTTAGTGCATTGTCGATCTGCGCCTTCACGACTGAGTATGGCTGTGCGCCGTCGATGGTATTCGCAAGTTTTTTGTTTACGAGAATCATTGAAGAGGGTGTGCCTTGTATGCCGGCTTCGACACCGCCTTGATAGTTTGCCTCGACGAGGTTCGCATACTTACCACTCGCAAGACATGCATTGAAGGCTTTTTCATCGAGGCCGATGTCTTTCGCGATCTGGGGAAGCATTGCGGGATCAAGCCCGTCATTCGCGGGGGTTATCTTGAATAAATTACTCAAGTATTCCCAGAACTTTGCATTGCCACCAAGCTCTGCTGCGCATTCGGTCGCCTCGGCTTCCTTGCGTGCCTTGGGATGGCGTGCGTCAATCGGAAAATGTCGATACACCCATGCGACCTGACCGTCTTTGCCATAGGTGTTCATCACTTGCTCCATGGTCGGGTGGAATGATTTGCAGAAAGGACATTCGGTGTCCGAATATTCAACGATGACAACTTTTGCATTCGGGTTGCCGAGGATGTGGTCACTCGCCGTGACGGGAGGAACATTTCCCCGCGCTTGCTCTGCAGATCCCTTTGAGGCCACGTTGCCTTGCCCTTGGTTTTGATTGCTGAAATAAACCGCGGCGGCAATGGAAAATCCAGCGACCACAATTGCAAGTGGTACTAAGAGATTATTTGGGGCGGTGTTTGCAGGGGTGCTTGTGTTTTGGTTGTTATTTTCTTCCATGGTGTATAGTCGTACTGTTACTAATGAATAAAGGTCCCTTTAGTTTATCATAGTTTTTTGTGTAAAGACAACCGCTCGTTTCTAGCTATGTACGTATAATACACCATAGTTATATTATACGTACATAGCTAATTGCGGATGAGTACATATAATCTTGGTGTTTCTCCGCGATTATGGTTATATAAGATCATGGAAGAGAGAGAGCAAATACGTCAGGCAGAGTTTGTAACAGGTATTATCGGCACCGACACTATTCTTCTCGACGGCATACCGCAGGTTGCGTTTGTCGGCCGTTCGAATGTGGGGAAATCGAGCATTATCAATTCGCTCGTATCACGGAAGAATCTTGTGAAGTCGAGCTCCACTCCTGGCAAGACGACGGAAATAAATTTCTTTCTTATTAATGGAGAACGATATTTTGTGGATTTACCCGGATATGGATTTGCGCGCATGAAAGCAAAGGGTGCGGAGAAGATCCGCAAGTTGATACTTTGGTACATTGGCTCCGGCGAAGCGCATCCGCGACTCGTTGTCCTTATTGTAGACGCGGGTATCAAACCCATGCCCCAAGATCGAGAGATGGCGGATATTCTCCGACAGGAGGAGATACCTTTTGTAGTCGTCGCCAATAAAGTTGACCGTCTCAACCAGTCCGAGCGTACACGAAATCTGAAAGAGATTGAGGCGATACTCGGGTGTGCCATTTTGCCGTATTCTGCGAAAAAGAATATGGGGAAGGGTGAGCTACTTAGTATAGTGCTTGCCGCATAGGCTGTCTCGTGTGGTATAATAAAATGAAATGAATGCGCGCCGTCTCGTTGGTATTGGTTTTATTATAGGAATCGCCGCTTTGTTTGCGGGTGCTTTGTATGTAAAACAAGCCAGTCGTGTACCGGTGAGAGAGGGTGAACAAGGAGCAAAGATCTCAATCGTTACCAGCTTTTACCCTTTGGCGTATGTTGCGACATCGGTTGGCGGCAGTGCGGTGTTGGTCACCAATCTTACGCAGGAAGGTTCCGAACCGCACGATTTTGATCCATTACCACGCGATATGATTGCGATTGGTAAAGCAGATGTGTTCATCTGGAATGGCGGAGGCCTTGAGCCGTGGATTATGAAGTGGCAACAGGGAGGGTTTACGAGACCGCGGAAAACGATTGAAATGATAAGTACGCTTATAGAGCGCGGCAATATACCTCTGGATATCTCCGAAGACCCGCATGTATGGCTCGACCCGCTTATTATGGAAAAGGAAGTTGAAATCGTGCGAGACGCGCTAATCGAGATTGACCCTGGGCATGGGGAGCTTTATACTGAGAATGCGACACGAGCAATGAGTCTTTTGATTGATCTTGATACAAAGTTCAGAGAAGGGCTCGCGGAGTGTGCGCGGCGAGATATTATCGTCTCGCATCAAGCGTTTGGTTACTTGGGGAATGCATACGGACTCCACATCACTTCAATCGCGGGCATTGCTCCCGATGAAGAGCCTTCATCAAAAGAATTGGCGCGTATTGTTGAGGTTGTGCGACGCAGAGGGGTAACACACATCTTTTTTGAACCGACTGCGAGTCCGAAATTTTCAGAAACAATCGCGCGCGAGGTTGGTGCGCAGACGCTCGTACTCGATCCGATTGAGAGTCCTTCGAGGGAGGCTATTCAAGCGGGGGAAGATTACATCTCACTGATGATGAACAATTTAAATAATTTACGGAAAGCACTATCATGCCGGTAGGAAATGACATCTTAATAGAACTCGACAATGTGAGCTTTTCTTACGGGCTTGTTCCTGTGTTGGAACGATTGTCTTTTTCTGTGCACCAGGGAGAGTATTTGGGTATTATCGGCCCCAATGGAGGAGGAAAGACAACACTTCTCAAGATCATTTTGGGACTTCTCGATCCGATGGAGGGGACAGTGCGCATCTTTGGCAAAGACCGTCATGATTTTACCGAGCGGTATCGCATCGGCTATGTACCCCAACGCGCAACACAGGCAGACGGGTCGTTCCCCGCAACAGTGTTCGAGGTTGTGCGGAGCGGAAGAACTCCTCGCTTGGGGCTTTTTCACGGTTTTACCAAAAAAGATAATGTGGCGGTTGTGCGTGCGATGGAAATAGCAGGAATCGAACGATATAGTAGAACGCTTATCGGTGATTTGTCCGGCGGCGAGCGTCAGCGGGTGTTTATCGCGCGCGCACTTGCGGGCGAGCCCGACATTCTTATTCTTGATGAACCGACGGTGGGGGTCGATATCGGTGCGCAAAAGACGTTCTATGAATTCTTGGAATCGCTCAATCAAAAGCACAAGCTCACCATCATCTTTGTTTCTCATGATGTTGATGTGGTTTCGCAAAAGACGCAGACACTGCTGTGCTTGAACCACAATCTTGTCTGTTATGGACCGTCGTTGGATCTTTTAGACGATCATATTTTAAAGCGGCTATACGGGCAAGAAGCGGCGAAGATAAAACACAATTACCATGTTTGAGATTTTCCAATATGATTTTATGGTGCGCGCGTTCGAGGCCGGCATCGCGGTCGGAATCGCCGCACCGCTCATCGGTATGTTCCTCGTGGTGCGGCGGTATTCCTTGATGGCGGATACGCTCGCGCATGTGTCGCTTGCGGGAGTCGCAATCGGACTTCTCTTTGCCATTAACCCGATTCTCTCGGCGGTCATTCTCGCTATCGTCGCTTCGGTGGGGATTGAGGGACTCCGTTTGTCAAGACGTATTTTTGGCGAGTCGGTGCTCGCGCTCTTTCTCTCGGGATCTCTTGCCATTGCGGTGATTATCCTTTCCCTCGCGAAGGGGTTCAATGCAAATCTCTTTAGCTACCTTTTCGGGAGTATCTCCACGGTTTCCACAAATGATTTGTGGGTGACCATAGCTCTTGCTTTGGCGGTGCTGGTATTTATCACGCTGTTTTACAAAGAGTTTTTCTTCATTTCTCTTGACACGGAGCTTGCGCAAGCGAGTGGGACCCCCGTGAAGCGACTCAACCTTGTTCTCGTCATGCTTGCGGCACTTACTGTCGCGCTGTCAATCCGCATCGTGGGGACACTCCTCGTTGGCGCGCTTATGGTCATTCCGGTCATTGCCGCGATGCAGTATGGGCGGGGATTCCGTACAACGCTCCTCCTATCGGTCCTTTTCTCACTTGTATCGGTGATTGCCGGTCTCTTTGCTTCGTACTATTTTGACCTTGCTTCGGGGGGAGCGATTGTCCTTATTGCGCTCGGCATCTTTTTAATAAGCATGGTTTTCTCCAAGCGCCCATAGTATAATACAGAGATGAATAAGGCTCCCCTTTTTACGCTCCCCGATCAAGATGGAACACTCCATACACTTGCGGATTATCGTGGAAAGAAAGTACTCCTGTATTTTTATCCCAAAGATATGACCGAGGGGTGTACGATAGAAGCAGAGGGTTTTCGTGATGCATGGAAGGACCTAGCCACGCATAGCGTTGTGGTGCTTGGGGTAAGTGTTGACAGTGTTGATTCGCATAAAAAGTTTTGCGACAAGCATGCACTTAATTTCCCGCTTCTCTCTGACGAGAAAAAAGAAGTCGTGAAGGAATACGGCGTGTGGGTGGAAAAATCAATGTACGGGAAGAAATACATGGGCATCCAGCGCGATTCGTTTCTCATCGATGAAGAGGGAACTATCATAAAACACTACGTGAAGGTGAAACCCGAAGAACATCCGCGAGAGGTTTTGAAAGATGTGGAAAACGTACGAACCATAATTCAATATGGTTCGTACTCCGACTTGTTTTTCGCCTAAAAATAATGGTTTCAGAGGCGGGTACCGCGAGATAGTGGATGGGTTCTTAGATATGCCCCCACCGCACAATGTTGTACGCGGCGGGGGCTTTTTTAATACACGTAAAGATTTTTTTTAAAAGATGCGCTATAATGATGTAATCATTACCGTTAATGATTACATTTAATTATGGATATTAAAAAGACACTGCAAGTGCAAATACAAGGAACCGTCGAAGACGATGCGGCGCGCCTCCAGTCGTGCGCAAACGATGCCAGCATTTTTGAGATCAAGCCGGAGTTCGTCGTAACTCCTAAAGACATGCGCGACTTACGTGCTATCGTTAATTTTGTACGCTACCAAAAGTCCTCCGGCAACAACCTTTCTCTCACTCCGCGCGCGGCAGGCACTGGCATGTCGGGAGAATCGCTTTCCGAGTCCATTGTCCTCGACATGGCGCACTTCAATCATATCAAAGAAGTAGGAAATAATTTTGCGATAACCGAACCAAACGTCTACTATCGCGACTTTGAAGCGGAAGTCGCAAAAAAAGGTCTTCTCCTGCCTTCGTATACCGCATCAAAAAAGATTTGTACGGTAGGCGGTATGGTGGCCAACAACTCCGCAGGAGAAAAAACACTTTCCTACGGACCAACGGCGCGATATGTGGAAAGATTAAAAGTGGTTCTCCGTGACGGCAATGAATACACCCTCGAAGCCTTGAGTCATGCGAAACTCGAAGAAAAGAAGAAGCTTCAAGATCTTGAGGGCGATCTCTATCGCCGCATGTACACGATCCTCGAGGAAAACTACGACCTTATTCAAAAATCGCGCCCGCACGTCAACAAAAATGCCGCGGGATACGCACTGTGGGACGTATGGGATCGCACCACCTTCGATCTCACAAAACTTTTCACCGGCTCCCAGGGAACGCTCGGCATCATCACGGAAATAAACTTCCACCTTATAAAACCGAAACCGTACAGCGAATTACTCGTAATCTTTTTGAAAGACCTCACTCCTCTCGGTGACGTAGTAAACAGAGTTCTCCCCCACAAACCGGAAAGCTTTGAGGCGTATGACGACCATACGCTTGCGCTTGCACAGCAATTCCTCCCCGAGATTACCGAATCATTCGGCGACAAAATAACTTCAAAAATCGTCCTCCTTGCAGAGTTCACTGGTGATTCGGAAGAAGAAGTACTCGCGAAAGCGGCGGAAGCAAAAAAAGAAGTCGGGGTTTTTGAAGGAGCAGTCACGACCACGATTACGCGCGACCGTAGCGACGCCGAGCGGTATTGGACCATACGCCGCGAAAGTTTCAGTCTCCTGCGCACTCATGGAGGACACGAGCGCACGGCACCCATCATTGAAGACATCATCGTTCGCCCTGAATATCTGCCGAGTTTCCTTCCTCGCTTGTATGAAATCCTCGACAGCTATGGATTCTCCTACACGATTGCCGGACATATCGGCGATGGGAACCTTCACATCATGCCCCGCCTAGACTTCCGCGAAGAAGGTACCCCCACGGTCGCTCTCGAGCTCGTGACCCGCGTCCTTGACCTTGTCTTTGAATTCAAGGGGTCAATGTCCGCTGAACACAATGACGGCATCATCCGGACGCCGTTTCTCGAGCGCATGTACGGTCGCGACATCATCGCGCTCTTTGAAGAAGCAAAAAAAATCTTCGACCCTGATAATATCTTTAACCCCGGCAAAAAAGTATTCGGAAAAGACATCACGTTCATCAAAGAATACATTGATAAGGTATACTAAGAACCCACCCACTATCTCGCGGTACCCGCCTCTGAAACCATATTTTCAATGGCACATTTTTGTCCCACTCGGTAATGATGAAAAATGCAGATAACAGCGGATATACAAAAGTTATTAACTTTGAATTACGAAACTCCACGACCTAAGTTTCCCCCACCCACGTCAAACAACCGCAGTCAGGTACGGTTTAACAAAAGTAAATTTTCTTCAAACAATTTGTCTAGCGAAGTACAAACGCTAGAAGAGAATACGCGTAGTTTCCGAGGTAGCCGTCAACTGATCTGGGGAGTGACGTTACGAGCCCATGGAACATTTTGAGACTCCTAAAGTTGAGTTCAATCAGCATGCGTGTGTTGTACAATTTTATCTGCCACTCTGTCGCAAGTTTCTTCATGTTTGCGCGTGGCTTCACAAAGAGGACACGCTTGTGCTCAATGTAAAACTCTCGCTCAAGATCTTTTGATATATAGCCTGCATCTGCAACAAAGACACCCATTAAATCTTTGTTCATCTTTTTGAATGTTTCTCGGTCATTGCTGTTACCGGTACCGAACCTGACCGCAAGCAGTTGTCTCTTGAGGTCAGTCGTGATGCTCATCTTAACCCCATAATACCAGCCTTTTGGGCCATGTGCCCATGTTGCCAGTCCTTCCATTGTCTTGTGGCGTTTCCCATTTTTGGTGAGACAAACGGGAATGTCAGTTGAGTCGGTGTGCTTCACGAGATGCGCACGTTGCTGATTCATTCGCAGGATTGACTGCAGTATCACGAGTGCATAAAGTGTCAGCTTGTTCATGTTCACCACCAGTGTTTTGTAGCTGCACTTCGGCTCGAAGATTTCCCACACTGACTTCTTGGTTTCGATACCCTGTGCTTGCTTAAAGATCGCGAGCGAGATCGTATGTTCGGGAGTGATTGCTAATGTTCGACCGGTACTTTTGGTTAATTTTAGTTTCAATTGTTTGATTATGAATGTTACTTTTGTTACTATGTTATTGTAGATTTGAATCGAAGAATTCATAGTAAAGGGCACCTCACGGTGCCCTTTACTATTGTAGTATGAAAAGGGGAGAAAAGGGAGTTTTGTAATTCAAAGTTATTAAGACTGAAGAAAAGGGGACTGATGTGAATATTGCCTCACATCTTTTGAATGATGGCTATAAAAACGCATACGAGATTGCCGTCGTTATTTTTAATGATTCGGATCTTGTGGAGCCGACCAAAATGGTTATTGAGGAGTTGAATCTTCCCGTGATCGTGATGAGTCCGTTTGAAAGAAACTCTGTCGAGCTGAAAAAGATCGCGAGTTCCGTTCGACATATTCGAAAAGGAGTACTTGGAGTTAGTCAATTTCCTGAAGAATTGGATGATGATGTTGGTACTTTTAGTAAACCACCTGCTTGGTAACTTACAACTCCTTCACGCGCTCGACGATGAGAGACTTTTCGCCGTTACGTTCCGATATTTTACCCTTGACTTTGATACAGCGGTCGGTGGTCTCGAAGAATTCTTTGTTGGCAAAAAATACTTCGGGGAAAAGGACGAGTTCAAGGGTGCCGGTAGCGTCGGTCAACTTCACGAATGCCATTTTGTCGCCTTTTTTGGTGAGGATTGCGCGGATGTCGGAGACGATGCCCCCCGCGACTGCAGTCGCGCCTTCATGAAGTGCGCGAACGCTTTCAATCGTGGTGCCGATGGTCGCGAGTTTGTCTTTGTGGTCGTCGAGCGGGTGCCCCGACACGTACAAACCGAGAAGCTCCTTTTCCCAAATCAGCATGTTGCGCTTTGTCGCCTTTTCGGTGGGTTTCAAACGGAGTGACGGGACACTCGACTGGTCGGAGAGACCGCCAAAGAGCGACGCTTGCCCTGGTGCCTCTGCTCCTTGGGCGCGGTTGTAAACGAGCGCCTCTTCCATGTTCCCGAGCATCGCACCGCGTTCGCCGAGGCCGTCCATGGCACCCGACTTGATGAGCGCTTCGAGGGACTTTTTATTTAAATTTTTATGGCGGATGCGCTCGAGGAAATCCGAGAAGGATTTATATTTGCCATTTGATTCGCGTTCCTCGATGATCGCGTTTGAAATATCAGTGCCGAGATTTTTGATTGTATAGAGTCCAAAACGAATCTCCTGGTGGGTGCCACTTGCCTGCCCGTCTGCATTCGTGGACGCAGGCAAGACATCGACAATCGTGAATCTGCCGAAGCTCGCGTTGATATCGGGCGGTAAAATGGGGATACCCATACGCTTGGACTCGGTGATGATCTCGGTGATTTTGTCGATGTCGCCGGACTCCGCGGTGAGGATCGCCGTCATGTATTCGATGGGGAAGTTGGCCTTCATGTAGGCGGTCTGGTACGCGAGACGACCATAGCTTGCGGCGTGGGCTTTGTTGAAACCATACGCGGCAAAGGGTTCAATGAGTGCCCAAAGTTCGTCAGCTTTCTTTTGGGTGAGTCCGCCCTTGATGAACCCCGCGAGGAGTGCTTCTTTTTGTGCTTGCATTTCGGCGGGGATTTTTTTACCCATCGCCTTACGGAGTTTGTCGGCATCTAACCACGAGTATCCTGCGAGATGAATGGCGATCATCATAACGTCGTCTTGATAGGTGATCACGCCGTGTGACATGGCGAGTATGTCTTTGAGCCGCGGGTCGAGGTACGAGATGAGTTTTGGATTATGTTTACGCTTGATGTACTCGGGAATCATTTCCATCGGTCCCGGGCGGTAGAGCGCGACCATCGCGTTGATGTCGTGGATTGTCGAGGGGCGGAGCTCTTTTAAATAGCGGGTCATGCCGCCGCCGTTTAATTGAAAGAGTCCCATCGTTTCTCCGCGGGCGAGCATTGCGAATGTCGCCTTGTCGTCGAGTGGAATGTTCTCGATATTGATATCGACACCGCGACGCTCACGGACGAGGCGCACCGCATCCCCGAGAATGGATAGGTTTCTGATACCAAGGAAGTCAAATTTGAGGAGACCGGCGTCTTCGACGGCGTGCATGTCGTACTGCGTGATGATCTTGCCGCCCTTGGGGTCGAGCTGGGTCGGAGTGAATTCATAGAGCGGTCGCGGGGAGATGACGACGCCCGCGGCGTGAACGGAAATGTGACGCACACAGCCTTCAAGGCGTTTTGCGAGGTCGATAATCTCGGTCGTGACTTGGTCGCTTTTATACATCTCTTTGAGCTCGGGCGTTATTTTGAGTGCGGTGTCGATGGTCATAGGGAAACCCTGTGAACCTTCGGGAATGAGGCGAGAAATCTTGTCGCCAATAATGTACGGGTGACCGAGGGCGCGCGCGACGTCCCGCACCGCACCGCGCGCCATCATGGTGCCGAAGGTACCGATTTGTGCGACATGGTCCGCGCCGTATTTTTCACGGGCATAGTTGATTACTTCGTCGCGACGGTTGTCGGCATAGTCCATGTCGATATCGGGTGCGGAGGGGCGTTCAGGGTTCAAGAATCGCTCGAACGGAAGGTTATATTCGAGAGGATTCACCGAGGTGATACCGAGGAGGTATGTGGTGATTGATCCCGCGACGGACCCGCGAATGTTGGTGAGAATGCCGTTTTCGCGCGCAAAGTGCAGGAGGTCACCCACCACGAGGAAGTACGGCGCATATCCTTTGTCACGGATGACCTTGAGTTCGTACTCGATGCGGTTAATTACGGCGGGGTCTTTCTTGTTGAGTCCGCGCCCGGCGATGCCTTCGTACGCGAGGCGCTTGAGTTCGCTGTCATATGTCGTATTGTTGGAAATTTTAAAGTCGGGAAAGACCCATGTGCCGAGTTTGAGTTCGATATCGCAACGATCGGCGATTTTTTGCGTATTCCATACGGCTTCGGGGGTGTCCCTGAAATACTCAAGTGCGGTTTTGGTGTCGATGAATGAAAAGTCGTCGGATGCCATTGAGAAACGGTTTTCGTCGTTCAGGTCGCCGTTGGTTTGGATGGCGAGGAGAGTTTCGTGCGCGCGCTGGTCTTCTTTGTGGAGGTAGTGTGAGTCTTGTGTTGCGACGAGCGGGATATTGAGTTTCTTGCCGAGGGCGATGATACCAGCGCGGACTTCTTCGATACCGGGTACGCCCGGGTGGTGCATGATTTCGAGATAATAGTTCTCTTTGCCAAAGATCTCTTGGTGTTCGCGGGCGACCTTCCCTGCTTCTTCGGCGTCGCGGTTACGAAGTGCGTGTGAAAGTTCGCTTCCGAAACATCCGGAAAGACAAATGAGTCCATCGCTGTACTCTCGCAATATCTCTTTGTCCATGCGGGGCTTGTAGTAGTAGCCTTCGAGTTGGGAGAGGGTAACCAAGCGGATGAGGTTTTTGTAGCCCTGCGCATTTTTTGCAAGCAAGGTGAGGTGGTAGCGCGTGGTGTCGATACCGGGCTGTTTGTCGTGACGCGAACCGGGGGTGATGTATGCCTCGACACCGATGATTGGTTTGATACCGTCTTTTTTGCACGTTTTGTAAAATTCAATGGCGCCGTACATGTTGCCATGGTCGGTGAGGCCGAGCGCGTTCATCCCTTGCTTTTTCGCAAGATCGACCATCTCATCGACCTTGGAAAGGCCGTCGAGGAGCGAGTAGTGGGAGTGGGTGTGGAGGTGGATAAAGGAGGGTTTGTGTGAGTCCATATTGATTGAGTATACCCCCACACCTACTTTTCGTACAGTTTAGTCTTCTCCAATCCCTAATGTCCCCTGAAACGCTACCCCGTTTTGACGCTAATGTCCCCTGAAAGGATTGCGCTAGGCGGAGCACTTCTCATAATGA
>Ga0075988_109_pt1 | contig 37251 bp, 47 predicted proteins | sample RifGroA2_FD_68036 | JGI IMG/M metagenome (GOLD analysis project Ga0075988, IMG submission 68036) | Parcubacteria bacterium GW2011_GWA2_49_16 | reverse complement strand
CAGAAGCGCGGAAGATGGCATCTATGATACAATTTCTCCATTACAAGTTAATCGCGCCCGGGGAGCTCTCAGTTAGATTCTTAGGTGAGGCAATGCGTAGGCGCGGACTCCATCGCTTACACCAAGGTTCAACTTTGACGTCAAAAAATCGTTCACCCCCTTGCACTTTTCTACGCAAAGAATACACTGGTAATCAGCACAAGAAGTACATTCTTTTTCTCTAACTGAAACAGAGGAGGGGACACTTATGGACAAAGAAAATACAAGTCATGAAGATCCTGTTTTTCAAGAATACGTAGCGGGGCAAAAGGAAGAAATCTTGAGCCCCTTCAATCAATGGGTGACAGGGAAGAAGCTGGGACGACCTCCCAACCCCGACGATTGCGCCCTGCACTACACACTCCATGGCGGCGCAAAAGCGTACGCACAAAAAAATGATCGGGACATAGAAGGCGCAGACCTTTAGCTGTCGAATTAAAAAAAGGGGATCATCTCCCCTTTTTTGTTGCCTTTTCTAAAACAAAAACACCTCGTGATTTGCGTCACGAGGTGTTTGTAATTGTATCTACCTTCCGCGACGTCTATAGAATATTACTCCTGCAATAAGCGCAATGAGGAGAGCCGCCACCGCCAATAGAGCGCCGAGCGAGAAGCGGTCTGATAATGCGCCAAACGCACTCGCGAGCTGTTGTGATATTCTGCTACCAAAAGTACCCGTGGGTAGCGCTTCAGTATTTGGCACGAAAGTAGCTCCAGTAGCAGTGCTCGTGCCTGCCCCACCTACGCCACTAGTGCTAGTATAGTCAGAAGATTCAGCCGCCGCGCGCAAGCGCGCCAAAAGAGCTGCGTGTGCATTCACCTCGGCAAGCTGGTCTGACGTAAGCGGAAACGCCTTTTTACAATAAATCTCGTTTATCTTCTTTCTGGTCGTGTAGTAAACGTGTCCAGTTGCTTCTTCGTAACCCCATGGTGTAAGAACATCCCAAAAGTAACGTTTCTGAAACACACTTACGGCATCAAAATCTTCCTGCTTATAAATTCCGTCTATTTTAAGATCGGTAAATCCTTCAACAATCTGGAGAAATGCTTGAATCTTTCGCACCTCTTTTGGATCATTAGCCTCCCCAAGCTTGATATAGGAAAGCAGATATTCGGTGCACACAGGGGGTACAACAGGGGTAACCATCATGATCCCGCTGACAGGACCACCACCGCCACTGGTTGTAGTAGTGACTGGCGTTCCGCCACCGCCGCCTCCACCCCCTCCTCCGCCACCGCCGCCTCCACCCCCTCCTCCGCCACCGCCGCCACCACTGTTCGAAGTGCTTGAAGAAGAGTCCGTGTCACCATCACCGCCAATTCCACCATCACCGCCACCTTCATTATTATTGGGAGCAGAAACCTCAACCGTGCGTGTCACCTGGGGTGCCGTGGCACCGCCAGAGTCGGTAACATTGTAGGTAATCGTATACGTGCCAGGGGTTGTCGTCGCTACGGTGTCGCCTCCCACAATGATACTCCCCGTGAGATTCCCGTCTTCATCATCAGTGGCAGTAGCCCCCGGGTCAACAAAACTCGTACCCACGGTAATCTGTATCGTGCTACTCCCCAAAAGAATGATGATAGGCTTATTGTTCTCTTCCACGACCTCATAGGTGTTCAGTACTACAAGCGTACGATTCGGTCGCGACTCTGAAAGCGTGATATGCCCGTCCGCATTTGTATTGCGCAACTCATCATCGGATGAATCCTCCGTAAAAAGTTCACCGCTGTAATTATAGAAGTCTCCCGTGCCGGCAACATTGACGGTGTGTTGGTCGTTATATTTCGGAACAAGCCATCCTCCCCCCGTTATTACTTCTTTGTTATAAAAGTATGACCCAAGAGTAAGCCCGTCAAAAGAAACGCATTGCGTATCATTTACCTCGTCATTGCCAAAAATATCGGTGTTCAAGGCAAGAGGAAACGTGAATGTTGCCGTCGGAAGGACGGCGGCGGCGGAAGTGACGGCACTATTGCCATGGAAATTGATGCCGTCGATAGAGAACAAGGCTTCGCCGAACTCGGTTCCGCTCGAGAACTCTCCCTGCTTGCCTAGAATAGCTTTACAAATTTTTATAGAACCAAGCGTCACGGGAGCGGGAGGTTCCGGTATTTTATCGAAAGAAACACAAACAGGAAATACGCTATTAGGGGTCTCGATGTCCGGATAGGCGGCATGATACGCAAGCACCGAGCTTACCGAGGAAGAAACAGTGAGTGTCGCATCAACAATTTCGTTTACCGTTGCAGATATCACAAAATCCGGCAGATCAGAAACGGGAGACGTGCGCGCCACCTCCGTATCTCCATCTTTGAGTGTCACAAACCAGCTTTCCTTCGGTTGTGTTACTGATTCACGGCCTTCGTATCCGTCGTAGGAGAAAAGAGAAACTTTATACTTCCCTGCCATAAGCGTCGCGGGGACCGAAACGGTTTTTGCCTGGTCTTCCGCCTCATGAGAAACAATCTTATTCGTCGTATTGAAATTAACAATGGTGCGCCCCTCTTGCGCTTCGAAAGGACACGAGGGAACGACAATTTCGCTATTGTCGGCATATGCGATGCCCGTGACACTCGCGGACACGAGGACAGCAAAACCAATAAGCTTTATGCTTGCAGTGAAGTAATTCATATAATTGATACGGGCACGTGATAAACAGGGGCGATACCCTGTGACTAGTAAATAAGACTTATAAATAACAACTTTCTATAGGACACTCGGTTCTAAAGTACATTTTATAAAAAATGTCCTTTAGAAAAACCAATGATGGCAAAGGATCAACTTAATGGCCGTTAAAAGATGGGAATGTTCCACAACACAAAGAGCGGTTTCTCAAGGGGTAGACAATCAATACGGAATTCACACTCTATCCCTCGAAAATATCAGGTTCGGAGATGGTGCGCATTCACACTGTATTTGGTCAAGTCTTTAGCCCAGAAAAGTTATTTTCAACTATCCAAACCTCTATGGTTTTAACAATATCATCACATATGAACCATGTCAATGATATGTGATATGTACTAGCAACACAAAGAAAAAAATTAATTTTATTATTCGGTATTTTTCTAGCTGTTCTGTTAAATGTTCAGGTGCTATTTGGTTATTGTTTTTCATAAAATATTTACTTTAATTTAATAATATTTATAGTGTACCCCCCGAGCATCCCGTCAAACTCAAACGGCTCATTTCCTTGGAAATGAGCCGTTTGAGTATTTTGAACCCACTTTTGACTTTGAGACTTGTGGCTTTTTGACTAGTTTTTACTATCCAACAAACGTCAGTGCCTTGCCCTTTTGCCCTGCGCGACCCGTACGCCCAATGCGGTGTACGTAGTCGTCGTACGTCTCGGGAATATCGTAGTTGATAACATGCGATACGCCGACAATGTCGAGACCGCGTGCCGCGACGTCTGTCGCCACAAGAACCTGCGCACCACCCTTTTTGAATGTATCGAGAGAGCGCTGGCGCTGTCCTTGGCTTTTGTCGCCGTGAATAGACTGCGCTTTGAACCCCTTCTTGGTGAGGGCGACCGCAAGTTTTTCCACACCGTGCTTCGTACGTCCGAACACGAGTACTTTTTTAAATTCCGGTTTGACCAAAAGATCATGGAGCACTTCGAGCTTGTCTTCACCCGCTCTGATACGCACGACATCCTGCTCAACGTTCTTAGACGTGTCCTGCGTCTTGACCGAGATCATCACCGGCTCTTTCAAGAAATCCTTGATGAGCACCTCGATCTCACGCGAAAGCGTTGCTGAGAAAAAGAGCGTGTGGCGTTCCTTGGGCATGAGGCTCATCATGAATTTCATATCATGAATAAATCCCATATCGAGCATGCGGTCTGCTTCATCGAGCACTACTGATTTGAATTCTGCGAGATTGAGACATTTGCGTTCAATAAGGTCCTTGATACGACCTGGCGTACCAATGATGAAATTGTTGAAGTAACGCAAGTCTGCGATCTGGCGACCAATAGGCGCACCACCCACCACGCACACCGAAAATATCTTGAAGCCTTTTACAAAGCCCTTGAGTTCTTCGTCAATCTGTTGCGCGAGCTCGCGTGTTGGCGCAACGATGATCACTTTTTCTTTTGGGTTCTTTAAAACCTTGTTGATAAAGGGGATGAGGAACGCCGCCGTCTTGCCGGTACCCGTGTTTGCAATACCCACGACGTCATGCCCTTGCAAGATATGCGGAATAACGCGATCCTGAATCGGTGTCGGTTCATTATAACCCTTGGTCAAAATATTCTTCTTCAACCGTTCGTCGATAAGAAAATCCTTGAACAAATGTTCGGGCGTAAAAACCACCGCCTCTTCTGTGATGACGGTCTTGTTGATAAATTTTGAGATGTCAATGCGCCCACTTTTTCTCCCGCCACCACGATTACCGCCGCGCGAACCACCAAACTGCGGTCGACCCCCTCTTTGGAGACGTCCGCCGCTCAATGCACCTCGTGAACTAGGCCCTCGCCGTAGCGAGTACCGTTTATTGTGTGAATCCATATATTTTTGCAACCTTCTCGAAAGCCTTTGTAGTTAATGATTGAAAGTCGGCTTTCGAGGCGAACTTACGGACAAAAACTTTATGAGATGAAGTTATAAAGATAATATATGCTAAAAACGTTTATTTGTCAAGAAATAACCGCGTGAGACGGATTTCTTCAAACGTATACGTGCCACCAAGGAGCTGGTGTACAGGGGTAAGCTTGGAACCCCCCGAATCACGGAACGCTTTGGCAATCTTCTTAAAATCTTTTTCTTTATGTTTGAAACGGTTTAAATCAATTGCAGGGTCAATCTCTTTCAGTTTTTCAAAGTGCGCAATGATGGTTCCGACCGTCATCCCCCGCCGCGCGGCAATCTCGGCAAGGGCAAGTCCTTCGACAACGAGTGCGCGTGTCTTTTCATGTGTCGGCACGCGCTCGGGAATCCCCTCTTTTTCTTTTGTTTTGTTCTTTGCGATTTCCGCTTCATCGATTGTGCCGCCGGATTTCACCACAAATTCATCGTGCATCGTCTTAAGCTCGGCAGGTGTAAATCGCGCAATCACCTTTTCCCATTTCTCCGATTCTTTGCGCAAATGCACATCGAGCTTGAATACTTCGGGATGTATCGCAAACGCCATTTCGTTCATACCACGGAGGTACATCCCCGCAAGCGTCCGCAAACGCGAGAGCGCCACATACCCCTGCCCCGGAACGAATGATTTGGACAGGTCAATCTCCGCCGCATCGATACTCATGCCTTGGCTCTTGTGCACCGTAATCGCCCACGCGAGACGAAGCGGGAGCTGTTCCACTCGCGCGAGCGTCTTGCCGTCTTCCTCGATGACCCACTCCACAGAGAAAACCGAGATTTTCTCGCCGGAAAATGTCCGCACAATGGGAACCTTTTCTTCAAAATCCTCAATGACACCGAGCGTGCCGTTCACATATCCGCTTTCAAAGTTGTTCTTCACGAACATCACCACGGCGTCTTTTTTGAGTCTGAGTGTTTCAGGCGCGAGCACGCCTTTCTTGAGTGTTTCGACCAGATTTGATTTTCCTTTCGTCTGCATTTCATATTCAAACATGTCGCCGGAAATCTTTTCCAACTCCTTCTCATTCAACACATCGACATCAATGTTGTGGGTATAAAGACGCGTCGGCGAAATCCCCTCGGGTATTTCTTTCTCGCGCTGGTCATAAAAGAGTGCGCGCGTTCCTTCCGAGACTTCCCCACTTCGTATTTCTTTGAGAATCGCTTCGAGCGTATTGTCTTCGTGGCGAAATTGTTCTTCGAGATAGCATATCCGAACATCCATTTCTTTCCACGCGCGCGATGCGTTCACAAACTGCGTGGGCGAACCGTCACGGACAATAGGCGGCAACTGAAAAAAATCTCCCGAAAGCACTACCTGCATGCCGCCGAACGGAGCTTCTTTTCGCTTCATCGCGCGGCAGATATGATCAATCGCATCAAACATTTTTGGCGAAAGCATCGAGACTTCGTCGATGATGAGGACCCGTGTTTTATCGAACCGTTTATAAAGATGTTCTTTTTCGGTGAGCATATCAATCTCCGCTCCCGAAAGCGTATCACGCACACCAATACCCGACCATGAGTGAATAGTCACTCCGCCGATATGCGTCGCCGCGATCCCTGTTGACGCCGTCACCGCGACCCCCACGCCGTGCGCTTTGAGATATGCGACATACTCATTAAGCACATATGTCTTCCCGCTTCCGGCTGGCCCCGTGAGATAGACATTCCTTCCCGCTTTCAGAATATCGAGTGCCTGTGCCTGCTTCATGTGGCTATTGTACCATTAAATTCATAAGAGCCTGCCCGAGGTCTCCTATCGAGCTTGAAATCCAAAAGCTTCGAGCCCCTAGCTCCACTGGCGCATGAATTTTTCAGAAAAAGGTTTTCCAAAAGAAAGGAGCACTTGCCGAGAAAAAGAATCGATCTTGTCGTACCCCATAACGAGGTTCTGTATGGTAAACCATTCCTCACGACCAGCAGGGTTTACCTCACCGAGCGAAAGTATTTTTGAGATCATCTCAAGCGTGCGGGCTTGAAATTTTAAAGCGACATCGGTATTCCCTTGATCATGAGCTTTGAACATTCTCGCAATTTCAGGTTCAACATTGGCGGCATAAAAGAGTGTATTTTTCTCAAACATATACTATGATTCAAATTGGATCCATTCACGAATAATTTCCGTAGCTTTTTTTACTACTTCCCGATCTTCAATAGAACGACTTTTGTTCCCCAGAGCCGGTTTAATATTTACGAGTGAGTCAAATTCCAGAAGTTCATTTTGACCTTCATCAAATCGAATGTTGAATCCCCATACGTTTATGTGATTTGACCCATCTTTGGTTAGAAGTTCGCATGTCTCCATGTGGTAGTCACCGCCAATGGCGACTTTGTTTTCAAGAATATCCACCGTCCCCTTGATCATGGTTCCATACCATTCTGTCGCCGCTACGCGCACATCGCTCATTGGAGTCAACTTTTTAAGAATATGAATAGGCATAGGGGCATATTAGCATGACCAAACGTTCAGTCAAAGGCGCATCCCCGCTTTCAGAATATCAAGTGCCTACTTTATAAACTTTGAATTACAAAACTCTTCACTCGGCACATCATTTTAAGAGTACGGATTTTTTGGTCGCATCCAAAGGACTTACGCGACACGATTCCGCAGAATCGAAAAATCCTGAAATTTTCGCGCCGTCGCGCACCACAAGAGTACTTCTTGTTTTCTAATTTGCTTTGCTCATAAGAAAACAAAGTCGCCCAAAACCCTATTAAAATGATGTGTCTCGACGAGTTTTGTAATTCAAAGTTATAAAGAGTAATGCCAGAACGGGGCGCCCCCGCTACGCGGGGGCGCCCCGTTACTATCTGAGAACCCATCCACTATCTTCCCCCTTCCCTGAAACCCTTATTTCTGGCTACAAAACTTCGTCTCGTACGAACCATAATTCATTATGGTTCGTACCCCGACTTGTTTTTCGCCTAAAAATAATGGTTTCAGAGGCGGGTACCGCGAGATAGTGGATGGGTTCTTAGTCTTGGAATATATCTTACTTCTTCGCCGCCTTTTTTGCAGCCTTCTTTTTTGGCTGTGCCGCTTTTGCCATATGCTTCCATTGTTTACGAATTTCTTCGACGGTGTTTTCCAAATCTTCTTGGTTGATATTTTTCAACTTTCCGTACTTTGCCGCAACCGTATTGACGATCTGGTGATACACCGGCTCGGTAATCTCTTTCGCACTTTCGAGCTTCTCAATTATCTCGCCTTTCATTTTTACCGCCCACCCGGTAATCTTTTTGCGATTCTTTTTCCCTTCCGGTCCAAACATAACGTACGCCGCCGCAGTAAGTGCCGCGATTCCCGCTCCGATTGTGATAATAGTACCCGCACTTCCTTTCGATGATTTTTCTTTTGCCATAGATAACTGTTTAAAAGATGATACTCAATGAATAATACTCTCTACTCCTGACTACCCTTACGCTTCGGGGACTTTTCCTTTTTCGCAAAAATAAAGTTATATAGCCAACTTTTCGTGATCTGATCATGCATACTCCCGATATCCTCTTCGGCAATATCCACCGCCTTTTTGAGCTTGTCGGAGATGTCTCTGAAGTTCTTGAGCATTTGAATCAGATAAAAACCGGCAATCATAAAAACCACGGACGCGATAACAATCGCAACGGAAGTAATGAAAAAGAAAATGTCCGCCTTCACAAGAGTTTCCATAAGTATCAGTATAGTACATCTTTGCTACTCTGCAAAATCTGTGTATTCCAACTTTAAGGCGGACTACTTTTCCAAATCTAGCACCTCATCGACGCGGATCTGCTTCACGAATTCGGGTACGTGGGAAACGAGGATCATCGCGCCTTCGTATTGTGAGAGCGCCTTGGCGATGACAGGTAAATGCCGAAAATTGATGTGGTTCGTCGGCTCGTCCAAGATGAGAAGCCCAGGACGCATGAGGACGAGCTCTGCAAATGCCACAAGCCCCTTCTGCCCTTCGGAGAGACTGCCAATCTTGGTACGGATGACGTCGTTCGTAATGAGGAACCCTGACGCTGTGGCGCGAAGCTTTTCTTCATCAAGCCTGCCGTCAACCGAGAGCATGGCGCGGGAAAGAGAGTCATACACCGAATCGTCAAAGTTAAGCGTCGAGAAATCCTGCCGATAGTAACCGACACGCACGCCGGACGCGATGGTTATACCTTCTGCCTTGCCTGATGCAATGGCTTCGAGGAGCGTCGACTTGCCGATGCCATTTGGTCCCGCGAGGAGCAAATGGTGCTTCTTCTTGAGCGAAATCTTGGCAGTGCGTTTGACGGGCTTATGATTTTTGAGCATCGTGAAGGACGAAATATTGAGCACTTCGCCGACAAGGTCGGACTGTGCAGGAATAACAAAATTGCGAATCGTGCGGTCTTCTTTGCGCACGTCCACCATCGCCTCTTCCATTTCCTCGGCCTTCTCACGCATCTTCTTGGAAACGAGCCGCATCTGTCCGCCTTTGTATGCGAACGCATTCGCTTTTTCTTTTTTTGCTTGGATCTCCTTGGTGAGCTGTGCGTTCTTCATATTCTCCCGTTCTATTTGCGCGGAGATCTGCTTTACCACGTCGAAATAATTTCCGACATATTGCTCGACTTTGCGCGTGAACACATTGAGGTAGAGCACGCCCTCGGTAAATGAGTTGAGGAAATCCGCATCGTGCGAAATGACCATGCACGTTTTTTCATAATTCTTGAGAAAATCCGTCAGATGCGCAATCCCCGCTTTGTCGAGATTGTTCGTCGGCTCGTCGAGAAGGAGCACGTCGGAGTCTTGAATAAGCGCAGAGGCAAGCAAGAGCCGCGCCTGCTGTCCGCCCGAAAACGACTTCACGATGCGGTCGTGCATCTTTTCGTGGCCATTGAGGTTCACCACCTCGAGTACCGCGTCGATCTTAGGATCAATCTCGTAAACTTTCTTGGAGAAACACTTTGCAAAAAATTCACGTACCGTGAGGTTGAGCTCGGCGCGCGGAATCACCTGCCGCGCGGTGGCGATAGTGATCCCACGCGAGATATGCACAGCACCGTGGTCGGGCTTCGCCGCCCCCGTAATGAGCCCGAAGATCGTACTCTTGCCCGCGCCGTTCTGCCCCATGAGGGTTATCTTTGTACTTCGACGCACTGGAAAACTCACCTCATCCAAAATAGGTTTGTTGTGGCCGTACTCAAACGACACATCCTCGAACCGCATAATAACTTCACCTTGCGACATCCACCCACACTACCGCACTTTGATGAAAAGACAAAACACTCCCTCCTCTCGCTCTACGTCGCTAATAAACAAGTATTCAGCAACAAGCATGATTGCGAAACCAAAAAATAAGGCGAATATGTCACCTTGCGTCCGCTTCATCAAAGGCGACATAACAATGATTCCAACATACAACAAGGTCAATACATAATCATTCTACACAAGCGGGATCATCCCAATCATCACGAGAACAGGAGTGGCATTGAGTATTATGTCCTTCGTCTTTTGCATAGAACCTAGTGCACCGAACGTACATTCAAAGAAAGCTTGCTCTCGAGAATCTTCTTTTTACGGATATTCTCTTCCCATTCGTGCTCGAGTGCGCGAATGGCAAAAAAATGCGTCACCTTTCCCAAAAATGACTGACCTTGATATTGCGCCATTTCCTCTTCGAGATGCTCAATCTCTTGTTTACAATTTGCAAGTTCCATCACCTGCGCCGATAGAGCATTTTGATTACCTGCGTCTAGATTGTAGGATTCCGAAGCAAAATTCTTTGCTTGCGTGCTTGCCTGTTTTCGGACTTCCTCAATACGGTCCGTCTGTGCAGGATTAGTACCGCCGGGTGTATCGTTCTTGATTAATGTTTCGTACGCTTCGCGAACAACCTCGGGATGTCCCAGAGGAGGAGTATTCGGCTGATCGGAAATATGCTCAAGTTGATTCATGGTAATGTATATTATACATTATTTCTCCAGTAATTATCCACCGTTTTTGACAAAACAAAAACCGCGCTTTGCCAAAACTTCGTCTCGTACGAACCATAATTCATTATGGTTCGTACTCCGACTTGTTTTTCGCCTAAAGATAATGGTTTCAGAAGCGGGTACCGCGAGATAGTGGATGGGTTCTTATTAGATTCCTGTTACAAAACTCGAGATTGTCGAAGTTGCAGTGTTGTTTGACGCATCTTTTGACTCAAGCATGAGGTAATAAGTCGTGCTTGCAGTAAGCCCCGTGAGCCCGAACGCATGCGCGAGTGATAACGTTGTCGTACCAAAAGAGAGTGTCGGTAGTGTCATCGTACCGAAATACACCTTCCCTGTCGTGAGCTCGTTCGTATTCCACGAAACATTCGCCGTCGTGCTTGCTATTCCTGACACCGAGAAGCCAGAGATTATCGGGGCAATCGTGTCAGGGATAGTGGGAGTTATGAAACTCTGCTCGGTAGATGTTGCCGTATTGTTCGCGCCGTCCTTTGATACGACGACAAAATAATACGTTGTGTTGGGAAACAAAGCGGTTAAATTAAGTGCGTGTGCGAGTGAAAGCGTTGTCGTACCGAGAGTCGTCGCGGTGTTCGTATTCACCGGTGTCGTAGTGCTGAAATACACAGATCCTGTCGTGAGCTCGTTCGTATTCCACGAGATCATTACCGAGGTCGGAGCAAGCATTCCTGCGGTAAGACTCGAAATGACCGGCGCAAGCGTGTCTGGAGTTGTCGTGCTGGTCAGGTTCTTGAATTTCTTCGCAAGTCCGTGAGGGAGCTTCCAGCATGATGTTCCGAGTGCATTGTTGCTGTTCTTATTTTTTATCCCCTCGAGCGGAACAACATTCCATCCTAAGTCGGTTTTGCAGAGGAAATAGTTTACTTTTTTGGGCTGATTGTTTTGTTCTCCCTTCTTGTTTTCTTTTTCTCTTTTATCTTTTTTTTCTTTTTCGTCTTTCTCACGATGTTGGACCATCTGAAATGATTTCCCTGAATTACCATTATCGTTCTTTTTTTCGGATTTATTATCCGCAAAAACGAGTGCGGGAGAAAACATTGAGGCGAATAAGATCGTGATTAAAAATTTTTTCATAGTGTTGTTGTTTATGTTGCTGTTAAATATATCGTTATTATCTCGTATTACTTTATGTAAAGACGGCCTCTACACGGAAATCTTACAAGCTATTACTGACTTTTTCTATATAGGTCAGTAGGTCGCGAGACCATTGATTTTATACACCAAAAACCCGCGAGGCAAAGCCTCGCGGGTTTTTGGTGTATATTGGTCGCTGTGACAAAGGTGTACTAATCCGCCCAGATAACGAACGTAAAGATCTTCTCCCCTTTACCGAGGTCACGCTCATGGAGGGAACTACGTCCATCATGTGATTTTCGCACCTCTTTTCCCCACTCCGAAGAATCTTCGGTGTTGATATCAGCCACACGCGCCGCTCCTGCTGAAGATGCTTTACCGAAAAGCGTCGTAATGCTGTCGAGGTGAGCATATATAGTTTCAAGTTGGCTATAATCGTGCGCATTCGGATGCTGATTGGTCGATGGGTTGTTCGTGTAATCCATGCAGGTGCCCAAGTTTGCATTGGTGAAAATTTCGTCTTGATGATCAAGACCTAAGGTATGTCCAACTTCTTGGCACATGACAAGCTGTCTCCACGCCGGAGTATTGTATTTTGCGGTGTTAAAATATGTGTCATTCAACTTCACCGTTCCTTGGGTGATGTGACTGCCACTCACCCATATCGATGCGATACCGAGCCAGCCATTGTTACCGTAGGTCCTGTTGCAAACCTCTACCCGCCCCGCTGTCGGACGGCAATTCTTGTGATTGCTCAATATCGGCACGATTACCGTATCAAGAACCGAGGAAACACTCCAATCAACCGAGGTCGTAGCGAGATGTTGATCCCACGCGGTCGAAACATTATCCCCCAATTTCAAAGTAAACGGATTTGCAGTACGTGCCCAGTGATACCCTCCCCACGAATGATTTGCGGACGCGATGGTCGCAAACGCCGAAACAGCCAATAACGCAACCACCCCTACCATAAGCACCTTTGTGTGATATTTTTTATTCATAATTAGTATTATACAACCTTGATTACTTAATGCAAATTCTAATCAAACAGACCATTAAAACCTAAAACCCGAGTTTCTCCTTCACTAAAATCATCCGCACTACGCGCCCCGTAAATACCGGCTCACGCTCAAATGTAACGATTTTCGCAAGCACCGTACCACCCATGCCGACATCTTTCATCCGCTTGTCTTCGAGTGGCACCACATGCTCCCGCACGCGCTTCATCGCGTCCTCGTACGTTGGCGTTATTTTTTGCGCCCCCGCCACGAAAATAAGGTTGGGAGAGGTCGACACAATGGGAGGCAACTGACTTGCAGAAGCCGAGGCGATGATCATTTCTCCCGTCTCTGCGATTGCATGAACGCTCCCGATGTAGTACTCGGCGAATATCGCTTCCTTGCGGAGTAGTGCTTGCTTTGCGGGGTCTTTTTCTGCGACCACCGCGGCATGCAGATTCTTCCATCCGTGCACCTCCGATTTCAGGTATTCGATAAGTCCGATCTCGCCGAGCGTTACCGAGGAGCCGTTGTTGATGGTCGCACCATTGGGAATGATGTCCTTCACTTTCGCAAGCGCCTCGGCGCGATTCTCCGCAACAAACACTTCCACGCCCCGCGCGCGCAATGACCGCAGGGTATGACCCGGGCTCATGACGCATTTCATTGGTAACAGTTTACCACAATGTGGGAGGCCGTGCATCGTGTTTCCCTTGGTTCTTGACGTAGCGTTCCACAATCGACCAATTGGCCTTCTCGCCGATGGTAGCGACATAGTAACCGTCCGTCCAGAATTCTCCACCCCACAGGTCTTTCTTTACTTCAGGAAATTTCAAAAAGGCTTGCTTCGCGGTGATGCTTTTGTAGAGTCGCACAAATTGACCAATCGAGTATTTTGGGTGGATTGAGACAAGCAGGTGTATATGGTCGCCGTCACATCCGATTTGCTCAATGTCCAGATCGTAACGCTCTTCCAGTCTTTTTGAAATTTCCTTAATCTCTTGCACGACCCCGTCGGAGAGAAGGGCTTTGCGGTACTTTACGGGAAACACAATGTGGTAGTGGGTGTCGTACGCACCGTGCCATCCTTTTTTTAGTGTCATGAGCACAGTAATCTCTAAACCGAGGGTTTTCAGACTTTCCGCGTTGTATAACCCCTCTTTTCCAGTGACGCCTTCCGTGTCCCATAGGACACGGAAGGCGTCACGTTAGTATAGAAATGGGCAAGAAAAAAGGCGCGACAAAACTATGTACACGCCCTTTTTGTGTATAAGAGTATGATAATTAGTATGGTTTCAAACTTACCACGTCACATTCGAACAAACTCGCGCTCCAAGACATTGCCTCAGTTCTTCGTCGAGATCCCGCAAAGGAACAGCATCTCTGTGCAACTCCTCTGCTAGTGGAGGAGGTTCTTGGGAGAGATGCCCCTCCTTCAGAATTCCCTCATAAAGAGAGTTCGTATTGTACTTTGATAGGAGACAAAAATCTCCTTGAACTTCTGCTCTTTTCTCTGACATGGCCATAGCCGCTCCTATATTATATCCAAGCAAGGTACATCTCCGTGATCCTCAAAGCAGGGGGAACCAAGAAACATCATACTACCGAGTGCGTCTTTTGTAAAGGAGAGATCCACGCCTGCGCTTCGCGCAGGCGTGGACATGGCTATTTACTATTCATTATTCCCCTATTTTATTATTCCCTACTTCTTGAACGGAACCCCCAAAACCTCAAAAAACTTTATTGCTTCTTTCTTATCTTTCGCCGTGGTAACGATGGTAACTGCAAAACCGAAGATATCGCGCACATCTTCGTCGGCGGTTTCGGGAAACACCGTCTGTTCTTTGATACCGAGGGTAAGATTCCCCATCTCGTCCACGCTCTTTTTTTCATAGCCGCGGAAGTCTCTCGTACGGGGTACGGCAACATTGATAAATTTATCAAGAAACCCCTCCATGCGCGCACCACGAAGCGTTACCGCAACACCAATCTGATCTCCTTGGCGAACCTTGAAGGTCGCAATCGATTTCTTTGCACTGCGAAGCGACGGCTTCTGTCCGGTGATCTTGGTGAGGTGCGCCATCACGAGCTCGTTTCGTTTCTTATCTTTCGCGCGACCCGTTGCACTCGAAACCACCACCTTTACCAAGCGTGGGACCGCAAGCTTGTTCTTGTAGCCGAACTCGCCTTTCATTACATCAAATGCTTCTTTTTGTTTTTCTTTTACCGATTTCATAGTATTTTTTCAGTTGTTTGTTTTTGCATCCGTATTTTTGTCAATTGTCCGCGAAGCGGTGTCAGTTGTCAAATGTTCCCCTTCCTAAAGCTCTGCGCCACTTACCTTGGTCACTCGAACATTCTTACCCTCGATTCTTTTTATCCCCACGCGCGTACGCACGTCTTTGGTGGGATCTACGATCATAATGTTCGAAGCATGAATAGGCATTGCACGCTTCACAATCTCCTCTGCCTTCCCGCGTGCGCGAGACTTCGTGTGGATCTTTGCCACATTTACTTCTTCGACCACCACGCGATTAACGCGCGGCAGAACCTCGAGGATCTTCCCCTTTTTGCCTTTATCTTTTCCGGTGATGACGATCACATTGTCTCCTTTTTTGAGTTTCATAATATTTTTGTTTTCAGTTGTTTTTTTGCATCCGTATTTTTGTCAATTGTCCGCGAAGCGGTGTCAGTTGTCAAATGTTCCCCCTACAAGACCTCCGGCGCAAGCGAACCGATCTTCTGATATCCCGACTCCACAACCTCGCGAGGAATAGGACCGAAGATACGCGTTGCTTTGGGCTCTTTCTTGGCTTTGTCGACGATTACCACCGCATTGTCATCAAAGCGAATGTACGATCCGTCCTTGCGGCGGAACGCCTTTCTCGTGCGGACAACCAATCCCGTCAAGACATCCTTCTTTTTGACCGTCTTGCGCGGTTCGGCAACTTGAACCGAAAGCACCACGAGGTCGCCAATCTCCGCATAGCGTTTCTTCGAGCTTCCGAGTACCTTGAAAACGCGACCGACTTTGCCGCCGAGATTGTCTGTGATTTTTACGATTGTTCTTGGTTGAATCATGGTAGGTAATGTTAAAAATCTCCGGTATTCCGTTATGAGTTATCTTTGCCGATAACGGTAAACGTCTTGTCTTTCGAAAGGGGGCGGCACTCCTCGATCACCACCTTGTCCCCTGTCTTGTACGAGCCGACTTCATCGTGAGCTTTGTATTTTTTGCTCACCTTCATGTATTTGCCGTACTTTGGGTGCTTCACAAATCGGCTCACCAATACCGTCACCGTCTTGTTCATCTTGTCCGAGACGACAACCCCCTTGAGCTTTTTCCTTGTAGTAATAGTTTTTTCCATCCCGTTAGAAGCAGGTCGCGGTCGGACTGCTGTGTGAGATTCTATTTCTTTTGTGTTATGTTGATTTTTCATAATAGTGATGATATTTGGACGACCGCGGCTTCTAGCGGGATATGATTGTTCGCGTGCGTGCATTCATTTCCGTCAAGATTCGCGCGATATCCTTTCGCAAAAGAGATGTATTCTTGACGTCCTTTTTTGGGCTTCCCGCTCGACCAAAACGAAACGCGCGCAAACTCTCTTGGTTTTCTCCAAGAAGTTTGGTCAAATCTTCTGCGCTTTTTTTGTTAAATTCTGACATAAAAATATTATGGATTACATTTCACGCTTCACCACCTTCGTCTTCAGGGGAAGTTTCGCCCCCGCCTTGCGGAGCGCCTCGCGCGCGATCGTTTCGTCAACACCATCGACCTCAAAAAGGATACGCCCCGGGCGAACTTCGAATACATACCCCTGCAGTTCTCCTTTTCCTTTTCCCATCGGGGTCTGCGCGCCCTTCTGTGTATACGGACGGTCAGGAAACACACGGATCCACATCTTCCCCACTTTAGTGATGGTGCGCACCGCCGCCTTGCGCGCCGCTTCAATCTGGTTTGATTTCACACGCGCCGAAGTTTCCGCCTTGAGACCAAACGATCCAAAAGAAAGCGTGATGCCGCGCGTATCTGCGTGCATCAAACGCGCAGGGCTTTTGCGGCCTGTTTGCCATTTTCTATGTTTTACTTTCTTGGGGAATAACATGGTGGTGTATTAAAAGCAAACATTATACGAACTTTTTCTTGTCGGATTTCTTATCGGAAAAAATTTGCCCTTTGTAGATCCATACCTTGACCCCGATCGCTCCGTACGGAAGATGCGCCGTCTTCTTTGCGAAGTCGATATCCGCGCGAAATGTCTGGAGCGGAATCCCTCCGCGGCGAATCTGCTCGTAACGCGCCATTTCCGCACCACCGAGACGACCGGAGATGGCGATACGCGCGCCTTTGACATCGCGATTCGCCATCACCTTCTCCACGGTCTGCTTGAGCACCATGCGGAACGGCAGGCGCTTCTCGAGTCCTTCAGCGACCATCTCCCCCACCACGTCAGCGTTCGACTCCGGCGAACGAACTTCTTCGATGTCAAGCTTGAAATCCTTGGGTATAGAGAGCTTGTAGCGAGCCGCTTGTTTCAAAATATCGTTCCGGAGCTTGACGGAACCTTCTCCTGCGCGACCGATGACCATACCGGGGCGTGCAGTCTTGATGATGATACGAAACATCTTTGCATTGCGTTCGATCTCGACGCCGGCGATATGGTTACCGCGCAAACGCTTCTCCAAATACCCACGGATGAGGATGTCCCCTTTGAGAAAGTCCTTGTACTCGCCGCGCGCACCAAACCAGCGTGACTTCCAGTCACGAATGATTCCTAGACGATGCGCATACGGGTGTACGATATGGGTCATGGGGATAGTTAATAGTTAATAGTCATTAGTTTTTAGAAGATTCTGTTGCCTTTGCGTTTGCAAGCGGAGCCTTCTTTGAAACTTTTGGCTTATGAGCGGTCAGTCAGAGCACTTTCAATGCGTGCATTCGGCACGAGCTCAAGCATAACATGACTCGTGTGCTTGTGAATAGGCGCCGCCGAGCCACGTGCGCGGGGCATAATACGTTTTAAAATCGCACCTTGGTCGACACGAACTTCTTTAACAAAAAGATCTGCTTGCTCGATGCCGGAATTTTGCTTGGCATTTGCTACCGCAGAAAGCAAGAGCTTCTTCATGGGAAGAGACGCGCGCTTGGTAAGCGCATCGAGCTCGGTCAAGGCACGCTCCACCGTCTTTCCTTTGATGAGGTTTGCCACGAGGCGCACCTTGCGCGGCGCTTGCCGATAACTTTTGAGGACAGCTTTCATTGTTTATTTCTATTTCTTAGCGGCGGTCTCGCCCTTAGCGGCCTTTGCCGCAGCGATTTCGCCTTCTTTCTTCTTTTGTTCAAGCTCTTTCTGCATCTTGCCTCCGTGGCGAATGAACTTCTTTGTGGGAGAAAACTCTCCGAGCCGATGTCCCACCATTTCTTCGGTTACTCGAACCTCGATATGGGTCTTGCCATTATACACGCCAAAAAGAAACCCTACCATTTCCGGTGAGATCTGGCTGACGCGCGACCATGTTTTGATAAGCGGAGCCGTCGATGCGCTCTTGCCTTGGAGCTTCTTCAAAAGCTTCGGGTCGATATGGGGGCCTTTCTTGAGTGATCTGGTCATATGATATTAAACAAAACAACCCAGCACCTATTTGCTGTGTAAAACTTACATTACTCCAACAAAAACCAAGACTGCATAATATCCTAATTCATTATATTATGCAACAAAATAGATGCTTGGGTCGTTTCGTATACTACCAAACTGAAGGAGAATGTCAAATCGGCTACTGGGGATAGGTCTCTACTTGGAGGCTCAACCTCCAAGCGGGGAGACCGTGCCAGGCTGTCGTTCACAGACTAGAACCTCACCCCCGTAATAGCCCAAAAGAGTAAGCTTATCGCGGGAGTCATGACCATGGGGGCAAAAAAGAGGAGGAGGAGGAGGACAAAGAGCCAATTGTGCTCCAAATAATCATGAACGTATTGAAAACGATACGGCAACAGGGCAAAAAGCACCTTGGCGCCGTCAAGCGGCGGAACAGGAATGAGGTTAAAGATCGCGAGCATCAAGTTCGTGGCAACAATAATGGCTGATATTTTTATAAATTGCATCGACAATGCCCCAGTCATCATTCCATACCGAATAATGAGCCCGAAAATGATTGCAATGAGAAGATTGGTGAGCACCCCCGCCGCCGCAACACCGATAGTCCCCCACTTAAAATTCTTTAGATTGTGGGGATTGTACGGCACTGGTTTTGCCCACCCGAAAAGGAATTTTGACCCAGAAAAAATAAGGAGTGCGGGAATGAGGATCGAACCAAAGAGGTCAATGTGAGGCGCAGGGTTAAGGGTAAGTCGCCCTGCAAGCCGCGCCGTCGGGTCTCCGAACGCTTCTGCCACATACCCATGCGCTACTTCATGGATGATAACCGAGAAAATGAGCACGATGAGATAAAAGATGGTTTCTGTTTCCATATTGCTTGCATAATGCAAAATTTATGATAGCATAAAGCGACCTAAGGAAGAAATATATATTTATGGCAAAAACCTGTCCCACCTGCAATAAAGGAACGATAAACGCCGGCGGCTATTCGAACCGCACCCGCGCGACAAAATTCACCCCCACAGGAAAAAATCGCAAATACCCCAATCTCCAATGGGCGCCCCTTTCCGACGGCTCTCGCATGAAAATCTGCACCAAGTGCATGAAGGTAGGGAAGCACCTCAAAATCAAGTTTGTGTAAATCAAACCAACAAAAACCCCGCTCTTAGAGCGGGGTTTTTGTTTATATCCGCTTGTTCGCCGTGCTATAAATATTTGCCCGATGCCCAATTGCAAAAATTTTCACCATTTTTGATTCAATACGAAAGATAACGCGATAATCCCCAACGCGAAGCTTGCGATACCCTTTGAGTGTGTTTCGGAGATGTACCCCAAACACCTCAGGAGCATTAGTGAGTTTTGTTTCGATTGCGCGACGAATTTCTCTTTTCCACGAAGTCGCGATTGGTGGAATATCCTCCACAACTACTTCCTCATGATAAACAACCTCGTAAATTATGCCCATGCTTTTTCGTGAGATACAAAGTGCGCGCCTTTTTTGTCCCGACTCCCCGCAACCTGCGCCCACACTTGATCCTCTTCAATTTCCAGAGCAGTGCGAAGAAGCTCGGTCGCCTTGGTTGCCTGTGGGACAGAGTCACGCTTAGCGAGAATACTGAGCATTTTCTCAATGTCGCTTCCGATGCTTAAATTGATGCGTTTTTTAATAGTAGACATATTGCTACTGTATCAAAAGTGTATCAGTAGTGTCAAGGGGAAAAATGTTACCAAATACCCCCATGGAACAAGCGCAAATACCCCAACCTCCAATGGGCGCCTCTTGACCTTCGGCTCACGCATGAAAATCTGCACCAAGTGTATGAAAATCGGAAAGCATTTGAAGGTGAGGGTGATCTAATCAATTTATCAAAAACCCACGCCATACGGCGTGGGTTTTTGGTTGCTATTTACTAATCCATTCCTCTCTCTTTATGTCAGCTTGCCGAAGAATCCTCGTGAGCAAATCAATGCTTATATCTCCCTCGTGCGGATTAGGTATTGTAATTATGAGGCTCCCTTTTACCATATATGGGTGCTTGCCTTCTTGAGAAGGCCCGCTAAAACCAAATTTGCGAAGTCTTGCCACAAGAACACGAAAAGAAACAGGCCCGAGTTTAGGCATAGGTTTCTTTTTTGCCCTGTATCTTTAATCGAGGCATCCTAAGCCCTGGGATTTGTTGGTTCATTCGAATATGGAGAATGATCCACCCTTCCAAAACACTTGCGAGCTCTTTGCGACATGCCTCAAGGGTCTTCCCGGTTGCCCACACGCCTTTCAATTGAGGTATCTCTCCATAGTACCGTTCCTTGTTGTCTATTATTTCATAGCGGGCTTTTTCCAAATAAGACATGATGTAATCGTGAATCATCATATTTGAATGGTATCATGATGAAAAATCAAAATCAACCGTTTACCGACGGCTCCCACATGAAAATCTGCACCAAGTGCATGAAGGTGGGGAAGCACCTCAAAATCAAGTTTGTCTAACTGCCTAAAACGATATCTTTTTGATTATGTGCCTTATATAAAATCCAGAGTAAATATCCAAAGAGAACGTATATTAATATATTTTCTGGTCCAAAGCCTCGAAAAATTGCGTTGAAAACAAGCACGCCTAACAGCATTGTGCCCCCTATAAATATTGAGTGTCGCTGACGTCTTTTCAAGAGTACGGCGAGGACAATATCAAAAATTGCAAGCAAGAAAACTAAGGAAACCTTAAGGGAGCTGGTACTTCCTCCCCCCAAAAAAACTAGCGCTGCTATTGCCGCTATAAATATCTGGAAAATACCAAGTATCAAAAAACTAATGTATGCACGATGCCAATAATCAATTTCTTTTTTCATAAATATAAAATTACTTTGACCATTAATAACACTAGGAAATCAATAGGTATTATACCCCCCCCTAAAAAACCTGCAACCCCAATCAAAAAATTACTCCACCACTAAATCCTCCCCATTTGTCTTAAATACAATAGTTCCCCGTTCAGCGGTACCAATAGATGAAATTTTTAACTTGGCGAGTAAATCAGTAACTTCTTGGTGCGGATGGCCATACTTGTTGTCCTTGCCCGCCGAAATGATTGCATACTCGGGAGACACCGCCGACAAAAATATCTCACTGCTCGATGTACGTGAACCATGGTGCCCGAGCTTGAGTACCGTCGTATGGAGCTTGCCACCAAGTTTCCCGACGAGATACTCCTCAATAGACTGCGGCGAATCACCGGTGAGGAGGAACGACTCATCGCCATAGGTGAGACGCGCGACAATGGAACCCGTATTCGTGTCCCACCCGCGCACACTGCGATCGGGAAAAAGAATTTCGAGCACAACCCCGCGGTCGAGGATGATGCGCTCGCCCGCACGGGCAAGGATGCGCTTCGGATGCTTGTCGCGGATTGCGTCTTCGAACGCACCGTACGCTCCGGTCGAGGCAGTATTCTCGGTCGTGATAACCATGGACACGTGCATGCGATCGAGCACGATGGGTAGCCCCCCGACATGATCCTGGTCGGGGTGTGTCGCGAGCACCGCGTCAATCGAACGATCGTAAAACGGCATAACCTTGCCGAGCGCGCGCAAGACTTGCCTCCCCGATCCTCCATCCACCAAAAGCTGGTTCCCGTTTGGCGCCTCGATATAGATCGCATCACCTTGCCCGACATCGAGAAATGCGACAGTGAGGTTGCCATGACGGTCCGCACGCAAGGTCGCCGTCCAAATAAAAATATTCGCAATAATAAAAACAGTAAGAATTAAATACTGCAAATTTCGTTTTGAGAACTTTTTCAGCATATCAACATAATATCACGTCGAGACCGCGAGCACCCTGCTGTCATATATTTTTCCTATAGGCAGAATATATGACAGCAGGGTGCATGGAGAAAAGCTTTATTATGATAGGATATTGTTATGACAGACATCACCGTCGAGACACTCATACAAGGAGGGAGCTACCTCGCGATTTTTCTTCTCATGATTGCGAACGGCGCAATATCGTTCCCGTCGAGCCAAGTGCTGTACATCATCGCTGGATACTTTGTCGCACGCGGTGACCTCGCGCTCGTACCCGTCGCAATAATTGGCTCTCTCGGCAACATGACGGGCAATATCATCCTCTACGAACTCGCCCGCGCATACGGACGTACGTTCATCGCACGCATGAAAATATTCCCCGTGCGTGAACTCGCAAAAGTCGGAGCGGCATTCGAGAGGAAAGGTGCTTGGTTTATCTTTGTCGGCAAACTGCTCCCCGCAATCAAAGTCTTTGTGCCAATCCCCGCGGGACTCGGGCACATGTCACGCCCGCTCTTTACGCTCATCATGTTCGTCGGTTCATTCCTCTGGTCGCTTGTGTTTTTATCCATCGGATATTTCTTTGGCAAATCATCAAATGTTTTTGGCAACTACGCGGTCATCTTGATCATCGTCGCCGCTGTAGTCCTCCTCCTCTTCTATCGCTATTTGAACAGTGAAGAAATAACTCGTGCCGTTGAAAAATAAAACTTTCTCTTTGTTTCTTAAAAACTATTTTCAAAACTCGTATGTTGATTTTTTTGCGCGTAACGAGCTCGCATTTTTTTGTTTCGAACTCCGCGCGTGCTTCACGATGAGCACGCCAAAAAATATGTACGACACGAACACCGCCACGAGCGGGAACTCCGACACCTCGACCGACGCAAACGGCAGTGCCGCAAAGAATTCAACGACCGAAATAATGTACCAGAGCAATACGTACGAAATGGCAACGAGAGGCATGGCCGCAAATGCACTCCCCATGCCAACGATGCTCGTCGCGAAAACCATGAGCATCGCAAGTGGTATAAACGGAAGCACAAAAAAGTTTGCAATCATTCCCACGAGCGACATCGTCCCCATGTGATAGAGCAGTATCGGGAGCACAAAAATTTGCGCAGAAACAGTGGCAACAAAAATTTCTCGCATGCCAAACCGCGGCGAAACCCACAAAAAATATTTCTCGATGACTGGCGCAAAAGCAAGGATTGCAAACGTCGCCGCGAACGACAGTTGGAACGACACATCGGAGAGCAGGATCAGGGGGTTCAGCGCAACCATGACAACCCCCGCGAAACACAGTGCGCGAAGCGCATCTCCTGTTCTCCCGAGTGCGCGTCCGAGAATAATAATGAGTGCCATCACCGTGGCGCGCACGACGGTTGACCCACCACCCACCATCATCGCAAAGAGTACGATGCCCAGAGCGCTCCCGATGAGTCGCCACGCAAGCGGCAAGACCGAAAGCAGACGCGAGATCGCCGTCGCCACGATCGCGATGTTGTATCCCGAGAGCACTACAATATGCGCGACCCCGGTTTCGCGAAACTTTTGCAGGAGTTCCGTCCCGAGAGACTGCTGTGCGCCAAGAAGGATTCCGCCGGCGAGCGACGCTTCGGGCTCAGGAATAATCTTTGTGATGACCGCAAGAAACGCGTCACGCCCCGCAAACAATGTTTCATACACACGATTTCCTTTACCGTGCGCGACAACTGAAACACGCGGATACGAGATTTCATAATGCACGCCGTCTTTCGCCAAGTACGCACGATAGTCGAACGCGCGACCGCCCGGATCCGCGGGAAAGTTTTTCGGTATGGATATCTTTCCTTCGACCGTCACCTCATCACCATACCGAAGCTCCGGATATGGTGGCACCCGCACCAAAATACGTACCGAAGACGGCAACGTACGAAGCAAATCAGACTGCTCTTGTAAGAAAGAGTTCACTTCAAGAATAATGTTCGTATACTGATCACGGACATCGGGGTCTCGCGCGACCACCCCATGTGCCACTACAGACTTCCCCGCGAACGCATCGAGAACGTGAACATTCTTTATGACTGATGAAACATTCGCGGAAAGAATGCCGAGTCCGCATGCAAACAGAACCGATGAAACAAGAAAACCGCGTACGTGCCACAAACCGAGATCGGTAAAAAACGCCACAAGCACTGCCAAACACGCGAAAAGTATCGCAAAGGAAAATCCGAAACCAAGAAAAGTCTCGAGTGCGGCCCCGCACACAAAACCTAGCGTGGATCCATAGACGTACATTGAATGCATACCGATTATTCTACCGCGTTTTGAGAAATACCGCCCTCTTGGTATCCTATCGGTAGGTTCGTACAAAACAAAGGAGAGATGTTATGGGTATGAACATCAGTGCTGAAGTAACCATCCCCTTGAGAGCTGTTTCCGTAGCAGATACTAAGAAACTTTTCCATCCCGCCGATGCGCACGCAAGAAGATTCTTGCAAATCTATGGGGACAAAGAAGTCGTAAGCTGTCCGGTAGAGTATACTCACGACATAGACGTAGCAACATTTTCCATTTGCTCCACGACCACAGAAGAATCCCTGCAAGAACTTTCTGCAAAAATACATACACAGGGATGGCACTTCGGATCGATTGCTGATTGGTATCAGTACATACAAAAAAACCAAACTCTCACGGCAAGTCGCACGTGGCTACTCGGGACGATTTACCACGATGAAGAGTACCACGAATGGTTCCCGATTGTTACTCCGCGCACGAAAAAACCCTCTCCACTGTCATCCGTCGCACTCCGAAATGCGATTGCAAATATGGTAATGCGTTTGAGATTAGCAAAACAGCTACCTCCGGGGACCGAGATTCTTTTGGTAAAGATGGTAAAAAAATCTCCGCAAAAATAGCAGTCGCAATACATCATCGCGACTGCTTTCCTTTTTTAAAAATGATATTCCCTCGCGATGCGCCCCTACCCCCGCCACTCCTTTTCGATGCTCCGTTCATCATCCGCACTAAATGCTTTTTTAAATTTCGCGCCCGTGACCCCCTTCACCCGTTTTTCACATTCCGCCCATGTTGCGTGTTTCATAAATTTTTCAGCAACCAAACTCACGTACGAATACGCCTTTGCGCTCGATTTTGGTTTTGATTTTTTTGCCGCGATTTTTTTTGCATCACCCGTGTGTATACCGAGGTCGACACTGTACAGACTCCGTGCGCCGTCAAAAAGTTTCGTGGGTTTCCCGTCGGCAAATGTCGTTGCGATCTCGTCGGCGCGATCGTTGCCGGGAATTCCCGCATGTCCCGGCGTATAATTCCATGCGATTGTCGTACCGCTCAGTTGAATGTCAGAAACGACACCTGCCAACTCTTCCCACAAATCCCGATTCAGCACTTCTTCTTTTTTGCTGTTCATCCATCCGTTCTTCTGCCAGGCATACACCCACTTGGTAATACCATTAATAACATACCGCGAGTCGACGCGCATATCGATTGTCGTTGCATTATCCTGCCCGCCAAAGCTTGACCGCAAATTTACTAAAGTGCCGTGCGGGGATACCAAAGAGATTGATGGTGTTTCTTTGTGACCAGCTTGTGTAACTTTGGGCGGTGGCAGGCGGGCGAGGTCGCGGGCAACGCCGAGTGCCGCGATTGCCGCCGCAAGTTCCATCCGATTGTTTGTCGTATGTTTTTCTCCTCCCCCGAGTTCGATGACTTTCGACCCCATTAGAGACGGAGACACGCTGCGAGCCCTCGCGGTCTCTAACGGGGCATGCTTTACACTTTCGACTTTTGACTTGTCATCGCCCCAAGCGATGATCGCCCCCCATCCTCCGGGACCCGGATTCCCGCGCGATGATCCGTCGGTGTAAATGATGATTGTTGGTTTTTTCATTTCCTTAGTTTAGATTTTTTTACTCAAAGATACAATCCTCAGACGAAGCTCGCGCTTGCCGCGAAACATATTGAGTTCCATTGTTGCAACAAGGTCGATCGTATCTCCGGAAATAAGCTCTGGTAAATTTTCCTTTTCTACCTGCCCGCCAAAGCCTGCCCGTAAATTTACTGAAGTGCTATGCGAGGATACCAAAGGGATTGATGGTGTTTCTTTGTAATCGGCTTGTGTAACTTTGGGCGGTGGCAGGCGGGTAAAAAACATAATCGCCTTGATTGCGGAATTTTCAAATGTAAGTTCGAGATGCACATTCTCTTTTCCAAAGCGGCGCACGAGCGCCACGCGAATATTCTCAAACAAAAACGTCGGTTTCGGATTACCGATGCCGAACGGCGCGAAACGCTCGACCACTTTCCATGTCGACCAGTTTGCTTCACCGAGGGTAAGTGTCGCGTCGATCATCTGCTCCTCCGCTTCTTTCTCTCGACGAACGTTTTGATACACGGAGACCAGCTCGTCCTCGAGCGTGTGGATCGCATCCGTCTCGACCGAGAACCCCCCCGAGAGCGCGTGTCCACCCACGTCAACGAACACACCCTTGCGCACCGCGGTCATCATCTCTACTACATTCACTGTGCCGTCCGAGCGACACGAACCCTTGATCCGTCCGTCATCCGTCCTCCCCCACACAAAAACCGTCCGCGCATACGCTTCGACCAAGTTGCTCGCCACCAGCCCCGCAAGCCCGGGTCGCCACGCGGGGTTCCCAATAACGATCACGTCGCGCATCGCGCTTTCAATATGGCGTGCATCCAAATGTTTCCGTGCGTCCTTCACCATACTCGCGACGAGACCCTTGCGCGTGTCGTTCAAATGCGCGAGGTGCTCCGCGAGCGTGTCTGCTTCGGCATCGTCCTCTGTCGCAAGCAAACGAAATGCATCGAGCGGATTTCCCATGCGACTCGCCGCATTGATCCGCGGTCCGATCATGAACCCCACATCATCTTCGACGATGCTCTCCTGTCGCATGTCCATTTTCTGGAGAAGCTTCCGCAAGCCCACCCGTCGCGACTTGCGCAAAACCTGAAGTCCGTAATACGCGAGCACACGATTCTCATTTTGAAGCGGGACCATATCCGCAATCGTCGAAAGCCCCGCCATGTCGAGAAGCCACTTCTCCCAGCCGACGGGCACATTCCATTTCTCTCGACCGCGCGAAAGGAGTGCGCATGCGAGCTTCCACGCAACCCCCGCCCCGCAGAGCATGTTGTCGGGATACGTATCTCCCTTTTGTTTTGAATTAAGAATTGCGTACGCTTTAGGCAGGACTTCTTGCGGAAGGTGATGATCAGTAATGATGACATCCATACCGAGCTCGTTTGCGCGCTCCACCTCCGCGACGTCCGTGATGGCACAATCAACTGTGATCATGAGTGTTACGCCTTCCGTGGCAAGTTTCTCGACTGCCGTAATATTCAGTCCGTACCCTTCATTGTGCCGATGTGGAATATAATTTTGAAAATTTTGATAGCCAATCTTTTTGAAAAAGTCGTGGAGCACAACCGAACCCGGAATACCATCGCAATCATAGTCGCCGTAGACGACGATATGTTCATTTGCCTCCATCGCCGCAAGGATACGCAAAACTGCGCGTTCCATCCCCATGATGAGAAACGGGTCGTAAATGTCCCGAGCATAATCAGGGTTTAAAAACTTCTCCGCCGCCTCAGGCGTTAGAATCCGCCGATTTTTCAGAAGTGTTTGTGTAAGATCCGGATAGCTCGAGAGGTTGAGTGACATGAACCGCATTCTATCATACAATAACCCATATGCCCGATTGCCTATTTTGCAAAATCATTGCGGGGAAAATTCCGTCACAAAAAGTCTACGAGGACGACACGGTGCTCGCATTTTTGGACATTCACCCCGTAAACGTCGGACACACGCTCATCATTCCCAAAGCGCATCATGCGAATCTGTATGAAACCCCCGATGAAACCCTCGCGCACATGACAACCGTCGCGAAAAAAATTTCCATCGCAGTAAAATCTGCACTCGGTGCCGATGGTATCAATATCGAGATGAACAACGAGCCCGACGCAGGGCAAGTTATTTTACACTCCCACCTCCACATCATCCCTCGATTCCAAGGCGACGGTTTCACTTATTGGCACGGCGCCCGCGGGTACAACGAAGGCGAAGCAGATGGGGTTGCGCAAAAAATCAAAATGCACCTCTAGAGGTGCATTTTGATTTTCAGAAATTACGCCCTCAAAAATCTCCATTGTTTTATCAGTCCTTGCGGTGAATTATATAAAGCGTTGTGCTCCCTTGAGAACGAACTTCTTCTGCGTCAATTTCGCCAATGAGCTGTCTTAGTCGGGTACTTGATAACCCTTCTGCAGATTGAGCGAGACCAATACTTGGGTTCCAATCAGGATGCCCCAACTCTGTCATAGATGGTATATCATTCCACAAACGAATTTCTGGACTACCAAACGACGGATCCCTGTATGTAAGATACAATTCCTTATTAGCATTATGGACGATTCTTCTAATCAACTCAGGAGAAGCATTACGAATTTCATTTGGAATAAATTGTGGATCAGTAATAATATAACCAAAAGTTTTCCCTAATAAACCTAATGTGCTCAAAGCATCTTTATCTATTAAAGACTCTTTTATCTTGTCCTCTACCAGCAAATTCTCCTTCTCCCCCTTCTCATCCACCGAATACTCCGCCCCTCCTTTCAAAAGCTCCGCATCCGAAATTGTGCGTGATTTTTCAAGATTCGCGATCTCCTCTGATGTATACTGTTTCGGTTCAAATTTTGGTTCCATATTTTGTGGTATTAACGATTCATTATTAATCCCCTCATTGTACCCCCCCGACGCCTCTGTCAACTCTCTTTATTCATGGCTCCTTCTTCTTGACTCCCCTCCTCCCTTGAATTCTCCCCCACTTTTTTATCGCTATCATACAACACGACCTATAGGTCGCGTTGTATGATAGTCTGCTTTTTCTTACTTCGATCAAAACGCACTTACGACGACGCCACCATACCGTCAGTAAATACCGAAGTGACGACGCACCTTTTCTGCATTTTCAATATCAGTTGCTTCAATATAAATAATATGCTTTCGTACGCCAAAAAATTCACCGACAAAATCAACTTCTCTCTTGCATAGGTAGGGTGACACAAATATTGATTTTTGGAGAGGATACATTCCGATTTCTTTTATTTTTGCACTCACTGCGCGTCGCGCATACTTTTGTGTTTCAGGAATATCGAAGGTTATCAAATGCCATCGTCTGTCCCATTTTTTGAGCGGCTTGATATGCAGAGTGTCAAGATTGTATGCAAGCACCCTCTTCTTCCCAAATTCTGTTATTTCAATGACATCTTGCCCATTTTTTCGTTTGATACGCACGAGTTTCTTTTGCTGCAACCCGCGCACAGCCTGAGTAATGCGATATTTGTCGCGTGCACCCTTCGTCTTAAAAAGTTTTGCGATATGAGTGAGCCCCGGGGCAACAATACACAGGGCAATAAACCCGCCCGTAGCAAGACCTGTCAAGATTTCTTTTGCCAATTCTCCTCGTTCGTAGTTTTTCATATAGTGTCTATTTACATACTATCATATAACACGACCTATAGGTAATCTTATATGATAGCAGGACGCTCATACTACTCATGCTAAAGGCAGGAGGCGCATTCCGGCTTACTTTCTTTTTTTATTTTTTAGAATCGCGTCGATACCAGGGAGCTTGCCGTCGACGAGATAATCGAGCGTTGCGCCCCCACCAGTCGAAACGAATGAGAGTTTTTTTTCGACGCCGAGCTTTAGGGCAATCACCGCCGTGTCGCCGCCACCAATGATTGACGTTGCGCGGGTTTCCATAATCGCATTGAGGAGCATGGTCGTTCCCTTGTCGAATCCGCCTTCGTAATAGCCGAGTGGTCCGTTCCACACGACCAGTTTTGCTTTTTTCAAAATCGGCCTGAGGTCTTTGATCGTCTGCGGACCGACATCGACGATACTATCCCCCACGGCAAGTTCATCAATATGTTTGATCGTGGTTTTTTTACCCTCGCCGTTTTTTACCACCACATCACTCGGCAAAATAATCTTTCCTTTTTTCAAAAGCGGCGTGAGCTTGAAATCATACTTATCGACAAAAGACTTCCCCACCTCGAATCCTGCGTCGTGGAAAAAATCATTCGCGAGTACTCCGCCGACAAATACCTGATTGGCAATTTTCAAAAACTTCTTCATAAGTGGCATCTTGGTTTCAAACTTCGCACCACCCAAAATAAAAAGAAATGGGTGCTTGGGCTTAAGGGCAAGCGCCAAGTGTTTGAGCTCGTCGGCAATTAAAAATCCTACATAGCTCGGGAGATACTTTGGGATGCCAACAATTGACGCGTGCGCGCGGTGCGTTGCCGCAAACGCATCGTCTACGTAGATGTCCCCAAACGAGGCAAGATATTTTGCAAACGCTGGATCATTTTTCTCTTCTCGGTCATCCGCGCGCAGATTTTCAAACACGACAACACCACCTTCGGGCAGGCCGTCCACCACGGCACGCGCCTGCTCACTCTTGAAATCAGGGACAAAACCAACCGGCATTGTCTGTCCGAGGTATCGCACAATGGGTTTCAGTGAAGACATCGCGTCTTTACCGATGTGCGAGAGAATGATAATGCGCGCTTTTTTCTTGCGCAAGTATTCAATCGTAGGAATCGTGCGATCAATGCGCATCGCCTCGACGATCTTGCCATTTTTGATCGGCACATTGAAATCGAGACGCAAAATAACGCGCTTGCCTTTCAACTCTTTGATGTCTTTAATCGTCGGGATAGTCTGTGCTTTCATATCATTTAATCTTATCCGCACTTTTTAAAATCTCGCCGAACACTTTTGGGTCAAGGCTCGCGCGCCCGACGAGAAGTCCGTCTATGTGTGATTTCAAAAGAAACTCCCATGCATTTTTTGCATCAACCGACCCGCCATAAAGTATCCCGGCACTCCCTCCGTCTTTACCTGCCTGCCGTGACGTCGGCGCAGACAGGCCATATAAATCCGCAAGTGTTTTTTTGATGAGAATAGAAACTTCGAGTGCGTCGTCGGTCGATGCGGCACGTACGGCATGTTTGCCGATAGCCCAGATAGGCTCGTACGCAATCACAATCCTTGTCAAATCTTTCCTTTGCACTCCCTTGAGTGCCGCCCTCACCTGAAGCGCGATGTATTTCAAGTACTCTCCATCCGGATCACGCTCGCGCTCGCCGACACACATGATTGCCGTGAGCCCCGCCTTCACCGCCGCAAGAATTTTCTTGTTCACGAGTTCATCGATCTCACCAAGCGCACGGCGCTCCGAATGTCCAATGATGATGTACCCAAACCCCATTGATGCCAACATTGCGGGCGATACCTCGCCGGTATATGCGCCTTCGTTTTCAATCCACGCATTTTGTGCACCCAATACACACCGATGCCCCGACACCAATTTCTTCATATCACCCATAAAAATAAACGGAGGGCACACGACCGTCTGCACATTGCGTAACGTACTTGCGACTTTCTTGATCGCAACAAATTTCTCCCGCGCATCTTTGGCATGTATCGGGGACATCTTCCAATTCCCTACAATAAGTTTCTTCATCCCGTTAGAGACAGGGGATAAAATCCCCGTGTCTAATTATCTATAAATCACTAATATTATTTTTCGACATAACCCCCCCGCCCTAACAACTATCAACTAATGCCTACCCTTTACTGCACCTCCTTCCAGCTCTTTACATTCCATCCACCACCAGGACCTGAAGAAAAATTTGTATCCGCAACACCTTGTTCATACTCAATCTCCGTATTATTATCAAGATTCAACTTATACCCCACCACGGCCTTGATCTCTCCATTATTTGAAAGATTGATCATGGATTTTGTCGTATAAAATATCGCTCCACCAAGACCGTTTCCAAGATTTATTCCCGAATAATTCGGGGCACAATTCGAACCAGACCCTCCGTTGCACCCCTCTATTGTGGAGACGCTGAGAATATAACTCCCTGTCTGTCCTGAACCCGTAAATATCGCGTTATTCCCCGCATCAATCCAGCCGTCTGCCACAATGACGCAACTGTCCGCGCCAAACGATACATCACATTTCACGGTGCCGTTATTTGAAATGTTGATATTCCCCATCACATACAACACTCCAGTCAACTTCAACGTGCGATTATTCGTCAATACTAAATCCCCCGTGATTTTCTTTGGTCCCAAAGAAAGCGTGCCTCCACTAGAGATAACACAGCTAGCGACCCCTGAATCTCCGCAATTCCCCGTAATCGTACCGCCAGAAGCGGCATCTGTTCTCCATTGTTCAATATTTGCGTCTGAAAGCGGCATGTTCATCGGCGAAGGATCCGGCTGGGACGTGTTGCATGCCTTGTTGTTTCCCGAGCCTGTCTGGCAATACGCAATACCATCAATCGTGCTGTTATTAATAGTGTTTGCTCTTGCATTGCCGTTGACCGTTACGCTAGCAACGACTCCCGTACCACTCCCCAAATACGTTTTGAAACCAAGATCTCCCGTGATGAGCGTCCATGACCCACCGGAAGACCAACTACTTTTATACTTCCCTACACCATTCCCTAAGCCATTATTACTATCACTACACCATGTAAAATAATTGCTTGCGTTCGTCCCTGTATCAAAAACAATCCAGTACGTCTGTCCACCAACAAGGTTTGCCGGTGAAGAAAACGACACGTCTATCCATCCGTAACTTGTGGTCACCGTAGCGGCAGACAAGGTGACGCTGGCAAGAGATGTCGTCTTCGGTGAGCCGCTATTGTCCTCGACAATCTTGATCGAAGGGTTCGAAGGAGATCCTGTTTTTTTCAAGTACAGACTAATTCGGGAAAGAGGCATGGTGTCAGATGGAACAAAGCTTTGAGCAAAATCTACCTGCGGACTTGTTTTTCCAACATCTTGATCAACGTTGCACACTATTGACCGCGCCTGCGTATCTTCCGTGACACTCGTCGCCACCGTTGCGTCGCCCGTGATGATTGCCCCGTTTGATCCCGTAATGGGGCCGTTACTAAACACGTTCCCCGCTACTCCTCCACTTCCTTTTACTTTTGTATTATTCCCCATCACCAATCCTCCATCTCCAACTTGCGCACCATAGGCAAAGTCAGCCCCTACTCCCGAGAGAATAGCGAGTTTTATATTACGATCATTCGTCGACACATCGCCTGACGCAACGATTTCTTTTTCCGTACTGCTTACATCGGTGACAGAGACCGAGACCGTTCCACCATTCAATGATGTCGTTTCTGGATTTGAGAGTTGCTTCCCTTTTTTAATCCGATAGAACGCGTCTTCAGTTCCAGACTCTGCGGTGTAGTATGAACTCTTTGATTGTATAAGCGCCTGTGCGCCTTTGAGGTCACGCACGACAGGGGACGCAGACCCCAGTACAATCGCAATGGAAACAATAAGAAAAAATAATACCATGAGAATAAGTGCCGCGCCGCGGTTTTTTTCTTTCATTGTTCCTAGGGTAGATTGAAGGTTATTCATAATGTTAATTCTTTTAATACGTCCCTCTCAAAACGACCGTGGTGTAAAAATTGCGGGTTTTGGTGATGTTCGCTCGTGTCGCAGAGATCGTTGCCTCGACTTTGACCGCCTTTGTGTTTGTATTCGCGAGCTGTCGCACAATGAAACTCGTGACACTCGTACTCGAGGTCATAATCGCCCCTTGCGCCACTCCCCCCTCGCGAATCTTTACCAACCCGTTTTCAACATAGAACTCAACCGTTGTGGTCGTACCTGCTGCGTCTCTGGTATCGAGGGTTAATCGACCGGGATTTGTGCCAAATGTGCTCGCCGCATTAATATCGTACGCACCGCGAACATCTCGCGTAATCCGCTCAAAAAGTGCCGTTGCAGAACTGTTAAGGTCGCGCGAAACTCGCAGGTCGGTAAACGCTCGTGTCATCAAAAGCGTAGAATTAATCGCAAGTACTCCAATGATTCCCAAGATTGCCGCGTAAATAACCATTTCAATGAGCGTAAACCCGCCTAAGTTTTTCGTTCCCCTCTTAAATTTCTCTGGAATTTTGGCAGATGAAAAATTTTGGCAAGTAAAACCCCAACGAGCAGAATTTTGAGAAAGACGAACCCCATACGTTGGATTCCCTATTCCATATTCCATATTCTGTCTTTTATGCATCATATTAAAAAATGTTGACAAGGTATGTCTCGACAATTCGCGTCGTCGTCGCCGTATGGTCCCGCCAACTCACGGTCGTCGTAACTTTGCGTGTCCCCGTATCAAGCGTCCCTCCCGAAGAAACGACATCATCGTTCCCGTCACGGTACACATCATCAAGACGAATCTTCCGTTCAAACAAACCGTCAACATATGTATTCGTGGTGCTTGTCGCCCAATTAGTGCCATCAAATGCGAGATAATACGTAGCTCCCGTTGCCGGAGCAGAAATGTTTGTCCAACTTGTATCGCGAAAAAATTTTGCCACCTCAAGACCTTCTTCAAGGAGGAGACTTGCTTGCACAACCTGCGCGGTTGAGTTGCTTACCCTCAGTGACTGTTGATAGTAAGCGGAAATACCGAGGAGCGACGTGGCGAGGACCGCGCTCCCAATAACAATTTCAATAATGCCAAATCCACGATTCATGTACCTCATATAATACCACTAAACAAACAGCAAGCGAAGGTTTTTAGCTCCCGCTCGCAATCCCCGTACCGACAATCGTGATTGTTCTCGATTTCGCCGTATCACTTTTCACACGAACAACGATGGTACCGCCCTGTGATGTTTTCCCCGTCAATCGATCAAAGAGAACCTCGGCGCCACTACCGGTGAGTGAAATAGACGAAATCTCAAGTGCGTTATCCAGAGGGACCACTTCGTTACTCACATCAGAACTTGAATATGTTGCGCCGCGATACCGCACAATTTGCGCCGCTTCAAAATGAATGCCGTACTGATAGCCATTTTTTGCCGAGAGCGTATCTCCGCGTGCTTCCGAGAGAAGCGCGAGGATTTGCTCCGATGCAGTATCAAGGACTTTACTATTACGAAACCCAGAGAGCGACGTAGCAATGATACTGACAAGAATCGCGAGGATCCCCATGACAATGACAATTTCCAAAAGTGTCATCCCCTTCTTGGTAGAATTTGGCCTGCCCGCCACTGCGCATCGCTCCTCGATTGGAGTAGGTAGGCGATGGCAGGCGGGAATTTGGAATTTGGAATCTAGGAAACTCCTTACTCTTTTCTGGGTTGATTTTTCTATTCTATGCTTCATATTCCATATTCTACCTTCCCCCTCTATATCCCGCTCATCACGCTATACATCGGCGTGATCATGGAGATCGCAAAGAACCCGACCCCGCCGCCGATAACGACCATGAGAATCGGCTCGATGATGGTGGTCATGTTCTTTGTCACCATATCAACCTCGTTTTCAAAAAATACCGCCACATTCATAAGCATGTCGGTGAGTTTTCCCGTTTCTTCCCCTACTTCGATCATCTCTCCCACGAGCATAGGGTAAATATCCTCTCTTTCCTTGAACACCGAGGAGAGCGAGATGCCTTTTTGCACGCGCTCTCCGGCGGTAACGAGCACCTCTTTATAAAATGAATTCTGCACCACGTCGCGCGTGATGCTGATCGCCTCGACCATGGAAACCCCTGACGAAAGGAGTGATGAGAGTGTGCGCGTCGTCTGTGCGGCATTTGACTGTTTGACGAGTGGGCCGATAATCGGGAGATAGAAAAGCCCTTTTTCAAAAAGACGATGCCCGCCTTTGGTGCGCAGTATCATTACGATAGCCGTCACCACCACGACAACCAGCACAATCCCCAAGAGAAAATGATTGGAAAGAAAATCGCTCAAGCCGATAATGATCTTGGTGCTCGTGGGAAGATCTGCCGCAACCTCTTTAAACGTTGCGGTGAGTGTCGGCACCACATAGATGAACATGAGGGTGGCAATAATAACCATCGCAGAAAGCACCACCGTAGGGTAGATCATCGCGCCCTTGATCTTCTTTTTGAGCGTATTGCTTTTTTCAACTTGATCTCCCACAATCTTGAGTGATTGCGAAAGGCTTCCTGATTCTTCTCCCGCGCGCACCATCGACACAAATAGCGGCGAAAAGATCGCAGGTGCCTTTGCCATGCCACTGCTCATCGTATTGCCCTTGCTAATGTCTTCGGAAAGCGAGTGGAGTACATCTTTAAACTTTTGATTCTTTGTTTGACGCTCAAGGATAAGGAGCGCGCGTGAAAGCGAAAGCCCCGCACCCATCATCGCACTCAAATTGTGACAGAAATCAATCAGCTCTTGCGCTTTGACCCGTGAGAACATTTTGTTGAATACTCCCATGAGCGAAAGCCCCCCCTCCTTGAGCTCTTTCACGGAAACAATATTTTTCCCTGTAGCGCGAAGCTCGGAGGCAAGCGTAAACCGATCGCGAGAATCCGCGGTCCCTTCTGTTTCGGTCCCATCTGCCTCTTTTGCTTTATAAGAAAATTTTGGCATTGCTTTCGCTTAGTATATCAGACAAAGACGAACCAAGATATTAAAAAGTTGTGGATAGGCACTACGTTTTAAAACATGTGCAGAAGCACAGAGGCTCTAAGCGTCCTTGCGGGTACGAAACACGAACCCACGGCTAGCACTCCACCCGTCCAAAGGCTTCGCGTCGAACGTGTTGATCCAGAGACCAGAGTCGTCACTGCTCAGGCTGAACACGAACGGGTCGCCACCACGGTCGGCGATTTGCTTCATAGCAATTAGTAAGTAACCATTCCCTGAATATGACGAGCGCAACGCCGGTCCAACTTCAGGTGGACAGAGCTCGAGGCCAAGTTCTTCTGCTCGTTTGTAAATTTCGTCTGTCGTTGCACCATTTGGGAAACCGAGACCTCCAACCGTTACGCGTACGAGGTCAATATTTTCAATGTTTTTTGAAGTCGTGAAGTCTTCACTTTCGAGTAATTGATTTGCGTATGCTCCAATTTGTATTTTTTGATCAGTGAGTTGGGTCTTGTATTCCTCTGCTGTTTTTCCGCCGATTTTTGTTTCAAGTATTTTAATCTTTCCTTCGGGAAATGAGGTGTATATGTGTTCACTTTGAATTACGAAACTCCCTTTCTCCTCATTTTCATACTACAATAGTAAAGGGCACCGTAGGTGCCCTTTACTATGAACACAAGTATAAATGTCTT
>Ga0075988_101_pt1 | contig 39522 bp, 42 predicted proteins | sample RifGroA2_FD_68036 | JGI IMG/M metagenome (GOLD analysis project Ga0075988, IMG submission 68036) | Parcubacteria bacterium GW2011_GWA2_49_16 | reverse complement strand
TCGGCTACATGAGCCCGATGCAGTTTGAGGCCAATTATCAACTAACTTGTGTATCTAAAATTCACGAAGTAGTTGTCTCAAATTAGGGGGTCAGACCAAGACGATCTTTACCGAGCAAGCGTGTGTGAAAAGGCATTGATGCCGGCTCTGGTTTATAGTTTTGAAACTTGTTGCGTAAACTTGCTTTTAAAACTTCTTCCACACTTGTAATTTGTTCTTTAGATAAAGCCATATAGTTATTTTACTTTAAAATGAAATATAATTTCTGAATATGGATTTCGATCGCGTTCCGTTCGGTTCAACACAGGTCGCTTAAACTGGTTCACAATTTTCATTCCCGCCCTTTCTGCAATTTCTGGATAGAGATTATATTTGTCATTTGCTACAAGGAATATATCAAAATCCGTTTTGAGATATTGCTTGCAATTATTTAATACATCAGCAATACCTTGCGCATATGATCGACGAGCTTCCATTCCTTGCCCTTTATACAATGGACCAATTTCTAAATCATCTTTCCGCTTAAATCCAAGAAGGTCATATGCGTAGGCATGTTGTTCGTGGTAATCAATTTGTCCAACATAAGGAGGTGAGCAAAAAATACCTGCTATTCTTTGCTTTTTAAGAATTTCAGAAAACTCCGGATTTTTCTTTTCTACTTTCTCAAAAATATCTACAGCTCTTGAATCTCCAGTTAAGACAGAATAGTGAACAGGCTTGCGTAATCTATTAAATTCTCTGATTCTGCTTAGGGTGTCAATAGCATAACGATTGAGCATACTTGTTATTGAGAAAAGGGGCTTGCAGATTTTTTTGTGTTTGTAGCAATAATAAGTCGTAAGTTGAGGTTCTTTAAGAGTTGCGAGGTCGCTGTGCGTGGTCGCACGGCACGATCTAATGGTTCTGCTCAAAATGAGTGCTAGAATTTTGCGAGTTTTAACATCCTTTTCTTGTTTTATTGTCTGGAATACATGGTCAATCTCACAACGAACATTATTCATAAACCAAATATCAAGAAAAGATTCGGACTTATCTTGTTTTATCTTAATTGAATACTTTTTGAGTAGTTTTTGATAAGTAGATAAAAACTCTTTTTCTTTTTCAATAGCAAAACTCTTTTCATCAAAATTTCCTTGATTAATTTTATATTTGAAGTCAGAACCCGGAAAATGCACCAAGTTAAATTTGGCAAGTTCTGCCAAAAGTTCATTTTCAAAATCCTGAATTTTATTATCGTGTTCAAAAGAATCAAGCGAAGCAATCAATTTCTTTATCGCTTTTTGTAAGTATTCGTCATCATAGTTGGTCGCCTTACAACTTGAGATCATACAGTTAAACTCCGAGACATCTATACCGATAGAATGAATACCCATCTCTAACGATTGGATAATTGTCGTTCCAGAACCTAAGAATGGATCGAGTATAATATCACCTGCTTTGAAATAGGCTTGCTTTTTAAAATCATCAGTGTGGTTATCTATAAAATATTCAACAAGCTGGGGAATGTATTTCCCTTTATATGGGTGGAGTCGGTGGACATGCTTTGTGGTGTCTACCTCTCTTAAATTATCAAAAGAAAGAGTCCAGTTTAAGTCATTACCTAGATTTTTTTTCCAACTGACCTCACGCTTACCATTATATGAAGTGTAATATTTTTTTAAATCATTCAAATCAACCATAGTCGAGCCATTCTCTCCATGTTTTTTTACCTTTCCATATTGGACAAGATAAGAAATATTTGTCGGCAAAACTTCTTTTTCAAGAAAGCCTGATGCCCATTTTGATGCTTCGGGGATAGTTACTAATGGCATAAAATTATTTTAACATATATATTGAAGTAGTCCTAAATTGTTGCCATTCGACCGATTCTGCTATAAGCTGATTCCAATGACATACCAGGTGGGTCATTTTGTAAGTGCCTCTTCCTACATTAAACACTTTTTTCGCCTTTTCCCTCCGCTATACCACTCCTATGACCCGAGAAGAATTTGAAGCAATGATTATTGAGGAGCTACCGCGTGCGGTGCCGGAGCGCTTTCGCAAGAAGATCAAGAACATCGCTTTTCTCGTCGGTGACGAGCCGTCGGATGTGGTGCGGCGGGAGCACGGTCTCTCGGCTGGCGAGACGCTCCTTGGCTTGTATCATGGTATACCGCTCCCCGAGCGCGGGGACGGCTACGGTATCGGGGCGACGCTCCCCGACACGATTGAGCTCTATCAGACATCCATCGAGGATGCGGCAGAGGGCTATCAGGAGGAGATCCGCCGTATCACGCGCGAGACGCTTTGGCACGAAGTGGGACACTACTTCGGCTTGAGCGATGAGGAGATTGAAAAACGCGAAGATACGAGAATTTGACAAATATCATAAAAAGGGTAGTCTAGAAAATAGTCTGTTACTTTTGGAGGTGTGAAATGGCATTATCCTTTATTCTATTGCTTGCAATCATCGCGATAGCAAGTGGGTTTTATTTGATAGGTGTTTTTCTTCTGTTCCTCGTTGTCGTGGTTTTCTTGTGTGGAACTGTGCTAATAAAGGATGTTTTTGAGTTTTGGAGCAAGATGCCGACTGTTTGGCAAAGTATTCCAGAAACCCTCGAGCTCAGTAAAAAATGCGGTTTTTCAAAAGATGTCGAGCTGGACTCAATCTTGGAGGTTTATGGAAAGCTGGAATTTTTCGATAGCCTCTTTGAGCTTAGGATCGACGAGGAAGTTATTGCGGCATTTGAGAGGGAATATCTGCCCTTGGTGGTCGGCAAGCTTAGCAAAAATAATTCCGCAAGAACAAGAATCAGTGCTCTCATTTATTTCAGTGCGGTAGTAGATCATTGCCCTTTTCTTGTGCCGGAAATAGAGAAAGCGGTTCTTGTACGAAAGAAGGTAGGGGGAAAGAAGGAAAATCCCCCAAAAGAATCTGAACTTTCACTGAAGCTAGTTTTTACCTAGAGAGGAAAAGTTTTTTGAGCTGGCAAACGGCTCCTTGTTGGTCACATGGTGATCGAATAAGGAGCCGTTTTTTATTTTAAGTATTCGAGTATAGCTTGTTTCCCTGCGGTCTCCGCCGCAGGGATTCTTGATTCGAAGCGTTTTTCTTGCAAGAAAAAACCGCATTTCGTTTCCTACTTTGCGGTCTCAAGGGGAATGGCACCTCTTCATTTTTCTGCAGTCATTCTCTCCATGATAAGTATTCTCCGGTAGATTTCATTACTGGGGTCAAGCATGACCGCTCGCTCCATATATTCGAGTGCCTCAGGATACCTGAGTTCAAGCAGGTACGTAATTGAAATCAAATACGCTTGTTCTGCTGCGATTTGTCGCCCCATGCCTTTTATAAAGGAAAGGTAACTTTCGACGGGGATTGGCTTGTCGGTATTTTTATTGTACTCCTCGAACTTTTGCCTAAGTCTCTGTACCCCTGCAGGACTCACATATTTTTCAATTGTATCAGCATATTCTTGCTTTAACAGCGACCTTGCTACGATGAATTGTCCTGCAACACATGATGCAAGGCTCTGGGGATCATAACTAACCGTAAGATGAGCAGGGGACTGCCACTGGTCATTTCCCGAAGCACCGAATACTGAAGTGTAAGACAATAATACCAATATCCCTCCCAAACATGGCCAGAACTTTTTCATTTCGTACCCCCTTGTTGTGGCGAAGAAAGAATTATGTGCAACTATTAAAAAAATACACTAGATAGACAATGTTGTCAATGTCCATGGGTTCTTGCCGTTCCATTTCCCGAAACATTATTGTATACTACACATATGATATCGGATGCTAAAAAAATTACTCACGCACCGAGGTTTCTGCATTACTACGGAGATGTGGTGCGGAAGCATCTCTTTTTTGCGGGGTTCCTTGTTCTTATTGGGGCGCTTATTGACAGCGAGCTCCGTCCGTTTTATCTCTTTATCGGAGTTTTTGGGGTTCTTGTGGTCACAATCCTTGCCGGTCTCACGAGCCCGCGCAATCGCTCGATAATGTTTGCCGACATGATTATTTCGGCGTCCATGTTTCTCATTTTCGAATATTTTGCCATTGACATGTACATGAGGTATGAAAATTTTTCAGACCCGGTATTCTTGTTGCGACAAGCCCTATCGGTCGTCTTTTTGCTTACGCTTTATTTTAGTACCAAGACTTTGCGCGAGATGAAGAAAGAATAGAATATACCACTCTTTCTATTTTAATGAAAATATTTTCACACAGAGGGTTGGCGGCGGGAGAAGACGAGAACACTCTTTTGGCGTTCAAAAAATCTGTTGAGTTGCGGTTAGACGGAGTGGAATTTGATATTCGTTACGGCGTCGATGGTGAGACTGTTATCTGCGCGCACGACAAGGTGGTGGGGAACACGGCACCTATGCTTGCAGAGGCTTTTCAGTACCTCGCATCAACAAATTTAGAGCTCCTGATTGAATTTAAAGAATACAGCGATGATTTTTATGCAAAGGTCGTCGAACAAATTCGCCAATATAATTTGGTAAGCCGAACGACTATTTTTGGTTTTTACTCGGAGGCGAAGCAGTTCCCCTGGGCAACACGGCAAGATATTAAATTGGGAATTATCGCAGAGTATCCGCAACATCTCAAGAAATATATTGTCCTGTATAACCCCGATATGGTTCTCCTTGGTTGGGGTAACAAGAAACAACGTTTGCAATTTAAAACAGTGTGGGCGGTTCTTTCCCTCGCGAAAACCTTTGCAAAATACCCGACAGTTAAATTTGTGATTGGCGTCGCGTATACAAAAGACGATGGCCACTGGCTTTCGAAACAGGCTGGGCTCTATGGCATAACGGCAGATATGCCGCTACCCTGACTTTTTGCTATCGTCGATATTCCACGGTACAATAGAAAGATGAAGACCTCTTCGAAAACCCCTCAAAAAGTCGCCATATTCGACATCGATGGGACGATATTTCGTTCGAGCTTGCTTATTGAACTTGTGGAGGTGCTTATCGAAAAAGAAATATTTCCGCTCTCGGTGCGTGTGGATTATGAACGAGAAAAAGTGCGCTGGCTCGACCGCAAAGGGGATTACGAAGCGTATATCAATGCAGTGGTGGTGGTTTTTGTAAAGAACATCAAGGGTGTGCGGTACGATGAATTTACCGAGGCGGCAAAGGCCGTTGTCGCGCGGTATCGTCATCGCACGTATCGCTTTACGGAAGACCTCATTGAGGATTTAAAAAGGAAGCATTACTATTTGCTTGCAATCTCGCATTCGCCAAAAGGAATTCTCGACCTCTTTTGCGAGGAGTTGGGGTTCGATAAGGTTTACGGCAAATTCTATGAGCTTGGGCCAACAGATTGCTTCACGGGGCGGGTTGAGGATGAACACCTGATTGGTAACAAGGCGGCGATTCTCCGTCGCGCGCTTGAAAAAGAATGCCTCGCTATCGAAGGATCGGTCGGTGTCGGTGATACCGAAAGCGACATCTCGTTTCTTGAGCTTGTGGAGCGCCCGATATGCTTTAACCCGAACCTCAAGCTTTACAAGCATGCAAAGCGGAATGGTTGGGAGATCGTGGTTGAACGCAAGGATGTCATTTATGAACTTTAATTATTAATATTATGCCAGAAATCAGTGTATTCAAAAATGAAGGGATGAGGATTAAAAACGAGGTGCAGGAACGTGTTGCCTCGTATATCATGGGAGGATTGGGTATCGTAGTCGGCCTTGCGTGGAACGAGGCAATCAAAGGGCTCATCGAATATATTTTCCCCCCATCGGGGACGGGGACATTGATGGCAAAGTTTCTCTACGCGTTTATCCTTACCCTCATCGTGGTGGTGGTTACCGTATACCTCCTTCGCCCGGCGAAAGATAAGATGAAAGATAGAGATTCTTAAAAAAGGAGCCCCATGAAAATGGAAATTCATGGGGCTTGTATTATTTTATTGCGAACGATAGTATGAAAAAAGTATTAACAAAAGATTTTTTTGAGCGACCGACGCTTTCGGTTGCGCGCGAAATGCTCGGCAAGTACCTCGTGCGGCGTGTGCGCGGGCGTGAGGTCGTGGCGATGATTACCGAGGTCGAGGCGTACGACGGTTTTCGCGACAAAGCGTCGCATGCGCACCGCGGAGAGACGCGCCGCAATGCGGTGATGTTTGGCAATGCGGGTGTGTGGTACGTGTATCTCGTATACGGCATGCACGAGATGGTGAATATTGTGACGGGAGGGAAGGGGTACCCCGCCGCGGTGCTTATTCGTGGAGTGGAGGGCGTCCTGGGTCCGGGGCGGGTCACTAAACATTTCCATATTAGTCGTCCGCTTGACGGCAAAGTTGCGGAAGAGCAAAACGGGCTTTGGGTCGAGGATCGCGGGGTGCGTATCCATGCGAAGGAGATTAGGCGCTTGCCGCGCGTCGGTGTTGCCTATGCGGGCGCATGGGCGGAGAAAAAGTATAGGTTTGTGTACCTCTCCTCTAAGAGATTTAAAACAAAACGAACAGGGGGGAGGCCTGTTCGGGGGTCGTACCATTAGGTACGGTGATTACGCGCATCAATCTTTTGGGGTAGTATGGTCTGCGTGAGTGTATTTAACACTTTCGTCTACTGCCATGTCATGAAGAGTATTATCATCTGGCGTTTTTGTAGAAGGGATCCCTCTCACTGTTCCTTTGGATGCTCGGCGTTCTTTATTGCGTGCAATTTCACGAAGGGCAATTTTTCGAGCCATTTCCGCAGGATCTCTCGGTGGCTCTTTTTTTTGGGGAAATGCTTCTATGCTCATAATCTATACTCCTTATAAGAGAAGTGTACATTAACTGTACCACTTGCCGATGAAATTTGTCAACCAACATTGCGGCAATCTTTGTTTGGCGGTACAATGAACCATATAATTCCATTTTTATTTTATGCCCGCTCCTGAACAACCCCCTTTGGTTCCGCACATGTACCAGAATGCGATTTTTTGGATCGAAGTCGAGAAAATCAAACCGAACCCGTTTCAGCCGCGTAAGGAATTTGATGAATCCAAGCTTCGCGACCTCTCGGAATCTATCAAACAATACGGTATCCTTCAGCCACTTGTGGTGACGCGCCGTGAAATAGAAAAGCCAGAAGGCGGACTCGCCGTGGAATACGAGCTCATCGCCGGCGAACGTCGCTTGCGCGCGTCGAAGCTTGCAGGACTTTCGCAAGTGCCAGTGCTTATTCGTATTGGCGAACAGGGTAAAGAAGAGGAAGACCGTTTGAAACTTGAGCTTGCAATTATCGAGAACCTTCAGCGTGAGGACCTGAATCCAGTTGACCGCGCCAAGGCATTTGATCGGCTGACGCGGGAATTCGGTTTTAAACACGTGCAGGTTGCGGAAAAAGTCGGCAAGAGCCGCGAGTATGTTTCCAACACGTTGCGCTTGCTCGCGCTACCAGAGGAAATGCTCATCGCGCTTGCCGAGCACCGCATCACCGAGGGGCACACACGCCCGCTCCTCATGCTCGCCGACCGCACCGCAGAGCAAACCACACTTTTCAAGGAAATTATGTTCAAGAAATTAAATGTTCGCGAAGCGGAACAGATTGCGCGGCGCATCGCGACGGAAAAAGTGCGCAAGCATAGTCTTATCGACCCCGAAGTTGCGGAGCTTGAGCAGGAGCTTACCGAGAAGCTTGGCACGCGCGTGCAGATAGAAAAGCGCGAAGTGGGCGGCAAGATCGTCATTGATTTTTTCTCAAACGACGACGTGCGGAATTTCCTAAAGCGTATTCATAAGGAAATGCAGGCGCTCAATGCTGAAGGACTTCCCGTCATCGTCGCGGATGCGGTTATTGCGGGAGCAGAGGCGGAGGAGCCGGCAGCTCCTGGCGAGCTCGAGGAAGCGCCCGCACCAAACCCGGACGAAGACCTCTATTTTGTAAAGAACTTCTCGCTGTAAAGAGTAGAAGTAGAATATGGAATGTTAAATGTGGAAGATAGCATCACCCCTTTATTTCACATTCAACATTCCATGTTCTGTCCACTACTTCTTCCTAAAAAACTTCCGTGCGATGATCTCGATGGGGCTTGTTTTTTCAAGGTAGCTTCGGATATGCCGCTTGGCGAGGGTTGTCTTTGCATAATCGATCCATTTTCGCCGCGGAGTCGCGCTCTCTTTTGTTTCGATCAGCACAATGTCGCCGTTTTTCAGTTTGGTGTCGAGTGATACAAGTTTTCCGTTAATTTTTGCCCCGGCAACATGGTCGCCGATATTTGAATGAATCGCATAGGCAAAATCGATGGGAGTGGATTCGTCAGGAAGGTCGATGACGTCGCCCTTGGGAGTAAAGACGAACACGCGATATTTGAAAAAATCCATCTGGAGATTCTCGAGGAATTCTTTTGACGTATCAATGTCTTTCTGCCATTTGGCGAGCTCTTTGATCCACGCATTGTTTTTTTCGAAATCAGTGCCCTGAAGCGCTTTTTCTTTATAGGAAAGATGGGACGCGATACCGTATTCCGCTTCCGCGTGCATTTCTTTGGTACGGATCTGAATCTCTATGACGCCGCCATCACCGCGAAATATCGTGGTGTGAAGCGAACGATAGCCGTTTGGTTTGGAGACGGCGATGTGATCCTTCACGCGCCCGGGGACGGGCCTCCAGTGTTTGTGAATGATGCCGAGCGCTCGATAACATTCATCGACGGTTTTGACAATGACGCGGACCGCAAGGATATCGTATATTTTATTTAAGTCCATCTCCCGTTTGGAAAGTTTTCGCCACAGACTGTAGATATTTTTCACGCGGTAGTCAACTTTGACAGGGATGAGGTTGTTTGCAGCGAGCTCCTTTTGAATCGAGCGGTAGATTTTTTCCGCGTATTTTTCGTCGGTGATTCTCTTGTTCTTGATGATGGAGAGAATCTTCGCATGTTCGTCGGGGTATGCGTAGGGGAACGCATAGTCTTCGAACATTGCGCGCCATTTACCCATACCGAAACGGTCTGCGAGTCGTGCATGAACCTCGAGGGTTTCCATGGCGATGCGTCTCCTCTTTGCTTCCGGAACATGTTCAAGCGTTTTGATATTGTGGAGACGGTCGGCAAGCTTGATCAAGAGCACGCGCACGTCTTGCGACATCGCGACAAAGAACTTGCGGAGGCTTTCGACATGGCGTTCGACACCGCGGTAGCGTATCTTGCCGAGCTTGGTCGCACCTTCGACGAGTTTGCGTATTTCTTTGCCGAACTCCGCTTCGATGGTTTTTGGCAGGATGGCGGCGTCTTCGAGCGTGTCATGAAGGAGCCCTGCGGCGATGGTCGTGGTGTCGACGTGGATGTTTGCGAGATTGTATCCTACGTTTGCAACATGGTTAAAATACGGTTCTCCGGAATAGCGTTTCTGTCCCTCATGAGCTTTCTTGGCGAAGGTGTACGCTTTTTCGATAAGCGCGAAGTCTGCCTTCGTCGGCGTTTTCAAGAGAGCAAGTATTTCTGCGACGCTGGGACATAAAGGGTTTTTGGTAGTTTTCTCCATATAACTTTATAGTATGAGAGTTTCAAGCGAAAAGCAAATTTCTATGTTCGTGTCCCACTGTCATACAAACATAGTCATGACTATGTTTGTATGACAGTGGGGGATTATGCACTGATTATGCATACCGTACGGTATGCATAATCAGTGATTTTACATTTACAACCTATCCGATACTATAGTATCGGATAGGTTGTAAGATTGATGATACGCTGTATTTTACTTTTACTCCGGTTTATTCAATTTGTGGGGATTATGCATGGGGCACGTCTTGTCGCTACATCTTTCCGGTATCGTTTTTGTGCCTTCCATCATCAGTGCGCCACAGAGGGTGCCATCTATTTTCTTGTACGTACAGAAATTGCCGGTCGGCTTTGCTTTGATCGCATTCTTGCAGTCAGGATAATCGGTACAGCTGTAGAAAATACCAAAGCGACCTTTGCGTTCGGTCATAAAACCTTTTTTGCAAACAGGGCAGGGGACCCCCGTGTGGTTCCGTAGTGCCGCAGTGTCGTCTTTTTTAATAAATTTGCATTTCGGGTAGCTTCCACAGGCGACGAATCGTCCAAAGCGACCATCACGTTCGACGAGGTTTGCCTTTCCGCATTTGGGGCAAAGCTCGCCCGTGTCGCGCGGACCCGCGAGCTCGGTGCCGTCTATCATTCGTGCGCCGACGCATTCGGGATAATTTTTACACGAAAGAAATTTCCCAGTGCGCGCGAGCTTGATGACCATCGGACCATTGCACTTGGGGCACTTGTGCGCAGGATCTGCCTCGCCGAGCGTGGTGAGTTTGTCTATCTTGTCTTTTGATTTGATATCTTTAGTAAAGGGACCGTAAAATTCTTTGAGCGTCTTCACATAATCACGCGTGCCATTTGAAATGTCATCGAGTTTATCTTCCATTTCGGCAGTGAATACGTCGCTGATGTAGTTTGCAAAGTGTGCTTCAAGGAACGTGCTTACCACGTCGCCCGTGTCGGTTGGCTTGAGTGCCTTACCGTCTTTCAATACATATCCGCGGTCGATGATGGTCTTGATGATCGAAGCGTACGTCGATGGCCTGCCAATGCCGCGCTTTTCGAGTTCTTTCACGAGCCCCGCTTCGGAGTATCGCGGTGGTGGCTCGGTGAACTTTGCCTCGTCGTCCAAAGAAAGCAGAATGAGCGGTTCGCCTAGGGCGACTTTTGGAAGCTCGACATCTTCGCCACGCGAGTCGGGGTCTGCCGCGAGCCAGCCGGGGGCGATGACACGTGAGCCGGTTACGGAAAAATTGGGAATCGTATTTTCGCGCACATTGGCGAGGATGGTCGTGCGCGCGAGTTTTGCATCAATCATTTGCGAAGCAATCGTGCGCGCCCAGATGAGTCGATAGAGCTTCTTTTCCTCGGGGTTAATACCGAGATCGTTTTTGCTCATGTCCGTGGGGCGGATTGCTTCATGTGCTTCTTGAGCATTTTTACTTTTGGTTTTAAATACGCGCGCTTCTGTGGATGCGGCGCCGTAACGTTTGGAAACTTCGGCAAGTACCGCCTTTTGTGCGTCGACGGAAAGTGTCGTACTGTCGGTACGCATGTAGGTGATGAAGCCTTTTTCGTAGAGTTTTTGTGCGATACCCATCGTACGCGACGGCGCAAAGCCGAAACGCGAAGAGCCCGCTTGTTGCAAGGTGGATGTAATGAACGGCGCTTTGGGACTGCGTCCGACCTCGCTTTCTTTTACTTCGCGCACGACCCACTGTTTCTCGCGGCCGATTTTTAAAATTTGCTTGACGACGGATTCATCGCGGGGTTCCTCGGTGCACGAAAGCTCGAGCTCAGCATTACCTTTTGTTTTGACACGCGCTTTGAGCACCCAGTATGCTTCGGGAATGAACGCGCGGATTTCGCGCTCGCGCTCCATGATGATGCGGAGTGCGGGGGATTGCACGCGGCCGGCAGAAAGGCCGTAGCGGACTTTTTTCCAAATAAGTCCCGAGAGGTCATATCCTACCAGACGGTCGAGTACACGACGCGCTTCTTGCGCCTTGACGAGATTCGCATCAATGATGCGCGGGTGCTTCAATGCCTCCTCAATCGCCTTTTTTGTGATTTCATGAAAGACGATACGTTTTGGACTTTTGACTTTTGACTTTTGACTTCCTGACTTGCCGAGACCGCAAGTCTCGGCGATATGCCACGCGATTGCCTCACCCTCACGGTCGGGGTCGGTCGCGAGGAGGACCTCGCTCGCTTTTTTTGCGAGGGAGTCAATCTCACGCACCACTTCCGCTTTGCCTTTTGAAATTTCGTAAAATGGAATAAAACCACCGGGAATATCGATAGCTTGTTTGTTACTTTTTGGAAGGTCGCGCACATGCCCCACGCTCGCCTTTACGATGTATTCATCACCGAGATATTTTCCGATTGTCTTCGCTTTTGACGGCGACTCAACGATGAGTAGTTTGTAGGATTTGGTAGCCATTAATGTATAGTAGTACTACGAACTAAATCTTTTTGCAAATTTATGAAAGAAAAAGCGACATGATTGCTCATGTCGCCGAATGCGGGAGGAGAGGTTCTTGTTCTCCGCTTGCTGTGTTTTCACACAGGAGCCAGAATTACCCTTTTAGGAAGTCCTGAGACTTCACCTTACCGCTTTGTTGCGTTGTTATTTGCTAAGACCCATGAGCATTTCCTTGAAAGCCTCTTCTAGAATCTGGCTAACAAACTGAGTTGCCTCTTCTGGTGGGATGCCCATGTCTTTTGCAGTATTGCCAATTTCTCTGCGAAGTTTCTCAGGGTTCAACGGTATTGAATCGTTGTGTATTTTTCTTTTCACATACGCCAAAGCAATTCTGCCCATCTCTGCCTCATTAAGAACTGTTCTAAGCGCCATTCTGACTCTCCTTTGTGTGCGTAAGCCACCGACTTACAAGTGTAGTAAAGCATATCTATAATAAAAAGTCAATAGCAAAGAAAATTATTTAATTCGCTCAATTTTCCCCATCCGTTCTTGGATCAAGCCCTTGATTTCGAGGATGGTGAGGAGCGAGTTTGCTTTGGCAACAGGAAGATCGAGAGTGGCAATGAGTTCTTCGCGTGGGAGAGGCGTGGCGAGAAGCACGAGCACGGATTGTTCTTCGGGTGTGTAGAGAGTGAGGTCGAGTGTGCCTGCCTGCGCTATGTGCGCGGCAGGCAGGCCAAAAGCCTGTTCCACGAAACCAATTTCTTCAAGCAAATCTTTTGCACTGGTTACGGGTGTCGCGCCTTGTCGCAATAAACCATTGGTGCCTTTTGATGTTGCGGAAAAAATGGGGCCGGGGACTGCAAAGACGTTTCTGTTGTAGTCGAGTGCCATGCGCGCGGTGATGAGGGTGCCTGATCTTTCTTCTGCCTCGATGATGAGCGTTCCTTGCGAGAGCCCTGCCATGATGCGGTTCCTTTGTGGAAATGTCCACGGTGCGGCATGAAGGTCGGACTCAAACTCGGAGAGAAGTGCTCCACCGTTCGTGAGGATCTCGCGGGCAAGGGCAAGGTTCGTGCGTGGATAGAGTACGTCGGGCGCGAGACCGGAACCAGGCACTGCGATTGTGAGAAGCCCCGTGTCGAGCGCGGCACGATGCGCAAGAGCATCAATACCGAGTGCCAACCCCGACACGATCACGATAGGATACCCTGCAAGCCCCGTGATGATACGTTCGAGCGCTTCGCGTCCGTAGCTTGTGTATTTGCGCGACCCCACAACACACAGATAATAGTATCCGTGCGGGTCGGGGAGTTCTCCTGCAATGAAAAGTTCCTGCGGAACTTGAGGGATCTCTAAAAGAGCAGGTGGAAATTCCTCGGGTAGTAGACGACGAATCTTGTAGGGCGTGGATGACATGGTACAGATAGTGTAGCATGGGCAGTGTCGTATGAGTATTTAAAGATACTCAGGTAGTTACGTGTAGTTACTGAAGCATACACGGATAATACGCTGTAGCGTATTATCCGTGTATGCTCCAAAGAATATTTTTGTACATAAACATCGTTTTCTGCTATAATTTTCGCATATGCTCGACATCAAATTTATTCGTGAGAACAAAGACTTGATCGCCGTCGGTGCCGCAAGGAAACACATCGACTTCAGTGTGGATGCACTTCTCCTCGTCGATGACAAGCGCCGCGCGATACTTGCGGAGGTGGAGGCTTTGCGTGGCAAACAAAATGAAACCGCCGCAAGCGTGGCGCGTGCAATCGATCCCGTAGCGCGTGAGCAGATGATTACGGAATCAAAACTTGCCAAAGAGACGCTTCAAAAAAAAGAAGAGGAACTGGCGGCGGCGACTAAAGAGTGGCAGATACTCATGGTGCAAGTGCCGAACATTCCCGATATGTCGGTCCCGGAGGGAACGAGCGACGCGGATAATGCCGAGGTACGCGCGTGGGGAGAGATTCCGAAGTTTGATTTTGCACCGAAAGATCAAATGACTCTTCTCCAAATGCACGATATGGCGGACTTTGAACGAGGGACAAAAGTCGCCGGTTTTCGTGGATACTATCTAAAGAATGACGCGGTACTCTTAAATTTTGCACTTTGGCAGTTTGTACTTGCAAAATTTGTCGCAAAAGGCTTTACGCCGATAATCGTCCCGTCACTTTTGAAAAGAGAATCATTTGTCGGCACGGGATTTCTTCCTCAAAGCGAAGAGGATTTATACAAAACACAGGATGATACATATCTTGCGGGTACGGGCGAAGTGGGAATGATGGGATACCACATGGACGAGGTGCTCCGCAAGGAAGATTTGCCGAAAAAGTTTATCGCGTTTTCTCCGTGTTTTCGTCGCGAAGCGGGGAGTCACGGCAAGGACACGAAAGGTCTTGTGCGTGTGCACGAATTTTTCAAAATGGAACAAGTAATCCTCTGCAAAGCGAGTCATGAAGAGAGTGTGAAGTATCATGAAGAACTCACTGCAATCTCCGAAGAGATCATGCAGGGTTTAAAGATCCCGTATCACGTCGTGGTGAATTGTGGCGGCGATCTCGGCTTGGGGCAGGTTAAAAAATACGATATCGAAGCATGGGTTCCGTCTGAAGGTAAATATCGCGAAACACATTCAGCCTCGTACTTTCATGATTTCCAAACACGCCGTTTGAATATTCGTTACAAAGATACCGATGGTAAAATGCGTTTTGCCCACTCGCTCAATAACACAGCCCTTGCTTCCCCGCGTATTCTCGTACCACTCATCGAAAACTATCAAAACGCCGACGGGTCTATTACGGTCCCCGAGGTGCTTCGCCCGTACATGATGGGCAAAAGTCGTTTGAGGTAGTATTCACTTTCCTATGAGAAACTCATGCCACGCACCGTTACGATTATTGTAAGGATTAAGGAACATATAAGAGCATGGTTTTCGCACGTGGTGGCAGTTGCACTCCTCGTGTTTTTGTTTTTTGTGACTGGAGGGGGAATATCGCAGCATGAAAGTTTTAAAATTACGCAGGTTGACGTCATTGGGAACAGTACTATTGATCGTGAAGACATTGTCGACGTGATCAAGGAAAAACTGCAAGGGAATTACTATTTCGTGTATGCGCGGGACAATAGTTCGCTGTTTCCACGGCGGGAAATAGAGGCGGGGTTGGTGGAGAAATTTCCGCGTATTCAAAATGTCGTCGTGCATAAAATGGATGCACACACAATCGTCGCGCAGGTTACCGAGCGCAAGCCGTTTGCACTTTGGTGCGGGAAAGACGCGGACGGTCGCGGACTGGACACAAAAAGACGCAGAGGGGATACGGGCAGAGAAAGGTTTTTGCTTGCTGATTGCTGGTTTCTCGACGAGACGGGATTTATTTTTGACCGTGCGCCAACGTTTTCCGAAGGTGTGTATCTCGAAATATACGGACCACTTGAGAGCGCATCGGGTATACTCAAGGGGGTAGAGCCATTGCGTGCGCGGGTGCAAGAGTCGCGCTTTGTGCGCGTGTACCCGTTTGAGCGCACGCTCAATCGCGACGTGGGAAAGACGCTCCGTGTCATCATGAAGCCCGAAGGTCAGTACGGGATTATTGTTGCCGTAAGTACGAAATACCCGATGCTCACAGGGGCGGAGATTCGGTTCAAAGACAGTGATAACTCCGCAGAGCTTTTGAAAAATCTTCTCGCCGCGATCCCTACGCAATTCCCGCCGAGTGCCGCACCATTTAGAAAATTGTATTATGTCGATCTGCGTTTCGGCAATAAAGTTGTTTTCGGGTTTGAATAGAAGCGCAAAATTGCGTGGAACGGATGCGGAGCACGCGACAGCCAGTGTCAACTTGCTAACCTTGCTTCTTTTCTCCGGTGAGTGCATACTAGGGTTTATGAAAAATAAAAAAATCGTCATTATTATTGCATCGACTGTTATTGTGTTTATTCTTGCTCTTGGTGTTTTTTTGCAAAGCACAGAGCAAAAGGAAGAGACTAGGGATGAAAGTCTTGTGAGCCAAAAAGGGCTTCATTATCACGCTGACCTCGCGATTATAGTGAAAGGGAAACGTGTTGATGTTCCTCCAAACACAGGTCTTGTTGGAGGACACAATCCAATGCATACGCATGATGGAGAACCAAATATTATTCACATGGAATTTCCGGGGATTGTTCGCGCGGATGACCTAATGCTCGGAGAGTTTTTTAAAGTGTGGAAAAAAGACATGCGCTCGTTTGGTGCGAATATGAAGATGACAGTAAACGGGAAAGAAAACACAGAATTTGAAAATTATCACATGAAAGATAAAGATAAGATTGAGTTACAGTACGAGTAAGATTCGAAGCTTATTAGCGACGTAGAGTGAGCGAAATGAAAAAGTAATCTTTTTCGTTTCCAAGCGACTTTGTTTTCTTTAGAAAACAAGAAGTACTCTTGTGGTGCCGAGGAGCTAATATAGGCCCCTGCGGTCTAGGTCAGCAGGGGTCTATATCGGGGAGGATTTTCTCCATCAAAAAACTGCCTCAACGGCAGTTTTTTGATGGAGGTGGACTTGTTTTTTTGTGGTATTGTTATGGTATGGAGAAAATACTTTATACCTGCCCGATGCATCCGAATATTGTGCGAAATAAGCCGGGTTTGTGTCCGGAGTGTGGGATGACACTGACAGTCCAAAAGTCAAAAGTCAAAAGTCAAAAGCCTGATACAGGTTCTGAAATTCATGGCAAGCACGAAGGGCACATCACCGGAGACTTTTTGAAAAAATTCTGGATTACGTTGGCATTGACCGTTCCTATTTTCTTTTATTCCGAAATGGCGTTTGAGCTCTTTGGTTTGCGTGGCCCAGAGTTTTTCGGGTGGCAATACGCTGTCCTTGCGCTTGGTTCAATCCTCTATTTCTATTGCGGTTTCGTATTCATCAATGGTGCATATCGCGAAATTCGCGCACGGCTTCCCGGCATGATGACCTTGATTACCATTGCGATAACCGCGGCGTATGTCTATAGCGCCGTTTCCATAATCGCCGGCACGGGGCATGATCTTTTGTTTGAACTTGCTTCTCTTGTCGCCGTCATGCTTCTCGGGCATTTTATCGAGATGCGCGCGGTTCTGGGAGCGCAAGGTTCACTCAAGGAACTCGCAAAATTACTTCCTGACACGGCGGAAAAAATAGTCGGAAAGTCGAAAGTGGAAAGTGGAAAGGATGACTCGGGCGGAGTTCTTGAAACAGAAGTGGTCCCCATCAGTGCACTCGTGGCTGGAGATATCGTGCTCGTGCGTCCGGGCGCTAAAGTCCCCGCTGACGGAGTGATTATCGAAGGGAAGTCCGAGCTCAATGAATCGATTATTACCGGAGAATCGAAGCCTGTTTCAAAGACGGTGGGGAGTGAAGTCATCGCCGGATCGATTAACGGCGACGGAAGTCTCGAGGTGAGGATAACAAAAATTGGCGAGCATACGTTTCTTGCCGGTATCATGCGGCTTGTTGACGATGCGCAAGCGAGCAAATCGCGTTTGCAGATTCTTTCCGACCATGCCGCTTTTTACCTTACTATCATTGCCATAGGAGCCGGCGGACTCACGTTTGTCTTCTGGCTTTTCGGAGATAGGGGGATTGTTTTTGCGACTGAACGCCTCGTGGCAGTTCTCGTGATTGCGTGCCCGCATGCGCTCGGGCTTGCGGTGCCGCTGGTCGCATCTATCTCCACCACGATGGCGGCGCAGAGTGGTCTCCTCATCCGAGAACGGCTGGCGCTTGAAGCGGCGCGAAATGTCGGTATTGTGCTCTTTGATAAAACGGGGACGCTTACGAAGGGGGAGTTTGGTGTGGATACTATTGTTCCGGCAGAAGGATTTACCGAGGCAGATGTTTTGGCACTCGCGGCATCGGTGAACAGTCAGTCGGAGCACCCGCTTGCAAAAGCGATGGTTGATGAGGCAGTTGCAAGAAATATCAAGCTCGGAGCAGTTGGGTCGTTTGAGCGTTTGGCGGGGAAGGGAGCAAAGGCAAAGATACATGAAAAAGAAGTGATGGTTGGAAGCGATCAATTGCTTTTAGATACGGGGATACAAATGTCGAAAGAGTATCAAGAAAAAGTTTCTGCGCTCATGCGCCAAGGGAAAACAGCTATCCATGTAATCGAGAATAAAAAATTGGTTGGAAGTATTGTCCTTGCGGACGTCATCAGACCGGAATCACGCGAGGCAATCCAGAGTCTTAAGGCACTCGGCGTCAAAATCGCAATGATTACGGGCGACTCGGAAGAAGTAGCTTCGTGGGTTGCCAAAGAACTTGGTGTTGATAAATATTTTGCGCGCGTATTGCCAAACGAGAAGGCGGACAAAGTGAAACTGCTCCAGAAAGAAGGAATGAAAGTCGCTATGGTTGGTGACGGGGTGAATGATGCACCCGCGCTCACGCAGGCGGATATCGGTATTGCTATTGGCGCAGGGACAAATGTCGCCATCGAATCTGCGGGTATCATTTTGGTGCGGAGTGATCCGCGCGATATTCCCAAGATTATCAAACTCTCAAAACTTACGTATGTAAAGATGGTGCAGAATCTTTTCTGGGCAACGGGGTATAACATCATCGCCATACCGCTTGCCGCGGGCGTGCTCTATGCGCAGGGGATTATTTTGGAGCCCGCGCTCGCGGCGGTCTTTATGAGCGTGTCGACGGTGATCGTGGCGTTTAACGCGCTGTTGCTCAGGCGGAGAAAATTAACTCTCTAGTAGTGTTGTCCATGTATGTTATTATTACTATTAAAGAATGGAAACATTTATTCTGACAATCAACAGCGGTTCCTCGAGCGTTAAGTTTGCGCTCTATTCGGGCGACGGTTTATTTTCGCGTACACTGCACGGGAAAATTGAACGCATCGGGCTTCATGGGACGACACTTTCGTATGCTGTCGCCACCGGTAAGGAGGAAACGCGTGAAATCCCTGACGGAGATTTTGCGGCAGTAATGAAGATACTGGACTTGTTCCTCTTGGAACACGTTGACTTTAGTCGTGTTGTCGCAATTGGGCATCGAATTGTGCATGGTATGGGACGAAAGAATCATCTTGTTGTTACCAGCGAGCTCATTGCAGAACTCAAAGAAATAAACGCTCTCGACCCGGAGCATCTGCCATTTGAAATAGCGATTATGGAAATGTTTGCCAAGCAACATCCCGCACTTCCACAGGTCGCTTGTTTTGATACGGTTTTTCATCGCGACATGCCCCGTGTGGCACAGTTGCTACCACTTCCTCGACGATTCGAATCAAAAGGAGTGCGACGTTATGGGTTCCATGGGCTTTCGCTCTCTTCTATTATGGAAGGACTACAAAGCTCAGATCCGGAAAAAGCAAAAGGGCGGGTAATCATCGCGCACCTTGGTAATGGAGCAAGCATCACCGCAGTAAAGGAAGGAAAGAGTGTTGATACGAGCATGGGCTTCACGCCGACGGGAGGCATCCTCATGAGCTCACGCACGGGCGACATTGATCCTGGCACACTGTTATACATCATGGAGAGCGAGGGACTTTCACGCGACGCGATCAACCATCTCATCAATCATGAATCAGGTCTCTTGGGTGTATCAGAAACGAGTTCCGATATGCACGACCTTCTCGGGCGCGAAGCGACCGATGAGCGTGCTCGTGAAGCAGTAGCGCTTTTTTGTTATGAAGCGAAAAAGCGCATCGGCGCGTACATCACAGCGCTTGGCGGGGTGGAGACGATCATCTTTACGGGAGGGATGGGCGAGAATGCCCCGCTCATTCGCGCGCGCATATGCGAAGGGCTTGGGTTTCTTGGGATTACGCTCGATCTTGCGCGCAACGACAGCAACGAAGATATCATTTCATCCATATCAACCCCCGTGTGTGTGCGGGTGATGCACACAGACGAAGAGCTCACGATTGCGCACATCATTCAAGAGTTAATCGGTAAATAATTTATGCACGAAACAAATAAACCACTTTCTCCTGAAATGCTCCACAAGATGAACGCGTACTGGCGTGCTGCCAACTACTTGTCTGTGGGGCAGATTTACCTTTTTGACAACCCGCTTCTCAAGAAGCCACTCGAGCTCGCGCATGTGAAGCCGACTTTGCTTGGGCACTGGGGTACGACCCCGGGGCAGAATTTTATATATGTACATCTCAACCGTATTATCAAAGAGTTTAACCTCAATATGTTTTATGTTTCAGGTCCTGGACACGGCGGACCTGCGCTTGTTGCGAACACCTATCTCGAAGGGACGTACAGTGAGATTTATCCGAACATCAGTCAAGACGAAGAAGGACTAAGAAAGCTTTTCACTCAGTTTTCTTTTCCCGGTGGTATCCCGAGCCACGTTTCCCCGGAGTGCCCCGGGTCCATCCACGAAGGGGGAGAGCTTGGGTATTCGCTCAGTCATTCTTTTGGTGCAGTATTCGATAATCCGGATCTCATCGTCGCTTGTGTCGTGGGTGACGGTGAAGCGGAAACAGGCCCACTCGCAACTTCTTGGCACTCCAATAAATTTTTGAACCCTATCACCGACGGAGCGGTACTCCCGATACTTCACTTGAACGGATACAAGATTGCGAACCCTACCATTTTTGCTCGCATAGAGCGCGATGAACTCGAGCAACTTTTTCGAGGATATGGTTGGGAACCGTACTTTGTAGAGGGTCGTGACCCGGAGATTGTTCACCAAGCAATGGCGACGGTGCTTGATAAGGTTATTCTCGAGATTAAGCGAATACAAGAAGCTGCACGCAAGTCGGGAAATCCTTCGCGTCCACGCTGGCCCATGATAATACTCCAGACTCCAAAAGGTTGGACGGGTCCCCGGGAAGTCGACGGATTGCAAAACGAAGGCTCTTTCCGTTCCCATCAGGTGCCACTTTCTATTGATTACGAACACCCGGAGCATCTTGCGGAGCTGGAACAGTGGATGAAAAGTTATCGCCCCGAAGAACTCTTTGATGAGAACGGGAGACTGAAAGAAGAATTTGCAGAACTTGCCCCCAAAGGAGAAAGGAGGATGGGTTCCAACCCGCACGCAAATGGAGGGCTCCTTCTCAAGGATCTCGTCATGCCTCCTTTTGAAAAATATGCGGTTCCAGTGGTTACTCCCGGTGCGGTGCAGGCGGCAGACACACAGGTTCTCGGGAATTTCCTTTGTGATATAATTCTACTTAATAAAGAAACTCGCAACTTTAGAATTTTCGGACCGGATGAAACACTCTCTAATCGCTTGGGTTCGGTCTTTGATGTCACCAATCGTCAATGGAATGCGCGGATCCATGAAGGCGACGAATTTCTTTCAACCGACGGAAGGGTAATGGAAATGCTCTCCGAGCATCAGTGTGAAGGGTGGCTCGAAGGGTATCTGCTTACGGGTCGGCACGGGGTTTTCAATAGCTATGAGGCGTTCATCCACATTATCGATTCAATGTTTAATCAGCATGCGAAGTGGCTCAAGGTGACACTCCATCTTCCGTGGCGCAGGAAAATCGCATCGCTCAACTACTTGCTTGCTTCGCACGTGTGGCAACAGGCGCACAATGGTTTTACTCACCAGGATCCTGGGTTCATCGATCACGTGATTAATAAAAAGGCGGAAATTGTGCGCGTCTATCTTCCTCCGGATGCGAATTGCCTCCTCTCTGTTTATGATCATTGTCTCCGCAGTAAGCATTATGTGAATGTTGTTATCGCGGGGAAATATCAGGCTCCGCAGTGGCTTTCGGTGGAAGCCGCGATGAAACATTGCACCGAGGGCATCGGGGTATGGTCGTGGGCAAGCAATAATCAAGGTGGTGATCCCGATGTGGTGATGGTGAGTTGTGGAGATGTGCCGACACGAGAGATTCTCGCCGCGATTATGATTTTGCGTGAGCATATTCCGGAAATAAAGATTCGCATGGTGAATATTGTTGACCTCATGAAACTTCAGCCGCAGTCTGAACATCCACACGGGCTAAGCGATGCTGACTTCGACACACTTTTTACCAAGGATAGACAAGTTATGGTTGCCTTTCACGGATACCCGTGGCTTATTCATCGTCTCACCTATCGGCGAACCAATCATAAAAATATCCACGTGCGCGGCTATAAAGAAGAGGGCACCATTACTACAAATTTTGATATGACGGTGCTCAATCAAATGGATCGTTATCACCTTGTCATTGATGTTATTGATCGCTTACCTCAGTTTGGGCATAGCGGTGATTCTTTGAAACAAATGATGCAGGATAAACTTACTCTGCACAAAGAATATATTAATAAGCACGGCGAGGATATGCCAGAGATACTCAATTGGAAATGGAAATAACAGAGGGTTGGAATGGTTTTGAACTTGCTCCAGAGGAGAAGCTGGAGTATTATATATACCATCCACAATTAATCAATTCTGCCAATTATCTAAAATAGCGAACTATGACTTTGTGAAAATTTTTGGTATATATTTAGATGCCTCAAATTTTTCACTTCGTCTCGCCACGCTATTTTGAATGCTAACGGAAAGCATTAGTTGTGAATGGTATAAACATGATGGAATTTGATTACACAATGACTACGACAAAACCTTTTGACGAAGCGGTTATCGCAGTGCAAGAGGAAATTGCAAAAGCTGGTATGCGGGTTTTGTATATTCATGATGTGCAGGGGGCATTGGCAGAGAAAGGGTTCCCCCGAGACCCATTTAAAATAGTTGAATTTTGTAATGCCAAGTACGCGAATGAGTTTTTGAATGCGGATATCAAAATCGGACTTTGTATGCCGTGCAAAATAAATGTGTATGTTAAAGATGAAAAAATTTTTCTCTCCGGTATGCGCCCGATTGTCTTGTCGCAGTTTTTTCCGCATGCGAATTTAGGCGAGATGCCAAAAGAGATTGATCAGATCATCCGAAATATCATTAATCGGTCAAAGTAGTATCTGGCATCGTTCTGTGACAGAGAGAATAATTCTTTGTAGGATAAAGGCAGAACAGGTGTTCGTTGAAGATGTTCGAGATGGTCTTGGACCACGGCACTAAATATTAGGGGGGTGGATTATGGAATACAATATCAGCTTGTTCGCGTCGGTTCGTGTGCGGTTGGGGAGCGGCAAGAGTGTTTTTTAATTTTCATTTCATATTCCACATTCCATATTCTAAATTCTACTCAAACACTTGCATGTTGGCGTGCGATGGTTATACTGTAGGAACACAATGTAATGTCCTCGGGACATTAATATTATCAGTTAACCTTTATTAAACATATGAGCACAAAACGAAAGATTGTACCTCTCGGTGACCGCGTATTGGTGCGCGTAGAAAAAGAGGTTACCAAGACAAAAAGTGGGATCATTATTCCTGAGACCGTTTCCAAGGAGCGTCCGGAAGAAGGAGTCGTCGTCGCGGTAGGCGCTGGACGCACGACCGAGGCGGGCACGGTGGTCGCGCCCCATGTAAAGGTGGGCGACACGGTTATCTTCTCCAAATACGGACCCGACGAGATCAAGATTGATGGGCAGGAATATTTCATTTTAAATGAGTCGAACATTTTAGCAGTCGTCAAATAAATTAAGGAGGGAAGCGACTATAATTTTTTGACCCGCCAAAATTTTTGTGAAACAAAAACTTGGGCGGGTGTAAGATTTCCTAATCTCGCTTCGCTCAATAACAAAATCTAACATGGCAAAACAAATACTTTTTAACGCAGATGCGCGTACGGCGCTGAAGAGTGGCATCGACAAGGTCGCCGATGCGGTCAAGATAACAATTGGCCCTCGCGGACGAAACGTGGTTCTCGATCGCGGATATGGCACGCCGATTATCACCAACGACGGCGTTTCTATCGCCAAGGATATTACGCTTTCCAATAAGTTTGAGAACATGGGTGCGGAGATTATCAAAGAAGTCGCGACCAAGACAAACGACGTCGCGGGCGACGGTACGACGACGGCGGTCATCCTCACGCAGGCAATCGTATCCGAAGGGGTGAAGCAGACGACGATGGGTATCAATGCGATGGGGATCAGGCTCGGCATCGAAGCGGCAAAAGACGATGTGGTTGCCGCACTCAAGCACATGGCAAAACCCATCAAGAGCAAAGAAGAAATCATGCAGGTCGCAACCATCTCGGCAGAGTCGAAAGAAATCGGGCGCATCATCGCAGATACAATCGAGAAAGTCGGCAAGGACGGTGTGGTGACGGTTGAAGAATCACAGTCGTTTGGTGTCGACCGCGAAATCGTTGAAGGGTTTGAATTTGACCGCGGATATGTTTCGCCGTATATGATTACGAATCCCGATCGCATGGAGGCGGAATACCGCGATGTGCCGATTCTCCTCATCGACAAGAAAATCTCGACCGTGAAGGAGGTGCTCCCGTTTTTGGAAAAACTTGCGCAGAGCGGCAAGAAAGACCTCGTGATTATCGCCGATGATGTTGATGGAGAGGCGCTTACGACGTTTGTGTTGAACAAACTTCGCGGTGGTTTCAACGTGCTCGCTATCAAAGCGCCGGGGTATGGCGACAAGAAGAAAGAAATGCTCGAAGACATCGCCGTCACGACCGGTGGCACGGTTATTTCCGAAGACCTTGGTTTTAAAATCGAGAACGCGGAACTTTCCATGCTTGGCAAAGTGGGTAAAGTTATTGCCACAAAAGACAAAACGATTATTGCCGGCGGAAAAGGCAAGAAGGCGGACATCGAAGCGCGCGTTCTAAGCCTCAAAGCACAGCTTGAGAAAACCGAATCAAAATACGACGGGGAAAAACTCGCGGAGCGTATTGCAAAACTCTCCGGTGGTGTCGCGGTGATCAAAGTCGGCGCGGCGACGGAAACCGAGATGAAATACTTGAAATTGAAAATTGAAGATGCGGTGAATGCGACGAAGGCGGCGATTGAAGAAGGGATTGTCCCCGGTGGCGGCACGGCGCTCATCAAGGCGGCGGAAAGTGTTGCCAAGAAAAAAATGAAAGCAGTCGAGGAATTCGGTATGGAATTCAGAGTCGGCTATCAGATTTTGCTCAAAGCGCTCGAGGCACCGCTTCGCCAGATTGCAATGAATGCAGGCAAAGACGATGGTTCAGTTATTGTGGAAAAAGTAAAAAAGGCGCACGGAAATGCCGGCTATAATGCGGTAACGGATGAAATCGTATCCGATATGCTCGCGGCGGGGATCATCGACCCGGTCAAAGTAACGCGAAGCGGGGTAGAACATGCCGCGAGTGCAGCGGCGCTCCTCCTTACGACCGAGGTGGCAATCACGGACGAGCCAAAGGAAGAAAAAGGCGGCGGCGGTATGCCCAACATGGGTGGTATGGGGATGGACTACTAATTCGCTTAGACGTTGGACAAAAAAGTTACTTGGAGGCTTAGCCTCCAAGTAAGGAAAGAATAAAGGCCCCGGCGCGATGTCGGGGCTTTTGGTTGGAGGTATCTCCGCTCACTTCAGTTTTCTCTAGAAAAAGATTCGGGCAAATGCTAGTATTAGAGTACAGAAAGTAGCAATGCTATGTACATAAAACATGATAAGATTTATTAAGAGTGGCAGTATGTGTTGGCGAAAACGCACAGGTTTTACGTTAATAGAGCTCCTTGTGGTTATCTCTATTATTAGCCTCCTTGCTTCTATCGTTACCGCGTCAATGCAAGACGTGCGTAAGCGGGCGAGGGATGTGAAGCGAATAAGCGAAATCAAGCAGGTAATCATTGCCCTTCAGCTATTTCATTTGGATAAAGGACGCTTCCCTGATGGGACCGATGGTATCGGTTATGAAGGACAATGTATTGGAGGATTATGTGGTGGCAAAAATAATTCAACTGATCCGTTTAAAGAGGCCTTGTTGCCGTACATGTCGTCTGTTCCAAGAGATCCATTACACAATTGTCCGGATAATATCACGGGGACTGGAATGTTTAATAATGCCTGCGACGATAATTATTTTTATGCGTATGATTTTTCTCACGATCAGAGCCTGGATTTTACGTCTTGTGCCTCGGATAGTACAGGTAATACATTTTCTGGTGCAGTAGTAGTCAGTATAAATAAATTTGAGAGCCCCAATACCTCAATCAAGAGAGACACGTGTACGGGAGAGGGGATGAACATGGGTGTTGCGGATTATAATGTTGTCATATGTAGAAATGGGACCAGCCGCTCCTGTTTCCAGAATCGGGGAGACGCAAACTAACAAAAAAACATGAGTACGCACATATATTCGAGTGAGGAAATTAATAGATTGAGCAAGAATCCGTATATTGAAAAATGTACGGCAAAATCAATCACATACACATGCAAGTTCAAGAAAAGGGTATTGGAACAACATGCGCAGGGAGTCAGTTCAAGGGATATCTGGAGAAGAGCCGGATTTGATATCAGCGGGTGGAAAAATGACTACACAAAAGATTGTCTAAAGAATTGGAAAAAGACCGTGAATAGGGCTGAGATTGAAGGGCTATGGCATCATGACTTGAATAATCGGGGATACTTTTCTCTGAATGTAACCCTTGCGTATTCTTTCACGCAAGGGTTCTTATGTTGCATATACCACATGGACACCGGATGTCCATGTGGGTTTATTAGCGACGTAGAGCGAGCGAAACAAAAAAGTAATCTTTTTTGTTTCCGGGAGACTTTGTTTTCTTTAGAAAACAAGAAGTGCTCTTGTGGTGCCGAGGAGCTAATATATGGAATACCAAATATTCTGCACTCGTTCGGAAGAGTAAAAGATTACTTTTATTCTTCGCTCACTCGCTTGAATATAGGTCAATACCGCGTGGTCTCTGCTACGCTTTTGTATGAGTGAAGCGAGTTCAAACATTACCCTGCGGTCTATGTCAGCAGGGGCATATATCGTTTTAAATTTGCCGTTGATTTGTGTTAGAGTGTTTTTAATGAAAGAAATTAATACAGAAAAGCTGGTCATGGGGTTTTGGGCAAAGCTTCCTAAGCCGTTTTTTGCGTTGGCGCCGATGGCGGATGTGACGGACGCGGCGTTTCGGCGAATCATTGCGAAGTACAGTCGGCATGGGGAGCCGGGCGGTCTGCCTGAGCCAAGTGAAGCGCTTGTTCACGCTCATTTGGCAGGTGGACGACGGGCAGGCGGACCCGATGTGTTTTGGACTGAATTCGTTTCGGCGGACGGACTGGTATCGCGCGGGCGAGAAGCACTTATGCACGACCTCGCCTACACTGAAGGCGAGCGACCTATCGTAGCGCAGCTCTTTACCGCAAACCCCGACCACATGCGCGAAGCGGCGCGCATTGTCCGCGAGCTTGGGTTCGACGGCATTGATATCAATATGGGCTGTCCCGACAAAACCATCGAGAAGCAAGGTGCGGGAGCCGCACTCATCAAGGATTTCAAACGCGCACAAGCAGTCATTCGCGCGGCAGAGGAAGGCGCGGGGAATCTCCCCGTCTCGGTCAAAACGCGCATCGGATACAATACCAATGTGCTGGAAGAATGGCTCGAGGTACTTCTCGAAACGAAACCTGCCGCGATCACGATGCACGCACGCACAAGGAAGGAACTCTCGCTCGTACCCGCGCGCTGGGAGGAGGTCGCGCGCGCAGTGAAGATGGCAAAGGGAAGCGGTACGCTCATCATCGGCAACGGCGACGTACGCGATCTCGCCGATGCAAGAGAGAAAGCGCTCGCCACTGGCGCCGACGGCGTGATGCTCGGCCGTGCGATATTCGGCAATCCGTGGCTTTTTGATGCCACGCGTACAACCCCGCCAACGCTTGCGGAAAAATTTGACGTGATGATCGAACACACGCACCTTTTTGAAAATCTTCTCGGAGGAGTGAAGAGTTTTGCCATCATGAAGAAACACTACAAAGCGTATGCGCACGGGTTCGACGGCGCCAAAGAGCTCCGCATGCGGCTCATGGATGCGGAAAATGCTGGCATGGTGGAGCGCATTGCGCGGGAGTTTTTACGCACCGCACCGAATATTGCATAAAGCATAACTTTGTGGTAATATTTTTTCGGTTAGATCATTTCCTATGATGGAGGAGATAAATCATGAAAGTGTGTCTTGCACGGATCATTAGACGTACGAGGTCGTTTATACCGGAAGACCCCGTCTCTTTTCTTGTCGTTTTAGAAATCTCGAAAATTTCCCAAGGAAAAGAAAATAATTGTAGCTCGTTGGGAAAACGGAACCGTTCTTTCTTGGTGTATGGGTACAATGTTAGTTGTCTGTATCGCTGTGTTGCTTATACGTTTAAGACGGAGATGGAGGCAATTCACTGTTTTGATGCTTATTATCACGAACGGCCGTTCCCGAATCTTCACAAAACAAGCGATTGGCTTGTGAAGCCGTTGCTCCTTGCGGGGATTCACTGGAGGGATATTTCTGACACGATATGGGTACAGATCAAGGTGTTTCGGCGTATATCTCTTTGCGTTTAGCAACTTCTTTTCTTGCGTCACTCCGATGATTTTTGCGGGGTGGCGCTTTCTCTTTGCGCGTGCGTACTTTCTGGTATACTGTGAGCAATGACCGATACCACCCTCTATCGCAAATACCGTCCGCAGACTTTTGACGATGTCATTGGGCAGGAAGCTATCGTTGGGGCGCTTCGGGGCGCGCTCGCGCAAGGGGTGCTCGCGCATGCGTATCTTTTTGCCGGGTCGCGCGGTACAGGCAAGACTTCGATTGCGCGCATCTTTGCCTCCGAGATTGGTGCTTCGGAGAACGACACGTACGAAATTGACGCGGCGTCGAATCGCGGAGTAGATGATATTCGTGCGCTCCGCGAGGCGGTGCGCACGCTCCCGTTTGATTCAAAATACAAAGTGTACATCATTGATGAGGTACACATGCTTACGAAAGAGGCGTTCAACGCGCTTTTGAAGACACTTGAAGAGCCGCCTTCGCACGTGGTGTTCATTCTCGCCACCACCGAAGAAGAAAAGCTTCCCGAGACGATTGTGTCGCGCTGTCAGTCGTTTCGTTTCAAAAAGCCGTCTCACGCGACATTGAAAAAGCTCGTGGAAACCGTTGCAAAAAAAGAAGGTTATAAGGTGGAGGCATCTTCGGCGGATCTACTCGCGCTCTTGGGCGACGGATCGTTCCGTGACACACTCGGGATTCTTCAGAAAGTAATCGCGTCGTCAAAAGACAAAGTCGTTTTGCCGGAAGAAGTAGAAATGATTGTCGGCGCGCCGGGGAGTCGTGTCGTGAATGACATCATTCTCGCGATTGCGGACCGGAAAATAGAGCAGGGTTTGACCGCGCTTGCATGCGCGACGGAAACGGTAGGGGACATGAAGATCCTCCTCGACCTCGTCGTCCGCAAGGTGCGCTTCGTGCTCCTGCTTCGTTTTGCGCCGGGCATGCGCACGCAAATTCGCGAGGATGTAGCGGAAGAAGACTTTGCACTCCTCGAAAAACTCGCCAAGGAGGCGACGAAAACACTCGCCTCCCGTGAACTTTCCGAGCTCCTCTCCACCTACCGCGACCTCCGCACCGCTGCCGTCCCCTCGCTCCCTATTGAGCTTGCGCTGATGCGTATTGTGGATCATACTGATAGTGGTAGCAAAAAGTAGCGTCATTCGCGGAGGTGTCCGATGAGCACGCGAGAGTTGTTTCCGTACCATTCGATCCACGTACCAAAGAAAGAGTATGAGATTTACGTAGTCGAAGTGTGGCCAAAAATAGGTCGCATAAAGCGCGTGGTGATAATAGCCGATGGGGTCAAAATAACGTACAGGATATTGAAAGGTAATCTTGAGCCTAAAGAGGAGGGCAACCATATACCTCCTCCGGAGGTTTATCGTGAGATGAGAAGAAGAGCTATCGCGATTTTTAAGCGCAAGTCAAAAGCGGAGGCGCTTGAAGATTTCTGGCAACGCACCTTGTTCCCTCGCTCCGATGCGTCAGGTTATTATAAGAAGATGAAAAAGGAATTTATTTACGACTCATGAAGAGGGCGAAAGGGAGTTAAAATCAGCGAGAAATAATTCTCGCTGATTTTGTTAGCACTTGTTTTGAGGCGTATTTCGGGCTAATATAGCCACATGCTGTCGGACACATACTTTTGTGGTACGTTCTTTATTGGCAGAGCAAGGTTATTTTTTGTTGGTAATATTGCGGGATCGTCTAATGGCAGGACTCCAGACTTTGACTCTGGCTATCTAGGTTCGACCCCTAGTCCCGCAGCCAAAAAATAGAATCGCCGTTTTCGCCAAAATGCGGAGCTATGCCTCGCGACGCGACGGGGGTTTCCGAGAGATAACGCCAAGGGTTTTTGAAATCCAAAAGCCCAAAACAAGAGGTAAGATATTATCCTTTTGTCCATAAAAAGAATTAGGTTAATTTATTGATTGAACATTGGCATAAGGTGCTCGATTTTATTACTGCCTCACGCCGTTCGTATGGTAAGCTACAGAAATTGGTTACGGAATCCTGATTTTCAAAAAAATGTTTATTGATGGATATAAAATCGCAAAGAAACTTGAAGCGGAGCTTGAGAGCCAGCTCCGGCTTTCTTCGTCTAAAAAAGTTTGCTTTATTATACTGGGTGGGAATGCGGCGACCGAGCAATTTGTCAAAGTAAAATCGCGCGTGGCGGAGCGGATTGGTCTCGTCGTAGAAGTGAAGCGATATGCGGGGGTATCTTCGACGGAAGATGCTCGTGTGTTCGTCCGAGAGATTGCAAAGGATGATTACGACGGTATCGTCGTCCAGCTCCCACTTCTCCCGGGGATTGACGTGCAGACGGTTTTGGACGAGGTGCCGGCGGACAAAGACATCGATGTTTTGAGCACACGGGCGAAGGAGCTCTATGCGCAGGGAGTAAGCAATAACGTGCCGCCTGTTGCACGAGCTGTGCATGAGATATTGCAGGCGTGTCATATTGACCTTTCCGAAAAGCAAATTGTTGTTGCGGGAATGGGCCGCTTGGTGGGGGAGTCGGTACACTTAATGTTTCAGAGAATGCGAGTGCCGCACCGCATCATTGATAATGAAACGAGTGAAGAAGAGAAAAATTTGTTATTCGAAGATGCGGATATTATTGTTTCGGGGATGGGTGTTCCGCGTGCCATCACTCCAGCAATGATAAAAGAGGGAGTCATTCTCATTGATGCCGGTACGAGCGAGCAAGTGTCTCCTTTTAAAAACCTATTCCACATAATCCAAAAATTTTGGCTACGACTTTCTAAAAAATTTTCAAGGTACCCCAGTACCTCTCAAATTTTTAAGTTTGTCTCGCTTAAAATTTTTGGATTCTCTGAGAAAGAGTTTTTAAAAGGAGACACTGGCAATAAGTTTGTCGGAGATATAGATCCTGCGTGCGGGGACAAGGCGGCATACATGACCCCTGTTCCCGGCGGAGTAGGACCGATCACGATCGTGAGCCTTTTGCGGAATTTGTTGTAATTGATATTGTAATTGATAATTGCACTCATCAATTGAATTACGGTGACTTCCCCGCTTCCTTGATTTTTTGAAATCTTTGTGGTATTATGGCAACATATGATTGAACTTAAGAAAAAAGTCAAAGAAGGACCGGAACTTATAACTCTTTCTGAATTTCTGGAATCCTACAACAAGAACATGCCGGATAGCTTTCCGCGTGCTTCCGCTCCGCTTCTCAAGAAGTTTCAGGATGCGCATGCGACGCTCTTTACTCACGGCGATCTTTGGTCCCTCGACCAGCATCGCAAAAAGATCATCGATTGGCTTCCCCGCAACAGCGATTCTGCTTAAAAATGACCTCCGATCCTTGTTTTTCGCGAAAGGCACCTGCTTCCAATGGAACAAGGTGCCGTTTGTGGTATCATGTAATTATGCGAGCACGATACATTTTAATTTTAACGGTACTATTTGTGGCAGGTTCCGCGCTCATTGTTCTTGGGGTCAATAGGAGCAATACAAATACGGAGCCTATTGCTTGCACGATGGAAGCAAAAATATGTCCTGACGGGAGCGCTGTCGGTCGTACGGGACCAAAATGCGAATTTGCGGAATGCCCCGAGGCGCTTACACCACCCGCTCCCGTGCCGACTTCGGGAGATGTCATGCTCGGCATAGGCGAAGAAGGAACAGTCGGGGATTTGCGTATCACCTTCAGTACCTTTGTGCAGGATAGTCGCTGTCCGACAGATGTTGTGTGCATTCAAGCGGGAAGGGTTGTTGCGGGAGTCATACTTTCAACCGCGGCAAACTCCGAAACAAAAAATATGTCTTCGGATGACGCACCGTATCTTTTTGATGGACATCGTGTATCAATCGCTTCTGTCACGCCGTCACCCGTGAGCACAAAGAAAATCGCGGAGGGCGAGTATCGCGTGGCGTTCCATGTTGCGGTTGCGGAGAACGCAAGTGGAAATAAAAATACCGGAACCATCAAGGGGCTGGTCACGCTCTCACCTACATGTCCTGTAGAACGGATGCCGCCGGAACCCCAGTGCGCTCCGAAGCCGTATCAGACGGAAGTAAAAGTATTTGATGTAAAAGGAAGCAAGATAATCAAATCAACACGGACGGGGAGTGACGGCAGTTTCGCGGTGACGCTTCCTGTTGGAAATTATAAAATCCAAGCGGGGACGGAGAACAGGCTTCCGAGCTGTTCGCCTATTGTTGTCACTTTGCCGGCAGAAACTATCTTGGTCGATATCTCGTGTGATACGGGGATTCGTTAAGTCATCTTGATCCTCGCACAACGAATGTTGTCATGGTATTATGAATACATGAGAAAAGAAATTCCAAAAGTTCCTCGAGAAAAAAGGAAAGGCACCTATCTTTATACTGCGAGTCGCTTGGAGGCAAAGGTGAGAAAGGCAGGGCTGAAGACCGCAAAGAAGGCTCCCAAGAAGTAGCTCGGCGGGAAAAATCGAAGCGAATTAAAAAAGAGCCTTTTATTTTTCTCCAATAAGCGGCACGAACACAAAACCGCTATGTTTCTCTGTGGCAATACTTCCATCAGCATTTTTCTCTATCTTTAAAATATCATTACCGACGGGGATGACCATTCTGCCACCGACTTTGAGTTGACCAACGAGCGACAGAGGAATTTGTTCCGCCGCCGCGGAAACGAGGATTTTGTCGAACGGAGCATCTGCGGGCGAGCCAAGCATCTCGCCCGTCTTTTTGATTTCCGCATGTGCGAAATGATAGCGCGCCAGATTCTCTTTTCCCATGGAAACCAAAGCAGGAACAATTTCAACACCGATGACCCGCCCTTTTTCCCCGATTATATCCGCAAGGAGCGCAGTCGTAAACCCCGATCCGGATCCGACATCAAGCACGTAATCGCCTTTTTGTGCACTGAGGAGCTCTAGCATGAACGCTACGGTAAACGGTTGAGAGATAGTTTGTCCCATGCCGATGGGAAGCGCCTCATCAGCGTACGCCAAGCTTCGCAGTTCTTCCGATACAAAATATTTGCGGTCGATGTGCTCGAACGCGCGGATGATTGCTGGCGTTTTTAGAACCCCAGTATCTTTGAGATGCTCAATGAGTGAGGCAAGTGTATTCATAACGATAAGTATACGTTATTCTTCTGATTTCTGTTATGCACAAAAAACAGCGTATCGCTACGCTGTTTAACTTCCGTGCGGTGAGTTTTTTAGAAATGGCATCAAAAAAGTGCTACAATGCTCATCATGAAACCTGCAAAGAACGTTCGCCTGAAATCACATATAAAACCCGAGCGATATCAGATCGTGCTTAAACCGGACCTCGAGGCTTTTGTGTTTGAAGGAGAGGAGACGATCACGCTTTTGCTTGAGAAAAAAATCAAGGAGATATCGTTACATGCAAAAGATCTCGATATTGAGAGCGCCGCAATTATGCAGAAAAAAAAGCATGTATTCGCGCTTCGTATCACCTATGACGAGAAGGCGGAAACGGCAACGTTTGTGTTTCCAAAGATGCTGGACACAGGAAAAGCGAAACTTACGCTCGTGTTTCGCGGTATTTTGAACGACAAGATGCACGGATTTTATCGAAGTGTGTACCACGTGGACGGCAAGGAGTATCATATGGCGACGACGCAGTTCGAGGCGACCGATGCGCGTCGGGCATTTCCTTGTTTCGATGAACCAGCCGCAAAAGCAACGTTTGAGGTGAAGCTCATTGTGCCGCACAAAAGTACTGCACTATCAAACACGATGCCAACAGCAATCCGCGAGCACGGCGAGGGGTACAAAGTCGTCGAGTTTTCTCCCACGCCAAAAATGTCGACCTACCTCCTCGCCTTCATTGTTGGTGATCTCGAATACATAGAAAAGAAAACAAAGGAGGGGGTACTCGTACGCGTGTTTACTACTCCAGGGAAGAAACATCAAGCGGAGTTTGCGCTCGACTGTGCCGTGAAGACGCTCTCTTTTTTTAGTAACTATTTTGATATTCCATATCCCATGCCAGTGCTCGACATGATTGCGATTCCGGATTTTGCGTCAGGGGCGATGGAAAACTGGGGTGCGATCACGTACCGCGAATCCATGCTTTTGGTGGACAAGGACGATTCTTCGGCGGCGACACGACAATGGGTCGCTCTGGTTGTCGCGCACGAGCTCTCGCATCAATGGTTCGGTAATCTGGTGACGATGGAGTGGTGGACACATTTGTGGCTGAACGAAGGGTTTGCATCATATATTGAGTATCTTGCGGTTGATCATTTGTTTCCTGACTGGGAAATGTGGACGGAGTTCGTTTCGGGCGATCTTGGGAGTGCGCTCTCGCTTGACTCTTTGAAACACACGCACCCTATCGAGGTTCCCGTCCATCATCCGGACGAGATCAGCGAAATCTTTGACGCAGTCAGTTACTCAAAAGGCGCGAGTGTCATTCGCATGCTCGCCGAATACTTGGGTAAAAAAGATTTCCGCGACGGCTTGCGCTACTACCTCAAAAAACACAGCTACAAAAATACATCCACGATTCATTTATGGGATGCATTTGAGAAAGTATCAAAGAAGCCGGTTGCAAAAATGATGCGTGTGTGGACAGGGAAGTCTGGGTATCCGCTTGTGTCTGTTTCGCGCACGGGCGATGAATTGACAATCATCCAGTCGAGATTTTTCAGAAATCCGGCTTCAAAAAAAGAAGCGAACGACCACACGGTATGGCCTGTCCCCGTGAGTATGGTCGGTGAAAAGCGCGCCACGAAAGAGAAGTTCATGCTCAATAAAAAGAACGCGCGCATCAAAACCGTATTCGTGGATGGATGGATCAAGGCGAACGTCGGCGAGTCGTCGGTGATGCGCGTGAACTATGCACCCGAGCTTTGGAAGTCCTTGCATGCTCCTGTACTTTGCAAAGAGCTTGTTCCGGTTGATCGTTTGGGGCTTATCCGCGACAGTATGGATCTTGCCATGTCGGGAGACGTGAGCACCCCTGCTGCGCTCGATTTTGCCTCTGCATACAAAAACGAAACAAATTACGCCGTATGGAGAGAGCTTGCAGAGGGCTTTGATACGATTGGTAATCTCATCGGCGAGGAACAATCTTCTGTCACGTATGAGAAATTTTGTCTCGGTATATTTGCGCCGATGGTAAAAAAAGTTGGATGGAATAAAAAAGGGGGGGAGGGACACACCGACACACTCCTGCGAAGCATTATTTTATCTCATGCGGGACGATACGGCGATACACGTGTTGTTCTGCGGGCGCGTACGTTGTTCAAAGGAGCCGTAAAAGGTAAAAATAAAATTCCTGCTGATTTGCGCGGGGTTGTGTATGTGACGGTTGCGCGGCACGGAGGGGAAGCAGAGTATGAAACATTGATGGAGATGTACAAACGTGCGACATTACACGAAGAAAAAAACAGAATCTGCGTAGCACTCGGGTACTTTACGCAAAAAAATCTATTACAGAAGACGCTCGCATTCTCGCTTTCAAAAGATGTACGTGCGCAGGACACCATGCGGTTTGCGGGGGCGGTACTCGCGAACCCAAAAGGCAGAAATCTTGCATGGAAATTCATCAAACAACAGTGGCCGGTGTTTCTCGAGCGTTATGGCGGTGGGAAAAGCCTTTCCAGTCTGGTTTCTTGTTTGGGAGTTTTTGTACACGCGCAAGATGCCGCGGAGATTGAGAATTTTTTCAAGAAAAATCCGGCTCCCGGAGCGGCGCGAACAATTGAGCAAGTGCTTGAGCGTATCCGCACAAAAGCACAGTGGTTTGCGCGGGATAAGAAAAAGATTACGACGTGGCTGAAAAATGTTGTTGTATAGTGGTGCGGAGGAGTATACTAAAGATATATCACCGTGCGTTAATTTTATAACATCATGTTCAATCTACAAGGAAAAGTTGCGCTCGTGACGGGTGCACGAAGGGGGATGGGAAGGACACATGCGCTCGCACTTGCGGCGCAGGGGGCAAAGGTCGTGATCACTGACGTCGACCTTAATGAGTGTGAGCTTGTTGCAGACGAGGTACGCGCCGCGAATGGTGATGTCGCGTGTTTCAAGCTTGATGTTTCGAACAAAACAGAGGTGGATAATGTATTTGATGAAGTTGTTGCGAAGTACGGACGTCTCGATATTCTCGTAAACAATGCGGGCATCTACGAATCGCACCCGTTCCTTGAAATGACCGAGGCTGAGTGGGACAGGACTATTGATATCAACCTGAAGGGGCAGTTTCTGTGCGCACAGCGTGCGGCGCGGGAAATGGCAAAAAACAAGTGGGGACGCATCATCAACATCGCGTCGATTGCGTCAGGCGGTGTTGGGGTAGGTATCGGAGGAGGTGCGCATTATACTGCATCAAAGGGCGGTATTATCGGTATGTCGGAGACGCTCGCGGTGGAGCTTGCGCCGCTCGGTATCACCGTCAATGTTATCGGCCCCGGAGCAATAGATACGCCGATGGTGGGTGCGGCGAATATTTCAAAGAAAGCTATGGACGCCATGCTTGCGGGAGTTCCCCTCAAGCGCATGGGGCGACCTGAAGAAGTTTCCGCCGCGGTGGTGTTCCTCGCCTCGGACGAAGCAAGCTATGTTACCGGTGCGGGTTGGCTCATGTTCTATGCAGGTATTACTAAAGTCCTTAATCCAGAATGGTCTGCCGCGGGCTTTCTCGTGCATGCAAAAACATTTTCCGGATTTTATCAATCACTAGCACAGCCGGCTTTTCTTCCGTATGTTAACGTTTTGAACGAATGGGGACTGACGCTTATCGGCGCTTCGCTCATTCTCGGGATCAGTGTGCGATTGAGTAGTATCCTAGGCGCACTCATGATGGTCCTCTATTATTTTCCCGTATTAGAGTTCCCGTATATCCCAGAGCATTCATATCTTGTTGATGAGCACATCATCTACGCGCTTGCATTTTTGTCGCTTGCGGCGCTTCGTGCGGGGAGCGTATGGGGGATGGGGGGCTCTATTTCAAACCTGCCTATGTGCGCTCGTTTTCCCACGTTGAAAAAATTTCTTGAGTAGTTTTTACCGTCGTAATCGCGAAAAGAAAATCCAAATTGTGGACACTGGCGGAAACAATAATCAAGCGGCTGGCAGAGATACCTCAACCGATTGTGCGCGTGTGCGGACCGCAGACGACGGGGGGGTATGGGTATGCTGAAAATGCGCGTAGGCTTGAAGAGGCAGAGGAACTTTTGGAGCAGAGAGGGTTTACGGTCTTTTGGTTTGGCGAGGGAGAAAAGGGCATTCAGGGGAAAAATTATACGCATCAATCTGTGATGGAATTTTTGTATTTTACTCGCTCTACGTCGTTAATAAAAACCCCTGCGGGTGCAGAGGTTTCTATCTGTGCGAAATAATATGTTACTCGCACAGATTTTGTTGTTCCAATAAAAAGCGTACGAGTGAGAAGAATTCTCTCCGCCTTTTCGTTATGTGTTTGTTGGAGTTCCTAACACCCACTGGATAGCAGTCAATTTCTGCATAGTACTTACCATTCTTTCCAAGAGGGGTTAGGTAAAGCATTGACTTGAAACTATTATTGAGTGAGTGGAATTCGTACCCGCAAGGTCTCATTTGATATAAATCATCGATTACTTGCGCCAAGCGTTGGTGTACGTTTTCGTCTTCACAGATCGTAATACCCACCACTTCCCCATAGCATTTTAGAATACATCCGAGCGCTTTCTCGTCGAAATTGACAAGGGGGATTACTGGTGGCATATCCAGTATGCCTTCTATTCTGTGTAACATGCCATACTCCTTTCTGTGATCTCTACGATAGGTGGATGTGTGTAGTTTGTGCTTCTGAAAAAACTATAGCATGCGTATTTCGCAAAAACAAGACCCTGTATACGCATAATATACTATAGTGAGTTAAACAAATTAATTTGGTTGATGCAACGTTCATAATACCCAACAACGATAAACTAAAAAGCTGTTTTTTGGGCATACTTCGCGTGTATGAACAAAAAACATGCGAAGTTCGCCCTGTTTTGCAGGGCAAAAATTATCAAATTCGGCGGAAGAAGAAGACCGTGCGCATATTAAAAATGTAGCTCTCTTACTCTGGTTTATTAAGCCACATAAAACACCAGACTCTGTTTGGGGATGGAGTGGCAGTCCAGACGACTGGACATTTGATACACTGAGGGTATGCGATTCAGAAAAGGTAGCCATGCAATCTACAAAACAGAATACCATGTCGTCTGGACCCCGAGATATCGGAGAAAAATCTTCGTACGCGGAGTAGCGCAATACGCATTTCACCTCATTAAACACTTAGACCACCTCGACCCCGATATCGAGGTAATGAAGCTCAATGTGCAACCGGATCATATACACATGGTAATCGTTATTCCACCACGAGTTTCTGTTGCCAGTGTCGTTCAGTTCATCAAAACTCAAACCGCCAGCAATTTGAAGCGAAAGTTTCCTTTTCTACAAAAGGTATTTTGGGGACGAGAGGGTATTTGGTCACGCGGGTACTGTGTATCCACCGTCGGTCTGAACGAAAAGGAAATCTTTGCGTATGTGGAACACCAGGGGGAAGAAGACAGCGGGCAACTGAAACTCGATCTCTAAACGAAGCGTGAAGAAGCTCCCAGCTCTGCTGGGAGAGCTTCACTCAGCTTGTGTGGATTATGATTGGGACACATTTTGTCGCTACAACGCTCGGGTATCGTTTTGGTGCCGAGCATCATGAGGGCGCCGCAGGCGGTGGTGTCTGTTTTTTTGTACATACAGAAATTACCGGTCGGCCTTGCTTTGATTGCGCTCTTGCAATTAGGGTAGTTGGTGCAACTGTAAAAGATACCGAAGCGACCTTTGCGTTCGGTCATAAAACCTTTTTTACAGACAGGGCAAGGGACGCCCGTGTGGTTTGTGAGTGCGGCGGTATCGTCTTTTTTTATAAACTTGCATTTCGGGTAGCTTCCACAGGCGACGAATCGTCCGAAGCGACCATCGCGTTCGACGAGGTTTGCCTTGCCGCACTTGGGGTAGAGCTCGCCCGTGTCGCGCGGACCCGCGAGCTCGGTGCCGTCTATCATCCGTGCGCCAACGCATTCGGGATAATTTTTACACGAAAGAAATTTTCCGGTGCGCGCGAGCTTGATGACCATCGGACCATTGCACTTGGGGCATTTGTACGCAGGGTTGGCTCATGTTCTATGCAGGTATTACTAAAGTCCTTAATCCAGAATGGTCTGCCGCGGGCTTTCTCGTGCATGCAAAAACATTTTCCGGATTTTA
>Ga0075988_102_pt1 | contig 50895 bp, 47 predicted proteins | sample RifGroA2_FD_68036 | JGI IMG/M metagenome (GOLD analysis project Ga0075988, IMG submission 68036) | Parcubacteria bacterium GW2011_GWA2_49_16 | reverse complement strand
AGAAATGTCACTTTTGTTACTATATCGTTGAAGACATTTATACTTGTGTTCATAGTAAAGGGCACCTACGGTGCCCTTTACTATTGTAGTATGAAAATGGGGAAAAAGGGAGTTTCGTAATTCAAAGATAATTAGACAGATTTAATCGCTCGAAGAAACTCAGGATCGGTCTCTAAAAGTTCCGGTTTCTCTTTTTTTATCCGCTCAAAAATTTTGAGTGACTTTTCACGGTCATTGGTTAAAAAGTAGAGCTTCGCCAAATCATATACAGATTCATAATCCTCCGGTTCTTCTTCGACAACATCCTTCAAAAATCGAAGTGCGTTAGCCCAATCTTCAATAGATATGTAATAATGTACCGCACGACGAGCAGTCGCAATATTTCCTTTATACAAAAGAGCTCCCTCTCCCGCAAAGCGCGATGCTTCTCCGCGATCCCCCATAGCAAAAGACAGGCTCGCAATGACGTAGCGGGCTTCAGAATCATTCGGAACAAGCTTTATATATTCCTTAAGTATTAAGATGGCCTCTTTATATGCGCTATTTTTTTCAGCCCCTTTTGCTATATCCCCTTCGCGAATAAAAATATTGGCACGGAGAAACCACGGCTGGGTGCGTTTGGGTGATAGCGCTGTTGCTTGATCAAGGGATTGCAAAAGCAATTCATTGTTCCTTGATACTTCCGGGGGGGTTAAGTCGATTGCATGGGAAAGATAGGTTGCCGTACGAGCATCATAAGGGTATCGCTTGAAATTTTTCGTAAGGACTTCAAGCGTGTACCGGTATGCTTGGACACGCTCATTCCCCGATAACTGTCGCGATTGCCGCTCAGTATACATAACATACGCTTGATATCCATATTCAAGATCGGCATACGTTCCCATGGAAAAACCCTTCTCCATTGCCTCGACAGCCTTGGGGACATCTACAATATGACTACGATAGCCATCCGCAAGAAATAAGTTCGCACGCAAGGGCATGAAGGAAACAGGAACAAGGAGAAGGAGAAGCCCTGCCGCGAAAAGTCCCCCCACGAGGGGCATGTGGGGGAATAAACGTATTGATGAAATTTTTTCAGTACTTGAAACAGCAAGCATCCCCGCGGTGAACACCAACAATGTCCAAAATGTCATCGCAGTATCAAACACGAAGAAATTTTGAATTGCATACACACCCGACATTGCGACAAAATATACACCTTGGCTATTCCCCGCTACCCACATACGCCAACCCACGATTGCCAGAAGAAAAATCGTTCCTAGATAAAGGAGGAGTCCGCCGATACCATACTGCACAAAATAATCCAAAAATACATTATGTGCTCTGTCAAACCACTGCTCGCTAATTGCCCCTGGATCATACACGCGATTAAAAAGTATATCGATATGTTCCGCTCCGTATCCGATAAACGGCTGTTTAAGCGCCTCATCAAACACCCCGCGCCACACAAAAAGACGACTTGACGCAGTTCCCTCGTCAACCGAGATAGAAGCAATTCGACTTATGGGCTCAAACGGAAGTTTTGCAAGTTCGGTACGAAAAACAAAAAATAAGCTCGCAAATACCAAAAGAGTAAAAAGCCCCGATTGCGCCAAAATCCTCCCCCGTCGTTCCCCTTTTTTAAATGCAGAGTAGACAAGCACCGCAACGCCCAAAACCATGAGCGCGAGTATTGTTCCGCGCGTCGCCGTAAGGAAAATTATGACCATTTGGAGTACTGTCGCTCCATAGACAAAACGTTGCCACCCTCCAGTATACTCCCGCGCAACGGCAAGTGTCGCAAGCGCGGTCATCCCAAGATAGCTTGCGAGGAACGCGGCATTCCCGAGCGTCCCACCAAGTCGTCCGCGCGACTCAGCGATAAAAGGCAGGTCAACCCCCGCATTCATCTCCACCCATTGCAAAAGCGCATGAAACGCGACGAGTGTTCCTACCCATGCAACAATTTTAAGCAACTTCAAAAAGAACTTCTGATCTGCGAATAAGAGAACAAGATAGAAAAATAGCGTCGCAACCGAAAGTGTCAGTAATCCATCCCCACGATCAAACGTCGACCAAAAGCTATGGTAAAAATCAACGCTAAGCGCCGATGTTATATATGCAACCAAGAGGAGTGCTCCCGGAATCCAAGACATTTTTTGCCGCAAGCGCCCCCAATAGAATTGGTACCCCGAAAGAGCGAGGTAGGTAAACAAAGCGACAGCGATGATGCCAAACCCGCGAAAGAGTAGCGTTTTAGGGGTTACATAAGGGTAGAGTAATCCATCAACATAAAGAAGGGGTAATATTGCCGGCGCGAGCAAAAACCATGAAAAAATCTTTACTGTTTGATTATTCATCGGAGGAAAGGTTCTTAGGAGGAAGTCCTGCTGCAGTGCGAGCCTCTTTGATAGTTGCTGTATCGGTAGGAAAATATTGCTCGAGAAAACTAATCTGGGATAAATAATAAACCGGAGCGGCTTCGGCTTTTATCGCACGACCAAAAGCGATTCGGGCACTTTCATATGCCCCAAGTTTTTCCATGAGTTTTCCCATATTATGCCATGCAAGACCCGTCTTTTCGGAATCAAGGATAAGTGCCTTACCAAGGTATTCGTAGTCCCTTTTACCATCACCAAGTAGCTCATACTGCGCAGCAATACTCACATAGAGTGTGTAATCAGTGTATTCGCCCTTCCCCAAAAGACCCTTGAGTCGTGATATCTCGGAAATAGCGCGCGCTTCTCTTTCCCCCGCATCTTTATAAATACCGGGGAAATCCCACGCTTTCACAACATCAACCGAATGAATCGGGAACGGATTCTTTGCGACTATTTGGTCTTTCACAAACCACAACCCCACTGTCACAAGAAACAATGCTCCGGCAACCCATATATATTTGTTTTTCATACATGCCAGTATATCATAAGCATTTCTCTCAAGGAAAGACGACGCAAAAAACCCCGCACCATATATGGTGCGGGGTTTTTTTGCTGAGCTAAACCTTATGGTCGCTCATATTGGACCAATTCTTCTCCACAAGAGACCGTGCGAATCGTCTAATTATAGACTACACACTGCTCTGGTTAGAAGGAGACTGATCTGTTGCCTACCGTAAGAGGTAAGGTCTTGACCAAGTAGTCGTTAGTCCAGTCAGACGTTGACTCGCTGTGTACCGTCGAGATCGAAGAACGATCTGTCCAGCCAAACGATGGGGTTGAAGCCACGGTATCTGCCGCTACGCCAGTTGCTGTACCCGTCGTAATTGAAGTAGACGGATTAGCAATACTTACGCTCACGTTAGAACCTGCAGCCAAACCTCCAACCGTAGTGCGGAGTTCGTAATTCCTCGAGGTGCCTGCGGCAATTTCTTGCTCGCTGGTTGCCACGAAGGTAAGATTACCGCTCGTAAGGTTGACGAGTGAGTCAAGTCCTCCGACCAAGTCTCCCGTTGTCGTACCAAAGGTACCGGCAACTTGATTGGAACCATCCCACAGTGCAAGCGTGGTTGTTGCCCCAAGGGTAACAGCCTCGGTCTTGTTTACCGTGAAGGAAAGTTTCTTCCATCCGATATCACCTGCGGAATCAGCCGTAACTGTTACTTTACCAATTACGATGTTTGATCCTGCGACCAATGCATCCGTAATTGCAGAAGATGCGAGTGTCGGTATTGACTTGCGTACATATACCGTACCCTTGCCACTCGTAGCCGCTGAGTTCAAGTCAGCAGAAGCGTGAGCGGTTGTGTCTGAAGTACCTCCCGCGTCAACCGCCTTGAATCCTTCATTCCAGTCGATAAGAGCTGAAATTGCTTTACCTGTCGAAGCACCCGAAGCGATTGTCGGAATCGTGACGTAGATATCAAGATCAGCATTCTGATTCTCTGGAACCACAAAGCTAAGCCCGGTGAATGTTGACGTTGCATGTGTTTCTGCGCCCGATGAAAGTGCGAGAGCTTGCGAGATTCCTCCTGCAGGGCCTCCCGTCCATTTAAGCGTTACCGCGGAAACCGAAGTTGCGGCGTCAGCAGGGATTTTCACCTTCATTTCCTGAACCGTGAATGGCGAGTACTGAGAAGTGAATCGGAATGTACCGACTTTCACATCGCTCGTACCAGCTACTGCGTTGTAGGAATTTGGCGTCGAACCAGAATTCACCGCTACCGTAAGCGTACCTGAACCGACCGTAATGGTCTGGAGGTTGAGGTCACTGCCGATTGTAGCAGAGTTTGCAGTTGTTGCGCCCGTACCACCGGTCGTGGTATCGATTGTTGCAATCCATGGTCCAGCATTCATACCCGACTTGATGTTACCGTAGACATCAATTGTCTTGGTGCCTGAAGCGGGAATCGTGAAGTTAACCGAGAATGAATTGCTTGTCGAAGGTGATGGCTTCGTGGAACCAATCTGTGTTCCCATCGAACCGTCTTTCAACATAAGGTCGGTAATTGTTGCAGACTCATTTGAAGAGAGTTCGACAACGATTGTGTTGACATTAATTCCTTCCGTTGAACCTGCCGAGAGTACAAACGAACCAAGTTTTGCATTGTTGGTGCCAGCGATCATTGTCTGATCACCATAACCGGATGCCTTGGTTGCCGTTAAGCTCGAAGATGAAACGGTGATGGAGTTTCCTTCAACTTCTGAAACTGCAGTTACCGTGTTGCCAGAGCTGAGACCTTCGGTATCAGCTGCAGCGACAATTACACCAACGTCAACTGTTTCAGCATTTGAAAGGCTCGTGCTTGTTGAAGTCTTTGCGTCTGCATAAATCTCAACTAAAGTGAGCGCGCCTGCCTTTGCAATAAAGGATGATCCGAAAGTAAATTCGGTTCCCGCCTCAGCAATGTCGAGAGTAGACCCAACCTGAGTACCATTCACAAATACCTTTCCGTTATCAAGACCGCCAACATGAACACTGGTTTCAGTGTCTACGGTGATGGCCTCAATCTTTACATCTTCACCTGCTGCGCGGAATTCAAATGTTGCTAATTTAACATTTGTAGAACCTACCGCGATATTCGATGAAGGCGAGCTTGCTGCTCGAGTAACCGAGAGCGTGCCGGCAGCAATCGTGTTTGCCGTTCCTGCGGCAACCGCAAAGGTCGTTGCAAGAATAGGTTGATTGAGTTCGGCATCCACCACGCGAACATCAGATGCGCGGCGAATCTGAACATCGTAAGTATAGCTTGAGCCGCCTACAATATCTGCCAACACTTTGATGATACGTGTACCTGTTTCAAGAGAAACTGGAGTGCTTCTGAGGTCGAATGTTGCGCGATCATTAACAAATGAGGCAACAGAAGATCCTACCTGTACTCCATCTACGAAGAGCTTCAAATTCTTGAGGTCTCCGTCCTTTGTTGTTCCGCGGTTTTCAAAGGTTACCGATTCGAGTCTAGCCTTATGCGTAGAAACGACCGTTGAAGCTTCGAATACACGGACTTCGTTCGCTGGATTGTCCGTAGCGGCACTTGGACCGGTATATGTGAATACAACTGTCCCCATGCTTGCCGATGCGATGGACTGTGGATTCCCTGCGATTGGTAGCGCCCCTGATACAGAAACGTTTGCATCAACCGAAGCAAGTGATACTCCTACAATTTGCCCTGCCGTCGATGCGGCAATGTCAGCTTGTACGGAGATTGTCTTTGAACCACCTGCAGGAATCGTGAAGATTCCTGATGTGTTATCGAACGTAATCACTCCCGTTGAAACGGTCGCCGCATCAGTTACTCTCTCTGCGCCTGAGAACAAGTAGACATTTGAGAGTGTTGAGTCAGACGAATAGCCTGTTCGGTTCAACACGACCTTTGTTACTTTCGCTTCTGTTGCAGAAGTGTTGGTGAACGTAAAGTGCGCCAAGTCAGCAATTGCCTGCCCTGCGATAGCCGCTGCTCCCAAAGGAGAGTCGCTTGAAAGGGAGACCATGACACCGCCTCCTACTGTCGTAGTCGTTGTCGAAGCGTCACACTTCTGGCCTGTTGTTGGACTGAAGCCAATCATTGAAGTACAGCCAGCGACAGTGCTCATTGTTGGGCCTGTTGCGCATGACTGACCTGTTGTTGAACTAAAGCCAACGAGTGATGTACAGCCGGGAACCATGCCGGTTCCGCTTGTCATGCCGTCCATCGTGTTCAACATTGCGCGCGTTGACAGACCGACGAATCCCGTACCGCTGGTCAAACCATTCGGTGTGAGGATTTCTGCTGCGTACAAATTCTGGAATTTGATAACTGCGGCTTTCGTCGCAGCACCAAAGTACGAAGTCTCCGATCCTGGTGCACCTGCACCTGAAACAGAAACCTGTGTCCTAGCGTCTGAATTCAAAACCTTTTGGAGGTTCATCACGTCAGCGCCTCTACTGCCTTGCTTTAAGTTTGTCGTAAATGTATACGCGGCCGAAGCGGTACTTGCCATAACAGCAAAACCAACTACGAGCCCTACCAAACTTACAGCAATTTTTGTTTTGCTAAATTTAGTCATAATAATAATCTTCTAAATAACACGTTAACTTTCACAACACGCAAGCGCGCCGTGAAAGCTCTTGTACGAAATTAAATTGGCTTCGACTGGTCACATTGCGCAAAAATTATTTTATGCAATCAATGATGTTCCATTGCCAACCGTGCTCGTACAATTTCACTATCCACCTTTTCCTCCCCCGACCTTTTTGAAAAAAGGTCGGGGGAGGTTTTTGGCGGGTTAGCTTCTTAGGTGAATAAATGCTTCTCTGTCGTCTATCAGTAATTCGGTAGTACTTCGACCTGTCTGCGTGCATCAGTGATGACGCACAGACAGACCGCTTTGATCGAAGGTCATTGAGAAACTAAAAACACACCTTTATTGTTAGGTAATGTTTTCTATGAGGTGCGTATCAAAAATTCTTATGAATTTTTGATACGCACTGGTTTTCAATGACCTTCTCTCGTAGCGCGATCTTCTGTCGCCTGCCGGGAGCATTCGTAACTTTGTGATAATGGTCCGTACATGGAACATCATCACTACGTTTAAATCCAGCATGTGGAATTACTTCCTCACACCGAACTTATGTACATTATATATAGTGCAAGATAAACCTGCAAAATATACGGTGTGGATAACTCTCGGAAATGCTAGGGTTTTATGCCCCGCGCACTTCGGACGACAGTATTCCGACACATGATTATCCTACTATAAAAATGATTAAAAAACAAGAAGACAGCCTATTTTACCGCTGTGGCTGTGGATAACTATCGTTCGGCGATGCTTACAACAAGAACACAAAAAAAATGACCTCCCTTTTCGAATTCCCAAGAGTGGTCATTTTTATTGCTAAGTGCGTTCCATTGCTTCCGATATTTTACGCGAGTGTATAGCGACTCCATCTGCGCTCGCCTTCCTTCTTAAGGACACCGCCCTCCACAAGCGCGACGAGCTCTCGTTGGATTGTCTTTTCTGACAATTCGGAGAAGTGGGAAGAAATGTCTTTTATGGTTACTTCTCGATTGTCCTTTATAAGTTTCAAAATTTTTGTGCGTCGGGATTCAATTTGGGTAGAATATGAAATATCGAATTTAGAATTTTGAATCGGTGCTGGATGCTGGGTGCTGGACTGTTTCGTCGTGCCTCCTCGCAAAGACCGGTGTGGGGATGGTGTGCGTCCCTTAGTATTTCTATCGGACATTGTGATGCTCGTTTGTCCGATAGAATGTCCTTTAGGAAAGGGTTGTGCTGCGATGGTTGACGAGACCAAGGTCTGACCTCGAGAATACCCGAGGTCAGACCTTGGTTCTGATGACCCGAAAAAATTGTCTCCGAGGATACTGTCGGTACGGGATTCGCGAGATGCTTTTTTAACCTCGGAAGAATCGCGTACCGCAAGGTACTCGCGACGCAAAATAGAGAAATTCATTTCAGATACCAGCCCCGCGATAAAGGCGAGTTCGAGGAGCGACAATGTTTCCGCGATCGTCGCGTGGAGCGTGCCGAACGCCTGCGCCTCAAGCATTGTCCCATAACGGACAGAAGAGGCATCGCGAACGAGCTCGAGTCCGAGTAATCGAAGGCGCGCCTTCAATGGTTCGGTGTCCGATAAGAAGTTGGTCACCAAATAGAGCGCAGTTGCAATACGTTCGCATTTCTTGGCGATGGATAAACCAAAAGACTCTATTCCTCCTGTAGTAGCGGGGGGAAACGCACTATTTCCTTGGGTGCGCGTGGGGCTTTGTCCTTGAATGTCTTTTTTGCTGTCCATAATGATTCCTTCGATGTCTTTTAAGACTTTTAAACTACCGTGTGTCTTTTATAATTCCGTAACGAATGTTTGTCCAGTATATAACGGACATCTGCATAAAGTCAAAAGTCTTTAATGTTTGTAAAGTCGAAAGTAAATACGGGTACGGGTATGTGCGGATGCAATGCAGGGAATTTTCTGATATCATGGATGAATATTTATGGCAAAGAAAGAACACGATGGTCGCAGAAAGACCGACCCGAAGACTCCGAAAAAAATCGAGAAGGAATCATCCGAAGAAAGTTCTTTGTTTAAAAGATTCTCACTCTTTAGCGGGCTCTCCGATGAGACGCGCCACAGTGTGGTGGCGATTCTTTTTTTCGTCATCGGTATTTTCCTTTCGATCGCGTCCTACGGCATCGCCGGTCCCGTGGGAAACAGTGTGTATGGCGGGTTCAAGTATCTTCTCGGCGTCGGGTACTTCTTGCTCCCGACGTTATTTTTTCTTTTAAGTATTTCTTTCCTCCGCGCATCGCGCCCCAACCTCGCCGTCACCGCAAGCGTTGGGGGCTTCCTCTTTCTCTTCTCTTCTTTGGGAATCGTTAATCTTTTTTCCGCAGATATCGGAAGCGACACGAGCACCGGCGGTTTCATTGGACGCATCGTATCAGTTCCCCTCGTGAAGCTCTTTGCCACGCCCGCGACCTTCATCTTTCTGTTTGCATTTCTCCTCATCTCCTTCCTCGTCATGTTCAACACACGGGCAAACTTTTCAAATCTCTCGATGCTTCTCTTTTGGAGGAACCGAAAGGGCGCGGACAATCTCGAAGAGGAAGACGGGGACAATGAGGATGAGGGGGAACAACTGACAACTGACAACAAACAACTGACAACGGAAAAAGAAACGGAATCAAAAGACGTAGAGCCGGAAAAGAAATCGAAATCAACCGACATCACTCAAAAAACAAAAGACAAGAAAGACGATCTCATGGGCGGAGTGAACCTCGACCGCTATGCGCTCTCGTACCACACTCCCCTTCCACTCGACATCCTTGAGGGCGACCGTGGCAAGCCCGGCGTCGGTGACATCAAGGCGAATGCAAACATTATCAAACGCACCCTCCTCCAGTACGGGATCACTGTCGAGATGGACGAGGTTTCGATTGGCCCATCGGTAACACGCTACGCGCTCAAACCCGCCGAAGGGGTGAAGCTCTCACGCATCGTGGGACTTCAAAACGAACTCTCGTACGCGCTCGCGGCATACCCTATTCGTATCGAAGCCCCCATCCCCGGGCAGTCGCTCGTCGGCATCGAAGTCCCCAATTCAACAAAAACCGTCGTCGGACTTCGCACGCTCTTCTCTTCGGACGAATACCAAGGCTCTCCCAAACCACTCCTCCTCGGTCTCGGGCGCGGTGTTTCGGGGAAACTTTATTTTGCCGACTTGGGCAAGATGCCGCACCTCTTGATCGCCGGCGCAACGGGATCGGGAAAGTCCGTGACCATCCACACTATCGTCAACTCGCTCCTCTACAGGAACGCTCCCGAGAACCTCCGCTTCATCATGATCGACCCCAAGCGCGTCGAGCTCACCCTCTACAACAAAATCCCCCACCTTCTGACCCCCGTCATCACCGACGCGAAAAAAGCAATCCTCGCGCTCAAATGGGCGGGGAAAGAAATGGATCGCCGCTACAATATATTGGAAGCGGAATCCGTGCGCGATATTACTTCGTATCACAAGAACATTCTCGAGCCGGCGATGAAAAAGTTGCAAGTCGAAAGTCGAAAGTCGAAAGTGGGTACAGAAGAAAACGACGCAGAGATGCCGGAAAAGATGCCCTACATCGTGATAGTCCTCGACGAGCTTGCGGACATCATGCAAGCATACCCGCGCGAGCTCGAAAGTTCCATCGTACGCCTCGCCCAGATGAGCCGCGCCGTGGGTATTCACCTCATTCTTTCGACCCAGCGCCCTTCGGTCAATGTCATTACGGGCCTCATCAAGGCGAACATCCCCGCCCGCATCGCGCTTCAAGTCGCCTCACAAATCGACTCGCGGACGATTCTCGACGCATCCGGCGCAGAAAAGCTCCTCGGCGCCGGCGACATGCTCTATATATCGGGCGAAATGTCCAAGCCGACCCGTATTCAGTCCGCGTTCATCTCCGAAACAGAAGTGAAGGCCGTCGTGAACCACCTCGTCAAACACAGCACCGAAAATTTCATCCCCGACGAGATAAATATTTCAAGCGGCTCTATCAGTCCCGACCGCGACACACTTTTTGACTCCTCGTTTGACGAAGGGGCCGACAGTGACGATGACGACCTCTATGAAGAAGCGCGTTTGATCGTTATAGAGGCGGGCAAAGCGTCGACCTCGTACCTGCAAAGGCGGCTCAAAGTCGGCTACGCGCGCGCAGCGCGACTCATCGACATGCTCGAGGAACGCAATATCATCGGCCCCGGTGACGGCGCAAAGCCGCGCGAAGTGCTTGAAAAACCGAGTCCGAACGAAAGCGGGACAGTGTAAGAACCAATATATGCAGGCGCGAAAATTTCTCATATATGCCGTCGTTGCCCTCGCGCTCATCTTGGGAATCGGGTACGCATATCTCACACTCGAAGACTTTGTGAAAGGACCTCAAATCGTGCTCACGGCGCCGGAAGCGGGCTTTGTTGCAACCACGTCGATCATTTCGCTTCGCGGGCATACCGCGCGGACAAACGCGCTGTCGCTCAACGGCGCGATTATCCCCCTCGACCTACAGGGGAGCTTTTCTGAAAAATTGCTCCTCGCGGAAGGGTATAATATAATGACTTTGGTAGCGAGTGACCGATACGGCCGCTCGCACACAAAACAGATCGAGGTGACACTTCCTCCCCTGTTTCCAATAGTCAAACCGTCGGGAGGAGCGACGACCACACCAACCACCGCGACAACGACCGCGCAGTAATTAACATATTTATGAATCCCGTTAGAAGTTTCTCTGCAACTTTACCAAGGACAGAAAAATAGAAAGCGGGTAAATAATATTTATTAACAACTTAAATAATTAAACTTTTAACGGGATGAAAAAATCAACCAAACAAGAAGCAAAAAAAGAAATGGGTGCAAATATTGAAGACACGATTCGCGCGATCCAGGCAAAATTTGGCGAAGGGGCAATCATGAAACTCGGCGACAAGCCAAAAGTCGGCATCGACGCTATACCCACGGGCTCGATCGGGCTCGACTATGCGCTCGGCGTCGGCGGGCTTCCCCGCGGTCGGATTGTCGAGATTTTCGGACCAGAATCATCGGGCAAGACCACCCTCACGCTCCACGTCATCGCCGAAGCGCAGAAGCTCGGCGGAATCTGCGCATTCGTCGATGCGGAGCACGCGCTCGATCCCGACTATGCACGCAGGCTCGGCGTCAATGTCGACGAGCTACTTATTTCCCAACCCGACACAGGAGAGCAAGCGCTCGAAATCACCGAAAGCCTCGTGCGTTCAGGGAAAATAGATGTTTTAGTCATCGACTCGGTTGCGGCACTCACGCCCAAAGACGAAATCGAAGGTGATATGGGCGCGCACCATGTGGGCAAGCAAGCGCGTCTCATGTCCCAAGCGCTCCGCAAGCTCACCGCCATCGTCGACAAGTCAAAGACCGTCGTCATTTTCATCAATCAGATCCGCATGCAGATCGGTGTTATGTTCGGTAATCCCGAGACAACTCCGGGCGGCAAGGCACTCAAGTTCTACACGTCGGTGCGGCTCGACATTCGCCGTACCGCGCAGATCAAAAAAGGCGACGACGTCATTGGCGGGCGCGTCAAAGTGAAAGTGGTCAAGAACAAAGTCGCGGCACCGTTCAAACAGGCGGAATTCGATCTGCTCTACAACAAAGGTATTTCGCAGGAGGGAGAGATACTTTCTCTGGGTGAAAAATTTGAGATTCTCCAAAAATCCGGCTCCGCGTATGCATACGGTGACGTAAAGGTTGGTCGCGGATATGATTCCGCATGTGCCTTCCTCGCCGAAAAAGAAAACAAAGCGGTTCGTGGTGAGATTTTGAAAGCAATCCGCATCAAGCTCAAAGAAGAAGCGACGCTGTAAATCCACTTGGATGCCTTGCCTCCAAGTGGATTTGGATTTTTTTGCAAAATTTAAGGCCGTCTCGACATGCGAAACGGCCTTTTTGTCAACAAAACAGATTATTTTGGGGACACCGTAGGTACCGATGGAATGATGACATCCTCTTGCGGTCCGCTCGGTTTGTTTTCCGCCACAGCTGGCGTTTTGACTTGACCACCCTCCGAAATCGGCAAGGGTTTTGGTGAGGGGGTGAGGTCAATAAAGACCCCGTTCGGATCCTCGACGGCAACAATGAATGTTGTGCCGAGTTTTGTCTCGGGGAATGTTACCCCCGAACTTGTTCCGACGCTTCCGCCAAGCGTTCCCAAAACAGGGTCAAAGAACCTGCTTACACCCGCCGAAGCCCCCAGACCTCCCCCATGATTGTCCACCCCTTTTGTTGCCACTATGCTAGTGGTTGAAGAAAGGAGAACGATTCGAGGGTATCCCTTCATTTCACGAAGCGGAAAAGCTTTCGCGTCTGAAATGACCGTCGAGAGCGGAACTTTCCCCGCTTTCGACTGGTCTGCCTTAATGGTCATAATGCCGAGGCATTTGAAATGCCCTTTCACCCTTGCGTCAAAGAGCGTCTCAGCCTCTTCTACGCGGTGTTTCTCCGCGCCGTTCCATTCCGTACTGCGATCGAGTTCCTTCTCCCTTTGCACATAGTTTAAGTGCGGAGAAAAAACAATCTCCGTCTTGCGAGATGCCCCCCCGTATACCTCGTCCGTCAAGTCTAGACCGCGTACGGTTTTTGACGGACAAACATCATGGTAGTAAAGGGTAAACTCAAGTCCCGCCTCATTCGCAGTCTCATTCAAGGGACCAAAAATTTGAGGGGTTGAACCTGACACAGATGGCACGAATGCCGCCGGTGCCGGAATCTTAGGTGGTTGAGCCGCTTCAAACGTGAGATTGGTATCACCCGTTCTGACGGTCATATCACCATTGTTAGCCGACGACCCTCCCGTAACGGCAGTATTTGCCACCGCACCGGAGTCAAGAGTTACGCCGGAACTTGAGCTTGAGCCTACGGCAGAATTCACCGTCGGATTGTTATTGACAACCGACGTTGCGCCCGCACTTGAACCAGAGCTTGCAATGGAATCTGCATGCGCGGAGCCAAACTCACTCATGCCCAGAAACATCAGCACCGCCAGAATCGTATTTTTCATCATTTTTCCTTTCCTTTCCTTTAGAAGAAGTACCGACGGAGGGACAATCCCTCCGTCGGGGTGTTACATGATGTTTACGGTGTTGTTGGTACAACCGGTGCCGTCACAACAGGAAAATTCACCGCAAACCCGTTTACGTTACTCCCCGCATACTGCGTGGAAGTAACATGTCCCGAGCTTGAAGTGAAACTCGAGGCGTTGGAGCCTGTAGAGACCGAAGTCACCGAAGGTGACTGGCTCATTGATGCCCACGTATTCGTGTTTCCCTCTGCGAGCCCTTCTCCACGTCCATGATGACCGTGGCCGGTGCTAAACACCGTGCCGCCCGTGTACTGTTGGGAGGAAGCCCCGACGGCACTTGTGCCGTCACTGGATCCCCCGTTTACGTATACAGACCCGGAGTTTGCAGAGACTCCTTTCCCGTGCAGGAAGCTCGAGTTACTCATGAAAGACATAAAATCCATCCATGAGTCCGCATGAGCCGCCGAAGCGAAGGCAAGAACAAAGGCGACACCAATTAACGAAATTTTCAAGTTTTTCATTTGAATTCCCTCTTGAAGCTATTGAAGAATAAGTATTTACATCCGTATATCCTTGCATCTCTATGTCATCATAGACTGATCTCCTTTCCAAGTAATCATATTTTGCTTTCAATGAACGATTCCTGCAATCGCAGGTCCTTTTATTTACCAACCTAAACTCTAGCAGAAAACTATCCTGTTGTCAAGCCCTCGCGTGGGCAATGACCAAAGCAGGCTGTGTCCCCTATCAAATATGGACTTTCCACCTTTTTTGGGATATTATGCCTTCATCATGTTGGAATATAACGAAATCACCCCCAAAAAGTTCATCGTGTACCAGGGCGAACCGTACGAGGTCGTCGAGTCCCATGTGGCACGCACGCAACAGCGCAAGCCCCAGAATCAGACCAAGATCAGGAGCCTTCTTTCCGGCAAAGTCATCCCCGCAACATTTCATGCTTCAGACAAAGTAAAAGAGGCTGACATCGAAACAAAGGAGATTAAATACCTTTACACAAACCGCGGCGAAACGTGGTTTTGCGAAGCAGACGATCCTTCAAAGCGCTTCACCCTCAAAGAAGCCGTACTCGAGGGCAAAGAAAAGTTCCTCAAACCGAACGCTATCGCTACCGCGGTCGTCTTTGACGAGACAGTCATCGGCATCCGTATTCCGATCAAAGTGGAGCTTCTGGTCAAAGAATCCGCCCCCGCAGTGCGCGGCAACACAGTCCAAGGCGGCACAAAGCAAGTCGTCCTCGAAACGGGTGCGACGATAAACGTCCCCATGTTCATTAATGAAGGTGATGTCCTCCGTATCAATACGGAAACCGGCGAATATACGGAACGGGTGGATAAAAGGTAAGAGGAGGACAACTGACAAAGGGAAAACAACTGACACCGCTTTGCGGACAATTAACAAAGACCCAATCGCGTAGCGATTGGGTCTTTGTTGCTCGTTGTCAGTTGTTAGTTGTTCTTCCTTGGTCAGTTGTTTCTCCTATTGCGCTACGTACGGGAGAAGCCCCATAAAACGCGAACGCTTTACGGCATTCGCGAGCTGGCGCTGATGCTTGGAACACACGCCGGTGCGCTTGCCTGCGATCATGCGCGCGTGAGGATTCAAGAACTTCTTGATAATCTCTACGTCTTTGTAGTCAATAAGTTTAATATTGTTTGCTGAAAAATAGCATTGTTTGTTTTTGTTCATGGTAGTTGATTTTCTTTGAATGAAGCGAGGTTGAAAATCTCCACCCACCTAAGTTTTTTGTTCCCCGTTTAAGTTTCTTTGAAACTTTGGCGGGTGAAAAACTTTGGCGGGTAAGAAAATTATATAACCTGGTACAATATATTCTGCGTTCGCTCCTTAATTTTCTAAAATGGTATATCGTCAGGATTAATGTCTTCTTCGGGGTACTCGATCGTTTCGAGTTCGGATGCGGCGACTGGCGCACTCTTCCCTCCTTTGGAGGCAGTAGGTGCTCCCGTCGCCGGTGCTCCTCCTGCAAAACCACCTGCGGCACGCGGTCCAAACTGCATCGTATCGGCAATGATCTCGGTGCGATACTTCTTGCCCGTTGCGTCGTCCCAGCTCCGCGTCTGCATACGGCCTTCAATAAATACACTCGAGCCTTTTTTCAAGTATTGTGCGGCGAGTTCGGCAAGTTTTGCAAACATCACAATGTTGTGATAATCTACGCTTTCCTGCTTTACTCCCGCTTTGTCCTTCCATACGCGGTTGGTCGCGATGCTGAAATTTGCCACCTGCTGACCCGACGGAAGCGCCCTCATTTCCGGGTCGCGTGTCAAGTTTCCGTAAACCATTGCTTTATTGATGTACATGATTGTGTTTAATTTTCTATCTTTTACTGATTGAAATCAAAGTGATGTGAGGGTTTATATTTTGGATGCATTCCGAGGCGCCCGTGAGTATTTTGACCAAGCTGTATAGCAATACTGCGCGGGAAAAAACGGAACGGGCAACAAAGGAATGCACCAAAAAATAAGCTCTTACTTATGCTACCAATTCTTCAATAGCTTTGTCCAGCTCCGCGTCAGACACCGTCGATCCGACGGGAACCACTTCGTGATCGACCATTTCAGCTACTTCAGAGAGAGCAAGCTCGGGCGCACTCGCAAGCGGCGCTTCTTCACCCATGCGCTTCATCTTTGATCCCGGGAACTTCTTGGCAATCATAGTATTCTCGCGAAGCGTTTTCGTCACCAAATATCGAAGAATGTTATCATTCTTTTTAAGCGATTCTTCAAGCGTCGCAATTCCGGCAGGATCTCCTTCGAACTTGATCCAACCAAAATACGATTCTGTATAATATTTATTCTTGTGCTCAACTACTTTGACAATCGGGTATGCGAGGTCGATAAAGACAGGAGGTTCCTCGGAGATAATCTCTTTGGAAATCTGTTCGATCATTCCACGCACGGCTCCCGACATCTCCGGGATATGCTCCTCGGCAATAGTCGGAACAAGATGGTAGCCTAGCTCATACACGCGAGGCTCCGTGTGTTCTGTATGATTCATATATTCTCAATTAACCTGGTAATCTGACTATCCTACCAGACGAGAGCCGAAAAGTCAAAATGGGCTGTTACGAACCATAATTCATTATGGTTCGTACTCCGACTTGTTTTTCGCCTAAAAATAATGGTTTCAGAGGCGGGTACCGCGAGATAGTGGATGGGTTCTTAGTAAAAAAGAGAATGCCGTCCAGCCACAGACTGAACGGCAAAAAATCTTATAACGCGCAAAACATTAAATGTGCTGTCGGTAACCAAGACGTATTCTTTGGTAATCGTCTCTTGTTAGTATGAAGCGATCAAATTCCACGATATCACGGAATACTTTATTTCTGACTCTCTTCACCAAACCCTCCAGAGTACAAGCATCCCATACTTCAACGTCTCGATCGCGGAGAAACTGTCGCATCTTCGCCCTAAGCGCCACCGGCTGATGGTGGGGATGCAGATTTTGAAATCCTGCGGCAACCACGAGACAATTAATAAGCTCCTCCTTCACCTTGTGCTTTTTCTTCCTTTGTGTGCGTGCCATATGAACACCCCCTCTCTTCTCCCCAAAGCCTTCGGCGGCCGCCTCTAGTATGCTTTAATGTCCTCCAAAAACAATACGTCATTTTGATCATTTTAGCAAATCTTCATCTCCCGCGGATCTTCAGGGAAAAGTCGAGGCTGTCCGCAAACTTTTCGGCGAGTTCGTTGATGAGGTGCGCCGCGCGCGTTTCCTCAAAAGGAAGGGTGTTATCGATAAAGCCAAGATCGTACGCGTACTTGTCGGCATTTTCCGGAAGCAGGAACGTAATATCCCACGGCACGCGTCCCGGCGTAATCTTGTTCACATGGCTTGTGATGTTCGTCGTGCAATTGTTCGTAATGGTGTTATAAAATTCCGGCTTCGCCTTGAGCTTATTCACGCGCAGAAGCATGTCAACAAACACAGCGCGCATCTTCTCGGGAGTAGCTTTGAGCGGATACAGGTACACGAGGTCATGACGATAGTTTGAACGCAATTTTATGACATCGCGTTCGTCAGCGATAACATACATGAGCTCATACTTTCGGAACACGCCTTTCACGGCAGAAAATGACTCCGCTTTCTCTTTGCGAATCTCTATGGAAATAGAGACGAATCGATCCCCATCGAACTCAAAACTAAGGAACGTATGTGCCGCACCCTTATATCCCGAGAACGGCTCGACGATAAAATAGATATTTCTTAACTTTTCAAGATCAAAAGTAGCATCGTAATAATTCGGCGTATACTCGCTCGTGCTTTGGTAGGTAAAGTTGCGAATGTTGTGGATGGCGATACGGTTGCCGTCTATGTCTACATACGGGAGCACCGCCTGATCGAGCATCCAGTCGCGGTCGTTGGAGGGACGCACCACAATGACGAGAATAATGTAGGCGATAACGCTCACCGTAAAAATTATTGCGAGTATTTTCCCAAAAAGTTTAAGATATTTTTTTATCATGATCATAAATGATGTCCCTGCCATGCGTTATTCTCAATCTGGAAGCGGGATATTCAATGTCCGAAACGCATTCTGGACGAGTGCCGCGCGGACGGTTTCGAAATCCTCGCCGCGGATCTCGGCGATCTTTTTCACCACTTCTTCTACATAGATCGGCTCGTTGCGTTTGCCACGGTACGGTATCGGTGGCACATACGGGCAGTCGGTCTCGGACATGATGCGGTCAAGGGGCGACAGTCGCACGACCTCGTCATACTCGCGCGAGAAGGTAATAACTCCCGTAAAAGAAATCGTAAACCCGAGCGCAAAATACTCGCGCGCGATATCAATCGTCTGCGAGAAAAAATGGATGTTCCCCGAAAGTGCGGGTGTGCTGGTTTTCTTGTCCCGCAGGATTGCGAGAACATCTCGATGCGCATCGGCAATCGCCTTGTCGCTGTCGCGACAATGGATCATGAGGGGAAGGTTGTGCTTCACCGCAAAATCGATTTGTGCGAGGAAAAGTTCTTTCTGGCGTGTTTTTTCCGCAAGCACATCAAGCGTGGCAGGCAGGCGTGAATAATCAAGCCCGCATTCCCCCACTGCAACGACACGTTTCGTAAGTGCAAGCTCGTCAAAAAACTCCGTCATGAATCGTTCCTCGGGATTGTCGATCGGATGCACGCCAATAGCGGCATACACACCGTGTGCATCGCCAAAGGAAGCCATCATCGCAACGCTCTGCGAGGTCTTGCGGTCGGTCCCTATCATGATTGCCCACACACTACGATCCTGCATCCGCTCCAAAACAGCGTTGCGGTCATCATCAAATCGAACGTCATTCACATGCGCATGAACATCAAAAAATTGCGGGAAAGTCATACGGTATTCAAATGAATTCTATGCCTTACGCATAAAAAGCGGTTGGGTCAAAGGTTCGGTTATAAAAATAATATTCTCGCCGACATCCTCGGAAACTTCTTGCTTGATTAGGCGACGCAATGTATCGGCAGTCTGCGGCATCAGGGGGGCAATCATCTCCGTGATATGCGAAAGCCCGTACACCACACCCCACAGCACAAGCTCCGTCGTCTTGGAGTTGGTCTTGACCAGCTTGAATGGTTCATAATCCGTAATGTATTGATCAAGTTTCCCGATGAGCTCCCACACCACATCGGCGGCTTTGTTTACCTCGTGCGCACGCATGTGCGCATGGTAGCGTGGCAAAATATCATTAATCACCACATACGGTACATTGACGCCACCCGTGACGTCGAACCCTGTCACGGGAGCAATATTACCGTGGAACGGAGGATTCTCGACAGTTCCACCCGCAATACGACCACCGAAATACTGCTCCGTCATTTTGAGTGTTCGCGAGACGAGATTGCCAAGGCCGTTTGCCAAATTCGCATTGTACACTTCTTTGAAGTGCGGGGCAGTCAAGTCGCCATCGTCTGTCGGGACGATTTCGCGCGCAAAATAGTAGCGAAGCGCCTCCACGCCATACTCTGCAATAAAATCTTCCGCTCGCAAAACATTGCCGATTGATTTCGACATCTTTCTCCCGCCCGAAGTGATGAACCCGTGTGCCAAAATCTCGCGCGGGAGCGGGAGCTTTGCCGAGAGGAGGAGTGCCGGCCACAAAAGCAGGTGGAATCGCATAATGTCTTTGCCGACGACCTGCACATCGGGAGGCCAAAAGGTGCGGAATTTTTCATCATCCGCGCGTCCGTACCCAAGCGCCGAGAGATAATTCGAAAGCGCATCACACCACACGTACATGAGCTGGGAAGGGTCTTCGGGAACGGGAATCCCCCACGGGATCTCTCGTTCTGGTCGCGAGATGCTAATGTCGCCAAGTCCGCCGTCTTTTCCACTTGTAGCAATGAGCGCGAGCATCTCATGCGCTTTTGATGCGGGAGTAATCTTGAGCGTACCCGTTTCAATCAAACGCTTGAGCTCGGGACCGTATTTGGCAAGACTGAAAAAATAATTTTCCTCTTCAATGTGTTCAGGAAGAGTATTGTGTAGTGCGCATTTACCATCAACGAGATCTTTTTCTGTAATAAACGCCTCGCACCCCACACAATACAATCCTTGATAAATTCCCTTGCGCACATCACCTGCGGCGACAAGCCCCTGCCAAAGCGCAAGCGCACCCGGCCAATGATTGACCGAATCAGATGTACGGACAAAAAAATCATTCGATATCTCCAGCGCTACCATAAGCTCTTTAAACTCCGCTACATTTTGATCCACAAATGCTTGCGGGCTCATTCCTGCAGCCTGTGCCGTACGGAGAATCTTGTCACCGTGTTCATCGGCACCCGTCAAGAAAAAAGTTTCTTCACCTTGTGCGCGATGATACCGTGCCACAATATCGGCAAGCACGAGCGTGTACGAATGCCCGATGTGCAACTTCGCATTTGCATAAAAGATTGGTGTAGTGATGTAGAACTTGGAACTCATTTCAATAATAACGGCATTATGCAGTAAACCTCTTTTTGCGCGTGGCGATATCGTCGACGACCTCCATGAGCGACGCGGCGACTGGAACCGAGATCAAAATACCAAGAAACCCGCCAAGCTGTCCGCCAATAATGAGGGCGAGGATAACGATGATTGGCGGCACGCCGACGACCTTTCGCACTACGAGCGGATAAATGAGCTGACTCTCAAACTGTTGTACCAGCACGTAAATAAGCACCACCACGAGAGCAAGCGACATTCCTCCTGTTGAAAATGCGATGAGCACTGCGGGGATAGCGGCAATGATTGGCCCAAAAACAGGGATGATTTCCAAAACTCCCGCAAGGAGCGCGAGGGTAAGTGCGTACGGCACCTGAAACAATGCGAGCCCGAGATACACCAAAACAAAGATGAGCACGCCGAGCAAGAGTTGTCCCTGCATCCATTTGCCAATCTTCTCTTTTGAGCGTGACCACAGATCAATCGCGTATTCTTCATTGTTAAAAGGGATGGCAATCCTCAAAAAATCCTCAATGCCGTTCTTTTGCATCGCAAAATAAAAAGAGAGAACAATAATGAGGATAAAGCTGAACATCCCGCCAAAAAAAGCGACTACTGCCCCGGTCATATTGTTTGAAGCGTCTGAAAATTTACTGAGTGCCGCAAATATCTGCTCTATCGATGCAGTACCGTCAGTAATTTTACCTGCCAACACTTTCCCTTTCTCAAGAACACTTGAGCTGTCGCCCAGAACCCCCAAGTTGAGCTCCTGCGCAACATTGGGAAGTTTTTGAGAAAAATCCACGAGTTCATTGACGAATGCCGGCACGAACACATAAAAAAGTCCTGCAAAAAGTCCTGCAAGCGTGATGTACACGCCAAGCACCGCGGGAATGCGCGGAATGTGGTAACGCGCAAGTAACCTTACGGCGGGCTCGATAGACGATGCGAGAACCACTGCAGTCAAGATGACGAGCAAGAGGTCACGCAACAAATACAACACCACAAAGCCCAAGAGGATTGCGACGGTTTTGATGATAGTCCCCGCGCTGATAGAGATAGTGTTGTCTTTTTTCTTGACTGGCATACCATCATCATACACGATTATTTCCCATATAGCCAACGGAGCATCTGCATGATGGCGGCTACTTCAGCGCGAGAATTGGCAAAAACGCCTCCCCTTTCTCAAACGGTCCAATCAATGCGAGGTTCAGATTCTTCTCGATAAATATCGTGCGTGCGACTTTTTGAACGTCCGCGGCAGTAACTGCGCGAATACGCTTTTCTTTTGCTTGCGGCAATTCATTCTCGCGATGAAGAATTTCCTGTACGCCATAATATTCGGCAAGGTCGTCCGACGACTCGAGTCCGAGATACATCATCCCGACGAGATGCTCTTTTACTTTTGAAAGCTCCTCCGCAGGAACAAGATTATTTTTCAAGTTCTCGAGTTCTGCCATCACCGCACGCAACACTTCTTCGAGGCGGTCATTTGACACACCTGCCGATATTGCAAAATATCCACTGTCGGTTGAAGCACTGTTACCTGCGCGCACATAGTACCCTACTCCCATCTCGTCGCGTATTTTACGAAAAAGTCGTGAAGACATACCGCTGCCGAGAACGCCTCCAAGCACCGAGAGAGCCGAATTTCGCTTGTCGTAAATCGGGAACGACCTTACCCCAAGAATAAAATGTGTTTGATCTGTCTCTTTGTGTCGCACGGCAACCTGTGGTGCCTGTTGCATATCGCGCGTCTTTTTCTTACGACCCTTTTTGCTTAACGCGATACCTTTGAATCTTTTTGTAATCTCTTTAAATGCCTTGATTGTATCGATGTTCCCCGACACGATTACCGTTGTTGCACTTGCCACATAATGCGCCTTGCGATATGCTACAAAATCTTTGCGGGACATTCCCCGCACGACATCGCGCAATCCGGTGATAGGCCACCCGGCGGATTGGTCGCCGTACAAAAGGTTCGTCCACACTTCGTGCACTTTTTGCATTGGCATGTCGTCATACATATTTATCTCGTCTACAATCACACCCTTTTCTTTTTCTATCTCATCTTCTTTAAGGAGCGGGTTTAGATAGAGGTCAGAAATAATATCAATAAGTTTTGGAAAATCTGCGACCTTTCCTTTTGCATAATATCCGGTAAATTCCTGTCCCGTAAATGCGTTGAACTCGCACCCCAGCGTGTCGAGCTCTTTGGAAAGATCGCTCGTATTCGGGCGGTTAGCCGTACCCTTGAAACACATATGCTCGAGAAAATGCGAGATGCCGTTTTTTTCTTTCGGCTCATATTTTGATCCGGTTTCCACGAGCACGAGCACCGTCACGGTCGGATTGTCCGCCATGGGAACCGCAATCATGCGCAAACCATTTTGCAATACTTTTTTCTTGAATTTCATTTTTGCAGTGTAACATAACACCAGTAGTTAAACAAAAGCCCGTCATATAAGAGATTCTATCGCATCTCTTATATGACGGGTGAGGTTCTAAGATCACTATCTACCTATATGATACTATCGTACCGTATAGGTAGATAGTATCATTCTCGTTGTCGAAAAAAGAGGTCGGGACGATGTCCAGACCTCCGATTCTTCTTTCACCACATATTACCCCGTCATTCTTTTTCTTTTTCGAATCGCTGTCGTACGAACAAAAATAACAATTCCACAGAGCCCTGCAAGCCCCAGAACAATTTCAGCGACGACAGACAGTTCCCCTTGCCAATACCCGAGAGAAGTCAGAATTATCAACCCCGCAAATCCTCCCGCCGCAAACCAACAAAGTGCCTTCATATGAACAAATCCTCCCATTGCCGCGAAATTGTCCCGTAATACAGCGCGTAATGCGTTAATTGAGGAGAAGCTCACGCTGATTCGGTCGCATATTCCGTCTTTGTATGTACACGAGATCGCTGACCTTCATGCCTTAACGCACATGGAGGGAAAAAAGAAGAAATGAACCAAATACTAAGATCCCTATCCCTATGGTACGAAGTAATTTCGAACCCTCTTCTATTTGAGACAATATCCCAGTCCCGATAAAAATGATTGCAAGTGCAACAACAACCTCCCCTACACGGTCCATATCCATATCAGCCTCCCTTATACGTGAGGAACTCCCCCACCTCTCCTTATACCCTAACGCTCGGCACACAAATTGTCAAACCCGATTGAGCAACAAAAGAACGGCTTGAGGAACATAACCTCAAGCCGCTTTAAGTGCACATAGTGAAGGCAAAAACCTACCCGCATTAAGTATTTGGTGTAATTCGAACACCTCCGGAGACTTCATCACCGCAAGATTGATAGTGACATGAAGAAACCTGTCATTGTCCTCCAGTACGCGACCATTTCCAAGCGTCGCAACGCGCCGAACACGACCCTGCTCATCTTTATCCCAATACCCGTCAAGACGGTGTGCGATATCAATACCAACCCCGATGCGCGGAAAAATAATGTCTCTCGTCCACTGATTCACGGGACCGAAATAAATGGCATTTTTGACTTCAATGCGAAGTGGCATTCCCGGCCTCATCATCCCAGACGAAAAGTCTTTCACCCAAAAAAGATCTGTCATGGTCGTTACTCCAAAAAATTACCCTCTCTCACCTTAGCGTTTTTCGGAGAGCGTGTCAAAAAACATATGGCCCAAAGTGCTCGGGTCATAAAGGGAGAAGAATCCTCCCTAAGAATTGCTCTGTATATGCGATTTAATGCTGGAGAGCTTCGCCCTCTCCGCATGAAGCGTGCCTACCTGCACTGAAAAAAGTGTCCCTACTGCGAAATACACAACAGCCATCCTGACGCAATAATTTTTATCTTTCTTTGTCGTATTTTTCCGCAAAGAAAGAAGAATGAAAACAAATCCAAAAAACGCAAAAATAAGAAAACATGCGATCGCGGACACGGGACACCCCCTTATTGGGACTTGAGCACAAAAATCTTACCCCCTCTATAATATCATATTTTTTACAAAAGCAATGCCCGCCATAGGCGAGACCTATATATGTGTAACAAAAGAAAAAGGCTCGCTTGCGCGAGCCTTTTATTACATAGGGTTACCCTATGCAATTTTATTTTACGGGGATCGGAATGATCATGGTCACCCCCTCGCTTGTTTTTACTTCCCGGTAACCGTCCGGCGGATACTTATCAAGCTCTGCCAAACGATTTCTCTTGTCCTTCAAATCGTAAAGTACGAAGGCCTTCTTCGCTGCATCATCCAGCGTCTGCGCGCGGACAATGAAGCTCTCCCCATCGAGAGAATGCAGTGTGCCAAAGTGTACTTTAGCGAAAAGTAAGCTCATTGCCATAAACCCAACCCCGATCACACCAACAATAAACTTCGCTTCTCTTGGGTCATAAAGAGCACCGGCGGCGATTAAGCAAACCAAAGAGAGCACCGCAAATATGATTATCCCCGTCATAACACCTCTCCTCAAAAAGTTATCAAAATTGCCAATGGCCCACAAACTTAAAACTACTTATAAAATAGCATCTTTGATGTATTTTGTCAAGTCCGCTATCGGCATCCTCTTTTGCTCCCCGCTGTCGCGGTCGCGGACGGTAACGGTGTCTTTGAGTTCTGGTGTCCCCGCCTGCCATCGCCCGACTGCTTCCTTGTTGAGCGATGGAGCAGTGGCGGGCAGGTCTCCTAAAGTATCGAAGTCGATAACAACACAAAACGGCGTGCCTATCTCGTCCTGGCGGCGGTAGCGTTTGCCGATGTTGCCGTTGTCGTCCCACATGATTTGAGGCACTTCTTTTTTGAGCATTGTATACACTTCACGTGCTTTTGCCACGAGCTCGGGCTTGTTCTTGAGGAGAGGTGATACAGCGGCTTTGACCGGGGCAACGCGCGGATGAAACTTCAAAAATACTCGCGGTTCGCTTTCTTCTTTTGCGCCCATTGTGTCTTCAATGTATGCAGAGAGGAGCACGGCGAGCATGGTGCGATCAAGTCCGAATGATGGCTCTATCACATGCGGAATAAACTTCTCCCCCGCTTCCTCGTCATGGTACGACAAATCAACCTTGCTTGCATCAGCATGACGCGAGAGATCAAAGTCCGTGCGATACGCAAGGCCATAGAGCTCTTTTTGCCCAAAAGGATAATCAAATTCAAAATCAATCGTGCGTTTGGAGTAATGCGCGCGGTCTAGAATCTCGACCTCGTGCACACGCGCGCGGTCGATACCCACCGCATCAATCCACGCGTTCACTGCCAAACGCCACTCTTCAAATGCACGCTCCCAGTCGGACTCTTTTACAAAATATTCGATCTCCATCTGCTCGAGCTCGCGCAATCGGAAAATAAAATCGCGGGGGGTGATTTCGTTTCGAAACGCCTTTCCAATCTGCCCCATGCCAAACGGAATCTTTGGGTGAAACGAGTCCACGACGTTTTTAAAATTGACGAACATGCCTTGCGCAGTCTCGGGACGGAGGTATGAAATTGCGGATGAATCTTCCATCGCGCCCACACGTGTACTAAGCATCATGTTGAACGTGCGCTCTGCTCCCAGTGTCCCGCCGCAGGCGGGACACTTCGTTTTGTCTTCCAGATGATCCGCGCGAAAACGCTTTTTACATTTTGTACACTCGACAAGCGGATCAGAAAATCCCGCGACATGCCCGGTCGTCTCCCACACGCGACCGTTCATCAGTATCGCCGCGTCCATGCCGTACATATCATCCCTGCCGTCGACGAACATACGCCACCAGAGATTTTCTATGTTCTTTTTGAGCGCAGTACCGAGCGGACCATAATCATACGTCCCCGCAAGACCACCATATATTTCGGAGCCTTGGTAAATAAAGCCGCGGCGCTTGCAGAGCGACACAAGCTTTTCCATCATATCCGCCGGATAAGGTTTCATGGGAATGGTTAATAATAAAATGCTAAATAGTTAATAATTAAATAGTTGAAATAGTGTCGAGGGAATATTTTGATATTTTACTATTTTGCTATTGACTGTCCTACTTTACCACAGCTGCTTGCCTTTGTTCAAACTGGGGGTCACTGAGGAGATTGGTCGTTACGGGTCCTCTACGATCGCTCACCTCCCGCTTGGTAAAGTTGTCTGTTCCATTGAGAAAACTGTCTCCGGTGATCTGCGGTATGCGGTCAAGCTGACTTAGGCTTGGTGTAAGCGAAATCTGGAAGGACACCTCTCGCGAGCCGCCCGAAGGAATGCTTCCCGCATTCCACAATACTTCCGATCCGCTTGCTTTGTACGAAATATCTTCACCTTGCGGAGAAATATTATTTGTCCATTTTACGTAGATAGGCAGAGTCGTCTTTACGACAACATTTGAAACATTGTTCGACGCGTTCTGAATGGTCCACACAATCGTGTAGGTCGTTTCTTTTTCTGCTTGTGGCGGAATCGGCCCGGTGTTTTTGAACGGTCCAACATGGTAAAATCCTCGCGCGGCAAGACGCACGTCGGTTCCAACCTTGATCGTACGCAAGGCTCTCGTCACTACATCTTGATTTGCATTCGTACCCGAGCTCGTGCGTCCACGTACGACGGCTTCGAGGATGATTTGCGGATTCCTGGCGGGATTACGTGCCTCAACCGAGAGCGGAATCGGAGAAAACGTAAAGCCGACAACCCCTTGAGCCCCCGGATCGATTACCGCGAGAGTATTATTCACTGTCCTGTCCCAGACGACCGTATTGTCGACCGATCGATAAAATCCGCCACCGGTGGGATTTACCGAATACCGATTGAGGACTTCGCCGGTAAGTTTCACCTCGACCACCGTATCCGTGATTTGCACGGAGGTGTTGTTACGCCACGAAAGTTCAACATGTACGATACGCCCCTGCAAAACCGAGGGGTCCGGGTCGGTATTGTTATCAATAGAAAACTGAAGGCCGAGAGAAGGCTTGGTGAGTACGGTTGTCTCCGTCGTATTGCCGTACACAACGCCAATAATGCGCTCATTATCCGGGCTCTTGGTGCCGATGGAGATTTTTGTGACCTTACTTTCTCCTTCTTGCCCTTCAATAAGTCCGCGAATGGTTATGGTTCGTTTTTCTTGTGGCGCGAGGGTTCCCATATCCCACATATTCGTTCCGTACGAAGGTTTTGGGTCTGCGTTTCTTAAGATAAACCCGGAGGGATAGACAGCACTCAAGATTAGATCATCAACCGGACGCGCGCTGTTGGACTCTAGGGAGATAGTCATCGTGATTTCTTGCCCAATGGTTGCTTCTTTGTCCATCGCGAGCTTTATCTGTAGCGGAGATGAAGCAATCCGTATGCTCGACACCACCTCTTTCTTGAGTGTTGCACTGGACCCGACCATACGGTATTCCAAAACAACATTCACGTCTTTTTGCGTGTTTTCTTCTCCATATAAAATCGTACTGATGTTTTCAGTGACCGTTTTCCCGGGAACGATAGCTCCGAGGTCGCGTGAAAATCGTGAAATTGCTTTTTTCTCAACCGCCGTATAAAAACCGCTTGGATATTCCACAAACAGTTTCGCTGATTCGACCGCAACTTTGTTGTTGTTCATAATCGCAAATTTTGTTTCAAATGGTTCACCGCCGGGGGTCGCAACCGGTGCAACAACGTCGACTACAATGTTATCCCCGGAAATAGTATTGCCTCCCCGCCACCACACAAACCCCGCAACACTTGCCGCAACCACAAAAAACCCAAGAGAAATGTAGAAAAGTTTTTTCATTGCACGATGATGTCCTCCGACGCGGCTTTGTTCTTCTAAAAATTGAAGCGCATCCCCTCCCTTGTCCCACGAAGAAGGAACGGCAATGTCTTTGGGGCGAAAGACTTCTTCTTGCTTGGGGGTGCTAAAGTCCTTCGCATAAAGTTCCTTTTCAAGCTCCTCAATCTTGTTTTTTGCATCGTCAGCCATAATGTGTTTATTATACCATGTATCGAAAGAAGTTGAGTTCAACCTCTCCTCTTTTCCTCTTTCGATATATTCAAGAATCACCTATGTACGTATAATATACTATAGTACTTTATACGTACATAGGTGATTCAAATTTTTGATCTCGATAAATTTCGTAGCTCACACTAAAGGAACCTCTTTATAGGTGCGAGGAACGAAGTACTTCGTTAATCTTCGTAATCGCAGGTAGACGAAACGGCTCGAACGCGACGAGGATTTCTTCATTCCAAAAGCCGGGCACCATAAATTTTTCATACATCCCCCTGTCGAGATACCCCAGTCGCGCAAGGATACGCACCACGCCGAGCGTCTCGAGTGCGGAGAAGAGAGACGCTGGCACGGCACCAGAATCCAAAAACTCCGCCACGCCAAACATATCGGCAAACAAATCACGATCACAATCCTCGCCGTGCACCATCCGCCGCACGAGAGACGTCAGTCGCGCGAACAAAACCAGCCGTTCGTGCTGCGCACGCAGGTTTCCCCATGGATTACGTTCGAGGGCGCTCGTGATGCGCCACACTTCTTTGCCGCGCACGAGGTCAAGGTCGATACACGAAAACTCCTGGAGTACCGGGCGTAATTTTGATTTCATTTCACGAACACCTTGTGCCGTGGCGCCGGTAAGCCCGAGTTCTTCGGTCAGAATCACATAAAACCGATTTGTTTCTTGAGCGGGAGTGCTATGCAAAATAATACCGCGTGTGTGATAGATATGGTAGGCCATGCATTTTCAAAAGCACCTGCTCTACTTTTCGAGCGCGATCTTCATCGAGATTCCGTCAAGCAGAACTTCCTCGCCAGAGACCGCACCGTAGGTAATGCTCCGAATTGAAGAAATTTTCTTCAATTCCACGGAAAATTCTTCGACGAGTTGTCGTCCGTGATCGTCGGTCTCCACGCAGAGCACCACCGTATCAGACGGCGTAAACGCGTGGTACTTGCGAAGCTCTTGGACAGAGCGCACCAGATCGCGAAACTGTCCCTCGCGTTTGAGCGCAGACGTAATAACTAAGTCAAGCGTGACGTCTTCACTAAATGCTTCGTCAAATACCACCTCTTTTACGTTTACCTCATCCTTAATAATTTCAACGTACTCCACTTTTAACTTTTCACTTTTAACTTTCAGCTCGCGTAGTGGTTGGCGAACCTTCATTCCCGCCTTTGCGCGTGCCTCGAGGGCAAGCGATACAATGCGGCGCACTTCGCCCATGTCCGCGATGATCGTTTCATCCACCTGTCCCTGCCCCGGCCATGATTCGAGGTGTACGCTTTCCTTACCACCTCCGACCGATTGATACACATGCTCGGCGAGAAACGGCATGATGGGCGCAAGGAGTTTTGAAAATTCGATGAACACGATGCGCGTGGTTAGGGTTGCCTGCACGCGGTCCGCCGCATCGTCTGACTTGAACCTTTCGCGCGAACGGCGCAGATACCACGTAGAGAGATCGTCAACAAAAAGCCCAATTGGTTTCACCGCGCGGTCAAGCTCGTAGGCATCAAGGCTCTCGGTCATTTCATGCGCGAGCTCGGCGAGACGCGCACGAATCCATCGGTCGAGCGGATCACTGCTTTCACCCTGTGCCGCTTCACCACCCCCGCGATCGCGATATAGTTCATAAAAGGAAAGAACGTTTACGGTGCGGACAATGACTTTCTTTACCACTTCATCAACCCCGCGTTCGGCAAATGCGAGGTCTTCCGCATGCACAATCGGCGACGAGAGCAAATAATACCGTACCGCATCCGCACCATAGCGGTCGATAATATACCATGGGGCAGGATAATTTTTGAGCCTCTTTGACATTTTCTGTCCGTCTTCGGCAAGCACCATGCCGTTCACGATGACGTTTTTGAATGGTGTTTTTCCGAAGATCCCCGTCGCAAGCACGAGCATATTATAAAACCAACCGCGCGTTTGATCGACACCTTCAGCAATAAAATCCGCAGGGAAATTTTTCTCAAAAATATCTTTGTTTTCGAAGGGATAGTGAAGCTGTGCAAACGGCATGGATCCCGATTCGAACCAGCAGTCAAACACGAACGGCGAGCGCTTCATCTGTCCTCCACAAGCGCAAGAAATCTGCACATCATCAATGTACGGACGATGTATGTCGAATTCAAAGTCTGCGTTGTGGGGAAATGGTACGTACGGCACTTCCACCATTTCACTCGGTAAAATAAAATCTTCTTTGTTTTCTTTGAGCGCGAGCGCTTCGTCAATTGTCGCGCCCATGCTTCCCGCAACAAGCATCCATGACGGGTACTCATGAGTGACAATCAATATTGTCTTTCCCTTGTATTGCGCCTCCATCTCATCAAAAAACGCCATGACCCGTCGCTTGATGTCAATCAAATTTTCTCCTTCGAGCGGGCGCTTCTCAAATTTCTCCCGCATGGTGGAAAAGTGGTCGCGATACTCTGCGACTGATCGGCCATCAAACACACCGGTATCAATCTCCTGAATACGCTCATCAACAACAATGTCCTCCACGTCAAACCCAACCGCACGCGCAACAATCTCGGCGGTTTCTTTCGTCCGCGCAAATGGAGAGCACGCCACGACGTCAATAGTTTCTTTCTTGAATTTTGCACCCACCGTTTCCGCTTCCTTGCGCCCCTTTGCGGTGAGTGGATACGCCTCACTCGTTTCCAGTTTTGAGCTGACGATACCGCGGATATTACTCTCCGCCTCGCCATGACGCATCACCAGATACCGATTACCCGACTTCTTTGTCTGCGCGGCAAGCTCCGCGCGCGAACCGAAAACCACTACTTCCGTACATGTATCGCACGTCCACACGGGGAGTGGAGCACCCCAGTACCGCGCGCGGGAGATCGCCCAGTCGCGCGCGTTCTCAAGCCATTTGCCGAAACGCCCATCGCGCATGTTTTGTGGAACCCACGAAGTTTTTGCATTTTCCGCCAAAAGTTTTTCTCGGAGCGCGGAGACTTTTACGAACCATGACTCCGCGGCATAGTTAAGGAGCGGGGTGTCGCACCGCCAGCAGTGCGGGTACGAGTGCATAATATTTTCTTTCGAAAAAAATGTTCCGCGGTCCTGTAGATATTTGAGTACCGCAATATCCGTCGCAAGACGCTCTTTGTCCTCTTCCGACTTCGGCTTGACCGCCATCCCCGCAAAGTCCCTAACTTCCGGCTTCATAACACCGTCCATGCCGACGTGCTGGACAAACGGCAAATTTTCTTTCTTGCCGAGCGCCATGTCGTCCTCGCCAAATGCCGGCGCAATGTGCACGATACCCGTACCACTCTCGGCTGTTACGAAATCAGCCTCGCATATCTTCCAGCCGTTTTTATGGTTCTTAAGTGTTGTGTCCTTGCTGTAGTAGTCGAACGGCGGTTCGTATTCTAGCCCGACTAGATCGCTACTTTTTAGTGCTGCTGCGACATCCTTGAGTGGAAGCATAGAGTATTCAAGGGTATGGAACTTATCGTACTGCGTACGGTACTTATCAGAAACAATTAGCACTTCGTTCTTATTAAGATCGAGCACTGGTCGATAATCGATATCTTGATTCACGGCCAAAGCTACGTTTCCAGGCAAAGTCCACGGCGTAGTAGTCCACGCGAGCATAAATACGCTTGCGTTTGCCGGTATCGTTAGGGGAAGTTTCTCTGGATTTTTCAGCCTAAACTTCACCGTCACTGAAATATCTTTGATGTCTTTGTATCCCTCCGCGACTTCATTGGCAGAAAGCGTGGTTTCGCACCGCGGGCAAATATGCATCGCCTTGAACCCTCGATAAATGAGTCCTTTATCATAAAGCGTCTTGAACGCCCACCAAATGGACTCCGTGTAATTCGCGTCCATCGTGCGATATGCATGTTCCATATCAACCCATCGCCCGATGCGCGGAATCATCTTTTTCCATTCGGTGTCATAACGAAGGACGGATGCTTGCGCCGCATCGTTGAATTTCCCAATACCAAATTCTTCGATGTCTTTCTTGTGCGCGAGTCCGAGCTCTTTTTCGATTAGATTCTCGATTGGCAGTCCGTGACAATCCCACCCCCACACGCGGCGCACATACCGCCCGCGCATCGTCTGATAACGCGGAATCACGTCTTTCATCAAATTCGGAAGAAAGTGCCCATAGTGCGGGAGCCCCGTCGCAAAAGGAGGTCCGTCATAAAACACGAACGGCTCACCCTTTTCCGTCTGCGCAAGCGATTTTTCGAAAATCTTTTCCTTCTGCCAAAACGCGAGTGTCTCCTCCTCGCGTAGAGCAATCTCTGATTTCGTTTTGACTTCTGGGTCTTTTGGCGTATTTTTTCCCTGTTTTTTCATGAGAATATCCTTATACTATAGGTTTTTAAGGCTTTATGCAAAAAGGAGCACCACTTGGAGGCTGAGCCTCCAAGTGGTGCTCCTCAAGTATATTTTACCACCGCCCGCTTGCGCCGCCGCCGCCTGAGCGACCGCCGCCGAACCCGCCACCACTTGAACGCCCACCACCAAATCCGCCCCCTCCCGCCCACCATGGTGGTGTTCCACCACTTGCGCCGTGCTTTTGATATGCGCTTGAAACGACAAAATCAAAAATGAGACCCACGATAGAGAGTACCGTGATTGCGATAATGCCGATTGTTGTTCCTTCAAAAAACAAAATAACAAAACCGAGAACGGCGCCAATGATACCGCCCGCCCACCACGACTTTGAGCGCCCGAGAATACTCGTGAGCCAAACAATTCCAAACAAAAGGAAAAACGGAATGAGGGAGAATGAACCATCTTGTGCCGGGCTCGTGGGGGTGTTATTTGAAGAAGGAACGGGAGGAACGACTCCTCCACTAAGCGTCGCAATGATCGCATCAACGCCCGCATTCACCCCTCCCACAAAGTCGCTCTGTTTGAAATACGGCGCAATCGTATCTGTGATAATGTGCTCGCTTTGAATGTCGGTGAGGTCGCCTTCCAATCCGTATCCGACCTCGATGCGCATCTCGCGGTCTTCTTTTGCGACGAAAAGAAGTACCCCGTTGTCTTTTTTTTCCTTGCCGATACCCCAATCTTTGAAAAGCTGATTCGCAAAATTCTCGATTGTATCGCCACCCAAAGAGGGAATGATTGCCACCACCACCTCGTTCCCCGAAGAAGCGGCGTACCCCGAGAGCTTTGTTTCAAGCGCTTGCCGATCCATGCTTGAAAGTGTCCCGCTTAAATCATTCGCAAATCCTACGGGAGCCCCCGGATTTTCGTACGCGTGAACAGATACAACAAAAACAGGAGGGAGGAGCAGTACCGCAATGAGCAAGACCATTCGTGTCTTGGTGAAAGACCCCATATTAGAATTTAACGTCAGGAGCTTTTTCAGCACCGATTGTTGCTTGGAAATACGTGCGCTCATGGAAACCAAAGGAAGATGCGAGCATGTTGTTCGGGAAACGCTTGATGCTCAAGTTGAACGCGTTCACCGCGTCATTGAAACGTTGTCGCTCGACATTGATGCGATTCTCCGTTCCCTCAAGTTGAGTCATAAGGTTACGAATACTTTGAGAGGAGTTCAAACTCGGATACGACTCAACGATAGCGAGAAGTCGTGCAAGCGCAGATTCAACTTGAGCCGTTGCGGCTATTTTTTCATCAACAGTGATTGCGCCAGCATATCTGGTTCTCGCTTCCGCGATGGCACCGAAGACCGCCTGTTCCTGCTTGAAAATACCCTGAACTGACGCGACGAGGCTGGGAATAAGATCAAAGCGTCTTTGATATGAAGTTTCCACCTGCGCCCATTGTTTGTCCACCGCTTCGTTTTTTGTAACCAGGCCATTGTATGCCGTCCACACATACAACCCCACAAAAACCACAATAATTCCAACAATCAAAAGAGGATTTTTCATACGAGAATATAATTAAATGGTAATACCCTTAGTCTAGCACTTCTTGATTGAATGTAAAATCTCACTTGCATTCTTGGGCGTACTTGGAGGCTGAGCCTCCAAGTGAAAACTACATCTTCTCCGGTGCGGAGATACCGAGAATGTCCAGAGTTTTCTTGAGAATACCTTTTGCCTGCATCGCGAGCGCGAGCGCATTCGCATCATACATATCTCCTGTTACAATCCGCACATCGCGATAAAATGTATTCACCGCAGTCGCGAGCCCCGTCGCGTAGCCCGTGAGCGCATGCACGCTGTAGTCAGTAGCAACACTCTCGACGAGCTCCGGAAATTCCGTCATCTTTGCCGCGAGGGTGCGCGCAGATGGCACTTCAAAGAGTGATGTCGTGCGCGTGACTTCTTTGAGTCCTTGTGTTTTTTCAAGAATGGAGTTGAGTCGTGCATGCGCGTACTGCACATAAAATACAGGGTTATTTTCGCTCGCATCACGCGCAAGCGCCATATCAAACGCCATCTGCGTCGAAAGCGCTTTTTCAGCAAAGAACCACCGCACGACATCGATGCCGAATTCTTCGACAAGGTCACGGAGTAGGATTACATTGCCCGCACGCTTGGACATTTTTTTTGTCTGTTTTCCTTCTTTGCCATCTTCTTTGAGCGACACGAGTTGAACGATAAAGATTACCGGTTGATCCGCACCAGTCCGCGGAACGTTCGGCCAGCCGAGCATGCGCCCAACCGACTGCATGCGCTTCACGTGTCCATGATGATCCGCACCCCAGACGTCGATTGCGACTTGAAACCCCCGCGCAAATTTCCCGTCGTGGTACGCAATGTCCGCAATAAAATACGTTTTGGTACCGTCCGAGCGCACAATCACACGATCCTCATCATCACCGTACTCCGCGGTCTTAAGCCACAACGCACCGTCTTTTTCGTAGGTAAAATTTTCTTGTTTGAGTCGCGCGAGTATCGTGTCGTTCGCGCCGGTAGCGCGGAGTTCCGCGTCTTCCGAATACCACACGTCAAAATGCACCCCGAGCACCCCTTCGATAAATGCGCGATTGCCCTCCTGTACCGCTTCGGCGAGCCTTCCTCCCGCTTCTTCTTCCGAAAGCCCCTCAAAGTTAAGTGAGGATATTTTTTCTTCGAGTTCGGGCGTCTTATATTGCTCCCCTTTCCCGAGTGCTGTCTTGCCAAGCTCACGGATCTGATTGCTCTCGCGCGAATCGTTGATATAAAATTCGCGCGTAACCTCGGCTCCCGTATGCAGAAGCACGCGTGCAAGTACATCGCCATAGAATGCACTGCGCCCGTGCCCTATATGAAGCTCACCTGTCGGGTTGGTCGATATAAACTCGATATTCACGCGTTCGTCGCGGAGCGTCCCCTGTCCGCTCTCGGCAAACTGCACCGCGTCCGTGACCGCCCCCGCAAGCGCCGCATCGGTGAGAAAAAAATTGATAAACCCCGGTCCCGCGACCTCAATACGGTCAATCTCTTCTGCCGGCACGTGCAAGAGCTCGGCCACGAGTTTCCCCGCAAGGTCACGTGATGATACTCCTGTTTTCTTACCGTACACAAGCGCGGCATTTGTCATAAAATCCCCATGCGAAGCATCCGCCGGACGGTCGATCTTGATATCTTCGGGAGTAATGTCGAGTGCCTCAAGCGCCTCCCGCACCATTATTTCTATCCGATTTCGAATCATATATGCGTATCATACCACGCGCCACATCCCCCGCCAAAAAAACTCCCCAAGCCTAACTATATACCTATATTGTCTCACTATAGTATTATACGTCCAAGTAAACACGGGGCTCTCTTAAACTTTAAAGACCTTTCTCAAGATATCGGCTTTCTCGACTTCGCTTGCAACGATAACACGAATATCATCACGCACGCCAAAACACTCTCCGACGAAATCAACTTCTTTCTTGCACGGAAATGGCGTGACGAACACCGATTTTTGATATTGCACACAACCAAGCTTCTTGAGAGCAAAATTTATCGCGCGGCGCGCTTGCTTTTTTTCTTCTGGAATATCAAACATTACCAGTCGCCATTTTTTGTCCCAGATCTTTTGAGACGGAATCTTCCTCTGATCCAAAGCGTATCGCATTGCCCGCTCTCTCCCTTTTTGCGTCAGGAAAAACACGTCGCTCTTGTCCCCTTTTTGTTCAACGAACCCGGCCCGATCGAGACGCACAACCGACCGTTTTATCCTTGCGCGGTCTGCTGAATTTTTTGGATCGAAATATTTGAAGAGCTGTACCACATTCGGTGCCGTTACCGCAACCGCAACAAGGCCAACCGCAAGGAGTGTCGAGAGAATAATCTCTGCAATTTCACCTTTGTTGTATTTTTTCATAATGTATTAATTTAATTTTCTACTATAGTCGTATAATATACTATAGTATATTATACGACTATAGTGTGCAAGAGTATACAAACGATTGATTATCACAGTTGCCTACCCGGGCTGGTAAGCGAGGGGTTGTTTCACCCCTGCCTCCACCGCGATTCCCCTGCTTCATTATTTCCCGCGCAAAACTTGATCAATCGTTCTCGCTATTTTTATAAAATCTTTTTCTTTTTTGCCGCGCGTTGTCTCAGCGGCAGTACCCAGACGAATACCCGACGGGTTAGCAGGAGAGCGTGTGTCGAACGGAATGGCATTCTTGTTGACAATGATATCTAGTTTCTCCAAACGGTCACTCACCTCTTTGCCGCCGACACCGCTTCCCCCCATCCACACATCGACAAGCACGAGATGGCTGTCCGTGCCGCCGGAGATAATCCTCCATCCCAGCTTCGAAAGTTCGTTCGCGAGGACGTTGGCATTCTTTACCACCTGCTTTGCATATTTTTTAAATTCCCCCGTCCCTGCCTCACAGAGCGCCACTGCAATCGCGGCAGTTTGATTCATATGCGGACCACCCTGAAGTCCCGGGAATACTGCCTTGTCTATTTTTTTATCCAAGCCCCGTTCGTCTTTCCGTACGAAAATGAGTGCGCCACGCGGACCGCGGAGCGTCTTGTGCGTTGTCGTCGTCACGATATCCGCATACGGGAACGGCGACGGGTATACGCCACCGGCAATGAGTCCCGCAATGTGCGACATATCCACCATGAGATACGCGGCGACCCGATCCGCAATCTCTCGAAACTTTTTCCAATCAACAATTCTTGAGTATGCAGTAAATCCCGCAATGATCATTTTGGGTTTTTCACGCATCGCGATCTTCATGAGCTCGTCATAGTCAATGCGTTCCGTTTTTTGCGAGAGACCGTACGGTACTTGCGTCCAAAATTTCCCCGTTGCGGAAACTTTGTGCCCGTGCGTCAAGTGCCCGCCATGATCAAGCGACATGCCCATCACCTTGTCGCCCAGAGAAAGCAGACCGACATACACCGCGAGATTCGCCGGTGATCCCGAAAGCGCTTGCGTGTTCACATGCCACATATCCGCACTGAGTTTAAAAAGTTTGAGCGCACGAGCGACACAAAGGTCTTCGACCTTGTCCACGATCGTATTCCCGCCATAGTAGCGCTTGCCCGAATACCCCTCCGCATACTTGTTGATGAACTCTGATCCGAGCGCATCGAGCACATCTTTGGATACATAATTCTCCGACGCAATCAAATTCACGACCTTTTCCTGACGTACCTTTTCGTCTTTAATAAATTTTGCGATTTGCGTGTCTTTCATTTTTTTATGTGGTAACTATATCATACTTTGTTTTTTAAACACCTCCCACCCCTATAGACGTATAATATACTATAGTATATTATACGTCTATAGGGGTGGAATTCTAAATACGCTCAAAAATCGCATAGCGCATCGCGTAAAGATTGTGCTCGTCCGCTTCCCTTTTTTCACTTTTCACCTCTCGCCACAAAGACCAGTCAACTTTGGGAAAAAATGTGTTGCCCGTAAACTCCCCTTCTACAAAAGTAACATGCAATCTGTCTGCAACAGGAAGCGCCTGCGTATATACTTGTGCTCCGCCGATAACGAACACCTCGTCAATGTCCCCCGCCAAAACCCGCGCCTCATCAAAAGAGTACGCAACCAAAACACCCTCGTATGAAAAATCTCCCCGCGTGAGCACAATGTTTTTTCTCCCCGGAAGTGGGCGCCCAATAGATTCAAACGTAGCGCGTCCCATAATAATCGGATGCCCCATCGTCGTCTCTTTGAAATACGCAAAATCCGCCGGCAGATGCCACGGTATTTTTTTACTATCGCCAATCAGGTGATTTTTGTCCATTGCGACAATGAGGGAAAGCATCCTTTTAGTTTAGCACACGAACAAAAGCCTCGCTTCTTCCTCACGGTTATCCCATGGAGGAAGCGAGGCTTTATAACACTACCATCCACAATGACGAGCGATAATGCTGTAGATTTCTTCGTGAATTTGTAGAGGAATGCGTGTCCCATCGATAACAACAACCTTATCGGGTAATCCCTTTACAAACGCTTGAAACCCCGTACGTACAGACTCGTACCATCCAAGGGGTGCAACATCAAAGTCCGAGGTGTGTGTACTGTCCGCGAGGGAACGTTCGCGCGCCGTTTCAGCGGGAACATCCAAAATGACATATAAACTTGGCTCATGTTTCGCAAACACAAGCCTCCTCATCCGCCAAAACTCATCTTCAAGCTCGTGCGCTTCCTTTGCGTACACTTGATACGCAAGCGTCGAGGAGTCAGAGCGATCAGTGCAAACAACAAAACCATTTGTGACTTGCGGAATGACAAATTTCTTCATCCATTCGTTCCGCGCCGCCCACATGAGGAGAAACTGCGTGAGTGCATCCGCTTGCATCCCGAGTGGAGACTTGAAGACGGTGCGTAGCTCCTCTGCAAGAGGCACCCCTCCCGGCTCACGCGTAAAAACAATCTTTCTTTGCTCTTTCTGTGAACGCTCTTCCAAAAGCCGCATCTGTGTTCCTTTGCCTGAACCATCCATGCCGTCAAAAACAATAAATGGTACTTGTTGTTTCATAATAATCTCCTTACTATACAACATTCTTGGGAACAAAAAACCCTATACACGAACACAGCGAATCACCCTTGGAAAGCACGCACGACATGATATACTAAAGAAATTATGGCACTTTCAGACAAAACAATTATTGAACAAAGAGAACGGGGCGATATCATAATCGAACCTTTTAAACGCGAGAATCTTGCAACTTCAAGTTATGATGTTTCGCTTGGCGAATGGTATTTCCGCGAACAAAAACCAAAAAATTTTTTTGGAGTCTACAATATTTATAATCAGTCCCATACCGAAAAAGTATGGGGTACGGAACCAATTCGTGCCGAGTATGCAAAGGATATTTTAAAACTTACCCCCGAAGACCTTGAGGGAATTCATCCGGATGATAGAGTAATTATCCTCGAACCCGGTGAAACAATTTTAGGTCATACCGATGAATTCATCGGCGGACGTGAACATATCACTACCATGATGAAAGCGCGCTCCTCTCTTGGCCGCAACTTTATCGAAGTCTGCAAGTGTGCCGGATGGGGTGATGTCGGTTATACCAATCGCTGGACCATGGAGATTACGAACAACTCGCGCCATTATGCAATCCCTCTTGTCGTGGGAAGACGCATTGCGCAAATCATTTTTTTTGAAACAGGGCCAATCCTTGAAGGAGATTATACTAAAACAGGCAAGTACCAAAGTGGAGGTTCATTTGAAGAACTCAAAACCGCATGGAAACCGCAAAACATGCTCCCCCGACTCTATAATGACCGCGAGACGAGAAAATCTTCACACGATTGACACACAAATAGAGCAAAGGGTAATATTGCGAAAGAGGCACATTAACCAACCGAAAGGAACCATCATGAAACAATATCACGACCTCTTGCGACACATTACGGAAAACGGTGCGACAAAAACTGATCGTACCGGCACGGGAACAAAGAGTGTGTTTGGGTATCAAATGCGTTTTGATTTGCAAAAAGGTTTCCCTTTGGTCACCACCAAAAAAGTCCCTATGAGACTCATCATTAGTGAGCTCTTGTGGTTTCTTGCAGGCGATACGAACATTAAGGATCTCGTTGATAATGACAACCACATTTGGGATGAATGGCCTTACAAAGCATATTTGAAAAAACAGGGAAATCCTGTTCCAAAAACCGACACAGAGGAGTGGAAATTGGGGCTCGCTGAATTTATCGGCAAAATAAAAAACGATGCTAATTTTGCTAAAGAGTACGGCGAACTTGGTCCCGTCTATGGATACCAATGGCGTTCGTGGCCAACCTCTAATGGGGGTCATATCGATCAAGTAGCTCAAGTTGTCGAACAAATCAAAAAAAATCCCGATTCTCGCCGTCTCATCGTCTCTGCATGGAATGTCGCCGATATCGAGGAAATGGCAAAGTCGGGGATTCCTCCCTGTCATGCCTTTTTCCAATTCTATGTTGCGGACGGCAAACTCTCATGCCAGCTATACCAAAGAAGCTGTGACACATTCCTCGGGGTACCATTCAATATCGCATCCTACGCGCTCCTCACGATGATGGTCGCGCAGGTGTGCGGTCTTGAGCTCGGCGAATTTGTGTGGGTCGGTGGCGATACGCACCTCTACTCAAACCACATGGAACAAGTAGCCCTGCAACTATCCCGTGAACCGCGGCCGTTACCGACGATGCGTATCAACCCCGACGTCAAAGATATCTTTGGTTTCAAATACGAAGACTTCTCGCTCGAAGGGTACGACCCGCATCCGTCAATCAAAGCACCCGTGGCAGTATAGGCAGTCTGGTAAACTGCAAAGAGGACGGTCGCTTCGCGACCGCCCTCTTTCTTTTTTCTTATATAAAGCTTTACTTCACCTCAATCCCGGCACTGCGCGCGGAACCTTCGATGATTCTCATTGCGGCGTCTATGTCGTTGGCGTTCAAATCTTTCATCTTGCGCTCGGCGATCTCACGAACCTGCGCTTTGGTCACTTTGCCCACTTTGCTCGTGTTTGCCTTTTTTGAACCCTTCTCGATTCCTGCGGCTTTGAAGAGAAGCCCTGTTGCGGGAGGAGTCTTGGTGGTAAACGTAAACGAACGGTCTTCGTAGACAGTAATCACCGTTGGGACGATATCGCCCATGTTCGCGCGGGTCGCATCGTTGAATTTCGTAACAAATTCGCCGATATTCACGCCTGCTTGACCAAGTGCCGGTCCCAAAGGCGGCGCAGGGGTTGCCTTGCCTGCGGGGATCTGTACTTTTACCTTTTTAGTTATTTTCTTTGCCATAGTTAGTTTTGTAAGTTTTATAAGGTTAATAAGTTCTATAAGTTTTCATCCTTTGTTCTTATAAACCTTATATAACCACTGATTGCTTTTAACAATTCTGTGTATTTATCAGCTAGCTCATTTGTTACACTATCTTCTATAAATCCTTTTTTAGAAGACCTTAATATATTTCTCTTTGTCTCTTCAGCTTCACCTTTAGCTATATAAAGATATCTGATCTTCTCTTTATACGAGTGCCTAGTATACCCTTCTGAAATATTATTTGCAACAGAAGCGGAAGATCTTCGGATTTGATCTACGCTCCTCCATTTTTCATCACTTGGAAATTTACTTGTGATTTTGTGAAGTGCGATCTCTAGGTCTTCTGCCATTTGGTAAATTTTTAGATTTTCAAGGCCAGTCGCCATTTCTGTTTCACTTTATCAAACTTTTCTAACTTATTCAACTTATTAAACTTGTCGAATTAGATTTTTCGAATTTGTAAAAAATCTAATTCGACGGGCGTTTCGCGACCGAACATAGAAACCAAGACTTTTGCGCGGCCGCGGTCATTGTCCACTTCGGACACTTTACCCTCGAGGTCTTTGAACGGTCCGTCGACAATCATAATGTGGTCACCCACCACAAGATCAATATTGTGCTTTGGCGTACCCGCAGCGATACGCTTGAAAAGTGTCTCCGCTTCAGCAGGGTCAAGAGGAACCGGTGTAATACCCGCGCCCACAAACCCCGTCACGCGCGGCGTGTTGCGTACCGCATACCACGAATCATCCGTTACAATCATCTCCACGAGAATGTAGCCGGGGTAAATCTTTTCCTCGACTTCTACGCGCTTGCCACCCTTGACCTTGATCTTTTTCTCGGTGGGTACAATGACGTTAAAGATTTTGTCCTCCATACCGAGCGACTCGATGCGTTGTTTCAAGTTGCGCAAAACCGCATTCTCATACCCCACATAAGTGTGAATTGCATACCAATTGCGCTCTCCGGTTGCTTCTTGTTTTGCCATAAATAATAAAAATTAGATGACCAACTTTTTGACGATAAAAGTAAAAAGCGTATCAAAGGCGCCCAGATAAAGCGACGTCGCCACCGAGAGCACAATCACTAACACGGTAAAACCCACCACCTGAGGTCGGGTAGGCCATGAAATATGCTTTAATTCCCCTTTTGTGTCACGGATGTAATCGATGAATTGCATGGTAGTTTTTCTTTATTTATTTAAAAAACCGCCCCGAGAGGCTTTCTTTAACCATACTCCTTTCGGTTCAAAAAGTCAACGCGTGCGGGCTTAACGGGTATACCCCGATGAGACCTTGCCGAGCTGGGACGACTGGATGGCTCTTTCATATCCACGCAGTCATGGAGCACAAAAACTATTGAACCGTATTGTTGATACGGCGAAAATGGTTTTTGCGGGAACGACGCGTTGTACGGAAAAGTGGCGCATTTTTATGTAAGCTAAGTGGAAAAGGTCAGTAATACCCTTAGAACCCATCAACTATCTTCCCCCTTCCCTGAAACCCTTATTTTTGGCTACAAAACTTCGTCTCGTACTCACCATAATTCATTATGGTGAGTACTCCCAACTTGTTTTTCGCCTAAAAATAATGGTTTCAGAGGCGGGTACCGCGAGATAGTGGATGGGTTCTTAACGAATTTCGTAGCCTATCGTCACCGTTGAAGTGATCTTCTCTTCACCCTGCGGAAGCTCGGGTGGGGTAGCTTTTTCCGCCACTCCCAGAGACGCCGTCATAACCCTATCATACATCGGATATCCGCCACCTTCAGAGAATGCGACAATACGCACCAAACGTACCCCGAGATCGCGCGCCAATACTTCCGCCTTTGCGCGCGCCTTATCAATAGCTTCTTTGCGCGCCTCTGCTTGGAGTTCGTCCTGCTTATCAATCGCAAAACTAGGCCCGTTCATGTTTGTTACTCCCGCGTTCGCAAGTCCCAAAACGAGTGGATTCACCACGTCGAGATCACGTACGGTAATCGTTACTGTTTGAGATACTTCATACCCAGTGAGCACTTGTTTGCCGGGAGAGGGTGGGCACATTCCGTTTACACACACTACCTTGCTTTGCTCCCATTCATACTTGGGATACGAGCTATAGTTCGCCGTCTTGATATCTTTGTCCGCGACACCAAGCTTCTTTGTCGCGTCAAGCGCTGCCTTAACCTTTACGCTCACTTTGCCCTGCGCATCGGAAACTTTCTTTGCCTCTTCAGTTACTGTAAAAGAAACTGTTGCAATATCGGGCGCTGCAGAAATCTCTCCTTCTCCCGTCACCGAAATGGTGTTCGTCGCGGGAACACTCCCGCCAATGAAGTGATACCCCTTGACCTCGGTGATGATCTTGGCGCCGACAAAAACAACCCCGACTATCGCCAACACCGTCAATGCTTTGTAGAACTTGTTTTTTGAATCTTCCATAATATGATGGGACATTTGACATCTGACCGCTGACAATTGACCGAATGCGGATATGTTGTCTGTCCGCAAAGCGGCGTATGTTGTCAGTTGTTAGTCGTCAGTTGTTAGTTATTTCAAGACATCCCCCACCTGACGGAGGATCGCCTCAATCGAATAATCAGACTTGATGATATACCCGCGCACACCGAGCGCGATTCCCTCGCTCATCTTTTCAAGGTCGGAAAGCTGGGTTTCCATAATGACCGGAATATCTTTCCCCCACTCCTCCGCGCGCATTTTCTGCAAGAATTCAAGACCGTTCAACTTTGGCATAAGCACGTCAAGCATGACGAGATCGGGCTTTTCACGTGTCGCGATTTCGAAACCCTCGACACCATCAAAAGCCACAAATACATCGTATTTCCCCTGGCTTCCCGCAATAAGCCCGTCTTTCATAATCTTCGAGAAGATCTTATCATCATCAATAATCAGTATTTTTTTGTTCATAGGTTTATTGTAACATACACAGTAGTACCCTTGCCAACAATCGATCCGACCCTTATTGTCCCACCATGCGCCTCGACGATACCCTTTGCAATCACCAACCCGAGCCCGGTTCCTTTATGCTTGTTCTCACGCGCCGCCCCGACGAATTGCGTAAACTTGTTAAAGAGTTTGCCAAAATTCTCGGGTGCGATCCCTTCTCCTGAATCAGTAACCGCAATAACGAGACAATCGTCAAGCATACCCGTAGAGGAGTCTTCTCTACTTGCAATCCACGGGAGTTGTAATTTTGTCGCTTCCTGATCAATCGTGCTCCCTTTCTTGTGCAAAAAACATTCGACGGCCACCTTCCCGCCCGGGGGAGTAAAATTGAGCGCATTAGTAAGGAGATTGTTTACCACCTGAATTATCCGCACTGGGTCAAAAGAAGCTGTCGTTGGGGCACTCGCTTCAAAGGACAAGCTCAACTCTATTTTACCATCACGAGCCGTTGTGTCAAAAAATTTCACGCGACCGAGAAGTAACTCCTTGAGATTTGATTCTTTCTTCTCAACCGTAAACTTCCCTGCGCTGATCTTGGCCGCGTCGAGAAGATCGTTTAAGAGCGTCAACATCGAGGAGGAGCTTTCAGAAAGCATTGCCACATATTCGCTCGACATCTGCTTGTTCTCGAGCACTTTTGTTGATTTCATCATTTCGCCAATCTTTTTGATGTTCCCGAGCGGCGACCGAAGCTCATGCACAATCATCGACGTAAAATCATCACGCATCTTTTCCGCTTCTTTTTCGTGAGTGATATCATGGAGCACCACCACACCGCCGAGGATTTGATTCTTGATAACCCCAACATCTGATTTGACGGGTGAAATGAGCACCTCATAATACTTACCGCGAAGCATGACATTTTTAAACGTCAACGGCTTATCGAGTTTAATTGATTCCTCGAGCTTCTCTTTAATATCGAACGCACCATTAAGCCCAGTGATAAAATCAAAGATGGTCGGGAGCTCGGTACCCTCATATCCAATAGCGTTTCGTGCGGCCGCATTTGCCGCGAGGATTCGATAGTCGCGATCGGTCATTACCACCCCCTCGATCATGCTCTCAATCATCGCGGCGGTTTTCCTTTGTTCCGTTTTCACGGTTTCTTCGAGTTTCGTAACCGCCTGCGAAGCCTGACTGACAATTTTGTAGAGAATGGACATCTCTTCTTCTTTGTAAAAACCCTCCTTGCGGTGCGCAATCGTAAGGACACCGACCAATTGATCACCGATTACCAACGGAATATTGAAATAGGAACGCACGGGCTCATCGGTAGCCTCAAGCATAAGTGCGCCGGTAATCGTTTCTTCGACGGAAACATTCGTGAGGTCGCGCCCGAGGATTGCCGCAAGGGATTTAAGCATCCGTCCGCGTACCTCTTTGATAAATTGCGGGGATACCGAATGCTGTAAATCGGATTTAAAAATAATCTTGTCAGGGTTAAGGAGCATGTACGCGGCAACATCATATTCCAAAAATTGATTGAGTGACCCTGCAATAACATCGAGAATCTTCTGAATATTGAGCGAGTACCCGGTGCGATCTGCGATTTCTTTCAAAATGGCAAGTTCGTACATGCGGTGCTTTACCTCACTTTCTTTCATCTCGATATTGCGTTTGCTTCGCAGGAAAAACCAATACGCAAAAGTAATCCCCGCAAGATACAAAATAATGAGAATAATTGCAATATATAAAATATTCTGCGGAATCATAGAAGGGATTGTTGGTAATCTGACGTGCAAGCAGTCCTTAGCTTGCCTGCTTGATTTCGGGATACTTCGTAAAGATACTTCCGAGAGTATTCTTTACAATCTGCCCCGACAACTCAACGTACGAATCGATGAGCTTCCCCATTGCTTCCGATGGATCCCCGGTTATACTCGCAACCGTTCCATCGTCGTTAATGACCAAATTAGGTACTTTGCGTGCACGCATAACAGCAACATTAGGACCCAGAATAATAATCTGTTTCCCGATAATTTCTGACATTATTGATTTGTATTGTTCGTTCTGATCCATGGTTTTTAGTTTTATAAGGTTAATAAGTTAGCGAAGTTTTATAAGTTAGAGAAGTTTGGTATTTTCCTTATCAAACTTTTTCAACTTATAAAACTTATTTACCTTTACTCTCCTTTAATCGCACCGAGGAGCTTGTTGGCGGCAATTCCCATTAAAATATACCCTGCGATATAGAGAGAGCTGTTAATCAGATCCAAATAAAAAGCCGAAGCAAGACTTTGAACCCACGGCACACCCGTAATAAATCCGAGGAACAATGCTGTCATGCCTGCACTAAAATAATTGAGGACACTCCCAAAAATACCCCCGTGCATTCTGCTTCCCCCGATCCACACCATAGCGATGGTTATAAAGGCGACGATAATCGCCGACCACACAGAGAGAGATGCGAGCAACCCCGAGTTGTCCTCGAACTCCGCAAGTGACTCCACGGTGCCGGCAAACGCGAGCGCCGGAAACAACACGAAACTTAAAACTACAATATGTTTCATATTTCTCAATAATTATTATTAATACTCGTACGTCCATTATACCATATGGCCACCAAAACAAGTGTCCACAGGCCGACATCTATTCCCCACCAAGAATACGTCGTGTTGCACGCTTATATTCCTCGACGTTTGGCTGATCAAACGCATTGACATGTAGAAGGTTTGCGAGATGCATGACCGCACACATCTCGAGTTGGAGAATCGCCCCGAGCGACTCGGCATCCAGATTGGCAAGCTTGATTTCACCGTACGAAACCCCACGCGTATTGTATGTTTCCTTGACCCCTTCATAAATAGCGTCAAAAACCTCGCATGGTGCGCGGTTCAAAATCCCCGGCACGAGCGGGGCGAACACGGAATCTGTTGCGACAAAACCGTGTTCCCAATGCGGCTCATGAGCGCGCACAAGCACCCGCCCCGAAAGCCCGGGATTTGCGAGATTCATTTGCTCGACCGAGTGGAGGTCCGTCGAGCCGAGAGACACCGTGGGAATCATACGGTGGGAAGCGGGGGTGCCCTCCGTCGTCGTCTCCTTTCCCAAACTTTCCGCAAAAAGCTGTCTGTACCATTTGCCGAGCGACTCAAGCTCCGGATGAAACAAGAAGATGTCGAATGCCGCCGTGCCGCGTTCGTGCCACGCAAAGATATCATTCGCCAACATGAATGCCTCGCTCTTTTCTCCTTGTTCCACACACTCATGCACCACTGCTTGCGCTCCCCGCATGAGCGCCACAACGTCCACCCCCGCACAGAGGAGCGGGAAAGCGCCTACCGGAGAAAAAACGGAGTACCGTCCACCCACCATTTTTGGAATCGGCAGAAGATGAAACCCTCGAGTTTCCCCCGTTTTCCATAGCGGCGACCCTTCGTCCGTAATACAAACAATACGATCAGCGAGTGGCCCAAGTGCGATTTCGAGCGCACCGACAAGCACCGATGCATTCATCATCGTTTCCGTTGTTGTTCCCGACTTGCTCGCCACCACGATTACAATTTCTTCTTTATGGTGCACTTCGTTTAATAAAAGTTCCGCCATATCCGCCAGAAGCTCCGGCGAGCACGTATCAGCAAAGAGCATCTTGGGCGCGAACGGCATGTGCGCATCAAGCGTTCCCGACAAGGCATCGTACACCGCCTTTGTGCCGAGGTTCGATCCGCCGATGCCGATGTCGATGACATACATGAGCTTTTGGCTCGCAAGCTCGCGGGCAAGTGTTTTGGATTTTTTGAGCAAGCCCTCATCAAAGGGAAGCCGAAGCGACGCTTCGGGAAGCGCATAGGAAGGGTCGCTCATCGCCCTGCGCAGGCGCGCCACATATTCACCCCCGCGCGCGCGATTTTCCGCGTCGGACGCAGAGAGTTTTCTTCTTGTATCATGGTGGTACATCATCCATCCATTCTACACGATATTGGGCAGAATGTAGAATACAAATATGGAATCATCACATTTGATGAAGGATAATATCGCTGGGATTCGCCATTGGTGCAACCGTCCACTTGGAAGCTGTTGAGTATCCATCCGTCCATAACAACTTTTGCGGTTAGAACCAGCTTCACTTCTTCTCAACGGGCAACCATGTGATACTTTTAACGATTTTATCAAGTACGTGGAAGTTTGAAGGGTCATCATACATAATTATCCCCAAATACTGACCATCGACGGCTTGAAGCGGGATTACATAAGAAAACAATCTGTCCGTATGAATAGAACTATGGTACTCCACGTCAGACACAATAGAAGTCTGCCCAGCAACGACAATTTGCTTTTTCATTATTATTTTTCCACCCAAATCAGGGAGGTCATTGAGCGGTAAAATGCTCATGGTGATTGACCCAAGCCCCGCTCCCTTGGATGGGTCGAGAATCCCAAATTCCCCATCCCCTTGATACCCCGAATCGCCCAAAGGATACCCTAGATTATTCTCCCGCACATCAAACTCTTTCGGATACATAAGCTGGAAACCATATTTTTTATTAGTGTAGATATTCTGACCGTCAATACTTATTGAAATAATACCAGCGTACTCATTTGTATCTATTGGCAATGGAGCTTTTTCACATTTCCCCATGGGGTTTTTACTGCATGGTATTTCTGTGTACGAGATGTCTGTGGGCGCTTCTTTTCTAAAAAAAAGAAATGTCCCGAGACTAACGACAACAAGAAGCAGCACGATTGAGAAAAAAATGGTGCTACTTTTTTTATTTTGCAAATTCATAAAATTCAATATAGCATGTATTAATCTTGATTCCAAACAAAAAAATGGGGGTACAAAGTACCCCCATTAAAGGTTAACAAAAACAAAAGAACCTACGGAACCATCAGATTTGATGACGGATAGTATCGATTTGAAACACCTCCCGCGCATTTATCCACTTGATAGCTTTTGAGAAGCTGTCCCTCCATGATGATCTTGGCAAGGCTGGGGCGGTCTTTGGTGCTTTTCCATAAACCGTCCGCTTCTTTAGAGCTCACCGTAAAATCAAGGTGAACACCGGTCGATGAACCTGTTGTTCCCATATACCCAAAACGCTTTCCTTGCGGAACAATGACACCAGTGTAGATTTCAGGCGGAATAGATGAAGCTCCGCTAGACATTATTTTCATATGCGAATAGCGAGTCCGAATACCCGTAGCCCCATGTTCAATAACGACAGATTCACCAAAGCCACTACTGTTGTGTTCGACTGATACCACCGTCCCCTCCGCCGCGGCAAGAATGGGAATGTTTTCGGCAGTAGGACTACTGTACCTCATACTGCCATCAGCCCTTTTTGCCCTCCATTCAAAATCAATTGCAAAATAATAATTGCCGGTGTGCCCTGTGTGAAGAATGGCACACCCTAACCCTCCTATCTCCGTACCTACATTCCAATTATATGCTTCAAACGGCATCTTGAGCACCAGTGTTGGATCGAAATCAAGGCGCAGAATCGGGCGCTTCCCATCATCCGCTCCGTTGGATGAAACGAAATAATCGAACTGATAATTATTTCCGTCGTTTGGATAGATAACCAATCCATAGTTCGAAGACGGCGTAGTTTTCCAACCGTTATAAAACGGCGTAATCCACATGCCATAGAAAGAGTTTTCTGCGGGTGACGGGGAGTATGCATAGCCTGCGTCCGTAGAGGGAAGTGTTGAAGGGGGTATTGTTGAGTACGGCTCAAGAACTCCCGATGTGTTCGGGTCGCCCCATTGCACCGTCGTATTCCACGCGGAAGATGCCCGATAGAGAGCAACTTGAGACGGGTACGCTCCGTTGCGCGAGAGACTGTAGAGGTAGAGGTATGCGTTGGTAACATCTTTCGGTAACCCTTCGGTATCGAATCTAAGCAGAGAGAGGTATGTATCTCCCCATCCGCCGATTTTCAACTCTGCCGTGTCCTGAAATATTTTAATGGCAGGATAGTAATTGTTGAGCCAGCCGTCACGAATGTGATAGTTGGATTCCGTGGCTCCGTTCGGCAGCGGAGATGGCAATGGCATCGGCTGATACCACACCGTGATCGCGTGAGCCGATTGTGCAAGAGATAAAGCGAGCACGAGCATTGCGAACAGCGTTTTGATACGCTTCATAGGCTACCCCTTTTGTGTTGTTGAAGGAACATAAAATGCCTCGCGAGATGCAAGGCAAGCGACTTTGTTTTCTTACGAACGAAGTGAGTTAGAAAACAAGAAGTACTCTTGTGGTGTAAAACTGAAGAAGGTATATCATTTGCCACGGGGGGGGCGCAAGCAAATGTGTGAAAAACGGCTAATCCGCCGCTATAGGCCAAAATAAACTGTTACCGTAATCCTCCTAGATCCTCAGTCACTTTTAATAGGTTTTTAATACATTTGGCTTCCATATTTCCTCTGCA